>Ga0114930_10002397_pt1 | contig 16937 bp, 15 predicted proteins | sample AnhtaG_FD_87300 | JGI IMG/M metagenome (GOLD analysis project Ga0114930, IMG submission 87300) | Deep subsurface microbial communities from Anholt, Denmark to uncover new lineages of life (NeLLi) - Anholt_01485 metaG | ecosystem: Environmental > Aquatic > Marine > Oceanic > Sediment | place... | reverse complement strand
TCTGGTAAGATAGATTTATAATCTGAACCTACTGGTAGCAATCCTAATCTAAGAGCACTTTTCATTTTAAAACGTCTTCTTTTCTTCCTGCCTCTTCAAATGATTTCAAGGCATAATCAAGGTCTCGCCTTGTATGGGAAGCTGATATTTGCACTCTTATGGTGTCTTGACCTTTGGGAACAACAGGGTAAGTTAAAGCTATAAGATAGATTCCTCTTTGATACAAATGAGAAACCACTTGCTTGGCTTTCATTGGATCACCAATTAATATAGGAATTATAGGATGAATCCCTTCAATTGTTTCAAAGCCAATCTCATTTATTCTATTTCTAAAATATTCACTATTTTTTCTTAATCTCTCCAATAACTCTTGTCCTTCATCGCTATCTAAGATTTCTAGTGCTTTCAGGGCAGCACTTGCTATGCCTGAGCTTATGGGATTTGAATATATATATAAAGGAGAGGTTTCTCTCAAATACTCAATAACTTTTTCATTGGATACAATAAAACCACCGTCTACCCCTAAACCCTTTCCTAATGTTGCGGATATTACGTCAATCCTATCCTCTTGGGTAACCTCTGTGGTGCCCCTTCCGGTTTTTCCATAAGCTCCTATGCCATGTGAGTCATCTACAACGGTTATAATTCCCTCTTCAAATTCTGCATTATACTCCTTGGCTAAATTAGCTATATCCTTTAGTGGAGCATAGTCTCCTCTCATACTAAATACACCATCGGTTACTATAATTAATCTTTCTGTCTTTCCCACAAATTCATCTATACACTTTCTTAACTCATCCATATTAGAGTGAGCATAAATCTCTTTTCTATCCCGGCTGACTCCAGCAAATTTTATGGCCATAATGATACTATTGTGATTTAGTGCATCACTCACAATACAGGTATCCTTGTCCATCAATGGAGCAATGACCCCACAGTTAGCAGCATAAGCAGAACTAAATATCATAGCCGCCTCTTTTTTATAAAACTGGGCTAACTTTTCCTCCAGTTTAATGTGAGGTTCTTGTGTTCCAGAGATAAACCTAACGGCACCAGGGCCAACTCCAAACTTCAAATCTGCTTCATGCTCAGCCCTAATTAATCTTGGGTTATTGGAAATGCCCAAGTAACTGTTGGAGGCAAAATTTAAAAGAGTGCGCTTATCACCCATCACTATTTTTCTACCAAATCTATCTCGAGGAGGCACTATGTCAACGATAACCTTTTCTTTTCCCTTTAGTCGGCCTTCCTTTTCTAACAGTTTTAGCTTTGCATCTAAAACAGGCATTAATTTATCAAGCATTTTTTATCTTCCAATATTTCTTATGAGATTTGATAGCAGTTACTATTTTACTTGTGACTATTAGGATTCCATATATTCCTTTTTAATTATTTTTTTCATATTCTTGATCTGATTTAGGTATTTTTCTTTACTTCCTTTTCTCTCTTTCGAAACTTGCTTCGCCAAATTTGCTTTCTCGTATAGGAGATCCACTATGGTCATACCCATTATTTTAGCCGGTATTATGTAGGCCATTTCCTTGTCAACAACTTTGAAATCCCTTGCGTGCAATCCTCCTTCAAATCCTCCTGCAAGTAACTGGATACCTGGAATTACTTGGGTGACGTCACCTACATCGCTAGATCCAGCGCTGTGAAAATGAGCTTCGTCTACATTTTCTGTCCCTACAATTTCTGAAGCGTTGTTTGAAAATACTCTTGCCATCAAATTATTTGAGATCATCGGCATATATCCAGGCAGGTCCTCTATCTCAATGTTGCATCCTATAGCAATTGCTCCGGCTTCAAGCGCCCTGTTGACTTTTTTATTGGTCTCTATGAGCACATCCATGCTTTTTGCTCTGACGTACAATTCCACTCTCACATCGCTTGGGACTATGTTCACTGCTTCTCCACCCCTAGTTATTATTGGATGAACCCTAATACAATGATCATCTCTGAAAGTCTCTCTTAAGGAGTTTATGGCTTGCAATCCTATCATAGCTGCATTTAGTGCATTTATTCCCTTTTCTGGTGCAACTCCTGCGTGAGAGCCCTTTCCTCTGTATCTGACGAACTTCCCAATGAACCCACTCATACTCAGATTTGTCCGAACAACTCTATTCGTTGTGTTGGGTGCAGAATGGAACATCATTACCATATCTATGTCGTCAAACTCTCCCAATCTCACCAACTCCTGTTTTCCGCCAATAAATTGTATTCTGCCTTGTTCTATCAATTCTTTTTTGAATTCGATTTCTATATATTCTTCGGCCGGGACCGCGAAGAGCGTTACAGACCCATCTAAATCCTTCATCACATTTGAATCAATCAGTCCAAACCCAACCCCGAGTAGATTTGTTATCATAGCGTGATGACCGCAAGCATGTACGGCCCCCGTTTTCTTGTCGGCGCGGGGATGATCTGGTGATATGACTGCGTCCATTTCTCCAAGGACGGCAATATTTGGACAACTTTTTCTCCCAGGAATTGTTGCTCTAATACCCGTCAAAGCTATTCTATCTCTATATTTGATTCCCATTTCTTCAAACATCTCTTTTACCAGTCTAGCTGTGTCTTCTTCCCTAAATCCTAACTCTGGATTCTCGAGTATCTTTTCCCCAATAGATATTAGTTCCTCTTTCCTTTCATCGATACTCTCACAAACCTTTCTTTTACAGGTATCCAAGTTCATACATCCACCTCTTCAAGAATTAGTCCTTCAAGAAACTCAAAGGATGAAATTGTCTTGTACGGCAGCTTCGGTATGTGGTCACATCGAGATCTTTTCTTGGAGATCCCTAGTAACAAAACCATGATTCTTGCTTCCTTACTCCCTTGTAGACACCCACGGACAACTTCGTGCAACTCTACTCTAGAAAATCTCCTGTTAAGCTAGTAACCGTTAACAGAAGTGGCATAAATCGAATCAGTCTTTCTCAAAAAACCAGCACTAGTGGGATACGCAGCCAACAGTTCTCCTTTATCGGGCCAAGCTACGGATCACACGGTAGGGGTATCCATCTTCAATTTGGCTTACGTCATCGAGAGTCTTGATTTCCTCTGGTGTGAGACCCAACCCCACGGAACTAAGATTATCTTCCAGCTGCTCGATAGTCCTTGCACCGATGATAGGTACAGTGATGTGCGGCTGTTGTCCTACCCAGGCCAGAGACACCTGCGCGCAGCTCTTACCTCGCGCTTCGGCAACTCTCCGAACAGTATCAAGAATACGAAAGTTTCGCTCGGTAGCCAGGCGTCTCCAATTTACTTCTGCAAAATCCGAAGCACGACCAAGCCGACTATCTGAAGGTGGTGTTTTTTCCCGGCTATACTTCCCAGACAGCAATCCCCCACCCAAGGGGCTCCAAGCGATTACCCCTAGACCTTCCTCGGAACAAAGAGGAAGGAGTTCTCGCTCGATATCTCGGGCCACCAGACTGTATAGTGGTTGAAGACAGGCGAATCGCTGCCAACCGTATCGGTCGCTTACCCCAAGAGCCTTCATTAGTTGCCACGCGGCGAAGTTGGAGGCTCCTAGATAGCACACTTTGCCGCTTCTCACCAGGTTGTCCAAGACAGAAAGAGTCTCTTCCAAAGGGGTCCTATTGTCCCAACAGTGCGCGTAGTAAAGGTCAATATAGTCGGTCTGCAGACGCTTTAGGCTTGCCTCAACTGCCTGCATGATATGTACCCGAGAGAGTCCCACGTCGTTTGCAGCTGGCCCGGTACGAAAGAATCCCTTCGTAGCCAGAACAATCTTCTGCCGTCTACCTTTTAGAGCACGTCCGATCGTCTCTTCTGACGCACCAGGATTCTCTCCATAGCAGTCCGCAGTATCAATGAAATTTCCCCCCGCTTCCAGAAAGCGATCAATAATAGCACGCGAAGTTTCTTCACTACCCTCCCATCCAAAGGCCACTGTCCCCAAACAGAGCTCTGAAACCAATAATCCAGTACGGCCAAGACAACGATACCGTAGAGTAGACATCTAGAAATCTCCTTTCAGATATATCTTCTGTTCACCGGTCACTCTCCCCTCGACATGAGAGATGGTTAAATACTTCCCCTAAAAGTCTTTGAAGAGCAAAACAAGAGAGTCAGGGGGATTTGCCCCCTGAGACCCCCTTTTTTTTCCAAAGGAAATTTACCGAATCTTATTTAATTTAGCGGGAACTCCCCGCCTGTGAAGGTGGGGATGAGAGCAGTTTCCTGCGAAGCAGGACAAGCTCTGCTTGAAAATCCGCTAAGCACCACGCCTGTAAAGGTGTGGGTATCTATTCTTTCCCTTCCGAATCACCCAGTTTTCCGTACTACACAGCCCTAAGTGAGATTCAATTGTGCAATTTATCCATCCAGATATTCTTTCTTAAGGGTTATTCCCAGACCCGGTCCCGACGGCAACTTCACCACACCATTCACGGGTCGAATGTCCTCCTCGATAATATCCTCGCCTGTTAACATGCATGGGCCGGCCAGCTCGCAGGCAAGCTCAATATTCTTGGCTACTGCAGCAAAATGTATGCCTGCTGCAGTCCCGACACCGAACTCGGGCATGCTTCCCACAATGCAGGTAAGATCAGCCGCATCAGCTACTTCGGACATCTGCAAAGAACCAATCAATCCTCCGGGTTTCATTATCTTAATGTTTATTATTGAAGCCGCACCGACTGAAGCGAGTTCAAATACATCAGATGCATTATAGGCACTCTCATCTGCCATAATTGGAGTTTGCAGTTTACGCGCTAGTTCTGCCGCTCCTTTCATGTCATTTCGAGACAGCGGCTGCTCAACTAACTCAATGCCAAATTCCTCCATGAGTGGAAGTACAGATAAGGCCTGGGGTCGCCTGTAACCTTGATTAGCATCTACTCTCAGTGAAATCTGATCTCCGATTGCATTTCTTATCGCTTTGATCTTTTGCAGATCATCCTTCGGCTCGCCTCCTATTTTAACCTTAACTGTGGTAAAGCCAGCATCCACAAGTTCTTCTGCTTCTTTGACCATACTATCCAGATCACCCTGGCCTATCGCTATGAGAACTGGTACTTCTTTCCTTCTGAGAGGCCCCAATAGCTTATATACAGGGATTTCCCTTTCCTTGGCTAATAGGTCAAAAAGCGCAATTTCAACGGCCGCTTTTGCATAAGTATTGTCGTGGAGGACTGTATCGAAGCTTTCCCTTAGTTTCAATATATCTTCTGTATCCTTATTCAAGATCAACGGCACAAAGTACTCATTGACAGCCTTAATCACGCCTTCTTGAAATTCTGAAGTATATGAGGTCATCGTCGATGCTTCACCGAAGCCTACCATACCTTCCTTATCCCGTATTAATACGAGAACATGTCTCGCGACTTCTGCCGTTCCCTTGGCGATTTTGAAGGCTTTTTTGAAAGGTATGTCAATCGGAATCACCCGTACTTCACGAATCTGCATATTCCATCCCTCCTTCAAGATATAGTCCATCTTCTAGGGCTCCCAAAAAGGAAGCCTGATCCTTCGTACTTCTATCTTTGAAAGTTCCACTTCACCATGAGCCAATAAGCCCTTCTTTTGTTATCTTTCACCTCCTCCACGCGGAAAGGATTAGGAGTTTCCGGTAAACTTTGTAACAAGAAAGACTTCCTCAAAACAGGTATCTGGTGGCATAAGGTCTCCAGACTGAAGTATCCCCAGCACCTGCAAGACCTCAATCTGCAAACAGCAAATGTAGACTTTGATACTCACCCCTTTACCGCCCCAACAGAAAGCCCTTTCACCAAATGCCTTTGCATAATAGAATATAGGACTATCGCCGGCATCATACCAACCAAAGATCCGGCCATTAACATGGTCCATCTGACACGAAATTCTCCTATCAATCGCGCTATGCCAAGTGTAACTGTTTGCAAGGATTCCGAATAGGTCAAAGCTGAAACCAGTAACAGATCTTGCCACGCCAGTAGGAACCCAAAGATAAATGTGGCAGCTATTCCCGGTAAGGCTAATGGCATAACTATTCTAAAAAACACTGTAAGGCGAGAACCACCATCTATCATAGCAGATTCATCCAATTCCTTCGGAATGGTATCAATGAACGCCTTGGACATCCATGCGCAGAATGGAAGGCACAAAGTAACATAGGCAATTATTACACCGATGCGCGTGTTATACAAATGGGTAAAACTGAGTATCTTAAAGTAAGGGCCAATGAATAATACTCCTGGCAACATTTGCGTCACCAAGAAAAGGCCTATCAAAAATGTGCGTCCAAAAAACATGAATCTGGAAAACCCATATCCCGCAAGACAACCTATAATCGTGGATATGGATGCTGTTCCTCCAGCAGCTATGATGCTATTTAGAAAGAATAGCAGAAAGGGCTTTATCTGCCAAATCTTCACATAATTCTCCACGGTTGGATTGTGAGGAAACCACGTAATAGGCGATCTCAAAGCCTCAGCATCAGTCTTGAATGAGCTGAGGAGCATCCATACGATTGGAAACAAGATGGCCATAGATATTAGGCACAAAACAACATAAAGCAAAATCTTATTGGCAATCCCCCGATAACCGATGTACATAGTCATAATCTTCACAGAGCTCCCTATCTTTATGTCTGTCTCATGATAGTATACAAATAAGGCAAACTGATCACGCATATGATCGCGCTAATTACTATTGCCGTCGCGGATGCATATTCAAATCGGAAGAATTCAAAATACTGCTTGTAGACAAAGGTTGAAAAAACCTCGGTAGCTCGACCGGGGCCACCACGGGTAAATGCCATGATTAGGCCAAAACGCCTGAACTCCCACACCGTAGCCAAAGCCAAGGCGACGATAGTCGCACCTCTTAAGCTTGGCAGCGTAATGTACAAGAATCTTTGAATCCTCTTTGCCCCATCAACTGACGCTGCCTCATATAATTGACCAGGTATAGATGACAAACCGGCAAGCAGAATAATCATGACGAAAGGAAATCCCCTCCATATGTTAACAGATACCGTACAAAGTAAAGCTAAGTGTGATTTGGAAAGCCATAGAATGCCTTCATCAATAAACCCTAACTTCAGCAGGAAGTCATTCAAAAAGCCGAAAGTAGGATCAAGTGTCCATTTCCAAATTACACCTGAGATTACATCAGGAATCATCCATGGAAGCAAAGCGATAAGTCTAAAAATCGGTCTTCCCTTGAATTCCAGATTCAAGAGTAGAGCCATTCCTAGCCCAATAATATATTGGAACGCAACACTACCCCCCACGAACATGAGTGTGTTCTTAAAGGCTGAAAAGAATAGTTTGTCTGACAACAGGTATGAATAATTGTCCAGCGTAAAGTTTCCTTCGGAAGTGGAGAAACTATAACGCAGAGTCATTATGGCGGGAAAAACCACCACCGAGAACAAGATCAAGAAGGCCGGCAGTATGAAGAGGTATGGAGCCTGCACGAAATGTCCCCTTTTCGATAGGGAATGAGATTTCATGAATTCCCGTCCTTTCCTGCTATTGAGGTAGCAGCAATGTGACAATGGTCGTGAATGCTGATAATACCCATTTCTTGACTGACTAAGGATTTTGCATTAATTCCATTCAGACGGGGGTGACAGTCTGAAGTCGGAAACCACCAAACTGTCACCCTCTCTAAGTTTTCTAGCTTGATCGGCTAACCGCCGTAGGCCCTCTCGAGAAGTCTGTTTATTTCCTCGTGAGCATCAAGCAAAGCTTCGCCGGGACTCTTAACACCAGTTAGGGCTTCTTGAATTGCTACCAAAAAGTACTCCCTAGCTTCCGACCACTCAGGAATCTGCGGAGGGAATTTCCCATACACAGCCTCAGAAGCTGATACTCGCGCGAAGTTGTTGTTTTGTATTTTGTACGAGCTGACGATGTCTTTTCGCCCTGCAACAAACCCCTGGTACTCGAACATTCTTGCTTGAGCGAAATGATTGGTCATAAATCTAAGAAATCTCCAAGCTGCTTCGGGGTTCTTGCATTCTGGGCTGAGAGCGTAATAGCCAATATGGCCAGCGGTTACTTTCTTTCCACCGGCAGGTACGGGTACCGCAGCTAACCGCAATTTTTCTGTAAGAGGCCATTCTGGATTAATACCAGACACGGCTCCCATCTCAAACCCTCCGCCGAGGCCCATGGCAGCCATTTCGTTGACCCACATCCTCCTGACGTCCATAGAAGCAGCTGAGGTAGGACCAGGAGGTACAACCTCATGCTTAGTGTAAAGCTCGATAAAGAATCTAAAGCCGTCCAACGCCTCTGCTGTATCCAAAGCTGATCGAGGTCCATTGGCTGTCATCTTTATGTATTCTCCTCCGGGCCCCCAAAACCAGGGGTCAAACCTGAGGAACAGAGCCGGGGTCTTAGCACCGATCATCCCAAAACCCCACTGGTCAGTTTTTCCATCACCATCAGTATCACGAGTGAGTTTCTTGGCATATTCCAGAAATTCTTCCCGTGTTCCTGGTGGACCATCTGGATCAAGCCCAGCGATTCTGTACAAATCCTGATTGTAAACCAAACAAACGGGCATGTTCTCTTCGGGCATCCCAAAGACTTGATCACCTTTAATTACAAGGTCGAAGGACCCCTCAATCCATTGGTCCAGGAATCCAGGACCCTCTTCATCAATGAAAGGCTTCAGATCAGCAGCTAAACCTTTTGATATCAGTAGTTGCATGTCAGCATCAGTCCAACGCGATAAAGAAGGGGCTTGACCACCTTGAGATCTTGTCAGAAAGATGGGTAGTTTGTCCCCAAAAGTCACTGCTTGAACTTCGACGTCAACATTGGGATTGAGAATCTCAAAGATTTGTACCAGTTCCTCTATGCATTTACCCATTGTCACTTCCGCAGCAAGCCACGAGAAGTACTCGATCTTGGCCTTCTCTTCAGCTGCTACGCCGGCTCCTGATCCCAGCGCAAACGAAAGGATGAGCACCATAACCAATACTAACCTAAGTACCCACGAACCTATCACCTTATCCTCATGTCTCACTTTAATCCTCCTTATCTTGTCTTGTCCCTCTTGGTTCAGATCACCGCCAAATCGATTCTGGCGGCCTACGTTCTGCCTCACTATTGCTCCTTAGTCCATATAGACACCTCCGTTTATGTTGATAGTCTCACCAGTTACAAAACCGGTATTGCCTGAAACCAAAAAAACCACGGTCTCCGCAACTTCTTCTATCCTCCCTAGTCTTCCCATTGGAATTCTTCTCCTGAGCTCCCGCATCTGTTCGGCAGTTCGCGAACTTCTTAGATCCGGACTGTCTAGCTGACCAGGTGCAACAGCATTTACACTAATGTTGTAGGGAGCAGCATGGATAGCCAACGACTTGGTTAGACCAATTATTCCAGCTTTGGAAGCACAATAATGGACACTAGCGGGTAGCAAGCCACTAGTTCCAGCCAAAGCAGAAATGTTCACGATGCTACCTCTTCTCTGTTTTCTCATTTGATTGATGACAGCTTTGCAACAGTTAAGAGTACCTTTCAAGTTGATAGAAATAGTTCTATCAACTTCCTCTTGAGAAACATCCCAGATTGGAGTTCTATTGGAAATCCCTGCATTATTAACTAGGATATCGATCTCACCAAAATTATCTATCGTTCTCTGAATCATGCCTTCCACTTGAGAATAATTGGAAACATCAGCTCTAATAACAATTGCTTTTCTTCCTAAATTTTCTATCATCTTAGCAGCTTCATCGGCGGCTTCCTTGTTGGATACATAATTTACCACGATGTCCGCTCCTTCCTCGGCCAGCCTTAAAGCTATCCCACGTCCCACATTACGGCTACTTCCAGTAACGATTGCCACTTTTTCCTGTAATCTCATCTCACAACCTCCCTAGATGCCTTGCCTATTTTGCCCGATTTCTCTTCTCCAGATATTTTCAGAAAGCCTAAGCTTCTGTAGACATCTAGAGCAGGTTCCTTTATGTCTATAATAAGCTCTTTGGATGCTTTATTTAAGAACATCTTCTTAGCCCGAAGATGCGGCTGTTCAAGATTGAGAAGAAAAGTGCGCAGGATCATCGTGACTACAATCCCTTCATACCCTAGGTGCCGGACGCTGAATAACCTCAAAGATTGTTCCCCCAAATTCCGTGGTATCCAAATGAGCAAACCCACCCTTTGATGTTCGCCCGCTCATCAGAACCTTAATACCAAGTCCCTCAGCTCGTTTAATAGCCTCATCCAGGTTAGACACGTCAAACCCAATGTGATGCAATCCTTCACCCTTTTCATCCAGAAAATCCTCATATATGCTTGGGGGTCTGATAGGACAAGATAATTCAAGTTCTATGGGACCCATACGAGCAAAGGCCATCTTCCAGTATCCATCGGACGGCTTGCCTAAATAAGTTACGTCGGTATATCTGACATCCGGAAATACAAAAGGCCCAATATTTAAAATTTTTTCATAATATTCCGTTGTTTTTTTTAAATTACGAACAACAATACAAATTTGATTGGGTTCAGGCAGCCCCAAGTATTTAATTACTTCATTTTGAGAATTCATAACGTCACCCCTTTCTTCGATTTCGATAGTACAGTATCTCCCATCCCATCCGGTCCATGCACCGTCAATCATCAAGAGAGCACCATCAACATGTAAAGCAGCGTCAGACGTCAGCTAGACCATTGCCGGACCTAAATCACTAGGTTCTCCAATTCCCCCACTGGAATTGATTGATGGGAAATTTTACAACCAGATAAACCAAATGTCAAGCAGAAATCTGTAAAAAGCAAAAACCACCTGTCCAAGGTGCTTTGCAGAAAAACAACCCAGCTTCCAACATCTAAAAAGTGCATCCAATCAGCCATGTTAAGTAGATTTGATGTACAAAATGACCAGCGGCCGCGCACTCCTTCCGTAACAGAAAACTCGCCTCAAGAATTCCTGATTACGACATCTCTTTTGGTTATGCTATCCATTGATCCGGACAAGGAAGGTTACCTGCCAGACAAAATTCTTGCGAATATTGTCTCCAACGGCTTATATTATGTCAAGTATGCCCTCTATTTCAGCCCTTTACCGCTCCCAGAGTCAGTCCCCGGATGAGGTATTTCTCAAGAAAAATACAAAGGCATATGGTAGGAATGCTTGCCACAATCGATGCAGCCATTAGTTCATTCCAGTAGACGCGGTACTGACCCACAAGAGACGTGATACCAACTGTAACAGTAGCCATATCAGGTGTCATTGTAAGACATAATGCAAATAAAAATTCTGTCCAAGCTACCAAAAATGAGAATAAAATCGTTGCAAAAATACCTGGTAGAGACAAAGGTACTATTACCCATAGAAAAGCTTTCAGCCTGGAACAGCCATCAATCATTGCTGCTTCGTCTAGTTCACGCGGAATTGTATCAAAAAAGCCTTTTAGCATCCAGATGCAAAATGGTAAAGAAAAGGACATATAGGCTATAATTAAAGATGGATAGCTATTAATTAGACCAAATCTACTCATCACTATAAAGTAAGGTACTATCAACACTATACTAGGGAACATTTGTGTTACGAGAGTAAACACTAAAAGCATATTAGCCCCTTTAAAAGTACATCTCGAGAAACCGTATCCAGCTAACGCTGCAAATAGAACCGCCAATAGAGTGGTTGCAGTGGCTACGATAACACTGTTCATAAAGTAGCGCACAAAGGGTTGAATTCGCCACATGTTCATATACGGTTCGAAGGTAAGAGCTCGGGGAATCCAGTGCGGAGGAGTAGCAAAAGTCTCAGAATACGTCTTAAAGGAAGTGGAGAGCATCCATGCAACGGGAAGTAGACAGAATAAGACTAGAATGGCAGCAGCTGCATAGATGGAAAGCGCAAAATATACCTTTCTTTTAGTAAAACCTAGGGTTCCCATTATTTACCTCTAACGAGTCTTTTTTAATGCCACTCGATAGTATATCAATGTAAAAAAAAGCAATATTAGGAACATGATTACTGCAACAGCTGACGCCTCTCCGAATTTGAAATAATGAAAACTAACTTTATAAATGCGCGTAACCAAAACTTCCGTAGCAATTCCGGGACCTCCCGCAGTCATCACCTGGACTAAATCGAAATACCTGAACATCCAGATTGTATCCAAAGCCAATGCAATTGCGATAATGGGTTTCAAATTAGGCAGTGTAACAAATCTAAACTGTTGCAGCCCTGTTGCACCGTCTACAGAGGCTGCTTCATACTGCTCTTTAGGAACGCTCTGCAAGCCAGCGAGAAACATCATCATTAGGATTGGAAATCCTCTCCAAGAGCTGGCAACAATCACCGCTGCTAACGCTGTTCTCTTTTCCGAGAGCCAAGGGACAAAGGATGGAATAATCTGTAATCTGTTAAGAATGAAGTTAAGCACTCCAAATTGTCCATGATACATCCAAGCCCACGTAATAGCAACAACTACAGAAGGAAACATCCACGGGATTAAGGCAACAGCTCTGAGCAGCTTCCTTGCCCTAATATCTGTATTCAGAAGCAACGCAGCAGATAATCCCAACAAAAAATGGAACAAGACGCTACAGAAAGTAAAAATAAATGTGTTCTTCAAAACAACTAAGAAGGCGGGGTCATGTATTAGCATCGCATAATTAACCAGGCCAGAAAATATGGTATCGCCTTGCGCAGTGTCTCTGCAGAAACTAAGGTATATGACATTAAATAAGGGCAGGACAAGTACTAATAGCAGGATACTTATGGCTGGTATGACCAAAATGAAACTGAAATCAATATGCTTCCACGAAAAGTCTTTTTTATTTCTATATAGGGTAACCACCCATTATATCCTGTCTTAAACAAAATTTAACCACCTCAAAAAGCACGCTCACCTCCTTGAACATATACAACGAGCTTTCCGGTTTCCCGCAGCAAGAGCCAATTTATGCTGATGGCCAGTACCCAATCACCACCCTTCAGGGTTATTTTCTCTTAATAATATCTAATTGGAGAGAATCTCCTCCATCAATCCAAACTGTTTCGCCAGTAATAAAGCTGGCACCATCTGATACCAAGAATAATGCAACCTTCGCGATTTCTTCAGGCTTTGCCACTCTGCGTAACGGAATATGCTTAAGACGCTCATTCAGAAGGGATTCATCTCTGATAAGAGGTCGATTAATATCTGTATCTGTCAGGCCCGGAGCAATCGCATTTACATTTATTCCGTACTCCGCCAACTCAACAGCCATTACCTTGGTGAGCATGTTTACACCGCTTTTTGATACGCAGTAAGGTGCTCTACCTCTAGCAACAAACCTTTCCCCTGTTGAAGAGATGTTTATTATTTTCCCCCTTTTCAGTCTAGCCATTTCACGAGCTACCGCTTGTCCACAGAGAAAGTAACCTTTTAAGTTTGTATCCACTATCCTGTCCCACTCCTTTTCACTGACCTCAAGAAAGGGTGCTAATCCGATCACACCAGCATTGTTTACCAGGATATCTATCCTGCCGTATTCTTCTATTGCTCTGTTTATTAGAGTATTTACCTGACTCGCATTGGCAACGTCGGCTTGGACAATCAAACAAGATTTTCCTAAATTTGCTATTGTATTTCTAACTTTTTCTGCGGACTGGCGATTTTTAACAAAATTAACCACGAGATCTGCACCAGCTTCTGCAAAAGCTACAGCAATAGCTCTCCCAATACCCCGACTGCCGCCTGTGACCATGGCAATCTTTCCGCTTAATTTCATAAATTGATCCTCATCACATTTTTGGCAAGATTACAAAATACTAACACATAGGTTTCCTCAACTTTTGAAAGACCGTAGAATACCCTTTTTCAGCTACCTCAGGCAGGGTTCCCGTCCACCACTCTCCTCAACTCCTCCCATTTCTGTTTATCTACCTTGCACTGCGACCTAGTTTGCAGTGAACCCCTGAAACTAGACAAAATGACTTAGAGTAGCTAGAGTATCTGACAGGGCCAGCATATCCCCGAAAGGGATTGAAAGGAGCCTGTATATGAGAAAGATGAGGAGGTTTACCTCGGGGAGTACAAAACCATAGAGGATGCCGAGAGGAGAATTTGCCACTTCATCAAGGATGTTTATAATGGGAAGCGACTGCACTCATCATTGGGCTATTGTCCACCCAATGAGTTTGAGGGACGGTTCCTGGATAAACAAAAACCAACTATTCCCTCTCGGATCACTCTAACCTAATTTGTCCAACCATAGGGGTTCACCTGAGTTTATTTTTCTCCCAAAATCTCTGAGAAGAATCAACCATGTCATAGACATCAAAAGTCATTTATATCGACTTTGATTGACAGGCCTATTTACTCAGAACATCATTAATTTTTGCAGCTAGCTCATTTAATGCTTCCTCAGGGGTCTTGTCCTCGGCTGTGGCATCGTGAAACGCTTCGATTATAGAAAAACTCATTTCTGACCATTCAGCAATGTGAGGATATATCGTCAGTTTGTCTACACTCTCGATTGTAAATCTTGCAGCTTCACAGTCTTGAATCTCTGGCATCTGAAGTGTATCCTCACGTGTGGGCAAGAAATTAGCTTCAGTAAACATCCTGACCTGATTCTTCTTATTGACTATAAACGTAATAAATTTCCAGGCTTCCTCGGGGTGTTTACATTGGGAGCTTATGACCATAACAGAAGCCAGTCCAGTAGTAGTGTCTATTTCGTCATAGGGCATATGGACAATGGACAGTTTGTCCTTCATTCCCGGTATCATAGCCTCCCAAATACCTATATTATTGTATCCATGCTGAACCATCGCCGCTTTTTCTTGAGCAATCATATTGTTGATAAAATGTCCCGTTGCTTCCGGAATTCCTGGTGGTATTACATGATGTTTTGTATAGAGTTCTACCAACCGCTTAAAAGCATCCATTCCCTCTGGACTATTCAAGGCTGCTTTAGAATAGTCTTCGGTTAAGATTCTGGCTCTGTTTCTATAGAAAAAGCTTATTAAACGGAGAGTGGTTGAGTCCGTCTTTTCTCCTCGAATTAAAAAGCCCCACTGAACTGTGTTTCCTGCTGCATCCTTTTTTGTTAATTTCTTTGCGTATGCTAAAAATTCTGCCCAATTTTCCGGTGGTACGTTGGGGTTAAGACCTGCCTTGGTGAACATATCCTTATTGTAAACTAAATCCTGGGGTACAACCCATGAAACCAAACCATACCAATTGCCTTGGTAAGAGACCAAAGGTTCTAGAGCATCAATAAATGAGTCCTTGAACGCCTTCTCTCCCGATTTTTCAATATATGGTTCCAAGTTCAGAAGAAGTCCCATTTCCGCAAATCTGATCACACCTGCCTCATAAGCCCTGAAGATATCTGGAGCCTGTTGAGCTCGTGATTGAGTTATGAACTTAACATCCATTGTAGGATACGGAACTGGCTCAAGTTGAATCTTAATATCCGGATTATCCTTCTCAAACTCGGAAACCATCGCTCTTTCGACGCTACCTGAGGGTTCTTCTGCTAAAGTCCAACATAACCATCTCAGAGTAGTCTGTCCTCCAGCTACATTGATCATCCCTAAGAAACACAGTGTTGCACATATCACTACCACGATAACTTTCCTCATTATTATCTCCTTGTTGTTTTGATCATCATTTATCTCTTCCACTAAGTCCTGAAGAGATATTGTTTTTTGACATTGTTCATTTTTCTGTCGAAAGCTCCCAAAAGAGAAATTAATCTTTCAACGCTTTTCTCTTCGGAAAGCTCTTCTTTATCCCAGCTAACGGCCTGTCTACCTTCGCACCTCCCTCCAGCCTCATTTTTAGCTTTCCCTTCCTAAAGGTCTGATTTCCCATCGTTAACAAATCTTGGCCGAGTTTCTTACTCTGAATATACCACGGAAGCAACTTCTTCTCCAGTATACAAGCTCATTTTTACCTGATCAATAAAGTGAATTGTATGATTCTTCAAAATCTGTTCACTTCTACTCTGGTCCTTATTTTCTAACGCTTTTACAAGTTCCTCAAAGTCCTTTGGAATCTGCGAAGAATAAATGTCATCCTTTTCCGTGGTAAAGATCCAGAGACGTACAATTTGATTTCGTAGCCTCTCCAGAGTTTTAGCTAAAGCTCTATTCTTAGTAGCTTGATTAATCAAATCATGAAATTCTGAGTCTAATCGAATTAAGACCTTACGCTCCCTTTTTTGTTTTATCTTCTTGAGAAGCCTTTTCATTTTTGTCAGCTCTTCATTGGTAATGCGCTGAGCTGCGAGCCTTCCAGATTGCCCAATTAGGAGAAGCCTGACCTCAAAAGTATCCTTCAAATCTTGAAAGCTCACTTCACTAACATAAGCTCCTCTGTTAGGGATTATGTGAATCAGGTCTTCGGCCTCCATATAGATCAGTACCTCCCGGATAGGTGTCAGGCTAACGCCAAACTCTTTCATTAGCTCTTTCGCATACAAAACCTGGCCGGGTTTATAGTCCAAAAAAACTATTCTCCTTTTGATTTCCGAATAAACGTTATTCTTCACTGTTATATATTTGTTTAATAAAGATTATATTAAACTATTATAATCATATTATATCAGAAAAATAGATTCTGTCAACAGATAAATTCCTTTCTGAAAAATTGAAGGTAGACGGTGATTTCGGGAGCTCGGAAAAAAGAGGATAAGAATACTCCAGATTCTGGTCTGGATGGAATTTAAGGTTCTTTTAGCAAAATCTCTTAAGCTCCATCTTTGCGAGAGATACCGTATTCCCTGATTCTCAATAGTCCACCTATCCTTATAGAGCTTATAGATTCTGAAAGGATCATCTTTAGCATCCAAGGTAGTAACATAGATTCTTCTTCTCATCTTTCCCTTATACTCATCATAGACGACTACACAATTAACTTTACCTAAATCCTTCTTTTTCCCTTCTTTAGAGTATCTTCTTAGAGAAAGTCCATTAATGCCACATAGCCTGATTTTCTTCTTCTCTTTCTTTCC
>Ga0114930_10002395_pt1 | contig 16940 bp, 19 predicted proteins | sample AnhtaG_FD_87300 | JGI IMG/M metagenome (GOLD analysis project Ga0114930, IMG submission 87300) | Deep subsurface microbial communities from Anholt, Denmark to uncover new lineages of life (NeLLi) - Anholt_01485 metaG | ecosystem: Environmental > Aquatic > Marine > Oceanic > Sediment | place... | reverse complement strand
TGCGTGAGGCCTTCGGAGTCGCCCGGGCGTCTGGTCCGGCTGATACTACCTTACTCGCGCCGTCCGCGAGCGGCGGGTGTGCAGCGGGTCGCGCCGCGGTTGCCTCCGTTGCCCCCACGGGTACGTCGAACGGCTGGCAGGTGCAGACTCCCGCCCAGCAGGTTGCTCAGCTACTTGGTGCCGGTCGAGCAGGTGAGGTGGAGTCGTCGCGGGCTGCCACTTCCTCTCCCGCCGCTACTGATGCCCGCTCATCGGGCGGCGACCAAAAGACGTCAGAGCGTCCGTCCACAGCCCGCCAGGGTCAGGCAAGCCCCTCACCGCGACAAGCTGTCGGCACGCCGGGCAAGACCGACGGTGCGGCACGGTCGGCCTTCGACCAGCTTGTTCGTTCGATACGCCTGCACGCCGGTGTGCGACAGTCGTCAGCCCGATTGACGCTCGAACCACCTGAGCTTGGCCGTCTACACGTCAATGTCCGTGTCCAAGGCGACCTGGTCCAGATCGACGTGCGCACGGAAACCGCTACGGCACGAGACCTGGTTTCCGAACGGGCCGGCCAGTTGACGGCTGCCTTACAGCAACACGGCATCTCCGTGGAACGGTTCGAGATCACCATCGACTGGTCGGGAGACTCTACTTACGCGCCTAACAGCGATGACGTTTTGGACGGAGAAGTGACTTCGGATCACGAGAGGGATCAGGAGTACGAGGTTTCGCCATCGCGAGCCAAGGTTGTGTCACCGGAAGAGACCGACGCGCCGCTTTCATGGGACGTTAAGTCGGGGCTAACAGCCGCAGGTAAGACGCGGCTGGATATCCGAGTCTGATGTGGGACAGGTTTTCCAGCCTGTCTGAGACCGACTGGAAAGTCGGTCCCACAAGGTGGTTGCCCGGGGCGTCTGGGCGGAGCCTTCGGCGCCCCGGAACATGCTTACGGAGATCCACGCGTGGAAGCGATCAGTAGTCTGTCGTCACCATCACCACCGGCTGGCGCAGGGGCGCCAAACTCGTTTCCCGATCTGGGAAGCGAAGATTTTCTGAGGCTGCTGATCATGCAGCTTCGGAACCAGGACCCGCTCGAACCGGTTGACAATGCGGAGCTGCTGGAACAGATATCCTCCGTTCGGGAGATTGAGTTGTCCACCACTCTGACCGAGTCCTTGCGCCTCTTGACCGGACAGCAGCGCTTCGCATCGGCCTCTTCGCTTATCGGGCAGTACGTTACCGGCCTGGCAGGTGCGGACGGAATGGCCGAGAGCGGTATTGTCGTGGGAGTCCGATTCGCCGACGCCGGCCAGCCGATCTTGCAGCTTTCCAACGGGAGCGAGATTCCACTTGAACAGGTCAGCACGATCGAGTCACCGCTTCGGGCTGCGGAAGCATTGGTGGGTCAGCCGATCGTCGGTCTGGACCGCCGAGATCCCGCCGATCCCCAGGTTGTGGAGGGAATCGTCACGGGCGTTCGGTTCGACACCCAAGGGGAGGTGCTGCTCGAATTGGACACCGGCCAGGACCTGCGATTCAGGGACTTTGTTCGCGTCGCCCCAACGGATGCCATCTAGCGTGATGCAACCAAGGATTGAGGAAAGTCTACGATGTCATTGACTTCGGCCATGCTTGTCGGGTTCACCGGGATCAACAGCAACAGCATTGCTGTCGATACTGTTGGTGACAACCTTGCGAACCTTAATACAACGGCCTTCAAGGGCCAGCGCACCTTATTTGAAACGCTGTTGTACCGAACCATCAGTGAAGGAGAAGCACCTGGAGACAGCAGCGGCGGAACCCTGCCGCGGCAGGTCGGGCTGGGGTCCACGGTCGGTTCGATCCAACGAAACTTTCAGCAGGGTGGGTTGGAAAGCACGGGTTTTCAAAGCGACCTGGCCATCGACGGCGACGGCTTCTTTGTCCTCCAGGCCGGTACGGGTGAACATGTCTACACTCGTGACGGGTCGTTCCGGTTGGACGCGACTCAGACTCTTGTCTCCGCCAACGGCGCGCCTGTCCAGGTGTTCGCCTCAGACGAGAACGGCAACATTGTTGAAGGCACCTTGTCCAATCTGGTCATCCCGCTGGGCACCGCCAGTGAGGCGATACCCACCACCGAAGTCCTGATGGACGGCCGGCTGGACAGTGCTACCCGCGTGGCTTCCGCTGGTGCCGTCGTCACGTCACAAGCGATGACGACGTCCGCGGGAGCGCCAGCGGCCGCCTCAACGCCGCTGACCGGTCTGGTCGACGCCAGTGGTGTGCCGCTCTTTGCCGACGGCGACGTAGTGGCCGTGAACGGGGCCAGGGGCGGCATTGCCGTCGAAGAATCGACGTTTACGGTCAACGCAACCGGCAGCACCTTAGGTGACTTCGCGAGCTTTCTCGAAACTATGCTGGGGATCAACACCGATCCTGCCACAGGCGGCAACCCCGGCGTTAAGGTATCGGACGGCTCTGAGTTTCCGGCGGGAACGCTCGTCGTCCGTTCCAATTTCGGCGAAGTAAACGCCGTGGAGCTGGATGGCGGGGCAATCACCAATACAACCGGCGTTGTCACATCCCCGTTTTCGTTCGCCACGGTAGAACCGGCCACAGGCGGTGGAGTGACCACCTCGTTCAACGTGTTTGATTCCCTGGGCAACCCGGTCGACGTGCGGTTGCGCATGGCTTTGGAGTCCAAGTCCCAGACCGGAACGACCTGGCGATTCTATGCCGAGTCGGTCGACGACAGTGATCTGTCACCCGTTCTGGGGACCGGGACTGTTACCTTTGACGTGAACGGCCAGTTTGTCGGTGCTGCCGGTACGGATCTGACCATCGACCGGGAGGGTGTCGGGTCGGCGTCTCCTTCGGCGTTTACGTTGGATTTCAGTCAGTTAACGGGTCTGGCCAGCCCGGATGGTACCTTGGAACTGATTATGGCCAGTCAAGACGGTGCTCCGGCAGGTATTCTCACAGGTTACTCGATCGAAGCCGACGGAATCGTCACCGGCACTTTCTCGAACCAACAAACTCAGGTGTTCGGGCAGATAGCGCTGGCCAAGTTTCCAAATAACGAGGGGCTGGTGGCGCTGAGTGAGAACACCTTTATCGAAGGTCCGAACTCAGGTGATGCTACGGTGCTTGCACCCCAGACGGAAGGGGCCGGTGCGGTACGCTCCGCCGCCTTGGAGCAAAGTAACGTGGAGATTGCCAGGGAGTTTATAAACCTGATTACGGCATCGACTGGTATTTCGTCCGCCAGTCGGGTCATACGGGTGGCGGATGATCTGCTTCAGGAATTGCTCCTGATCGCGCGATAGTTGTGAGTTGGCGCGAGTGTTGGAGATGAACGGCCATGATTACGGTCACCAGATTGGATCAACGTGTAGTCGTGCTCAACGCCGATCTGATTAAAATGATCGAGTCAACGCCCGACACGATCATCACACTGATCAACGGTGACACCCTGATCGTTCGGGAAACGGTCGATGAGGTGGTGCGGCGCGCCGTTGACTATCAGCGGCAGGTGCGCGGCTTTCAGGTGGTCTGAGGAAGTCGCTTGAGGCGGGCCTGCTGGTCCGGCCAGGTGCGTGCTTAGGCCGGTATCCATAAGCATATATGACGATGGGAAGCTTAACGGTGGCACCTCGACCAGTCGATATCGAATGGTGTATGGCGGGTGCGCGCCTGGGCTCCGGCTGGTAAGAACCCATGGATATCGCCACGATTATCGGATTGATCTCGGGTACGGCCCTGCTGCTTTGGGCCATTACGGGAAAGTCCGATCTTAGTGCCTTTATCGACCCGGGTTCGGCCGCGATCGTGCTCGGAGGCTCGGCCAGTGCGGCCCTGGTGAGCTTCCCCGTACAAAATCTGCTCGGGGTCGCCAAGGTGGTCAAGAACTGCTTTTTCAGCAGAACGCGCGACCCCGGCGGCCTGATCGCCGAAATGGTCAAGTACGCCGAGGTGGCCCGTCGCGACGGAATCCTCGCTCTCGAGAACGTCACCAGCGACATTAAGGATCCGTTCATCGTATCCGGCATCCAAATGGCGGTTGACGGGACCGATCCGGACCTGATCGAGACCATTATGACCAACGATCTAGAGACGGTTGAGGCCCGCCACAGTGAGGGCAAGGCGCTGTTTGACACCATCGGCAAGTTCGCACCGGCGTTTGGGATGATCGGAACGCTCGTCGGGCTGGTCATCATGTTGGGAGCGATGAACGATCCGTCGAAAATCGGCCCGGGAATGGCGATGGCCCTTATCACCACGCTTTACGGAGCAGTGCTTGCGAACCTGTTCGCCTTGCCGATGGCGGCCAAACTCGGTCTGCGGAGCCGCGAGGAGGTCCTGCTCAAGATGATCGTCATCAAAGGCGTTATGGCCATCCAGTCGGGGGACAATCCGCGCATCGTTGAGCAGAAGTTGAAGACCTTCCTGCCCAACCGCCTGCGGGCGTCGGCCACACCGGAAGCCAGGGCTGCGTAGGTGAGCCGGCAATGCCAAGAGGTAAACAACAAGACAAGGTCGAAGAAGGCGCCCCAGCGTGGATGGTGACCTACGGCGACGCCATGACGCTGTTGCTATGCTTTTTCGTGATCATGGTCTCCATGAGCGAAATCAAGCAGAATCAACGCTTTCAACAGGTTATGGAGTCGTTGCGCCGGGCGTTCGGTGGATACCAGGGCTCCGTGGGTGCCCTCCCAATCGACAACGTTCCCACCAATACCTTGATCGCGAGACTTCTTGAGCTCGAGATACCCGAGTTCGACAAACACAGAGGTGACGCGGACGAGGAGGGCATTCACGGCAAGAAGTTTCGCGTGACCAACGTGCGCGACGGGCTGGAAATTGTTGTCGGTGGTCGGATCACCTTCGACCGGTTCAGCGCAATCCTCAAGCCGGAAGCGCGCCAACTGGTCGCCAGGACGGCGGAAGTGCTGCGAGGGTACAACACGAAGATTCTCGTGCGCGGACATGCCACGCGCGAGTCGTTGCCCGAAGATTCACTGTATGATGATAGTCGTGATATGTCGTATGCCCGTGCGAAAGCCGTCGCACTTGAGCTGGAGCGGAACGGTGTTCGCGGCATCCGCCTAGTACCGGTCGCGGTGGGCGATACTGAGCCGTTGGTGCGGCAGGCTTATACGGACAAACGACGGGCGCTTAACCGACGCGTCGAGATCCTGGTTACGGAGGACCTGATTGATGACTACGGGGGTTCAACACTGACGGGCGATCTGAAGGAGTCCTCTGATGGCAGTTGACGAGAGCGATTCTAAACCGATGGGCCCCTCGCGCGCCAAGGGCCGAATGACGTCGATTCTGGCTATTACCCTGCTTATAGGTGCGGAGGGCGTCGGCGTTTTCTTTCTGACCAAAGCCGTCAGCCCCGAACCCGCGTCGGCGCTTGCCTCCCAGGCGGGTGACGGCGAGCAGGGCGCGGGTGAAGCGTATGGTCAAGAGTCTGCCGAGATAGAGCTGGCCGACTGCAGACCCACCAACGTGTTGGCCGGCAAGATTATTACGTTCCATATTCGGGTATCAGCATTGGTATTATCAGCCGATCTTGAAAGGGCTGAGCGCCTGGCACGGGACAAGCGGGCTCGGCTGGAAGACGGCGTCAATACTGTTATCCGCAGCGCCGAATTGAGACACTTCAGTGAACCGAAGTTGACCACCATCAAACGTCGCCTCAAGCATGAGTTCGATCGAATCTTCGAGGATGATCAACTGATCAAGGAAGTGCTCATCCCTCATTTCCTTCAGTCCGCGGTTGGGCTTTGAGTGTCGCCTGTGCCGATGTTTCTCCGATAATAGCGAGTAACCGATTGATGTAGGCTCGACATTGGCACGGACCAGGCCCGTGGAAACCCCACCCGACCAACAACGGGTATCGACTCCGCCGCCAGTGACCGGGCGTTTGGCCAAGCCGTAGGTGATGCGTTGACCGACAGCACGACAGGCAATGATGTAACCGACGATGCAATGGTCACTCCCCAAGAGGCGAGTGACCAGACCCCGGCACCAGGACCAGACGTGTCACCGGGAGTCAGCCCGGCCGACGTTGATGTGCCAGCCGGCGGGGTCGACCCAACCAGCGTGGACGATATGGCTGCTGCCAGGGAGTTGTCACCAACGAGCACGGGTCCCCAACCAGGCGGTCGCCCCACGGATTCCGAATCATTTGACCTGCCCGAGTTCTCCGTACCTGCGGATTTGAACGTGGACGGCAAACGGGTCACCATGCTCAATGATGTCAACCTCCGAGTCAAGATCGAACTTGGACGAACGCAGATGCTCGTTGAAGATGTGCTCAGACTCGGAGAGGGCAGTGTCGTCGAGCTGGACAAAGTAGCAGGCGACCCGGTCGACATTTATGTCAACGATCGTCTGATCGCACGCGGTGAGGTGCTGGTTCTGAACGATAATTTCTGCGTGCGAGTAAGTGAGATACTGTCACACGATCCGCATCGGGTGAGTATGTGATACCAGACAGCAGACTACGGCAGGGAGGCTGTAGGGCTACGACGGGCCGTCGTATCGCCGTGGTTTATGCGACGGTTGCCTCGCTGACGGCTGCTTCACTTTGCGCAGCTAGCGAGGTGTCCGCAGGATCGATCAGCTCGAATGACCCACGCGTTGCCCCCAACGCGAGCGTCGCTATCTATGAGGCCACTCCGGAGGAGACGGCCATCCAAGAGACTAACAGCAAATCGCGCGAGGCCGGGGATAGGCAGACCAAGGCCGGCGAGTGGAAACAGACGTCGCCGCTATCTGCGAAACGTCGTGGCGCCAAGCAGGCAAGGCTGTCCCGTGAGTCCGCCCGACTTTCCGGCAGTCAGGATACGCCCTGGTACCGGACGGGGATTGGAGCCCTGGCAATTGTGCTGGTGCTGGTCGGCGTGGCGGCCTGGGCCATCCGGCGGTGGATGCCTGCAGCGCGGGGCGGCGAAAGTGGCATTGTTCGGGTTGTCGCCCGCACAAGTTTGTCTCCCAAGCACAACCTTGCGCTGGTTCGGGTGGGGCGCCGGTTCGTGTTGGTTGGCGTATCCGGCGACAGAGTAAACACCCTTTGTGAGGTGAGTGATCCGGGTGAGGTGGCTGAGTTGACCGCCCGCACCGGAACCTCAGGTGGCCAAGTCGCAGGGGATTTTGATGACCGATTGCTCCGCGAGGTTGCCGACTACCGCACGGTCGCGGAGCCCGAGACCGGGCAAGTGAGATCGACACGGGCGAGACGCGTACCTGCCCGTGAGCCATTGAACGATCTTTTGCGCAAGCTTCGAGCTTTACAGTCGAAGTAATCATCCCGCCGCATGGAAGCGGTCGGGTAGTGCGCGGTGGAGCAGCGCATGACCAGTGAGCATGGATGCTCCTTGATTGGTCGCCGTCTGGCGGTCGCCGGGCTGATGGTGGTGTTCTGCGCGGGCAGTGCCTACGCGCAGAGCCGCGTATCAGCCGACCCTGCCACTCTGACAAACCCCGCCAACATCCCCGACATCAGGCAGCTCCTCCCGCCCGCTGCGGACGCCAAGGGCGTCAGTGCCAGCCTTCAGATCCTGGTTCTCCTGACGGTTCTGACGCTGGTCCCGTCCATCCTCGTGATGATGACGGCCTTTCCCCGCATCGTCGTCGTGCTGGCGTTGTTGCGTCAGGCCGTTGGTACTCTCCTCAGCTACCGCCCGGGCAGGTGTTGCTGGGGCTGTCCCTGTTCGTGACCGTCCTGGTCATGAGTCCGACCTGGCACAAGATCCAGGTGGAGGCACTTACTCCCTACCTTAACAACCAGCTCGGGCAGAGGGAGGCGTTTGACATCACCGCCGGTCATCTCAAGGACTTCATGTATCGGCAGATCGAGCGGGCCGGCAATTATGACGACGTCTATTTGTTTCTTGAGTACGCCGAGGACCGCCAGATTCCACCGGAGGAGAAGATCGACGTCGAGCAGGTGTCCCTTACCGTGATAATCCCGGCGTTCATGCTCAGCGAGCTCAAGACGGCCTTCATCATGGGGTTTCGGATCTATCTGCCGTTTTTGGTGATCGACATGGTGATCGCCACGATCCTGCTTTCGATGGGCATGATGATGCTGCCGCCGGTGCTGATCTCGCTGCCCTTCAAGATATTGCTGTTCGTGTTGGCGGACGGGTGGCACCTGGTCGTGGAGACGTTGCTGTTCAGTTTCGCTTAGCCTTGGTGACTGCGCCTTGTCGCTCAGGGTGACGTGGAGAATGACGTGGAGTTCAATGAAGCGCTCGAGTTGGGGAGGAACGCGTTTTGGATGGCCATGTCGACATCCGCCCCGATTCTACTTATCGGGCTGGCGGTGGGACTGCTCATTGCCCTGTTTCAGGCGGTGACTCAACTTCAGGAGCAGACCCTGACGTTCGTGCCGAAGATCGCCGCCATGGTGGTGGCGGCCTCGATCTTCATTGCATGGATATCGGATCGGATGGTGGCCTTTACACAACAGATGTTTACCACTCTGCCCTGGTGAGAGGGCAGGTGGCGACGTTCGATGCCCCGCAAGCCCGGGTTGCTGATCGCGCTGTCGGCAGATTGTGTGAGCTTGAGAGATGCCCTGGCCGTTGTTTGACATACTTTTGGCACTGCCGGTGTACGCCCTGGTGCTGTTTAGGATATCGGGTTTGATGCTCACGGCGCCGGTCTTCGGCAGCCGGTTGGTTCCCGTGCGCGTTCGGGCTGCGCTGACGCTGACGGTGGCTGCGTTGGTTTTCCCTTTGGTGCGCGGCCAGGCACCGGCGGAGATGACCTTGTCGATGGCCTTGGTCGGCGGTGTAGGTGAGATGATGATCGGGGTGATCATCGGGCTGGCGATGGGCATTTTGCTGATGGGGGCCGAGGTGGCGGGGCTGATCGTGGGCCGCCAGGCCGGCCTCGCCCTGGCCAACGTGTATGACCCCAGCCGGAACGAGCAAGCTACGATCGTCGGGCAGGTTTACACAATCAGCTTCACGCTGCTGTTTCTTCTGGCGGGCGGGCATCGCGCAACCATGGCGGCGGTGCTCGATACGTTCGACGTGATTCCGTTGCTTTCGTTTCGATTCGAGGAATCGTTTGCCGTGCTGCTGGTGGAGATGTTGGCCGCCGCCTTCATTCTCGGGATTCGTCTGGCCGGTCCCGTACTGCTGGCCTTGTTTATGTTGGGTATCGCCCTGGCGTTTCTGTCCCGGACCATGCCTCAGCTCAACATCTTGACCGTGGGCTTCACGCTGCGGCTTCTGGCGGCGGTGGCTGTCGCCACTCTGGCACTGAGCGCATGTCAGGATGTACTGCTGGATGCGGTGTGGGATGGGGTGGAGCTTATACGAGCGACCTTCGGGCTTGATCCGAGTGACAATCGTCTGGTGGGCTGATGGCCGGGTACGCTGACGAAAAGACCGAACCCCCGACTCTGCGACGGCGTCAGGAAGCGCGCCGCCAGGGGCAGGTAGCGCGGAGCCAGGATTTGACCGCGGCTGTGCTGCTGTTGGCCGGCTTCCTCGCCCTGGCCCTGTTGGGGCCGCGCCTTTGGTACAGTCTGCTTGCCATGACCAGGGCGGGCTTGACCATGGAGTCCGCGCTCCGACTCAGTGACATCATGCCCTTTGCCGGGGCTGTTACGGTTGAGGCATTCAAGCATCTCGCGCCGTTTCTGTTGATCCTGTTTACGGCCATGCTGGTCACACTTCTGGCCCAGATCGGCCTTCTGTTCACGTTGCATCCGCTCACACCCAGCCTGGCCAAGATCAACCCTTTGAGCGGTCTGCAACGCCTGTTCTCCATACGGTCGGTAATGCTTGCCGTGACCAGCTTCGGCAAGCTGCTGGTTGTCGGTCTGGTTGCCTACCTTACGCTTTCCGGCAGTGCGGCCGCGATCATTCATGCGTTCATGTTCGGATTTCGCGATGTCTTTGTACTCGGTTCGACGTTGATGTTCCGGTTGGGAATGCGGATGGCCGCCGCCCTGCTGATCCTGGCCCTTTTGGACTTCGCCTGGCAGCGCTACCGGCACGAGCGGGACCTGCGAATGACCAAGGAAGAAGTGAAGGACGAGCTGCGAAGCATGGAGGGTGATCCGCAGATCAAGCGCCGCCGGCGCGAGGTGCAGTTTCAACTGGCCATGCAGCGGCTGAGAAGGGATGTTCCTACGGCCGATGTCGTGGTGACCAACCCGACGCACGTCTCCGTGGCGATTCGTTATGAGCCGGAGTCGATGATCGCTCCGAAGGTGGTGGCCAAGGGAGCCGATCAGATCGCCATTCGGATTCGCCAGATCGCCGCTGAGTTCGGCATTCCGATCGTCGAGCGCCCACCGCTGGCCCGGGCACTGTACGAATCGGTCGAGGTCGGTCAGTACGTTCCGGAGCATCTGTACCGGGCGATTGCGGAGATACTCGCGTATATCTATGAGCTGACGGGCCGATCACCGGTAGCCGGCCGGCCCGTTCCAGTCGCGGCGCGTTGACGGTTTATGGAAAAAACGTTGACCAGAATGGTCTTAAGGTGAGTGATGGCGTTAGCTGATGTAGCCAAGCTGCGCGTATCCCGAGTGGTCACGAAGCATTACGGCATCCTGCTGCCGGCGGTGGTGTTGAGCCTGGTCCTGGTTATTCTCATCCCTTTGCCCACCGGCATAATGGACCTTCTGCTGCTGATCAACATCACCTTGTCGGGCATCGTTCTGCTGACAGTGATGTACATGAAAGGCCCGCTGGAGTTCTCATCCTTTCCCTCGCTATTGCTCGGCCTGACCCTGTACCGCCTGGTTCTTAACACCGCGACGACACGCCTGATCCTCACCAACGGCGATGCCGGTGTGGTCATAGCCACCTTCGGGGGTTTTGTAGCCCGCGGTTCGCTGGCGGTGGCCATCATCATCTTCACGATCATCGTGGTCATTCAGTTCGTGGTGATCACCAAAGGTGCGACGCGGATCGCCGAGGTGGCGGCCAGGTTCACCCTGGACGGCATGCCCGGCAAGCAGATGGCCGTTGATGCCGACCTCAACGCGGGGACGGTCACGGAAGAGGAGGCCAAACTTCGCCGGGCCGAGATCACCCGGGAGGCCGATTTCTACGGGGCCATGGACGGGGCCAGTAAGTTCGTTCGAGGCGATGCCATCGCCGGCATCATCATTACGCTGATCAACATCCTGGGGGGCATCTATGTCGGGTTGGTGGAACTCGATTGGACACTGGCCGAGACGCTGCGGCGGTTCACGATTCTGACAATTGGTGACGGATTGGTGTCACAGATTCCCGCGTTCATCGTGTCCGTCGCCGCGGCCATGGTGGTTACTCGCAGCGCGGAAAGGAAGAGCCTTGGAGAGGAATTGCTCGGTCAGTTGGTCAGCCAGCCGATCGCCCTACTGCTTACCGGCGCGTTTCTGCTGGTTCTGGCGTTGACGCCGCTGCCGAAACCGCCGCTGATCCTGCTGATGGTCTCCTGCTACGGTATGGCATACCTGCTCAGCAGGCACCAGCAGGCGGTGGCGGCACAGGCTGCGGCGGCCAAGGCCAGACCAACCGGCCCCGAGCGGATCGAACAGCACCTCTCCCCCGATCCCATGGAACTGGACGTGGGATATGGGCTGATCTGCCTGGTAGACCGCAAGCAGGGTGGCGATCTCCTTGACCGGGTTACCAATATGCGGCGGCAAGTCGCTCAAGAAATGGGCATTGTGGTGCCGCCGATTCGGATCCGCGACGATATTCAGCTTCAACCCAACCAGTTTCGTGTGAAGCTGAGGGGATTGACCATCGGCGAGGCTGAGGTGATGCCCGGTCATCTGCTGGCCATCGACGCCGGGGCGGTGTCCGAACGGATCAACGGCGTCGAGACGACCGAACCGGCCTTCGGCCTGCCGGCACTGTGGATCGACGAAGATCAACGCCATCAGGCCGAGCACCGCAACTATACCGTCGTCGAGCCATCCAGTGTGATCGCCACATACTTGACTGAATTGATCAAGCGGCATGCGGACGAACTCCTCACCCGACAGGAGGTCAACCGGCTGCTCGATCACCTTCGCCAGCAATCCGGGAAGCTGGTCGAAGAGGTGGTCCCGGAGGTGCTCAAACCGGGCGAAATCCAGCGCGTCTTGCAGGCCTTGCTTCGGGAGCGCGTGCCCATCCGCGACCTGGAATCGATTCTGGAGGCCATCGCCGATGTCGCGGCGCGCACCAAGGACCCCGAGATTCTCACAGAATACGCTCGCAATGCTCTGGCTCGCACCCTCTGCCATCAACACAGGTCCGACGACGGGCGGATTCACTGTGTTACCTTGGATCCGTCATTGGAAGAGCTGATCACCAAGGGGCTGGAAAGGACCGAACACGGTGCCGTGTTAACGCTTCCGCCGGCCCTGCAGACCAAGATTGTGGAGGCGATCCGGGTCCAAGTGGAGCAAAGCACAGCGTCGACTCGCGGTCGGCCGCCGGTGCTTCTTTGCCCGCCGCAGATTCGCCCGTGGGTGCGCAAGATGATTGAGGTCCGGCTCCCGTCGGTTGCGGTGCTATCCTACAACGAGGTCGTTCGGGGGTTCGAAGTCGAGTCACATGGCATGGTGGTTTTGAAGGATGAGAGTTAAAACCTTCCGCGGAAAGACAATGGCTGAGACGCTCAAGCAGGTCAAGCGTCAGTTCGGGCCCCATGCGGTAATACTCCACACCCGCACGGCCACACAAGGTGGGCTGCTCGGCGTCGGCGGAAAGCCTTGTGTCGAGATCACGGCTGCCAGGCAGATGTCGGACTTGCCTGAGTCCCTTAGGCGAGGTACACTACAAGTCAAATCGGGCCAAGACGGTTGTGCAGATGGAGCTGCCAGGCCGATGTCCTCATCCACCAAGCTCGTTGCCTCTCCACTGTCCGACACGCTGCTGTCGGAACTTGGCGCCCTTAGATCAGTTGTGGACGATCTGGTCCGCGAAACACGGCGTTCTCAGGCCGCCGACATGCCCGGCGAGCTGTACGCGATGTACCTCAAGCTCGTGGAAAATGCCGTGGCAGAGCAGCTCGCCCGGCAACTGATCGCCGAGCTCCGCCGTGAGCTGACTGAGGATCAGCTCCACGATCCCAAAATCGTCCGGGCGCGACTTGCTCGTATTGTGGAGTCGATGGTGCCCTCTGCCGGTCCGATTCGAGCGCTGCGGCTCGATAAGCCGACTGTGATCGCCCTGATCGGCCCCACGGGTGTTGGCAAGACCACTACGATCGCCAAACTGGCTGCGAACCTCTGCCTTCGTGAGCACCGCAAGGTCGGGCTGATTACTATCGACACCTATCGAATTGCCGCAGTCGAACAGCTCAAAACGTATGCTCAGATTATCGACGTGCCTTTGGAAGTCGTGATGGAGCCGAAGGAGCTTGGCGACGCGGTGGCCGGCATGGCCGACCGGGATATGATCTTGATCGATACCGCCGGACGCAGCCAGCGGGACGGATGCAAGATCAAGGAGCTTTGTGAATTCTTCGATGTTGTTCGGCCCGACGAGATGCACTTGGTCTTGTCGAGCACGTCCAGCGAGGCGGTGTTGCGAGAGGCCATCCAACAATTTCGCAAGTTGGGCGTGAACCGTGTAATATTCACCAAGCTGGACGAGGCAATCGGTTTCGGCGTCATCTTGGATTGTCTGCAGAAGGCTGAGGCGCAATTATCCTACGTAACAACCGGGCAGGACGTTCCCGATGACATACAGGTGGGGGAAGGCAAGGCCCTGGCCAGGCTGATTCTTGGAACACGGTGCCCGCGCCGGGACGGCGTTCCGGCGGCGCTGTCCAAAGGGGTGCCGACATAAAGGTCTGCGCGTAGCAGGACTGTCTGCTGATTGCCGTATTTCCGGGAACGAGGCCTAGGGGATTGTCCCATGGCTCAGGGAGGAGTTCGAGCCCATCGCAAAGACCAGGCAAGCTGCCTGCGGGAGCTGGCACGTCACCATCGGTCTGCCACGACGATTGCCGTGACAAGCGGCAAGGGCGGTGTCGGGAAATCCAATATAGCCGTAAATCTTTCAATTTGTCTGGCTGCGCACGGGATCCGGGTGACGTTGGTGGATGCGGACATGGGACTTGCCAATGCCGATTTGCTGATGAATCTGCATCCTCGCTACACGGTCTCGCACGTCCTATCGGGGGTGCGCAGCATCGAGGAGGTCTCTATGGAGGCACCGGGCGGAGTGCGCTTCATCCCGGGTGCTTCCGGTCTTCATGAGCTGGCCGATCTATCTGAGTTTGAGCGACAGAACCTCATCAGCCAATTTCAGAAGATGGAGATCAATACTGATATTGCGGTTTTGGACTGCGGCGCCGGTATATCGCGAAATGTGCTTAGCTTTGCCCTGGCGGCTGATCAGGTGTTGGTCGTGACCACGCCGGAACCTCCCGCGATAACTGACGCATATGCCATGATTAAGGCATTGCACCGTGAGAGGTGCCCGGGGCGAATCGGCGTGTTTGTGAACATGGCCAACAGCCGGGCGGAGGCCCTGGCGACCTTCCAGCGGATCGCCGGTGTGGCGGAAAGATTTTTGGATTATTCCATTGCGGACTGTGGATATATGTTGCATGATACCGCTGTGGAGCTGGCTGTTCAGGAGCGATGCCCCTTTGTCATTTGCCACCCAGGCTCGAACGCCAGCGCCTGCATCGCTGCGATGGCGACTGATATAACTCGGAGGTGTACGGGACAACAACATCGCGGTGGGTTCTTCAGCCGCGTGGCCGGCTTGTTCGTGTAGGCTACGTTCTGAGATTGACACCGCGTTTGGGGTCAGACGCCGGTAGGGATACCGGCCAGGGTTAGTCGGGGCGGATGACGGTGAGCGAAGGAAGCGTGGTCCCTCATCCTGTTGTCTTCCCCATGCAACTAATCACGGCGACAGGGATGTTGCAGTTATGGTCGCGCGTTTTGCAGGGGCCAGCCTAGGCCTCGTTGCTTTCATCATCACCATCACCGCAGGGCTGCTTACACGCAACCCCGTGGAGGTCACCCTGTCGCGGAGCATTTTCGCTCTGATTTTGTTTTGCCTTATAGGGCTTCTTCTGGGAACAGCGGCGCAGCTTGTCGTCGCCGAGTACGAGAAGAATCGAGAGGCTGAGATTCAGAAGCGGTACCGCGACGACTCTGCAGGGACGGAGGGCAGTGGTCCGAATGACGGGGCAAGCGGTGGTGAGGGTGAGTCGATCCACAAGGACGCGTAGGAGCAGGTTTCATGCGAGCAACTACGGTAAGAACGGACATCGGCGAGGTGTGGCGCCGGTTCAAATCATCCAAAGATCGATTGTTGCGAAACGTTCTCATGGAGAACTACCTCCCCATTGTGAGGTACAACGCTGAACGCGTCAGCGCCAAGCTGCCGGATGAGATCGATCAGGACGATCTGATCTCAGCCGGAATCTTTGGCTTGATGGATGCCATCCAGGCCTACGATCTGGGCCGCGGCGTCAAGTTCGAGACCTACTGCGCTCCGCGCATCCGTGGAGCCATCCTGGATGAGCTTCGGAGCATGGACTGGGTGCCCAGGCTGGTGCGCAGCCGGGCTACTAAACTGGAGCACGTTGCCCGGCAGCTCGAGTCGATCCTCGGCCGGGCTCCCGCGGAGGCCGAGATTGCCGAACGGCTTTGCCTCTCCCGGGTGGAGTTTGAGAAGCTGGTGCGCGACGCCACCGCGGTTACCCAAATCTCGCTATCTCGCAAGTATAGCGATACCAATTCGAACAAGGAGGTTTGCGAAATCGACGTTATCGAGGACAAACGCGGACAAGACCCCATCTCGGAGGTTCAGAAGAAGGATCTCAAGGCCCTGATTACCCGTGGTCTGACGCGTGCGGAACGCCTCATCCTGATTCTGTATTACTACGAAGAAATGACCATGAAGGAGATCGGGATGACGCTTGATCTGTCGGAGAGTCGGGTGTCGCAGATGCACTCTTCCATTCTGATTCGCCTGAAGGAGCAACTGGAGCTGCGTCGGAAAGAGCTTGTGCATTAGCGTCGGCTTGCGGGAGCGTTGCCATGTCGGAAATAGCCCCTGATCTTCCGTCGTCAGCGGCCCAGAGCGGGGTTCAAGCCCGGGAGGTCGCCAAAGAGCGGGAGGCCAGTCGCGCCGGCCAGGCCCACGCAGCTACTAGACAGGTCAAGACCGTGGATGAGGCCGGTAGCACGGTCGAAACTACTGATGAAGATGTGGCTGTCTTCGCCGACGCCGAAGGCACCGGCAGCGAAGGACGGGCGTTCGAGGAAAGCAGCACCCCGGAATCTGAGTCCACTGATCAAGACAAATCCAACGGGATCGCCAGAGGGGAGGACGGTCAACTCCACGTGGATCTCGAAGCGTAGCTGTCTGCCCTAGCACGTCTAAGCAGCGCAATAAGCATTCAATCTGCCCTCTGAGGGCAAGGGCGAGGTATCGCCGGTAGCCCTTGTCGCATCAGAACTCGACTCACATGGCGCGCTTGAACATCGATCCGGCGAATTCCTAGACGGAAGAATGCGCCGTAGAATCCCGGCATGAACTTCACGAAGATGCACGGCCTGGGCAACGACTACGTTTACGTCAACTGTTTCTTGGAGCGTGTTGAACACCCCTCGGAGCTGGCCGGAGCTGTCTCCGATCGCCACACCGGTATAGGCAGCGACGGTCTGATCCTGATTCGCCCATCTGAGACGGCCGATGTCTGCATGGAGGTGTACAACGCCGACGGGTCACAAGCTCAAATGTGCGGGAACGGCATTCGCTGTGTGGCCAAGTACGCGGTGGAACATGGCATCGCGGCCGGACCGAACCTTAGGATTGAAACCGACGTCGGTGTGAGGACTGCTCAGTGCCACATCTCTGACGGTATTGTGCGGTCTGTGCGCGTTGATATGGGTTGCCCGGCGCTTGAAGCTACTGCGATTCCGTCAACCATTCCTGCCGAGCGAATCATCAACCATCCGCTGCGAATCCACCCCCCCGAGC
>Ga0114930_10002394_pt1 | contig 16940 bp, 13 predicted proteins | sample AnhtaG_FD_87300 | JGI IMG/M metagenome (GOLD analysis project Ga0114930, IMG submission 87300) | Deep subsurface microbial communities from Anholt, Denmark to uncover new lineages of life (NeLLi) - Anholt_01485 metaG | ecosystem: Environmental > Aquatic > Marine > Oceanic > Sediment | place... | reverse complement strand
GACAGGTCGTTGACGGCCCCGGCATTGACAGGGGATCGGGCCCGCACCTATCGTCCGGCAACCTGATTCTCGGGGGATTTCGATGACTCGTGTTGCCCTGCCGTTCCTAGGTTCCGCCGCCCTGACCGACCGCCTGTGGCGCGCGGGCCTGCTGGCGCTTGCCGGCGCCGTTCTGGTGTTCGTCGCGGGGTTCGCGCAGCCCGATCTGGTGCACAACGCCGCGCACGACGCGCGGCACGCCTTCGCCACGCCCTGCCACTGAGCCGCCGATGCGCCGCGCGCTGATCGCCGCGCTGGTGGCGGGATTCGCCGCCGGGATTTTCGTGACCGCCGCCCAGCAGGCCGTGGTCGCGCCGCTAATCCTCAAGGCCGAGGAGTTCGAGGAAGCGGGCGCCGCCAAGGCCGCGCCCGCCCCGGCCGTCCAACAAGCCGGCGCCGCGCAGGCGCAGGCCCCGGCCCATCGGCACGAGGACGAGGGCTGGAAGCCCGCCGAGGGGATCGAGCGCATCGCCTACACGGCGCTCGCCAATTTGGGCCTGAGCGTCGGCTTCGCGCTGCTGCTGGTCGCGGCCATCTCGCTCTCGGGCCGCGCGGTGGACTGGAGACGCGGCTTGATGTGGGGCGCGGCGGGCTTCGCCGTGTTCGCCCTGGCGCCGGCCCTGGGCCTGCCGCCCGAGCTTCCCGGCGCGGCCTCGGCCGACCTTCTCAGTCGCCAGGCCTGGTGGCTCGGCACAGTGGTCGCGACCGCGGCGGGTCTTGCCTTGCTGGCGTTCGGTCGCGGCTGGCAATGGAAGGCGCTGGGCGTCGTGGTGCTGATCGCGCCGCACGCGATCGGCGCGCCGCATCCCGAAGGCGGCCACGGCGCCGGCGCGATTCCCGCCGATCTGGCGGCGAGCTTCGTGATTCTGTCGCTGGTGGTCACGGGCCTGTTCTGGGCCGTGCTCGGCGCGGTGTCCGGGGCCGTGTACGCGCGCGCCCGCTAGGGCTCCTGCTGGGGTTCCCGCTGGGGCCCCCGCTGGGGCTCCCGCTAGGGCTTCGGCGCCTCGGGCAGCACCGGCGCCGAGATCGCAATCTCGCCTGCGTTCTGGAAGATCAGCGTGACCGGCACCGAGCCGCCGAGGCGGTAGGGTTCGGTTACGTCGATCAGCGCGATCAGCTCTCCGCCCGGCTTCAGCGTCACGGTTTTGCCGACCGGCAGCGCGATCCCCAGCGCCTTGCGGGCGGGGCCGACCACCGGGCCGGCACGGTGCGAGCGCAGCTCGGTCACGACCGCCGCCGGGGAATGCGCCGCGATCAGCCAATCGGGCTCGGGCCCCGCGTTGCGGATCGTCAGGTAGATCGACCCGGTGCGCTTGGCCGCGGACGGCGGCGCGGCCCAGGCCTGGGTGATGGCAAGGCCGCCCAGGCGCTGCTCAGCCGCCTCGGCGCCGGCCGCGGCCAGCGCGAGCGCGGATGCCAGGATTCCCGTCAGCAGCTTCATGCCCGAGACATAGACCAGGCCGCCGCCGGCGGCCAGCCGCGGCCGTCCCGGGTTGACCGGGCGGCCGGTCCTGGGGCTTCAATAGGCGCATGACCGCGCCCGAGCTATCGCCCGGCCAATCCGCGCGCCGCCTGTTGCGCGCGGCCGACCGGGGCTATCTCGCCACGCGCCGGCGCAAGGACGCCGAGGCGCCGGACTGGCCCTATGCGGCCCTGGTGCTGGTGGCGGCGGACCACGACGCCTCGCCGCTGCTGCTGATCTCCGGCCTCGCCGAGCACACCAAGGACATCGCCGCCGACGACCGCGTGGCCCTGCTGGTGGACGGCACCGCGGGTCTCGACGAGCCCTTGACCGGCGCCCGGGCGTCGCTGCTCGGCCGCCTCAAGCGCACCGGCGAGCCGCGCCACCGCGCGCGCTTTCTGGCGCGCCATCCCGGCGCCGCGATGTACGCCGACTTCAAGGATTTCGGCTTCTACCGCCTGGCGGTGGAGCGCGCGCACCTGGTCGCCGGCTTCGGGCGCATCCACTGGATGGGCGCGGACGCGCTGCTCGACGGCGGCGACCATTCCGCATTGGCCGCAGTGGAGAGCGAGATCGTCGCGCACATGAACCAGGACCATGCCCAGGCGCTGGCGCTCTACGCCACCAAGCTCCTGGGGCTGGTGCCGGGCGCCTGGAGCATGACCGGCATCGACGCCGAGGGACTGGATTTGCGACTCGGCGGGCGCACGGCGCGGCTCGACTTCGCGCGCCGAATCGCGACCGCCGATGGGGCCCGGGCCGAGCTGGTGCGGCTGGCGAAGCAGGCCCGCGCCGCGTAGATCAACCGGTTACGGCCGGATCTGTGTGACCAATCCGCGCCGCGCCGCGCCGCAGCACGCGGAGTGCTTGCGCATGGTCAAGCCCGGCCCTAACGTCCGGCGCAAGCGGGGGCCGCAAGAGCCCCCGATCGTTCTTCTACGAATGATTCGGGAGCATCGCCATGCAGCAGATCGGCACCGTCGTCAGCCGTCACGGGCTCGACCTTGCCGGTTTGGCGAACGTCGCGGTCGCGCGCTGGAACCTGGGCGTGCCCGCGCTGTACGAACAGGCGATCCGCCGGCGCGAGGGGCTGGTGGCCGACGGCGGGGCGCTTGCGGTGCGCACCGGCGTCTATACCGGCCGCTCGCCCAAGGACAAGTTCTTCGCCGACGAGCCGGAATCGCGCGCGGACATCTGGTGGGGCTCGGTCAACGTGGCGATGCCGGAGGAGCGGTTTGCGGCGCTGCATCGCCGATTCCAGGCGTATTTCCAGGGGCGCGAGGCGTTCGTGGTGGACTGCTTCGCGGGCGCCGATCCCGAGTATCGCCTGAAGGTGCGCGTCGTCACCGAGACGGCTTGGCACAACCTGTTCGCGCGCAACATGTTCATCCGCCCGCCGCACGACGCGCTGGCGGATTTCGAGCCCGACTTCACCATCGTCAACGCGCCGAACTTCCAGTGCGTGCCCGCGATCGACGGCACCAACAGCGAGGTGGCGATCGCCGTCAGCTTCAAGCGCAAGCTGGTACTGATCGCGGGCAGCCACTACGCCGGCGAGATCAAGAAATCGGTGTTCACGATCCTCAACTACCTGTTGCCTGAAAAGGGCGTGCTGCCGATGCACGCCTCCGCCAATATCGGGCCCAAGGGGGACACCGCGATCTTCTTCGGCTTGAGCGGCACCGGCAAGACCACGCTGTCGGCCGATCCGTCGCGCCAGCTCATCGGCGACGACGAGCACGGCTGGTCCGACAGCGGCATCTTCAATTTCGAGGGCGGCTGCTACGCCAAGGTCATCAAGCTCTCGGCCGAGGCCGAGCCCGAGATCTACGCCACCACGAGGCGCTTCGGCACGGTGCTGGAGAACGTGGTGGTGGACGCCGACACCCGCGCGCTCGATCTCGACGACGAGCGCTTCACCGAGAACACGCGCGCCTCGTACCCGATCGACTTCATCCCCAACGCCGCGCCCGACGGCCGCGGCGGCCAGCCCCGGACCATCGTGATGCTGACAGCCGACGCCTTCGGCGTGCTGCCGCCGATCTCGAGGCTCACGCCCGAGCAGGCGATGTACCATTTCCTCTCCGGCTACACCGCGCGCGTCGCGGGCACGGAAAAGGGCTTGGGCAACGAGCCCCAGGCGACCTTCTCCACCTGCTTCGGCGCGCCGTTCATGCCGCGCCATCCCGCGGTCTACGCCCGCATGCTGGGCGAGCGGATCGCGCGCCACGACACCGCGTGCTGGCTGGTCAACACCGGCTGGTCCGGCGGCGGCTACGGCGTGGGGCAGCGATTCCGCATCAAGCACACCCGCGCCATGGTGCGCGCGGCGCTCGAGGGCAAGCTCGCGTCGGTCGGCGTCAGCAGGGACCCCAATTTCGGCCTCTTGGTGCCCGAGGCCTGCCCCGACGTGCCCCGGGACGTGCTCAACCCGCGCGCCACCTGGGCCGACAAGCGCGCCTACGACCAGGCCGCGCTCAACGTCGCCAAGCGCTTCGAGGTGAACTTCAAGCAGTTCGAGGCTGAGGTCGACGACAAGGTGAAGTCGGCGGCGATCCGGGCCGCCGCGTAGGCATTCCACTGCTCACATCTTCCAATGAACCTGAGTTATCTTGGTGATGCTCTCGATCACTGGAAAGGTTCTCTCATTGGGCGGCTCCAAGGGAAGAACCTCCTTCGATCATTTGCCGTCGATCGCATGGCTACCGATGCGGACGCGTGGCAACCGGACGATCTAGGTTTGTATGCGGAATTAGTGGGAGTTAAGCCAGATCAAATCCTCAAACACACCCATCATCTGAATGGCGATCGGGCCCGATATTTTGGAGAGATAGTGATTGCGCATGATGGCGACATTCTGCTTGATCCAGATACAGGGATTGCCACCTCAAAAGTCTATGGTAATGACTGCGCCAAATATCTTTGCCCATCAGAACTTGTAGGACTGTTCGCGCGCAGACAAGATCGCATTGTTGCGGTCTATCAGCATATTTCGCGCAAAAGGGCGAGCGATCGGGTTGAGAAAGTCGTCTCTACTGTAAGGGGACAAGACCAAGGTCTTTCGTGCGGTTCATATCAATCGGCATCGGCGGCAATGTTATTTTTTTCAAAGAAGAGGGAGCGGATCGAAGCGATTTACAAGCATTTCAAGAAATTGTTGGGACGACACGCAGATGAACGTGTGAAGTACCGGCCGTGATGCGTTTCCGCGCCTAGTGCGCCTCGGCCCAGTTGCGGCCGGTGCCGACCTCGGCGACCAGGGGGACGCTCAGCTTCACTGCGGGCCCCGCGGCTTGTTCCATGATCTCGCGCACCAGCTCGCCGGTCTTCTTCACGTGATCGTCGCGCACCTCGAACAGCAGCTCGTCGTGCACTTGCAGCAACATTTGCGCGTCGAGCTTGGCCTTCTTCAAGGCCGGCGCCACGCGGACCATCGCGCGCTTGATGATGTCGGCGGCCGTGCCCTGGATCGGCGCGTTGATCGCTTGGCGCTCGGCGAAGCTGCGCCGCGCCATGTTGCGGTCGTTGGCGCCCTGGATGTGGCAGCGCCGCCCGAACAGCGTCTCGACGTAGCCGCGCTTGTGGCATTCCGATTTCATTCGCTCCATGTACTCGCGGATGCCGGCGTAGCGGTCTAGGTACGCCTTGATGTACGCATTGGCCTCGCCGGGCGTGACGCCGATCTGCTGCGCCAGGCCGAAGCCGGAAATGCCGTAGATGATGCCGAAGTTGATCGCCTTGGCCTTGCGCCGGACCATCGCGTCCATGCCCTTGATCGGCACGCCGAACACCTGCGAGGCGGTCAGCGCGTGCACGTCCACCCCGTCGCGGAACGCCTTTTGCAGCGCCTCGATGCCGGCGATCTCCGCGACCAGGCGCAGCTCGATCTGCGAATAATCGACCGACAGCAGCGTGCGCCCCTTCGCCGCCGCGAAGGCCTTGCGGATCTTGCGCCCCTCCTCGGTGCGGACCGGGATGTTCTGGAGGTTCGGGTCGGTCGACGACAGCCGGCCGGTGCTGGTGGCCGCGAGCGCGAAACTGGTGTGCACGCGGCCCGTGTCGGGGTTGATCTGCTCGACCAGCGCGTCGGCGTAGGTGCTCTTGAGCTTGGCGAGCTGGCGCCAGTCCAATACGCGCTCGGCGATCTCGTGCCCGGCCGCGGCCAAAGGCTCCAGCACGTCGGAATGCGTGCTGTAGGCGCCGGTCTTGGTCTTCTCGCCGCCGGGCAGGCCGAGCCTGTCGAACAGCACCTCGCCCAGCTGCTTGGGCGAGGCGATGTTGAACGGCCCCTTGCCGAGCTTGTGGATTTTGGTTTCTAGATCCGCCAGGCGCTCGGCGAAGTCCTTGCTGAGCCGCGCCAGCTCCGCCCGGTCCACCAGCACGCCCGCGCGCTCCATCTCCGCGACGACCGCGGGCATCGCGCGCTCGATGCCCTCGTACACCGACACCAGCCCGTCGCTGACCAGGCGCGGCTTCAGCGTCCGGTGCAGGCGCAGCGTCACCTCGGCGTCCTCGGCCGCGTATTCCAGCGCCTTGTCCAGCGGCACGCGGTCGAAAGTGACCTGCTGCTTGCCGCTGCCCGCCACGTCCTCGAACTTCACCGTCGAGTGGCCGAGATGGATGTCCGACAGCTCGTCCATGCCGTGGCCGTGCGATCCGCCCTCGAGCACGTACGAGATCAGCATCGTGTCGTCGACCGGCGCGACCGTGACGCCGTAGCGCGCGAACACCTCCATGTCGTACTTGATGTTGTGCCCGACCTTGAGGACCGACGGATCGGCCAACAGGGGCTGCACTTCCTTCAGCGCCTCTTTCCGCGGGATTTGCTTCGGCGCGGCGCCGCCGCCGCCCAAGTCCATTTCCCCTGGCTTGGCCGTGCCGGTGTGGCCCACCGGGATGTAGCAGGCCTCGCCCGGCCCGGTGCTGAGCGAGATGCCCACCAGCTCCGCGCGCATCGCGTCCAGCGACGTGGTTTCCGTGTCGACCGCGACGGTCCCGGCCGCCGCCGCCCGCTCGATCCAGCGCTTCAGCGTCTTCAGGTCCTGGACCAGCTCGTATTTCGAGCGGTCGATGGCGCTGGGCTCGGGCGCGGCCGCGGGCTCCGGGCGCGCGTGCCGGGCCGTGTCGGCATGCAGCGCGGCGCCTTCCTCCTTGGCCGACGGCGCGCCGCGGGCTTGGCCGTTCTGCAGGCGTTGGATCAGCGAGCGGAACTGGTTCTCGGACAGGAACGCCAGCAGCTTCTCGCGGTCCATCGCCCGGCGCACCAGCGCGCCCAGGGCCGGCGCGCCCGGAACGTCGCGTTTCAGCGTCACCAGCTCGCGGCTGACGCGGGCCAATTCCGCGTTCGTTTCCAGTGCCTCGCGCCGCTTCGGCTGCTTGATCTCGCCCGCGCGCTTCAGCAGCGTGTCCAAATCGCCGTATTCGGCGATCAGCTGCGCCGCGGTCTTGACGCCGATGCCCGGCACGCCCGGCACGTTGTCGGTGCTGTCGCCCGCCAGCGCCTGCACGTCGATCACCTTGTCCGGGTCGACGCCGAACTTCTCGCGCACCTCCGCCGCGCCGATCGGCCGGTTCTTGATCGGGTCGAGCATGCCGACGCCAGGCTCCACCAGCTGCATCAGGTCCTTGTCCGACGACACGATGGTGACCTCCGCGCCCGCCTTCTTGGCTTCGGTCGCGTAGGTGGCGATCAGGTCGTCGGCCTCGTAGCCCGGCATCTCGACCGCCGGCACGTTGAACGCCTCGGTCGCTTTCCTAACCAGCGCGAATTGCGGGATCAGCTCGGGCGGCGGTTCGGGGCGGTGCGCCTTGTAGTCCTTGAAGATTTCGTTGCGGAAGGTCTTGCGCGCGGAGTCGAAGATCACCGCCACGCCGTCGCAGTCGGTGCCGTCCAACAGCTTCATCAGCATGTTGCAGAAGCCCAGCACCGCACCCACGGGCGTGCCGTCGGCGCGCGTCAGCGGCGGCAGGGCGTGGAAGGCGCGGAAGATGAACCCCGAGCCGTCGACCAGGTAGAGGTGCCGGATGGCCCCGGCGGCCTTGGCCGGCTCGGATTGGGCGGCGGAATTTTCCGCCGGTTTTTCGGCCGATTTCACAGCATGCTTCCCGCTCATGGCGGCCAAGTCTAGCGCAACCCCACCCGGCCGCGCCCTGTGGATAGATCGCTGACCGGCAAGGAGATTTCGCCGCCCCGGCCCCTCTTGAACCGCGCCCGCCCGCTTCCCAATTCAATGCCCGCGCGCGGATGCCCATCCAGGGTCCGCGGGCTTCGACGCGGTCCAGCCGCCCCCTGGCGGTGGCCCGACCAACCATGTTGCTCAATCGGAGGATATGGACATGACCGGCTTCGACTTCTCCCCCTTCTTCCGTTCCACCGTCGGCTTCGACCGCATCGCCGACATGCTCGACGAGGCGCAGCGCGCCGCCGACGGCGACGGCTATCCGCCCTACAACATCGAGCTCGCGGGCGAAAACCGGTATCGCATCACCATGGCCGTCGCGGGCCTGACCGACGAGGATCTGTCGGTCGTGCAGCACGAGAACACGCTGTCGATCGGCGGCAAAGCGCGCCAGCCCGCCGAGGGCGCGCAGTTCCTGCACCGCGGCATCGCGGGCCGCGCGTTCGAGCGGCGTTTCAGCCTGGCCGATTACGTGACGGTCACTGGCGCCAGCTTGGCGAACGGCCTTCTGACGGTCGATCTGGCGCGCGAACTGCCCGAGGCGATGAAGCCCCGGACCATCGCGATCACCAGCGCCGCGGGCAAGGCCAAGACCATCGACGCCAAGAAGGCGGCCTGACGCGACTGCCGGGTTGTGGCGCGGGCGGCGGAGCGATTCGCCGCCCCGCTCCGGTTCGCGCCGCGATGCGCGATCGAGGCGACCGCGGCGACGGGCCGCAGGTAGTGCCGGGAAATTAACCCTGCGCGGCGTTCCGCGTTCGCCGGTATTGTAGCCGGCGTGGGACGCACGACCGCACAGCCGCGCGCTGACGCGCATGAATCGCCGTCGCCGCAGGTCTGGCACGCGCTGACGGCGGACGAGGCGCTGCGGCGCCTGGAATCCACGCCGCACGGGCTCAGCGAGGCCGAGGCGCAACGGCGCCTCCAGGCCCACGGGCCCAACCTGTTGCCGGTGCCGCGCGCGGCCGGGCCGCTGCTGCGCTTTCTCCGGCAGTTCCACGACGTGCTGATCTACGTGCTGCTGGCCGCCGCCGCCGTCACCGCGTCCCTGGGGCACGCGGTCGACACCGGCGTGATCCTGGGCGTCGTCCTGCTCAACGCCGTCATCGGCTACGTGCAGGAAGGCAAGGCGCAGCGCGCGATGGAATCGGTGCGCGACATGCTGTCGCCGCAGGCGGTGGCGCTGCGCGACGGACGGCGGCGCACGGTCGACGCGGCCGAGCTGGTGCCGGGCGACATCGTGGCGCTTCAACCCGGCGACAGGGTGCCGGCCGACCTGCGCCTCACCAAGGCCAAGGGCCTGCGCGCGGTCGAGGCGGCGCTGACCGGCGAGTCCGTGCCCGTGGACAAGTCCAGCGAAGCGGTGCCCGCGGGCGCGGCCCTCGGCGAGCAGGCGTCGATGGCGTTCGCCGGCACGTCGATCGCGGCCGGGCAGGGCACGGGCGTCGTCGCGGCGACCGGCCGCGATACGCGCCTCGGCCATGTCAGCAGGCTGCTGGCGGAAACCGACGCGCTCGCGACGCCCCTCCTGCGGCGCCTGGCCGACATGGGAACGTGGCTGACCGTGGCGATCCTGGCGGTTGCCGCCGCCACCTTCGCCGTCGGCACGTTCGCCCGCTCGCTGCCCGCCGACGAGATGTTCATGGCCGCGGTCGGCCTCGCCGTCGCCGCGATCCCCGAGGGTCTGCCCGCGATCATCACCATCGCGCTCGCAGTCGGGGTCGAGCGCATGGCGCGGCGCAACGCGATCATCCGGCGCCTGCCCGCGGTCGAGACGCTGGGCTCGGTCACGGTCATCTGCTCCGACAAGACCGGCACGCTCACGCGCAACGAGCTCACCGTGCGCGCCATCGCCACCGCCGCCGCGACCTACGAGGTCACCGGCACCGGCTATGCGCCGCATGGCCGAATCGCGTGCCTCGGCGCGCCCGGCGCCGACCCGGCCCTGCCGGCCCTACTGTTCGCCGCCGCGCTGTGCAACGACGCCGAATTGCGGGAGGACGGCGGGGAGTGGCGCCTGGTCGGCGACCCGACCGAGGGCGCGCTCTTGGCGGCCGCGATGAAGGGCGGGGTGAACCCGCGCAGCGAGGCGGTGGCGCATCCGCGCCTGGACGAAATCCCGTTCGACGCCGCGCACCGCTTCATGGCCACGCTCAACCGCGACGGCGACGCCGGCGTCATTCTGCTCAAGGGCGCTCCCGAGGCCGTGCTGGCGGTCGCCTCGCGCGAGCTGGCGGCGGCGGGGCCCAGGGCCCTCGACGCCGATTTCTGGCACCGCGCGATCGCCGACGCCGCCTCGGCCGGCCGGCGGGTGCTGGCGGTCGCCTCGAAGCACGCGCCGTTCGCCAAGCGCCACCTGGCGCCGGGCGACGCGCGCGAGGGGTTCACCCTCCTCGGCCTGTTCGCGATGATCGATCCGCCGCGCGAGGAGGCGATCGCGGCGGTGGCGGACTGCCGGCGCGCGGGCATCGAGGTCAAGATGATCACCGGCGACCACCTCGCCACCGCGGCGGCGATCGGGGGCGAGCTCGGCATCGACGGCAAGGGGGCGCTGACCGGGCACCACATCGACCGGCTCGACGACGCGGCGCTGGGGCGGGCCGCCGCCGCGGCGTCGGTGTTCGCGCGCACCGATCCGGCGCACAAGCTCCGCCTGGTCAAGGCGTTGCAGGCCGCCGGCCACGTGGTGGCGATGACCGGCGACGGCGTGAACGACGCCCCGGCGCTCAAACGCGCCGACGTGGGCGTGGCGATGGGCCGCAAGGGCACCGACGTGGCGAAGGAAGCCTCGGTCATGGTGCTGGCGGACGACAATTTCGCCACCATCGCCCATGCCGTGCGCGAGGGCCGAGCGGTCTACGACAACCTGCGCAAGACGCTGATGTTCCTGTTGCCGACCGACCTCGGCGAGGCGCTGCTGGTGGTCACGGCCGTGCTATTGGGCGTGGCGCTGCCGATCTCGCCGGTGCAGATCCTGTGGGTCAACCTGGTGACGTCCGTCACCTTGAGCCTCGCCCTGGTGTTCGAGCCGGCCGAGGCGGACGTGATGCGCCGGCCGCCGCGCCCGCCCGGCGAACCGCTCTTGTCCGGCCTGGTGCTGTGGCGCATCGCGTTCATCGGCGCGCTGATGCTGGCGCTGACGTTCTGGCTGTTCCACCGCACGCTCGATGCCGGCGGCGGGCTCGAGCTCGCGCGCACCGTCGCGGTCAACGGCCTGGTGGCGTGCGAGGCGTTCTACCTGGTCCCGGCGCGCTTCATCTATGCCTCGGGCATATCGCTTCGCGCCCTCAAGGGCCTTGGCCCGGCGCTCGTGACCATCGCGCTCACGGGCGTGGTGCAGGCGGCGTTCACCTACCTGCCGCCGATGCAGGCGCTGTTCCGTACCGCGGGCCTGGGCTGGGACGAATGGATGGCGGTGCTGGCGGCGGGGCTGGCGCTGCTGGTGGCGGCCGAATTGGAAAAGGCGGTGTTGCGGCGTTTCAATTCACCCCGCCGGCGGCAAGTGCAATGACGAAGGCGAGATAGACGGACAGCAGCAACACGCCGCGCCCCCGCGACAGGCGGCGCGCTCGGCCGGGATGGACCAAGGCAACGACGACAAGCCCGAATCCCAGCACCGGCGCGAGTTCGCGCCACGGCACCGTCACGGGCTCGATCAGGCAGACCAGCGGCACGATGAACAGCCCGTTGAACAGGTTGCTGCCCAACAGCGTGCCGATGCCGACGTCGTCGTGGCGTCGCGCACGCGAAACCAGCGACACGGCCAGCTCCGGCGTCGATGTGCCGATCGCGGCGATCAGCGCGCCGACAATGAATGCGTCGATGCCCCAGCGTTGCGCGATCGCGGTGGCGCCAACGACGATCAGGCGCCCGGCGGCGGCCATGGCGAGCATGCCCAGGACCAAGGCCAGGACCGTCCGCTTCAGGCTTGTTTCCGCCATCGGAGGAATCGTCGCGCGCTTGCGCCGCGCGTCCACGATGGTTGCGGCCAGCCATGCGAGGAACAAGGCCATCAGCGCGGCGGCCTGCGGCCGTCCGAATCCGCCGGTCGCGGCCAGGGCCGCCGTCACCGCCGGCGCCAGCGCCGCGGCGGTCACGTTCCGGGTAATGGACTCGTCCGATATGCGCGCGCCGCCCAGAACTACGGTCACACCCAGGATCAATCCCAGGTTGACGACGTTACTTCCCAGGCTATCGCCCAGTGCGATCTGCGGCGTGCCTGCCAGCACCGCGTTGATTCCCACCGACAGCTCGGGCAGCGACGTGGCGAACGCGGCCAGGGTGGCGGCGATCACGCCGGGATGAACGCGCAGCTGCCGGGCCAGCCCCAGAAGGCCGCGCACGAACAGATCGCCGCCGAGCGCCGCGAGCGCGACGCCGGCCAGCAGGGCGCCATAGGAGATCACGGGCGTAGCGGACGCCGGCGCGGCCGCGCGTCGCCCGCAGCGGTCAATGCGCCGCGGCGCTCGCGCCCGCCCGCAGCCTGAACTGCCGGCCGCAATAGGGGCAGTCCACCTTGCCGTCGACCAGCGTCAGGTAGACGCGGGGATGGCCGGTCGCGGGCCCGTTGCCCTCGCAGGCCACGGTCGTCGTCTCCACGTCAACGGTCTCCGGCGGTTTCATCGGCGGTTTCCCTGGGGTTCGGCGGCATTTGACCTTCGCGTCGGCGCGATGATACGCATGGCGCCGACGCAATCAATACGCAATGCCCCGGTCACCGGAATGAGCGCCAAGCTCGCCGACCATCCCCACATGCCCGGCGGAACGCCGCCATCGCCGGCTGGGCCCGCGTTCGCGGTCGAGGTCAAGGGCCTCACCAAGATTTATGGCGGCGCGGGCGGCGAGCGCTTGGCGCTCGACCGGGTGGACCTCGAGATCCCGCGCGGCGGCCTGTTCGCCCTGCTCGGCCCCAACGGCGCGGGCAAGTCGACGCTGATCAACATCCTGGCGGGCCTGGTGCTGAAGACCGCGGGGACGGCGCGCGTGTGGGGCATCGACATCGACCGCGACCCGCGCGGGGCGCGCGCCGCCATCGGCGTGGTGCCGCAGGAACTCAACATCGACCCGTTCTTCACCCCCAGGGCGCTCCTGGAACTCCAGGCCGGGATGTACGGCATGCCGAAGCCGGAGCGCCGCACCGCGGAAATCCTAGCGGCGCTCGGCCTAGCCGACCAGGCCGACGTCTACCCGCGCCGCCTCTCCGGCGGCATGCGCCGGCGCCTTTTGGTAGCCAAGGCGATGGTTCACGACCCGCCGGTCCTGGTGCTGGACGAGCCCACGGCGGGCGTGGACATCGAGCTGCGCCAGCAGCTCTGGGCCTATGTGCGCCAGTTGAACCGCAACGGCACCGCGGTGCTGCTCACCACGCACTACCTGGAGGAAGCCGAGCAGATCTGCGACCGCATCGCGATCATCGACCGCGGCCGGGTCCTGTGCTGCGAGGACAAGGCGGCGCTGCTCCAGCGCATCGACGCCAAGGAGCTGACGGTGCACCTCGGCGCGGACGTGGCCGCCGTGCCTGGCGCGCTGATGCGCTTCGGCGCGACGCTCAAGGGCCCGCGCATGCTGACCATCCACTACCGGCCCAGCGCCGCGCCCGTGGCGCAGATCCTGGCCGCGATCCAGGCGAGCGGCCTGCCGGTGGCCGACGTGACCACCACGGAGAGCGACCTGGAGGATATCTTCCTTCAGCTTACCCGCGCGGCGCGGCGGGAGGCCGAGGCGCCGTGAGCCCGCGCGCCGCGGCCTTGGCGCTCGTCCTCACGCTCGCCGCCTGCGCGCCCAGCCTACAGCCGCCGGGCACCAAGATCGACGCGCAGCGCCTGGGCGACGACGTTTTCGTCACCCACGACGGCATCGAGCTGAAAGTGAAGTCCTGGCTGCCGCAGGGCCGGCCCGGGGCCGCGATCCTGGCGCTGCACGGCTTCAACGACTACCGCAATTTCATCGCGGAGTCGGCGGCGGAATGGGCGGAGAACGGCATCGCGACCTACGCCTACGACCAGCGCGGCTTCGGCGAGGCGCCCGACCCCGGCATCTGGGCCGGCACCCAGCCGCTGGTGCGCGACGCAGGCGACATGGCGCGCCTCTTGCGTGCGCGCGATCCCGACCTGCCGCTGTTCCTGCTCGGCGAAAGCATGGGCGCGGCGGTCGCGATCCTGGCGATGACGGAGGAGCGGCCGCCGCCCGTGGACGGCGTGATCCTCGCCGCGCCCGCGCTGTGGGGCCGGCAATATATGTCGGGCTTGCAGAGCGGCACGCTGGATTTCCTCGCCCACGCCATGCCGTGGTTCCCGGTGGATGGGCGCGGCACCGGCCGTGTGCCGTCCGACAACACGGCGATGCTGCGCAAGCTGGGCGGCGATCCGCACGTGCTGAAGTACAACCGCATCGACGCGGTGTACGGCCTGGTCAACCTGATGGACGCGGCGCACCGGGCCGCGCCGCGCTTCGCCGCCACGGCGCTGATCCTGCTCGGCGACCACGAGCAGCTCATCCCCAAGGGGCCGCTCGACACGTTCCTCAAGAACCTTCCGGCGGACGCCGCGCCGCGCCAGCGCCTGGCGGTCTATCCCAAGGGTTTCCACATGCTGCTGCGCGACCTGAACGCCGGCATGGTGCGCCGCGACGTGGCGGCCTGGATCGCCGACCGCAACGCTCCGCTGCCTTCGGGCGCGGAGCGGCCGATCGAACGACAAAAGAACTAGGAAAGCCACCAAGCCACCAAGATAGTTCCTACGCGCCGGCTGCGCGCAATGTCCGGCTTGGCGACTTGGTGTCTCGGTGGTTGTTCCTATGCTAGCCCGCGCTCGAGCGCCCCGGCGAGGCGCCGGGCGAAGGCGGCGGGGTCTGGCACGGCCTCGCCCTCGACGATGCGCGCCTGATCCAGGAGCAGGTGCGCCATGTCGTCGAGCGCGCGGGCCTGGTCGGGCCTGCCCACGGCGGCCGCGAGCTTGGCGATGAGCGCGTGGCGCGGATTGACCTCCAGGATGCGCTTGGCCGCGGTGTCGAGCTGACGGTGCTGGCGCAGCATGCGCTCGAGCCGCATATCGAGGTCGCCCTGGTCCGCCACCAGGCACACCGCGCTGCCGGTGAGGCGCTGCGAGGCGCGCACGTCCTTCACCTCGTCTTTCAGCGCCAGCTTGAAAATCGCCAGCAGGGGCGCGATGTCGGCGGACGGCTCCGCCGCCTCGTCCTTCTTACCGCCGCCCTCGATTTTCGACAGGTCGATGCCCCCTTGCGTCGCCGAGCGAAGCTTCTTGCCGTCGTACTCGCCGACTGCCGCCACCCAGAAATCGTCGATCGGATCGCCGAGCAGCAGCACTTCCACGCCCTTGGCCGCGAAACCCTCGATCTGCGGGCTCTTGCGCAAGGCCTTGGCGTCGTCGCCGGTGATGAAATAGATCGCGTCCTGGCCCGGCTTCATGCGCTGGGCGTATTCGGCGAGCGAGGTCCAGCCCTCGCCGTGCGTGGAGCGGAACCGCGCCAGCTTCAGGAGCTCGTCCTTGCGCTCGCGCTCCTCGTACAGGCCCTCCTTCACGACCGCGCCGAAGTTTTCCCAGAACTTGGCGTAGTCCTCGGGCTCCTTTTCCGCCTTCTTCTCCAGTTCCGCCAGCACGCGCTTGACGACGCCCTGGCGCATCTTCGCCACCACGGCGTTCTTTTGCAGCATCTCGCGGCTGACGTTGAGCGGCAGGTCCTCCGAATCGACGATGCCGCGCAGGAACCGGAGCCATGAAGGCAGCAGCCCGGCGCAATCCTCGGTGATGAACACGCGCCGCACGTAGAGCTTCACCCGGTGCCGGCGCTCGGGCAGGAACAGGTCGAACGGCCGCGCCGACGGCACGAACAGCAGCGCCGAGTAATCGATCTGCCCCTCGGCCTTGAAGTGCACGGTCAGCCACGGGTCGTCGCCCAGGTGCCCGGCGTGGTGGTAGAACTCGCGGTACTGCTGCGCCGTGATCTCGCCTTTCGGCCGCGTCCACAGCGCCGCGGCGGCGTTGAGGGTGTGCTCCTTGCCGTTCTCGATCAGCACCACCGGCAGGGCGATGTGGTCGGAATAGGTGCGCACGATGCCCCGGAGGCGCTCGTGCTCCAGGAACTCGTCTTCGCCCTCGCGCAAATGCAGCTCGACGGTGGTGCCGCGTCGGCCTTGATTCGAGTCGGGGCGCTCGGCCGGCGCCACGGCGAACTCGCCCCGGCCCTCCGAGGTCCAGCGCCAGGCCCCGTCCTCCCCGGCCTTGCGGCTGGTGACCGTCACGCGGTCGGCGACCATGAAGGCGGAATAGAAGCCCACGCCGAACTGGCCGATCAGCTTCATGTCCCGGGCGCTGTCGCCGGTCAGGTCCTTGAGGAACGCCGCGGTGCCCGAGCGCGCGATGGTGCCGAGATTCGCCACCAGCTCGTCGTGGCCCATGCCGATGCCGTTGTCCGACACGGCGATGGTGCGTGCCTGGCGGTCCACCGCGATCGACACCTTGTAGGCGGGATCGTCGGCAGCGAGCTCCGGCTTGGTCAGCGCAAGGTAGCGCAAGCGGTCGCACGCGTCGGACGCGTTCGAGATCAGCTCGCGCAGGAATATTTCTTTGTCGCTGTAGAGCGAATGGGCGACGATATCCAGGAGCCGCCCAACCTCCGCCTGGAACTGCAGTTTTTCCTCGGGCATCCTCGCCTCCCTTCCGGGCCTTCGGCATGGGCCTATATGGTATGGGGGTATCCCGAGGCAAGGGCCGCGATGAGCCAGAGCCGACCGCCGTCCGAACGCTTCGCCGAGGCCCGCGCCGCCATGGTCCGCACCGTGGCGGACGAGGTGTTGTGGACCAACCGCTACCTCGGCAAGACCGCGCTCGACCCGCGCGTGGCCGCGGCCTTCGCCGCCGTTCCGCGCGAGGAATTCGTGCCGCCGGCCCTCGTCGAGTTCGCCTACGACAACCGGCCGCTGCCGATCGGCCGCGGCCAGACCATCTCGCAGCCCTACATCGTGGCGGTCATGACCGACCTGCTGCGGCCCGAGCCCGGCCACCGCGTGCTCGAGATCGGCACCGGCTGCGGCTACCAGGCCGCGGTGCTGGCGCGGCTGGTGGCCGAGGTCTATTCGCTCGAAGCCGTGCCGGAGCTCGCGGAACAAGCGGCCGAACGGCTGAAGCGCCTGGGCATCGGCAATGTCCGGGTCAAGTGCGGCGACGGAAATCTGGGCTGGCCCGAGCGCGCGCCGTTTGACGGCATCATGGTCACGGCCGCGGCATCCGACGTGCCCAAGG
>Ga0114930_10002393_pt1 | contig 16944 bp, 16 predicted proteins | sample AnhtaG_FD_87300 | JGI IMG/M metagenome (GOLD analysis project Ga0114930, IMG submission 87300) | Deep subsurface microbial communities from Anholt, Denmark to uncover new lineages of life (NeLLi) - Anholt_01485 metaG | ecosystem: Environmental > Aquatic > Marine > Oceanic > Sediment | place... | reverse complement strand
CTCTATACTTTCTATCCCCCCCATGGCTGTCCCCACCGATACCCCTACCCTATCGCTATTACTGGCATTTATGGTCAGCCCGGAATCCTCTATCGCCATCCGGGTGGCGGCTAGAGCAAAATGGATAAAACGGTCTCCCCTCCTTGCCAGCTTCCGGTCTATGAAATCCAGGGGGTCAAACCCATCGGCTTCGCCGGCAATCCTGGTCCGAAAATCACTGGCATCAAAGGCGGTAACCGCGCTAATGCCCGATTTCCCCTGGCATAAAGATTGCCAGCTTTTCTCCACCCCTACCCCTAAAGGGGTTACTGCCCCCATTCCAGTTATCACTACCCTTCTCTTCATTTAAGGTCTTCCTTGCAAATCCTGCCATCGGCGGTTTTAGGTAAGGAATCGGTAAAAATAATCTCTCTGGGCACCTTATAATTAGCCAGGTGCTCAAGGCAAAACCGCTTAATCTCCTGTTCGGTAGTCGCTTCCCCGGTCTTAAGTCTGATGAAAGCCTTGGGCGTCTCACCTCGCACTTCGTCTTGAATGCCTACCACCGCTACCTCAGCTACCTGGGGATGGGTAGCCAGCACCTGCTCAATATCGCTGGGATAGATATTCTGTCCCTTGGCGATAAGCATGTCCTTCTTCCTGCCCGCCGACAGAAACAGCCAACCTTCCTCATCGACCCGGCCAATATCACCGGTATGAAGCCAGCCATTCTTTATCGCCTCAGCGGTAGCCTGGGGATTATTATAGTATCCCTTCATTAGCAGTCCTCTAATCACTATCTCACCCGGCTGGTTGGGTGGCAGCTCCCGACCATCATCATCTACTACTTTCAGCTCCCACCCGGGCAAAGCCTTGCCCACCGAGCCCGGCTTGCCGTTACTATCAGGGGACTGGCAGGTAACATGGGCTGCCGATTCCGTCATGCCCCAGAAATCAACCGCAGTCAAGCCCAAATACTGCCTGATTTTTTGCCCAATATTGGCTGGCATAGCCGCCCCCGCCGTGCCCCACAGGCGTAGAGAGCTCAGGTCATGCTCTATCCCCTCCACCTCAATGGCGTTAACTATCAGGGCATGGACGAAGGGCACGGCCATGAAAATGGTCGCCTTCTCCCGCTCAATAACCTCCATAAGGCTGCTGATGGATAGCCCGGGCAATACTATCACCGTGCTGCCCTTGGCGATTGCCGTCAGCATTATCACTACCAAGCCAAAGGCATGATGCATGGGCAGGGCAAACAGCACCACTATATCCTTATCGGTCTGCTGAAATCCGTCACCTGATATGGCTGCTTCCCTGACCAGCGCCTGATGGGACATCACCACCCCTCTGGGGTTAAAGCTGGGCCCTGAAGTATAAGCGATATGGGCAACATCCTCGCCTTCCAGCCCCACCGTCACCGGTGCCGCCGGACTGGTAGCCATAATCTCCTGGTAGTTAAGAAATTGACCTTTATACTCAGAACCCACCTCTATGACCCCCGTTATGGACTTAAACTCCGGTAGCGACGGAGCTATTGACTTTAAAAGCGGGCTTTCCGTGACCAGAACCTTGGGCTGGGAGTCATCGCAGAGCGAGATTAATTCGGTAAGCTTATACTTGGTATCCAGAGGAACGGCAATGCCACCAATCTTGACCACGCCAAAGTAGGTAGTGACAAATTCCGGGCTATTGGGCAGTAGCATAGCTACTCGGTCTCCCTTGCCCACCCCCATTCCGATTAAGGCATTGGCTACCTTGTTTGAGGCTTCATCCAGCTGGGCATAGGATAAACGGCTATCACCCATAGCCACCACCGTCTTCCCTCCATACCGCTTTGCCGCCTGCTCCAACATCTGCTTCAGGTTCATTACTCGTTTTCCTCCAGCACCAGAAGTCGAACTAGACTAGTGTAGCAGATTTTGCCTCCTTTGCAAAGCAAACAGGCTCGTTCATATGATTAGCGACACCCCCAATGAAAGCAAGAGGGGCTTCGCCTCTATTTGATTCTCCTTTAGCTCTTATTTCCCACCCTCCCGCCCTATAGGGGCTAGTGCCCCTCTTAAACACCCCTTAAATCATGGGTTTAAGGGCAAAGCCCTAATGGGTGGGTGGGTTGGGAAGAAAGACATAAGTTACAACGTGGAGGAGAAGGGATGGGATTAATGACATAGAGAAACAAAACACGATAATCGGTGTCACCAATCTATCTGAGCCTGCTCAGCAGCCAAAATTAATGACAAAAACCCTTTGCCCAAATTCTACCCTCCGTGCTACAATAAAATTAACCATGAAGAGGATAAACCTAAAATATTCAATTGCTTGCTTTATCCTGGTCTTGGCCCTTATCTTAGGGGCCAGTGGCACCCTTAGTTGCGCACTTCCTTCTACAGACACAACTACAGAAACAACAACAACCTCCACCACCACCCCCATTGACCCCGACTGGACGACACCAGCCGCAGAGAGCGAAGCGGCGACGTTACCATCCATTGCCGATGTGGTGGCTTTGGTCAAGCCCTCAGTAGTAGCTATCAATACCGAGTATGTTACCTATGATATTTTCAACCGGCCGTATGAAGAGCAGGGGGCTGGCTCAGGGTGGATTATAGATGAAGATGGGCTTATCGTGACCAATAATCACGTGGTAGAGGGGGCTAACAGCGTCACCGTAACCCTGGCTGACGGCAGGACATTCCCCGCCGAAACCATACGCACCGACTGGCTGAGTGACCTGGCCATAATCAAGATTAACGCCCATAACCTGCCGGCGGCAAAGGTAGGCAATTCGGCTATATTGAGGGTGGGCGACTGGGTAGTGGCTATTGGTAATTCGCTGGGTCTGGGGATAAGCGCCACCAAGGGCATTGTCAGCGCTAAGGATATTTCTCTCCCCGTATCCGAGGGGCAAACCCTGGACGACCTGATTCAAACCGATGCCGCTATCAATCCGGGTAATAGCGGTGGACCACTGGTGAATATGGCCGGGGAGGTAATTGGCATCACTAGTGTCAAGGTTGCCCAGGTGGGTGTCGAGGGCATGGGCTATGCCATAAGCAGCAACACGGCTAGACCAATTATCCAGCAGCTGGTCCAAGATGGGTATGTGGTTCGTCCCTGGCTTGGGGTAGTGCTTAGCAATGCAAGCCAATGGCTAGCTTTAAAATACGACCTGGCAGTAGATGAGGGAGCCTTTGCCACTGAGGTAGCTATTGGCAGCCCCGCCGATAAAGCTGGAATTGAGGCCGGCGATGTTATCACCGAGTTTGCCGGTGAAGAGATAACCAGCGCTGATGATTTAATTCAAGCCATACACTCCAGTGAGATTGGAGAAAGAGTAGCCATAATTTACTGGCGGGGTGAGGTTAAAAACACTACTTACGCCGTACTGGCGGAAAGCCCACCACCCTAGCCCAGCTTCTTAACCCCCAGTAATATGTCATAGCCGCTTAACTTATGGCGCTCGGTAAAGACGCCTTCTTCAGGAACCCCCTCAACAAGCTGCCGGGACAGCGTCTCCTGCTTGATGTAATCAGCAAAATCGGTCATCACCTGCCTGATATAAGCCTCCCCCTGATAATAGGTGGTAATATGGTCGGCGATATCAAAGCCGGCGGAGCGGCGCATGGTCTGCAACCTTCTTACTATCTCCCGCGCCACCCCCTCAGCCTGGAGCTGGGGAGGAATCTCAGTGGAAATAGCTACCGAGTGGCCACCCTCAGAGACGACTTCATAACCCGCCTTATCCAGCTCTGCCACATTATCAACAAATTCCAGGTCTTTTACATTAAGCTCTTCCAGAATTTGAGACTTTGTCCGCTCCAAACTTTCCCGTTCCTTATTACTGGCTGCGCTGACTATGACCTTAGCCAGAGGCTGGCGCACTTTAATACCCGCCTGGCTTCTGGCTGCCCGACCCAGGCTTGATACTTTCATCGCCAATTGGATGTCAGCCGCTAATTGCTTATCTATTTTGCTTTCATCAGCTACGGGGAAATCAGCTAAATGAACGCTATCTGGAGCTTCTGCGGACGCCAAAACGACCAAATTCTGATACATCCCCTCAGCCAGGAAGGGGGTGAATGGGGCTAATAGCTTGGATAGCGTGACCAGACACTCGTATAGCGTGGTATATGCCGCCTGTTTATCGGCATCGCTCTCGCTCTTCCAGAATCGCCGCCGACTCCGGCGCACATACCAGTTAGATAGTTCATCAACAAAACCCTCTATCTTTCTCCCCGCCTCAGTGGGATTATAACCATCCAGCCCGGTATCAACATCAACTATAAGCTGGTTAAGCTCGGAGATAATCCACCGGTCAAGCTCCGATGGCTCTACTGAAACTTCTTCGCCGCCGGGGGTGAAGCGGTCAATATTGGCATAGGTGACAAAGAAGGAATAGACATTCCACAGGGTGGATAAAAAGCGGCGGGTTACCTCAGCCACCATAGCCTCATCGAAACGGTAGACATTGCCCGCTGCCGTGCTGGTGAAAAAATACCAGCGCAGGGCGTCAGCCCCATACTTATTGATTACCGCCCAGGGCTCAACCACATTCCCCTTAGCCTTGCTCATCTTCTCCCCTCTGGCATCAAGGACATGCCCCAGGCAGATGACATTGCTGAAGCAGCGCCGGTTAAAAAGCAGGGTGGATATGGCATGAAGGCTGTAAAACCAGCCACGGGTCTGGTCAACCGCTTCGCTGATATAGTCGGCGGGAAAGCGCCCGTCCTCAAGCAAGCTGTCATTGTCAAAGGGATAGTGATGCTGGGCTATGGGCATGGCTCCGGAATCAAACCAGCAGTCAATTACCTCCGGCGCCCGCCTCATCTTTGCCTTGCACTTGGGGCAAGTAAAGGTCAGCTCGTCAACAAAGGGACGGTGTAAATCCAGTGGCGGTTTAAACCCAGAGAACCCGGGCTTCTTCTCCAATTCCTCAACACTACCCACGCACTCATAATTGCCGCAGGACTCACACTGCCAGATAGGCAGAGGTGTCCCCCAGTATCTCTCCCGGGAAAAAGCCCAATCAACATTGTTCTGAAGCCAATCGCCAAACCGCCCGTACTTGATGTGCCCCGGATACCAGTTTATCTCGTCATTTCGGGCAATAAGGTCATCCTTTACCGCCGTCGTCCTGATATACCAGGTCTGCTTGGCATAGTAGAGCAACGGCGTCTCACAGCGCCAGCAGAAGGGATAGGTATGACGAATGGTCTCGCTGCGATAGAGAAGTCCCCTTGACTTCAAATCGGCGATAATATCTTCATCAGCGTCTTTGACGAATTTGCCAGAGAAGGGGTAAGTGCCGGTAATTTTGCCCTGCAAATCTACGGTGTGGACAAAGTCCAGGTTATTCTCCAGCCCCGCCTCATAGTCAACTTCGCCATAGGCGGGAGCAATATGGACAATGCCAGTGCCCTCGTCCAGGGAGACAAAGTCGCCAGCAATTACTGGGTAATTTAAGATGCCACCTTTCTTCCATATTATATCCGATGAAGGTTCTCCAGCTTCTTTTAATACGTCCATTCTGGCAATAGTTACACCAAAATCAAAAGGATTGAACAGTGGCTCATATCTCAAATCTACCAAATCGTTGCCACTGACCTTCGCTATTACAGGCACATCACCCAACCCTACTAAAGCACGTAAGCGGTCAGCTAGAATAAAATATTCACCATTTAAGTCTACAATCACATATTCCGCCTCAGAACTTACAGCTAAAGCAGTATTCCCAGGCAGTGTCCAAGGCGTAGTTGTCCATGCCAGGAGGTAAACAGGCTTATCACCAGTAAGGTCAACAAGCCATTTTGCAAAATCGGCTACCTTGTCACCATAACCGCCTCGCAACTTATCGAGAAAGCCTGGTTCTGAGTATAATGATTTCGCAACCCTAAACTTTATGTAAACCGAGGGGTCATCGGCGTCCTGATAGCCCAGGGCGACCTCATGAGAGCTTAAGGAAGTACCACAGCGGGGGCAGTGGGGTGTAACCTTATAGCCCTGATAGATTAGACCTTTTTCCCACATCCCCTTTATCGCCCACCAGCAGGTCTCGATGTAGTCGTTGTTCATGGTGACATAGGCATTCTCAAGGTCAACCCAGAAAGCGATGCGCTCGGTCATCGCCTCCCACTCCTTGAGGTAGCTAAAGACGCTCTCCCGGCAGCGGGCGTTAAACTTAGCAATGCCAAAATCCTCAATATCCTTTTTACTGGCAAGACCAAGCTCCCTCTCTACCTCCAGTTCTATGGGTAAGCCGTGAGTATCCCAGCCAGCGATGCGTGGAGTATAATAGCCCTTCATCGTCTTATAGCGGGGTATGATGTCCTTAAACACCCTGGCCAGCACATGATGTATCCCCGGGCTGCCGTTGGCCGTCGGCGGTCCCTCATAGAACACAAAGCGGCGACCACCCCGCCGAGCCTCTAGGCTCCGCTCAAAGACGTTCTTATCCTTCCACAAGCCGAGTATATTCTCCTCCAGCTGGGGAAAATTCACCTTGCTGCTTACCGGATGAAACATAAACACCTCTATATAAAATAAAAATCCCGTCCTCTAGGGACGAGACTTGACCCGCGGTACCACCCTACTTCCCCCGCCCGAGGCAGGGGCACTCGTTCAGGGCACACCCTCATGCCCTCGTCAAGGATAACGGCTGACGCAACCGACCAAGTCTACTAGGCAGGCTAACCCCCCACCGTTCGGTTGGTAGCTCGGGAGTGATTTTCAGGGGACGGTCACATCTGCTTCCACCCTACCAGACTCGCTCTGGTGCCCGCTCTCCCCCTACTCCTCTCCGTCACCGCCTTTTCAAGCTAAAGGTTAGCACAGTCCAAAAAATAAATCAAACCAGGCTAATCCGGCTATCGCTCCCTGGGCATAATAACCACCTTACGAGCCTCACCCTCACCCACGCTCTCAGTGGTGACATCGGGGTCATCAGCTAAAGCCAGGTGGATAATGCGCCTCTCATAAGCCAGCATCGGCTCCAGAGCAAACGACCTTTTTCTATCCTTCACCTGCTCCGCCATTCGCCAGGCTAAAGCCTGTAACGCCCCATAGCGACGCTCCTTATACCCCTCCACATCAACAACTACCGGCACCCGAGCCTTCGCCTCATGAGTTACGATAAGTCTGACAATATACTGTAGAGCTGCCAGGGTCTGCCCCCGCCGCCCAATCAGGATACCAAGGTCATCACCGGTTACATCCAGAGTAATGACACCAGAAGCATCTTCACTCCCTTCAACCGGAGGTTTAGTTTGAGACGCCACCGATGCCTCCACCCCCAGCCGAGCCAGAAGGGTCTCCAAGACCCCCCTTGTCACCTCTTCTATATCCCCGGGTACCTCACCTACCTCCTCAGACACCTCCGCCAATAACTGTACTCTTACCGTAGCCTCCTCACCCCCCAGACCCAGGATGCCATGCTTACCTTCCTTTACGACGGTGACTTCCACCTTTTCTCGGCTGACGCCTAGTTGCTCTAAGGCTTTTTGGATAGCCTCCTCCACTGTCCTGGCGCTCACCTCTAGATTCTTCATAACCTGAACCTTCTTCCTCTGTAGAACTTGGCGCAACAATATCGGCACCGCCGGCAGGTGCTTCCTCCACATCGGCGATGCGTCGCTTATACTTTGTATCCCTACCAGTTTGCTTTTTCGGCGCTGTTTTAACCAGACCTCCCCACCCACCAACAAAATATTGAATACCGATTCTGATGACGCTCGAAGTTACCCAAAAAAGAGCCAGCCCGCTGGGGAATGATAAGCTGAGGAAAGTAAACATAATGGGCATCATCCACAGCATCAATGTGCTCTGCGTCCGCTGCCTGGGGTCAGCGGCTGGCGTCATTACCATCTTCTGCTGCACCCACATCGTTCCCCCCACCAAGATTGCCAGGAACAGGTCACCAACAGCCAGGTTCAGCCAGAGGAAATTGTTCGGCAAAGGCAGCGTGGAATATACTACCGGCCAGGAATAAAGATACTGAGACAGCCCCGCCAGATTCTCCGGGATTACCGCCAAAACCCGCATTATTGACTGAAACAGAGCGATCCAGATAGGCATCTGGATTAACAGGGGCAGCAGGCACCCAGCCGGGCTTACCCCCGACTCCTTAAATAGCTTCATCTGCTCTTGAGCCAGTTTTTGCTTATCCTTGGGATACTTTTTCTGAAGCTCGGCAATCTTCGGCTGGAGGTCTTGCATTGCCTTAGAGGCACGAATCTGCTTGAGGGTAAGAGGGAGCATCGCGGCATTAACAATGATAGTCACGGCAATAATAGCCAGCCCAAAGCTATTGAATAAATAATGATTCAGCACAATGAGGGTGTTTATCATTGGCTGCATGGCTATTAAATCCCATATAGCGCCTATATCCACTAAATACTTACCTCACTGCTACTCAATGGTTAGATTCCACAGCCTCGCCCCAGAGTCTGCATTCAGGGCATAAAGGTTTTGCAACTGGGTATAAACATAGAGAATCCCCTCGCTGACGCAAAGGGGAGTGTATATAGCTTCTCCTATATCTTCCAATAGCGTTTCCCGATTGTTCTCAGTATCTATAGCGTATACTTTACCTTCTTCAGTGGCGATAATAACCTTGCCATCAACCAAAACCGGCCAGGAATAAATCGCACTTCCCAGGTCAATGGCATCTACTACCTCATCACCAGTTTCAGCATTCAGGACATAGACTTTGCCGTCAAAACACCCGGCATAGATGGTATTATTAAAAGCTACCGCCCTAGTCCAGAACCATTTCTCGGCCTCAAACTCCCATTGCTTACTGCCAGTGGCAGCATCCAAGGCATAGAAATACCTATCAAAGGAGCCAATATAAACCGTATTATTATAGACCAGAGGGGTAGAAGCGAAAGCCCCGTCAGTTTCAAACGGCTTCTCCCACTTCTGTTGGCCAGTAATAGCATCTATGGCGTAAAATTTCTTGTCAAAGGAACCGATGTATAGCGTCTCGCCATCAATAGCCGGGGTTGCCCAAATCTTGTCCTCGGTGGCAAACTCCCACTGCTTATCACCAGTTTCAGCATCCAGGGCGTAGACCTTGCCATCAGAACAGCCAAAATAGAGCCTATCCAGGGCAGCTACCACGCCACCAACAATGGGCTGCAGAGCGCCCTCACGGGGAAATACCCATCTCAGTGCCCCGGAATCGGAATTGATGGCATAAACCTTGCCGTTATAGCCGCCAACGTAAACCAGCTCTCCGGCCACCGCCGGATTGCCATAGACGGCTACTGGGGTAGCTGCTGTCGCACAGCCGAAGCCACCGGTTGGTGCTGAGGCTTCCAGAGTAACTTCCCACCGGCGATTACCATCTGAGGCATTCACCGCCACCACCTTGCCTTCCGTGGATGGTGCGGCACAAGTAAATCCACCGGCTTGCTCCAAGACAGGGGACAAAAATAGCGTCCCATCGGCTATCGTCCCTCCGGAACCGCCTCCGGGTGAGGTCCTGATGCCAATACACCCCGAAACAGTCAGAACAACCACGAGCAAGATAGCCAGCAGAAAAATCTTGCCTCTTGACACTGCTTTACTTCTAATCACCACTTACTATTCCTCCAAAATCAGGGCACCGGGTCATAGCCACCAGCATGAAACGGGTGACAGCGAGCTATTCGTCTTGCTCCCAGCCATACCCCTTTAAACAGGCCAAACTTAGAGACAGCCTCATGGGTATATTGAGAGCAGGACGGGGTAAAGCGACAGTTAGGCGGCATAACCCGCGACAGAGTGCGCTGATAAAGCCTAATTAATGCTAAGGCAAGCCTTCTCATATTCCTTCGTCAGTAACCCAGTTCGGGCTAATAAACCCTGAACCGATTTCTTTAAGTTAGCAAAGCCAGCATCGGCGGCCCGAGGACGGGCAATAAATATAATATCCCATCCCGGCTTTAATTGGGCAGAACGCAGGATTTCCCGCAGCCGGCGCTTCACCCGGTTCCTCACCACTGCCTTGCCTACCCGCCGGCTTACCGAGAAGCCATACCGTGATAGGTCAAGCCCATTAGACAAAGCTCTCATCACCGTTAAATCGCTTACCCACGAGCTACCTCTATTATAAACCAAGGCATACTGCTCCGGGCTGGTAAGATACTCCTTTCCTCGCATTGTCATACCACGGTCAAACGCTTGCGACCCTTAAGTCGCCTTGCTTTTAAGACAGCTCGCCCGCCTCGGGTACTCATCCTTGCCCGAAAGCCGTGCTCACGCTTCCTTGGAATCCTCTTGGGTTGATAAGTCCTCTTGGGCACTATAACTCCGTTAATAAACCAGAATGATTATACTTCCGCCATCTCTGGGGTGTCAATCCGAGGGGAATCTCAGAAAAACTACCTCCCCCTTCTCCTGACCAAGGGAAGGGGGGATAAAGCGGATTTTTCTAGGTGCTTAAAGGGGATAGGGGCACTAACCGATATCAAACTAATCGTGTATGCCCACGCCCCCTGTCCTTCTGATATGATCTGGCACATAGGGCAACAGGGCTAAGTGCCGCGCCCGCTTTATTGCCAAGGCTAAAGCACGCTGATGCTTGGCACAGGTACCAGTTTTACGCCGAGGTGTAATCTTACCCCTATCCGAAATATACTGGCGTAACTTAGCCGGCTCTTTGTAATCTATTACCTTGACTTTATCGACACAAAGGGAACAAAACTTACGCCTCGGAATATACCTTCCCCTATTCTGCCTTCTGCCTCTTGCTTCGTCAGAGTCCCGTCCAGCCACTTCTTCTTAAGTTACCTAAACCCTTCTAGTAGATTGGCTAATCTAACCTTCGTCGGAAAATGGAATGTCCTCCCCCGGCTCCGGTTCACCAGCACTAACTTCACCGGCACCAACCTCCCCAACCCCCTCCCCGGGAAGAGGAGCTACTGCCTGCCTATCAAGAAAGAGCACCCGGTTAGCGACTATCTCAGTTCGAGAGTGCCTTTGCCCATCCTGACCTTCCCAGGTACTGGTATGCAGTCTGCCCTCAGCATAAACCCGCTGACCTTTGGTCAGGTATTGGTTACAATTTTCAGCTAGCCTACTCCAAGCGACTACGGTAAACCACTCCGTCTCCTGCTTGCGCTCACCCTCAGGGGTAGTATACACCCGGTTAGTGGCAACACGAAAGCTGGTTACGGGATTGCCATTAGGGGTGAAGCGCATTTCAGGCTCAGTCCCCACATTGCCTATAATCATCACTTTATTTAAGGTCAACATCGCCTTGCACTCCTTTCGCCCTCCTCCAACATCCGTAAGAAATAGGCGTTTTCCTGATTAGCTACTCACTCGTATCAGCAAATGCCGCAGAACATCCTCAGAAATCCGCAGATTTGTTTCAAGCTCTTTACTAAATGTAGGCCTCAATTGGAACCGAGTCAGCACATAACTACCCTCAATAGAATGTTTTATTGGATAAGCCAGCTTTTTCTTGCCCCACCGCTCTACATCGGAAACGGTGCCACCATTCTCAGTAATAAACCGACTTACATTATCTATTACACTATCGAGAGCCTCGTCCCCAACTTCGGGACTAATAATTACTGCTAGCTCGTAGTCATGAAGCTGTTTATCTTCTCCAGAAACCATGGTCTCCTCAAAAACTAATGAGATATTATAACATACAATAGAGAAGCAGACAATGCCCGGCCACCAAGTAGCTTGACACCATAAAATGCCCCTGATAGACTTGGGATAAGTAAGAGAGCCGATTACTGAGACCTAGACATCTCCCCAACCACATGGCCCCGTGGTGTAGCGGACTAACATGCCACCCTGTCACGGTGGAGATCGGGGGTTCGAATCCCCCCGGGGTCGCATCCAATACCTTTGGTGCGACTTTCAAAGTTCATCTTAAAGAAGGGTTCTAGCTCAGGTCTCGGCTTTACAAATACAACCTTATTGTCCTCTATCTGTATTCGCTCAAACAAAGTTCTGGCTAGCTTATTTCGTTGCTCTTGGGTAGCCTCTTTCCACGCATCAGCGACATTAGCCAAAAAATGCGCCAGCTTCTCTAGTAGTTTGCTCCTATCTTCTACCGGAGCAAGTTTCCCAAGTTCACGCTGAGCATCTTCATAGTCAGCCAGATATTCTCCTTTACTTATATGCCCCCACCTATAAAGCTCTTTGAGCTTTTTCAAAGTAGTTTCTAATGCTTCTTTTCGCGCCTTCGAATCATCGTAGACTGATTCCAACTTCCGGTGTGCCTCTAATATCTTTGCCTGATAGTCTTCAGGGATAATAAAATTCTCTAAATACCATACAACCTGAGCCTCATATACATCTAGGAAAGTGCCTTTATTACTACAGTCAAGCCCTTCAGCCCTCCCAGCGCAGTAGCTATCATTCTAACCATAACCCAGTTTTTCAAACTTCTACCTAACTTTTTGGACTGCTGAGAGATATACCCCAGCAGCATGGAAGGAGCTGCGTACCAGGGGTCCAGAAATAACAGAGACGAACCCCATTTGCCTTCCCCTATTTTGATATTCTTCAAACTCTTCAGGGGGGATGTACCTGACCAACTGGTGGTGCCTTAGCGAAGGCTGTAAATACTGACCTATTGTTAAAACATCACAGCTAGCCTGCCTAAGCTCGGTCATTACCTCAATAACCTCCCGCCGCGATTCACCTAAGCCCAATATGAACCCAGATTTGGTCAAGAGACTGCTGTCGAGCAGTTTAGCTTGTTTCAAGAGCTCGAGTGACCACTGATATTTCGCTTGAGGGCGAACCTCGGGGTAAAGCCGGGGTACTGTTTCTATGTTGTGGTTAAGAACAGCCGGGGAGGCATCTATTACAGTCTGCAACGCAGAGAGTGAGCCCTTGAAATCAGGGATAAGGACTTCCACCATAATATTGGGGTCATAGTTACGGATGGCCTTGATGGTTTGGGCAAAGTGGGAAGAACCGCCATCGGGAAGGTCATCTCTGGTTACAGAGGTAATAACCACATACCTAAGCCCCAATTTGCTGACTGCTTCCACGATATGCTCTGGCTCCTGGGGATCGGGGGCTTGGGGTTTTCTACACTTCACTGCACAGAAGGTGCAATTGCGGGTACAAATATCGCCTAGTATCATGAAGGTGGCTGTATTTTCAGCAAAGCATTTTGGCCGATTGGGACAACGGGCACTTTCGCAAACAGTATGCAGCTTTAGCTCACGGGTGAGTTTTCTCATTGGGGCTAAGATAGTCGGGGCCAGGGGACTTAGTTTTAGCCACTCAGGGCGTCTAGCATAGCCAGCCATCTGTCATCTCCTTGCTCACATTTTAAGCCAAATGTCTCCGAAAAGGCATGAAGTAAGTTTCCGATAATGGTTTCGACCCCTACAGGATGCCCCAAGAATTCTAAAAGGGAGGTCATCACTTCACTTCCCATGCCACAAGGCCTGATATATTCAAAATACCGCAGGTCGTTGGTTACATTGAAAGCAAAGCCGTGCATAGTAATGTGGTGGCTAACATGTATGCCTATGGAACAAACCTTCTTCTCACCTACCCAGACTCCGGGGTACTCTGCCACCCGGTGACCTTCGATACTAAGTGCAAGCAATAACTTGACGATGACCGCTTCTAATTTCCAGATATACTGACGCACACCAAGGCCGTTTTCTTTAAGGTTTAGAATGGGGTAGCCTACAAGCTGTCCTAGACCATGGTAGGTGATGCCACCCCCGCGATTGGTATGAAAGACGGCTATTCCCTCTTGCGTCAGTGTCTCTGGAGGAACAATTATGTCCTCTTTCCCCCTAAATCGCCCTATGGTGAAAACTGGTGGATGCTGTAGGAGGAGTAATACGTCAGGAATATTGCCCTCAGTTCTCGCATGGACTAATCTTTGTTGCAGCTTTAAGGCAAGGTCATACGGCACTGTTCCCAGGTAAGCGGCAGAGTATACTTTGTTGGATGACAAGTAGCTCTCCTTAGAATCCCAGATAGCTAGCTTTGTTGTCTATAGAAATGCTCCTCAGCAAAGCTCTACATTCTTTGGAAATGAATCGAACCGTATAGCTGTCCCATTGCTGTTTCGCGCACTGCCTCAGGTAGAGTGGGATGGGCGTGCATAGTGTGAGCAATATCCTCAGCTGTTGCCCCCAGTTGCATGGCAAGTACACCTTCGGCGATAAGCTCGCTGGCATGTGGTCCCATAATGTGCACCCCTAGAACCCTACCATTCTCGGCATTACAAATCATCTTAACCATGCCCACCGTCTTGCCCATGGCGATAGCACGGCCAGAGGCACTGAAGGGGAATTTGCTCACTTTGTAAAGAATACCGCCATCACTTGCTTCCGCCTCAGTGGTGCCAACACCGGCTACCTCGGGTTGGGTGAAGAAACAAATAGGAACGGCGTGATAATCTGCTTGGCGCGAGTGCCCGAGGGCATTGTCAACAGCTACCTCTCCCTCATAGGAGGCAACATGCGCCAGCATGTTCTTACCAAGAACATCCCCGATGGCATAAACATCTTTGATATTTGTCTCAAGGCGTTCATTCACCACGATGGCTCGCCCGTTTATCTTTATACCCAGTTCTGATAAGCCCAGCCCCTCACTATAAGGTCGGCGCCCGGTAGCCATAAGAACCATCTGCCCTTCAACCCCCTGCTCGCCCTCTGGGGTATCCCAAACCACCTTGAGAACTGCACCGTTCCTCTTAATAGCCTTAACCGCAGCTCCAATTTTGACTTCAATGCCTTGCCCAGGTAAGGTCTGGGCGAAACGTCGACCAATCTCTTCATCAATAGGCTCCAGCCGGAGAGGACGTCTCTTCACAATGGTTACCTTTGTCCCCAACGCATTAAAGATGCTAGCGAACTCAACACCCACGTAACTTCCCCCAATGACCACAAGGCTCTCCGGGAGTTCTGTTAGCTCAAGGATATCATCAGTGGTCAGCACCCCAGGCAGGTCTCTACCAGGGATAGGGAGTAGAGTCGACTCAGAGCCAGTGGCGATAATAAGCTTCCTGGTTGCTATCTCTCCATCATTCACTTTAACCAAGTGTGGAGACAGAATACAGCCACTACCCCTATAGATACTTATCTTGTTTGCTTTCATTAACTGTTCGACACCGGATACTAATTGGCTAACGACATTGCTTTTGCGAGCCATAATCTTTTGAAAATTTATCTTGACGTTGTCAACCTCTATTCCGAAATCGTCTGCCCTTCTCGCCTCAAGGAGCACCTCCACACTTCTAACCAGAGCCTTGGTAGGAATACAACCTCGATTAAGGCAAGTGCCACCTAACTTATCCTTCTCAACCACAGCCACTTTAGCCCCCAGGTGAGCAGCATGAATTGCTGCCACATAGCCAGCGGGGCCTCCTCCAATTACCACTATATCCTTTTCATTCAAGGTTTTGACTCCTCATCTCCCAGCGCAGGTCGGGATTTCTGGCAGCTCTGACGTCGTCCAGGCGTCTAACCGGTGTGCTATGGGGGGCGGTATGCAAGATTTCAGGGTTTTCATCCGCATCTCTGGCTATTTCTTTCATAGCCTCAATATAAGCATCCAGTGTCTGTTTGCTCTCCGTCTCAGTAGGTTCGGTCATCAGGGCTTCGTCAACTATCAAAGGGAAATAGACGGTAGGGGGGTGAAGACCATAATCAAGCAAACGCTTGGCGATATCTATAGTATGAACACCCTTTGCTTTTTGCTGTTTCCCTGAAAACACTACTTCATGCATGCAGGTACGGTCATAGGGCAGGTAATAATATGCCTTAAGCTTCTCCTTAAGGTAGTTAGCATTTAGAACGGCGTTCTCACTGACCTCCTTTAGCCCTTCGGCGCCAAGAGAGCGGATATAAGCATAAGCCTTAACCATTACCCCAAAGTTTCCGTAAAAATTAGCTATCCTCCCTATAGACTTATCTGCTGAGACAAAGGCATACCTCCCATTATCCTTAGTTACCAAAGGTGATGGCAGAAAATCAGACAGATTTTCCTTAGCACAGACGGGGCCTGAGCCTGGTCCGCCACCCCCATGGGGGGTACTGAAGGTTTTATGAAGATTTAGCTGGACATAATCATACCCCAACTCTCCAAATTTCACCCGCCCCACGAAAGCATTCAAGTTCGCCCCGTCAGCACCCAGGAGGCCCCCCCTTTCATGAACCAATTGGCTAATTTCAACTATTTGTGGGTCAAATAGACCTAAAGTGGTCGGCATGGTTAAGGTTAAAGCAGCCACCTCCTCATTCATCACTGATTCCAGGCTCTTCATATCTACATTACCCTCATTATCGGAAGCCACGACGCCTATCTCAAATCCGCACATAACAACACTGGCAGGGTTCGTTCCATGGGAAGAATCGGTTAATAGTATCTTCCTCCGAGCTTTATCGCCTCGGTCTTGATGATATGCTTTTACCATTAGCAAGCTGGTAAGCTCACCATGGGCTCCGGCTATAGGAACCAAGCTGGTGGCACTCATGCCAGTAATCTCAGCTAAATACTCTTGCAACTCGAACATAAGCTGTAGGGCTCCCTGAACAGACTCCTCTGGCTGGTAGGGGTGAATTGAAGCAAAACCCGGAAGTTTGGCAACATCCTCATGCCATTTTGGATTATATTTCATGGTACAACTGCCTAGAGGGTAAAATCCCGTGTCCACTCCGTAATTGAGCTTACTTAGAGCTGTGAAATACCTCATTAGCTCAACCTCACTTACCTCGGGTAGCTCAAGCTCTTGGCGGAGTAGCTCCTTAGGGGGCAACTCGGCCGGAGATACATCTAGAGTTGGCAGACTGCACCCAATCTTGCCCGGCTGGCTAATGTCAGGGAGTAAATAATGATGACTCATTTCTCGCCCCCCTAAAATGCTCCTAGAATTTCTACTAATTTGTCTATCTCCTGCTTGGTGTTCATCTCGGTGACACAGAGCAGCATACTATTGTCTATTATGTGGCTTATATCTAAACCACCGATTATCCCTTCCTT
>Ga0114930_10002391_pt1 | contig 16954 bp, 13 predicted proteins | sample AnhtaG_FD_87300 | JGI IMG/M metagenome (GOLD analysis project Ga0114930, IMG submission 87300) | Deep subsurface microbial communities from Anholt, Denmark to uncover new lineages of life (NeLLi) - Anholt_01485 metaG | ecosystem: Environmental > Aquatic > Marine > Oceanic > Sediment | place... | reverse complement strand
TCCTGAACCAAGTTCAGGACGACAGCAGGGGTGGCACCCCCAAACTCGTTTGGGGGTGATTATTGCAGCAAATATAATAATAACAATAGTAAGCAGAACAAATCCCGAGTACTCGGGATGAATTATTCAGGTTAAATATATCGTTTCTTCACGGATTCATTCGTATAGATATATGTTATAGAAACTTGCTTTTCTTACGAAAGCTGTATTAATATTTCCCTCCCCCTTTTCCGCAGAAGGCGGATCCGCCTCTGGCGGAATGGGGGAGGGTTAGGGTGGGGGTGAAGAAATTGTGAGAAATTGTATCCCAATATCACCCTCCCTTAAATCCCTCCCATCAAGGGAGAGAAATTAAAAACAAGCATATTGAAACAGACATATACAAAGAACCAATGTATACCCACACTAAAACGAGAAGAGCTAATATTTGTTTATAATGATAGCTGCTTTTATGAAAAATCCCAATATCAACGCTGGAGGATTCTATGGCACGTGCTGTGAAGCGGCGTCCCCGCCATAAACAAAAACAAAAGGAAGTAAAACGGGAAAAAAGCCGTCTGCCTTTTACAATTCATAACTACGTGATTTTTGGAATCGGCATAGTTGTATTGCTTTTCGGATACATTTTCTTGAGCATCGGACCGATAGATAGCTTTTGGTCACTGACACTTGCGCCAATTATTCTGTTTATCGGTTATGTTGTTATAATCCCGTTATCATTCTTATACCAACACAAATCAAGAAGAGACGTAATAAAAGACCAGCATCAACCGCCTGAACCCCGAGTAATCGGGGTCAGATAACAGTTGCACATTTATTGAGTGCTAAATTCAGCATTACAACTGAGGCTGCCATGAGCTACCGGATTCTATTTCTGAATTGGCAGGACAGCAAACATCCGCTCGGGGGTGGAGCCGAAGTTTATCACCATGAAATATTCAAGAGAATTGCTGCAAAAGGGCATCATGTTACCCTTCTGTGCAGCAGATATTCCGGTTTACAGCAGACTGAAATCATTGACGGTATACGCGTTATTCGCACCGGTGGGAGAAATTTTTTCAACTATACAATGCCTTTTGTATGCAGACGATTGCTTGCGGCTGAATCGTATGATATTATCGTCGATTCTATAAATAAAATCCCCCTTTTTTCGCCTTTGTATGTAAAAAAAATCCCGGTACTGGCTGTTGTACATCATTTATTTAAAACATCCATTTTTCGTGAAACACTTTTTCCCCTGGCAACTTATGTTTATGTGTCGGAAAAGTTAATCCGTCCGGTATACCGCAAAACACCCTTTATAGCTGTTTCCGAAAGCACCAAGCAGGACCTGATAAAAAGCGGTATTCGGGAAGAACGAATTGCCATTATCGAAAACTGCGTAGACCATGCACTTTACCGGACAACCGGCGAGCCAAAGAGTAACATTCCTCTCGTAGGATACCTCGGGAGGATAAAGAGGTACAAGAGTGTTGACCACCTTATAAAAGCTTTTGCGATTGTGAAGGAAACAATGCCCGATGCAAAGCTGGTAATCATCGGAGATGGCGACAACCTTAATGATTTAAAAAAATTGGCAAAGAAATTGCAGCTTGGTGAATCGGTCGAGTTTAAAGGTTTCGTGGATAAAGAAGATAAGGTAAAAACTCTGCAAAAGTGCCACGTTGTTGTCAATCCCTCGGTTAAAGAGGGATGGGGACTGACAATCATAGAATCAAACGCCTGCGGAGTACCGACTGTCGCTGCTGATGTGCCCGGGCTGCGCGATTCGGTAAAAGACGGAAAAACCGGCTTATTATACCCATACGGAGACATTGAAAAGTGCGCCGTGTACATATTGAAATTTCTGACGGATGAACCTTTCCGGACTGAAATAACCAAAAATGCGGTAGCATGGGCAGCCAGATTCGATTGGGACAATGCCACAGAAGCAACCCTGGAACAAATCGCAAAGACAATTGAAACGTATAAAAAAAATATAACCGCAGAGACGCAAAGACGCTGAGAATGCACAGAAATGTTAAAAATTTTATCCTGACTCAGGTATGTTAACCTTTTTTGCGGGACTGCGGTTTTGCCCCGGCGCAAAGCAATCCTCTTGCTACCGAGAGTAAAAAATTGTTTGCATTTGTTAAATTACCGGTTAGTTAGTTTGTTCAGTAAAAGTCTTTTTGAGCTTGGATTTTAGCTGAATGCTGAAAGCTGACCGCTGACAGCTATTTCTTTCTCTGTGTTCTCTGTGGTTAATTAATAAAAATGATAATTACACACGTTACATAAAAGCGAGGCGAAAATGAAACGGTATGAAACATTCAATCCACCGGAACGAATTCTGATGGGTCCGGGACCCAGCGATGTGCACCAGCGCGTGTTACAAGCCATGGCGGCGCCGACAATCGGTCATCTTGACCCTGAATTTTTGAAACTAATGGACGAGGTTCAAGAGCTTTTGAGATGGGTATTTAACACACAAAACCGCCTGACGATACCTATTTCGGCAACCGGCAGCGCAGGCATGGAAGCCTGTTTTGCCAACGCCTTCGAACGCTGCGAAAAAGTGTTGATCGGCGTTAACGGTGTGTTCGGCAAAAGAATGACGGAAGTGGCAAATAAGTATGGTCAGATTGCCGTTTCGTTTGAAAAAGAATGGGGAAAAATTTTTGAACCGGATTTCATTCAAGCCGTGCTTGAGAGTGAAGCGGATATCGCCGGTGTGGCACTTGTCCATGCAGAGACCTCTACCGGTGCATGCCAGCCGCTCGAGGAAATCGGGAAAATATGCAATAAACATAATGTTATTTTTCTTGTTGATGCGGTAACCTCTTTGGGAGGCATACCGGTAGACGTTGACGGCTGGAACATTGACGTATGCTACTCGGGTACGCAGAAATGCTTAAGCTGCCCGCCGGGATTGTCGCCGGTAACCTTTTCTGAAAAAGCATTAGAAAAAATTTCAAAACGCAAAAGCGATGTAGAAAGCTGGTACCTCGATCTGTCAATGCTCCGGAAATACTGGACGACCGGCGAACGCGTGTATCACCATACCGCACCTGTCAACATGATATATGCCCTGCGTGAGGCGCTGCTGATACTGCAGGAAGAGGGTCTTGAAAGTATATTTGCACGCCATAAACTGAACAGCCGCGCCCTTCTAACGGGTCTTGCTGAACTCGGAATCGAGCCGTTTGTTGAGGAGAAGTACCGCCTGCCGGAGTTGAATTCCGTTAAAATTCCCGATGGAGCAGACGACAAAAAAGTCCGCAGCGCCCTTTTGAATGAATACGGCATCGAGATCGGCGCCGGTCTGGGACCGCTGGCTGGCAAAATCTGGCGCATCGGCTTGATGGGGCAGTCATCCACACAGAAAAACGTCATCTACTTCCTTGCCGCCCTCGAGCAGATATTGAAAAAAATGGGCGTCGTTTCTGAGATGGGTAAGGCGGTAAAGGCTGCTGAGGAGGTGTATGGAACAAATTAATTTTTGTGAATATACAAAATGGTTTCAATATTTAATAGATAAGAAATTCCATATATATGAAAATTGCATCTTTTGCTTTAATCCTATTGCTGAAAATTCAATAGGCGTAGGAGAACATGTAATTCCAGAGAGTATTTATGGATTTTGGCGAGTTTTTGACGTATGTAAAGATTGTATGAAATATTTTGGTGATAATGTAGACCAATTAGCTGTGAAAGATGTACATTTGCTAAACGCATTACATAAATTAAATCTAAAAGATGTAGAACCGTATTATAGCAATTTTCAATTTAAGGGAAAAGACACTATTGATGGAAAAGACGTAAAGATGGTAAGAAGGAAAAAAAATTTTAAAGCTAAAGTAATTAATAATGATAACTACATAATTCAATTTAACGAAAAAGATTTTGATCCCGTTGGCATACCTTGGCTTAAAAAACAATTGCAGTTTAAAAATCCTAAAAAATTAATAGATGGGGAGTTGAATGATTTAAATGAAAATTTTAAAAAGTTAGAACCCGGAGAAATTTATAATTCAATTCTTGGATTTTCAATTAAAAAAGGAGAAATTTCTGATGTTAAATTAGACAATAACGCTATTGCTCCAATTACTCCTTTAATTTCAAAAGTAGCTTTAAGTTTTTTATGTTATTTTTTGCAAATAGAACAATTAAGCAAAATCCAAGAATTGGATATTCTTAGGATGCATGCTCGCTTCAATAAAAATTTAAATGAGAATTTAATTAATTGTTGTCCAATTTTCGAAGAAAAATCATATGGCATGTGGCATGGTATAAGATTGTTAATTAAACCGAATCTTTTACTATTAGATATATGTTTTTTTGGTTATGTAAATTGGCGAATAGTTCTTCACGCAGATAATTTAATATTGAAAATGGATAATGAAAAAGGAAACGTTGAAATTTTAGCTTTCGAATTGCATTTTGAAGATTTAAACAATAGGAAAAAATATTTTATGGTAAAATATCAAAATTCAGAAGATGTTTATTATATAGATTTTTGAGAAAAAATATAATTTTTAACTTTTAGGCTTATTAATTCATAAATTTCCCTTATAACATTATGCCCTGATTTTTAAGCTAATAATCTAATTTAAAAACCAGATCCTGAACCAAGTTCAGGACGACAGCAGGGGTTGCAAATCCATCTCGCTGAGCGGTATTGGGGGCAATCATTGCAGCAAATATAATAATAACAATAGGTAGCGGAATAAACAAAAACCATTTTTTGAATTATTTATGCCATACGTCTCTACGGATATAGACATTTTATAGAGCATGCATGTCCCGTTATACTTCGTATGATTAAAAAGATAACGTTCTTTGCGTCTTAGCGGCTTTGCGAGAAAATACATCAATCTCCCTCGGCGGCGGCTTCTCTTTTTTTGCAGGAGCAGGTTTGTAACCTGCTCCAAATATTTCTTAAAAAGCCAAACGTTTGGTTCAAGTTATCCTGAAGGGATCGCTACGCGACAAACTTGAACCTGCACAGAGGAAAAAACCTGCTCGGATTGGGCGTACTCTTCCTATAATAGAAACCGGCGCTGCCAGTCTGGTGGATTTTACGTGCTGCTAAGACTGTTTTTGTAATAAAAATTTAAGCCGCTTCTTTCGGCTTATACAACAAAGCTGCTACAATACCCAGGATAATTGTGATAATCATTTGACCAATCACAAAACCCCAGATAATGCCGGAAGTATAGGTATAGTACCCATAAAAGACGAATAACAGGGGAAGAAACATCAGCAAGCTGATATAGAGCCCGTATCGAAAGCCTTCAACGACTCCCTTGCCCTCATATCCTTTGATAAAAATAAAACAGAACATAAAGGCAAAAATAAGTCCGCCGATAATACCCAGTATGGTTGAACCAACACCCATATCAGCAGGATCCTTCATACCACCGACACCTTCCCAGTTTAAAATAACATCATTGAGAATCCAACCGAGTAGAAAATAAACAACAAATACTACAATGAAAGTAATAATAAAACGACTCGTGTTCATACTGCCTCCCTATTATTTTTTGGTTGCCGTTATGTATATTTACCTGCGATAATCATATGGTAAAATTACCGCAGCAAAATTCCAACTTTGTTGAATCATGCTTGCCTCTGCCTGTTTTGGGCTGGTGATATGCTCCAAAAATTTATTTAAAGCTACGTGTTAACTCAACAAAAGTCAACAAATTTTTTTAAAATTTATTTTTATATTTGCCCTATCCCGAAGGAATCACCGCTACCAACGCACTTATTCTCTGTTGGTGATAACACCAACAGAGAACTAATAAACAGGCGCAGACACCAACAGAGAACTGATTATTGATTTTTTAGTTGTGTGTTGGTCCCGCTTAGCGGGATCACCAACACACTTTTTTTTGCAGGAGCAAGTTTGTAACCTGCCAAATAAGTTGGTTCAAGTTGCAAACTTGAACCTGCTTTGAAGTTGCAAACTTGAACCTGCACAGGTATAGCGCCACAAAAGAACTAAAGCTTGGATTTGATAAATCAAATCCCTACAAACACCGCAATACCATTCTTATATCAATGCATTTTGCTGAATGCGAGCATTATATCCATAATATCGCTGCTGGTATACGTAAATTCCCCTTCGCCGATTTTTTTTGCGCCCGGGTATTCAGCTTTTGCTTCTCTCACCTTGAGAACCATTGTATAAGGGGGATTTAATTTGTACGGTTTGTATTTATCCATGTTGAGCAGAGCCTTAGTTACACCTGCGCGGATTTTCTCACGCGCAACCTCCGGGTGCACGCCCAGCTCGGCACGCCCTATACCCTCTTTAACGGCATATATCTCGACCTCACCGAAAAGCCCTGTTGCCTGCTCGCAAATTGCCTTGTCGCCCGACAAAAACACAACTGGCACATCATAATGTCCGGCTATCAAAGCATTGATCCCTGCTTCCGGCAGAGAAACGCCGTTAATAGAGACGTCTATTACGTTTCCACTCATTGTGTGTGCAATTATTGCATCCGGTGTTCCCGCCTTGGCATGGTATCCGATAAAAATCACGGCGTCAAACGTCTCATCGATTCCCTCCATCATGCTCTTTGGACCGCCGGACCAGGCACGCAGGAGTTTTGCATTTCTGTCCAGCAGTTCCGTAAGAATATTGCGCCCTGAACCGTGAGAATCACGGACCAATATATCGGTCGCGCCGGCTGCCATTGCTCCCTTGATAGCGGCGTTAGTTTCAAGAGTCATAATCCTCCTGAAATAGTCATAATCCTCCCCTGAACTGCTGCATTCCCTGCTCATAACAACACCTGCTAAGCCTTCCATGTCAACCCCGATAAATACCTTGAGACCCTGCGGGTTCTGCCCGGAATACGGAGAAAAGGCAAAGAATAATAACAAAGTTAAAATAAATACTTTTTTCATGCTACCCTCCCCTGGTTAGGTAGATTTTTGTTTTTTGTTGTATCATACATCCAAATGTATTGCTAATTGGCTGTGTGTTGGTCCCGCTTAGCGGGATCACCAACACACTTCTTTTAAAGCATAAACCTAAATTATGAGACGCATGCCATGCGTCTCTACGGATATACACATTTGAAAGGAATATGATTGTCTAGTCATTTTCTGGGTTATTCTCTGTTGGTGATAACACCAACAGAGAACTAAGTTTGTATCCTTAGCGGCTTTGCGAGAAAATACATCAATTTCCCTCAGCGGCGGCTTCTCTTAAGATGCTTCGTGAGATGACGAGCCGCTGAATCTGGTTGGTGCCTTCGTAAATTTGGGTGATCTTTGCATCGCGCATGAATTTTTCAATCGTGTAGTTTTTTAAAACCCCCAGTTCTCCGAAAATATCTACAGCCATCGATGTAACTTCCATTGCAGTGTCGGTTGCAAATACTTTTCCCATAGCCGAGAGTTTGCCGACATTTTTATACCCTTCATCTAATGCACGCGCCGAGGCGTACACTAACTGCCGGGCTGCTTCGATTTTTGTCGCCATATCTGCAAGTGTAAACTGGATGGACTGCTCTGATGAGAGAGATTTTCCCATGTAATCGTGTCTGCGGACGAAACCCACCGTAAGATCGAATGCACCCTGGGCAAGTCCCAGTGCCTGTGCGGCAATGCCGGGACGCGCGCGGTCGAGAGTCAACATGGCATGCTTAAAGCCCCTACCCTCCTGACCGCCAAGCAGATAGTCTGCCGGAACAATACAATTCTTAAAATGTAGTTCCGCAACCGTCACGCAGCGGATTCCCAATTTATCTTCAACCTTGCCGAATGTGAAGCCTTCGAGACCTTTTTCTACAACGATCGAGCTGATACCCCTGCTTCCGCGCTCCGGGTTTGTAACACAGAAGATAGTGTAAATATCGGCGGCAATGGCGTTTGTATTCCATTTTTTTTCGCCGTTAATAATATAAACATTTCCTTCCCGCACCGCGCGTGTTTGCAATCCCCCTGCATCGCTTCCGGCATCTTTTTCTGACAAACCGAAGGCAACTAACAGTTTACCGGTTGCGACATCAGGCAGCCACTTTTTTTTCTGTTCTTCGGTTCCGCCGACCAGAATGGGAAATGACCCGAGAGCATTCACTGCATAGGCAACGCCTACTCCGCCGCAGATACGCGATAATTCTTCGACAACAAGACATAAATCCAGAACCCCGTCTCCTTTACCGCCGTATTCCTCCGGTATCCATATACCCATAAGACCAGCTTCCTGCAGCGTCTTGACAACCTCCCAGGGATACGTCTGGTCTATATCGAGTTCGGCTGCAATCGGTTGAACGCTTTTTAAGGCTACTTCGCGTGTACGTTCAATGTATTCGCGGTTTTTGTCGGTAAGTAGTTCTCGCATTGTGGTCTCCTTATTTTTTACCGCAGAGGCGTATGGCGAAAGCCATCACTACGTGAACGAATATTAAAATTTAGCTGTGAAATATATTCGAGGATATTGATTATAGATGTTTGATGAAGTTACTAATAATACAAAAATATACGCATAATGTTCTGAAAATACAATAGAATTAATAAACTTGCTTTTTGAATTTCTAAGACTTATTTTAGAATAGATTATTTCATAATAAAAAATAAATTATTAAAAGATGGAAAAATGGAAACACCCCGGCGGCAAACTAAGAGAATTAGGCGCAGATAGTCTTACTGATAGTGAGATACTTGCAATTTTGATTTCAACAGGAAAAAAAGGAAAATCAGCAATAAAAATTGCGTATGAGATTCTTGAAAAGTTTGGTTCTATTGAAGGATTGGCAAATCAGCCTTTAGAGAAATTATTAGAAATTAAAGGACTGTCAGATGTAAAAATAATTCGCATATCTGCTGCTTACGAATTAGCATTGAGATTATCTAAGGATAAAAAATGAATAAAACAAAGCTTATTGAAAAAAGTACTCGAATTCCAGATACTCGTAGAGATAAATGGGATGAATCATTAAAACATTATTTAAATGAAGTTGAAGCACTTAATAATGAGATGGCAAGATCACACCGGTTTACTTCTTTTTTATCCGAACTTAATATTAATCCGGATTTTATTGAAAAATATTGCAAAGGAATAGAAAAATATTTAAAAGCTCCGCAAAAAGATCGCATTTTAAAAGGAAGAGCTGATAATTTATTTGGAAATATAATTTTAGAGTTTGAAAGAAGTATTCTTAAAAATCGTTTAGAAGCAGAAGAACAGCTTAGAAAATATACATCAATATTGTGGACAATTGAAAACACAGAATCTCGAACACCTTTTATAGGAATTGCAACTGATTGCGTACGTTTTTTGGTCTATTCACCTAAATCACAAAAAACTATTGAAAAAGAAATTACACCAGGTGATGTTGATCTAAATTTGATTGAAGAAGCAGATTGGTCTAAAATTGAACCTTATGAAGTATTTAATTGGATTGACCGTTATTTCTGCAGAAAAGAAATATTACACCCCACAAGTGAAGGAATAGTACGAGACTTTGGTGGAAAAAGTCATGCATTTCAAACTGTAACAAAATCCCTACTTAGTTTATGGCAGGAAATTAAAGAGAAAAGCGAATTTCAAGTATTTTATAGTAGTTGGGAAAAATACTTGCGTATTGTATATGGTAGTGATGTTGCGGCTGATGAACTTTTTATATGCCATACCTATTTAGCAAATCTGGCAAAACTCATTTCATGGAAGCGTTTAACAGACAGCATTAAATTACCTGAAAAATCAGAGATTATTGAAATACTTGAAGGACAATTTTTTAAAAAGCAGGGGATTGAAAATTTTATTGAAGAAGATTTTTTTTCATGGATTGCTCGAGAAAAAGCTTTAAATGTTGGAATTAACATAACAAAATTGTTATTCAGTCTTTTGCAAAATTATAATCTTCGTGAATTATCAGAAGATGTTTTAAAATCACTGTATCAGGAATTGGTTGACCCTGAAACACGACATGATCTTGGAGAGTATTATACACCCGATTGGCTTGCACATAGAATGGTAAATAAATTACTTGACGAAAATCCTCAGGGTTCAATATTTGATCCGGCTTGTGGATCTGGAACATTTCTATATTTGGCAATCAAAGAGAAACGAGAAAGATTACAAATCTCTTTAAAAACATTAAATCATATTTTTGAATCAGTATATGGCGCTGATGTTCACCCTCTTGCCGTTAACATTGCAAAAACTAACTATGTTCTTGCTTTAGGTGATTTATTAAAAAAGAGAAAAGTTAAGTTAACAATACCTATATATCTAACCGACACAATTAAATTACCTGAACGCTGGATGAGATCTGAAAATGCCGATTATCGGATTAATATTAATGGTAAAGAAATAGATTTATCTGAGGATTTTCTTCAAAATCCTATTTTATATGATCAAGCAATTGAGTTAGCTAAAGATTTTGCAAAACAAAATAAGAATTACCCTATTTCAATGGAATTATTTCAAAAATTTCTCAAAGCTCAAAATTTTTCCGGTGTTAACAATGAAGAATTATTAAAAAATCTTTTTGAAATTACAAAAGTATTAAAAGATTTTATTGACTCAGATAAAGATACGATATGGTCCTTTGTGTTAAAAAATTCATATAAACCGTTATTTTTTAAACAAAAATTTGATTTTATTGTAGGGAACCCTCCATGGATAGCTTTCAGGTTTATGGAACCTGAATATCAAAAGTTTCTTAAGAGAGAGATAACACAAAATTATAGACTATTGATAGGCAAAGGTCATTTAATTACACATATTGAAATTGCAACTTTATTTTTAGTACGAACCGCTGATTTATATCTTAAAAAAGATGGAACTATTGCTTTTGTTATGCCTAAAAGTCTATTTTATGCTGATCAACATGACGATTTACGAAGAGGGAATTTCATATTTAGCGAAAATTCAGTAAGAAAGCTTTTATGGAAAGAGATATGGGATTGTGAAAAAGTAGTACCGCTTTTTAATGTGCCTTCGTGTGTACTAATTTCAAACAAAGATTTAGCAAAGACTTTAAAATATCCAGTAAAAGGTAAAATCCTTAAAGGAAAACTTAATCGAAAGAATGCTTCTTTAGAAGAAAGTGAAAATATAATAAAAATTGAAGAAGTAGAGTGGTCATTAAATATTCGAGGCAAGCATTCTTTTTGGTCAACTGAAAAAGGGTATGAAATACATAAAGAAAGTTTCTATAAAAACAAGTTTTATCAAGGAGCCGCGATAGTACCTCGTTCATTTTGGTTTGTGGAAATCAAAACATCACCTATTGGATTTAATCCGGATTTACCGCTTTTGGAAACTTCTGAACGCGCACAAAAAGAAGCAAAAAATGCTTATAAAAATATCTATTTTAAGGACAATGTGGAAAAGAAATTTTTATATGCTACTCTATTATCAACAGATTTGCTTCCATTTGGTCATCTTGATTATCGTTTGGTTGTGTTGCCAATTGAAAAACAAGAAAATCAATATCAAATTATTGATTCAGAAGCAGCGAAAAACCTAGGTTTTATTCATTTATCAAACTGGCTTAATAAAGTAGAGTCTGAATGGATCAAAGGGCGAAGTTCAAAAGCGAATAATATAAACTCTATAGAATGGCTAAATTATCGTAGTAAATTGACAAAACAAAATCCATTTTCAAAATTTAAAGTAATTTATAATACTTCAGGAACTTTTCTAACGTCTGCAATTGTTGAAAACAAAAGATACAAATTCATTATTAATGGACAAAAAATTCAATCTCAAGGTTTCATTGCTGATACAAAAACATATTATTTTGAGATTGATGATATAGTAGAAGCTTTATATATTGTTGCAATATTAAATTCACCTATGATTGATAAATTATTAAAACCAATGCAAAGTAGAGGTTTATGGGGTCCTAGGGATATTCATAAAAAAGTATTTGAATTTCCAATACCAAAATTTGATGAAACAAATCATTTACATATAGAACTTTCAGAATTAGGAGATATTTGTACAAAAAAAGTTTCAAAATGGCTTAATAAAGGCGGGCAGGGAGATATTAAGAGTATTGGAAAACTACGAGGAATGGTGCGTGAACTATTAAAAGAAGATTTGAAAAGAATTGATAATTTAGTTGAAAAAATTTTAAAATAAACTTTGGTTAAAGAAAAAATCTATCTATAATTCTTTCACATGCCGCCTTAAATTTCGTGGTATGCAACGGGTATCGATGTGCACCCATGTGTATGCGCCGTGGCGGGGCATTTCGAGGCTGATTCGGTTTGGCTGTGACCAGCCCGCTTGAAAACCGCATTCCTCTATGCCGATTCGCCGGATTCTGGCGCATTCCGTACATTCAATCTTATCCGCAGCGCTGCCGTTGTGCTCCCCTGCTCCAATGCTTATGAAATCGACCGCCTTGCCCATGTGGTTGGTCGAGGTTCTGCCGGTTTTTTGATTATGTGTCCAGCACCGGTAGCCTGAAGTAATACGAATTTTGGGGATTCCCGCACGGTGCATCAGGGCGCGTATAGCCCAGACCAGCGTTACATCAATCCCCGGGTATTCGTACATGTGAAAGGTTTCTATATGAGGTTTTCCGCGCAGGTATTCATTTTCATATCTGCCCGAGCCGAATCCCCCGCATTCCCTGCACGTGCATTTGTAGTCTTCTAAATTAAAAGGGTGGTCAGCGATTTCCCTGTTTATTGCAGATAAAGCTGCTTCATCAACAACACCATCCGGTTCGAGTGCATGAGCACGCTGAAACCTCTTTACAGCTTTTTCGGTCGCCGGTCCGAATTTGCCGTCAAGTATCATGGGCTGTTCCTTCGACCCCCAGCCGATGAGCGTTCGCTGGAGTTCAAGAACGTTGTCTCCGCTGTCGCCTTTTTGCAGTTTTATGTTGAGCGTCAATTCCCGCATGGTATTCCCTTCTTTTCCGCCAGAGGCGGATCAGCCTCAGGCTGACGTTAGACAACCCAATTTTACACAAGCAGGAATTGTTAATCAACTGCAAATAAAAACGGGATTAAATTTGGAGGTGATAGGTAATTGCGAAGTGAAAAAGGGCGCACAGCCGTGCGCTCCTACAGAAAAAAAAGGCTGCCGATTGGCAGCCTTTTAATCAAAACTTTTTATCCAAATCATTCCGCTGCCATAAACGGATAGCGGTAATCGGTTGGTGGAACCCAGGTTTCCTTAATTGTGCGCGGTGTTATCCAGCGGACAAGATTCAGTATGCTTCCGGCTTTATCATTGGTGCCGGAAGCCCTGCCGCCTCCAAACGGCTGCTGACCAACCACGGCTGCGGTGCATTTATCATTAATGTAAAAATTCCCCGATGCATGCACCAATTCCCTAAGCGCCCTTTCTATTGCAAACCGGTCCTGTGCAAAAATCGAACCCGTCAGAGAATACGGAGAGGTCGTGTCGCACAGCTGCAGCGTTTCTTCATATTTATCGTCATCGTAAATATACACCGTCAACACCGGTCCAAAGATTTCTTCTTCCATCGTACGGAAGTGCGGGTCTTTAGCGATAATCACCGTTGGTTCGATGAAATAGCCTTTTGAATAGTCATATCCGCCGCCAGTTATTATTTCCGCATCCGAAGAGGACTTTGCATACTCGATGTACTCGATAATCGTAGAAAACGCAGCCTTGTCGATGACCGCATTCATAAAATTGCTGAAATCGGTTACATCACCCATCTTGATGGTCGAAATTTCATGCAGAAAGTCATCCTTCATAGCATTCCAGACGGAGGTTGGGACGTATACCCGTGAGCAGGCTGAACATTTTTGCCCCTGGTATTCAAATGCCGCCCGTATAATAGCCGTTATCAGCGGCTTGACGTCTGCGGAAGTATGCGCAAAGATAAAATCCTTGCCGCCGGTCTCCCCTACTATACGTGGATAGTATTTATAATTTTGAATATTATTGCCAACGGTTTTCCACATGTCCTGAAATGTGGACGTTGAGCCTGTAAAGTGAATGCCCGACAGATTCGGATCGTTCATAACAACGGGACCAACCTGGCTGCCGGGACTCGGGATAAAATTAATCACACCATCCGGCATTCCGGCTTCTATAAATATTTTCATGAGATAATGTGCGCCAAATACGGCGCTGGAGGCTGGTTTCCAGAGCGAAACACACCCGCAGAGCACCGGTGAGGTCGGCAGGTTGCCGGCAATGGAAGTGAAATTGAACGGCGTAACTGCAAAGACAAATCCCTCAAGACCGCGGTGTTCCATCCTGTTCCACATGCCGGGAGCGCTGTTGGGCTGTTCTGCCAGCAGCTGCGCGTAATAATACGGGTTAAACCGCCAGAAGTCAACCAATTCGCAGGCGCTGTCGATTTCCGCCTGAAAGACATTTTTTGACTGGTTGAGCATGGTGGCGGCATTGAGCGTGTCGCGGTATGTACCCGCAAGAAGTTCAGCCATCTTTTGAAAAATTGCAACCCGCGCATTCCACGGAAGCGCCGCCCACTCCTTGCGCGCTGTCAGTGCAGAATCGATAGCCATCTGCACATATTTCGCATCGGCAAGATGGTATTTCGCAAGGACATGCCCATGGTCATGAGGGCAGACACACTGCTTGGTGTTTCCTGTTTTGTATTCTTTACCGCCGATAATCAGCGGAATTTCAACCTGTTCATTGAGCATCTCGTTTAGCTTTTTCTTCAGGGAATCCCGCTCCGGACTTCCCGGTGCATACGAACGCACCGGCTCATTCTTCGGTTCTTCAACAATGTACCTCATAGTTTCACTCCATAATTAGTATTATTATACAATAAATTAATCCGATCAGTAAGTTTGTTCAGTAAAAAGTTTTCAGCTATCAGCTATCGTCTGTCAGCCAAAAACAAAAAAACAAACAGCTAAGAATTTTTAACTGAAAGTTCTGTATTGGTGATAACACTCTCATAGAACATAAAAATAATCTTGCTGATCTAAGGACATAATCGATTAAATTAAAATCGTTTGCGGATTTAAATATTTATAAAGATTTAAGACTAAGTAAAAAATCAATTTGATGTAAATATCGGGAGAATGAGTACAAATTAAATTACGGAAGTATCATGGATTATTCAAGGAAAAAATAGCTGTTCTCGTTACTACTTTTCCCTGCGGTTAATGGTTCAAAGGCGCTGAAATATGAAACTTATGCAATCAATATGGGTCGGCACAGAGCATGTCATAATTTCATAGCGGAGCGAAACGAAGCGCGTCTGCCCCAGCGAGAAGTTATGCTGACCGCTTGGTAGCGGCCTCTGCCCGTTCTTTGATGCCAAGAAGCATCTTTCGTCCCATCACAAAGTTGATCGGTTCCATCAACGTAGGGCCGAACCACAATCGGTTTGCCAGACCGGGATTGTTATAGTCATTGCGACCGTGACTAATTAGGCGAGTGGTATTTTTGTTTTTCTCATCTAAGAAAAACAACCATGTAGCACCAACGTAGTTGCCTTTAGGCTCGCTGTAATCGGGTGCAATACCAAGTAAGAGCCATCCACCAAGCTCGACACCAATTACCGGAGTAGGCGGAGCCTTTGGATGAAGCCGAATGCTATCTCCAGCCTTCAATTTCTGGAATTCCGGTATAATCCTATCCGTGTTGTGGATATTACAACCAACTAAGTTCTCAAGCAATTCATAACTATAAAATCCCCCGCGCCCTTGACCTATCTGTACTACCCAAGGCCATACTTCGGCGGCAGGTACATCGATTGTAACAGCATGAGTGTATTCCCACTTCGGATGTGGAATAAGTTCGTCTCCCGGAAATGTCTTCTTTAGCTCTTCCTCGTTTGCCCCCCACGTAACGCGCCAGCTACGAAACAAAGGATTTAAAAGAAGGTGGAAAGCTATAAGAGTCGCTCCAACTATTCCCTCTACAATATCCTTTAATCTGTTGACTGCCATTCTTTTTCTTACTTTAAGTATAATGAAGCCTGTATCTACGTGTTACGTTTACGATTCGAAATGATTAAAACGAAAACCCAACTAATAAGCTAAGTACAGAATTTTTCACTTCAAAATCTTCGCCGCCCGGATTATTTCTCCAGTCTTTGTTAATTATCGTCAATCCAAGAATGTAGCGTGATTCAAGGATGATCTTACAATAATAAACATCAATACTCACATCTAACCCTAAAACCAACCCATAGTCAAATTCTTTTGTATCTAAATCTTTTTCTTCTTCATTTCCGCCCTCCGGCTTTATATTAGTTTTGCTTTTCAGGTTGAAGGCGAAAGCAGGACCGGCAAACATACTAAGCTTTACGTTATTTTGAGTTTCTGATGAAAACTTAGCCAAAACAGGAATTTCCAGGTAGTCAAGTGTAATGGTTGATTCGAAAGATCCCCTAACTTTCTGCCTAAAACCTTTTATTGTGTAATACACTTCCGGCTGAATTGAAAAGGTTTCATTGATGCGGAAAGTAACAAAACCTCCAGCGACAAAACCAACTCTTGATTTAGTCAATCCTATCGTTTCGCCCCGAAAGTTTGCATGGTTCAGCCCTGTTTTCAGACCCCCTGTTATTCCTTGTGCAGAAACAGGCGGAGAAGAAACTGAAACAATTACAGCAACAGCTAACATTCCGGATATTAATCGTATCATATGGATGTTCCTCTTTTTATTAAAAGTGATGGACTTCTAAAAATATAACAGAAAATTGTTAATAAAATCTACAGGGCAGCATAAATATATATGTAAGAAATTTTACAATTAAAATCAACAAATATCATTTTGGCGTGGTCTTTTTTTCGACCATGACGCATAAAGGAATCTGTATAAGAGGTACAAGACAAAACATTTCTTTGACCTTCCTTTATTTTCTATTCCGACGTAATTTTTAGATAATGTCGCAAAGGGGGGATTTAATTAGCTACAACCCCGGGTACTTGGGGTTAATGTGTGTTTTGTTGACCAATATAGTTTACGTTTTTCCCTTTGCAATGTCAATTGGTTTTTTCGTTCTTTGATAATTTTATCTGCGCG
>Ga0114930_10002390_pt1 | contig 16963 bp, 11 predicted proteins | sample AnhtaG_FD_87300 | JGI IMG/M metagenome (GOLD analysis project Ga0114930, IMG submission 87300) | Deep subsurface microbial communities from Anholt, Denmark to uncover new lineages of life (NeLLi) - Anholt_01485 metaG | ecosystem: Environmental > Aquatic > Marine > Oceanic > Sediment | place... | reverse complement strand
GGATTCCCTCACGTCTGCAGTGGCCTCATCGTTCCCAACTCCCTCGGCGCCCTTTTCTATCTTTCCCATCCTCTCGATTCCGAAAACCACACGGCCGTTCGGGTCTGGGCACTGGACGTGATGCACGCGCCACATCCAGTCCTCGTCCTTCCTCTCGAGGATTTCTCTCTCCTTGGGCGTGATGACAGGTAGCAGGCTCTGCAAAGCCCACATGCAGACGTAGCCTCCCACGGGAATCCTGATGTCACCATCGCGTACGGTGAAATAGTCGCCTGGCTTCATGGGAGGATCCGCCGTGCACGTTCCCAGCACCTTAGTGACCGTGACTCTTAATTCGTACATAGAAAGTTCCTCTTTGTCGTTCGTCATTCGTCATTCGTCATTCGTCATTCGTCGTCCGCTATTCGCCGAGCCCCAATTCCTCCAGCTTTTCCCTCGTCGGCAGCCCAGTCTCCACGTCCCACCCCCGGGCGCGGTAGTACTCATCCAGCATAGGCTCCAGTTCCAGTACCGATCCCGCACTGGAGCCGCTTCCCTCGGGCAAGGGCTCCTCGAGAAAGCGCCTGGGCAGTGTGTCGTCCTTTCGGGTGATGCCTTCGCGAGCGATGAACAGCCGCTCCAGGTTCACGATACGCTCGCCAATGCGCTGCACCTCCTCGCCGGTGATGCTCCAGCCAGTGGCGGCCTGGAGCAACTCTGCCGTCCCTTCCCAGTCAAGCACCTCCATGTTGTTGTAGGTATTCTTGCACACCCCGGTAGCATCAGCGATAGCTGCCATCTCTTCGAAATGCTTGACCACCAACCCCTTGCCTTTGTACTCCAGGCGAAAGGCCGTCTCCGGGATGCCGTAGCGGCGGACACCTTCCTCCGGGTCGTTGGAGAACTCGAACCAGGGCTCCGAGCGCAGGTGATCGGCCCCACGGCTGGACACGGCGTTGCCCAGGCCGTATGCCTTGATAGTGCGCACGTCCGCCTGGAACACCTCCAGCCCCTTGCCGTGAAAGGCGAACTCCTCCGAGCCGCGCCCCAGGCGCTCGGCTGCCGGCTTGACTCCATCGGCCAAAAGGTCGCCAAACCCCTCCCGATGGGCCACTTTGTGGACCAGGGCTACGATGGTCTCGCCGTTTCCCCAGGTGAGGTCAAGCCCGTCGGCCTCTTTGCTGGAGAGCAGGCCGCGCTCGTGGCACTCCATAGCCCAGGAGATGACCTCACTGAGCGAGATGGCATCCAGGCCATAGCGGTTGGCCAGGTCGATGCACTTCAGGGCCAGCGCCAGATCGCCGTTGCCCACCCGCGCGGTAAAGCCGGCCAAGGGCTCGTATTCCGGCCCCTCCATGCGCAGGCCAGGGAAGCGGGGATCGTCCACCACCAGGAACCGGCTGCAGGGGATGGTACAGGCAAAGCAGGCTTTGCTCTTGATCTTGTATGATTCCTCAATCGCCTCGCCGCTCACCGCGTCCGCCTCCTGAAAACTGCCGCTCTGAAAATGACGCGTCGGCAGGCCACCGATGCTGTTGAGGGCCTTGATGAGCCTGGTGGTGCCCAGCCGACAGCGGATCTCGTATTCGGGGTGGTTGTAGATTATCTCGTCCAGGCGTTCGACGATCTCGGTGAAGCGGGCGACGTCGGCCACGGGGATGAGCCTGGTGCCACGCACAGCCACGGCCTTGAGGTTCTTGGAGGCCAGAACAGTGCCCAACCCCGTGCGAGCCGCCGCCCGGTTGAGGTTGACGAACACCCCCGCAAAGCGCACCCCGTTCTCTGCTCCCTGGCCAATGGTCGCCACCTGGACGTCGATGTCTCCGAGTTCCTGCCGAATGGCTGTGGTGGTGTCCCACACGTCCTGACCCCACAGTCCCCGGGCATCCAAAAGTTCAACCACGTCGTCTTTGATCCAAAGGTAGACCGGGTGATCCGCCCGGCCGTGGAGAATCAACTGGTCGTACCCGGCGAACTTGAGCTCAGGACCAAAGAATCCGCCGGCGTTAGAGTCGCCCAGAATCCCGGTCTGAGGCGACATGGCGGTGATGTTGAATCGTGCCCCGCCGGGGAAGGTCGTCCCCACCAGAGGTCCGACGCCAAGCACCGCTATGTTCTCCGCCGAGAGCCCGTCTGTGTGAGACGGCAATTCATCCCAGAGCCGTTTCACGTTGAGTCCCCGCCCGCCAAGGAAGGCCCGCGCCAGGTGCTTCTCGGTGGGATGGCGATGGATGATGCCGTCGGTCAAGTCGATCCGCAGAACGCTACCACCGTAGCTGTACATCTCTCGCCTCACTGTAATCGTTCGGGTGGGAGGGATAAGAAACCAGGTTTTTCGTGCAAAAAGATGCGCTTTGATCCTCGATCGCGTCTTTAGATAACACAGCCTTGCTCACACATCGCCAAAAACCTGGTTTCTGACACCCCCTGAATGCTTACTCTTCAGCGAGCCGGACGGCCAACCTTTCGCGCCTCGCTCTCGCTCCTGCACCGGTGTCATCGTACACAATCGCGCCTGTGGCGCACCGCTTCACGCACACGGGATCGCCCCCGCACAGATCGCAGATAAGAGCCAGGCCCGTCTCTGGATGCAGAGCCACCATGCCGAAGGGACAGGCATCTACACACGCTGAGCACCCGATGCAATCGCCAGCGCGCAAAAGAACGGCGCCTGTGGCTTCGTCTTTGTACAGTGCGCCGACCGGACAGGCAACCGCGCAGGGCGCTCGCCGGCACAGGCGACAGACGTGCGGCTGATCTATCCCCAAAGGCTCGATCTTTGTTACGCGGATGCGGGCTACCGCGGTGCCGAATCGCCCTTCGTGCCGGACTACGCAGGCGATCTCGCAGGCTCGGCATCCGCTGCAGAGGTCCTCGCAAACCAGGATCCGTTTCACGATCCGTCCCAACTAAACAAGGAACTGGTACACGATGGCGCAAATCCTCCGCCGGTTCATGCTCGCCAGGGATCGCCAGATCCCGACTCTATGCGATGCTGCACGGTGCTTTGGACGGGGATCTGACGATCCCCTTTGGATAAGTAACCGGTGAAGGATTCCAGCCAGGCTGTACTAGTGCGATGCGGCGTACCCTACCGCCTCATCGACCATCGCTAGATAGTTTGCAACCGGTACGTAGCTGGGGATCGAGTTGCCCGAACCAATGGCATACCGTCCCCGTTCCCCGCACGTTTCCATCAGGACTCGTGTACGCTGGCGGACCTGGTCAGGGGTGGACGCCGCCAGGATGTCCACGTCCACCCCACCCAAGACGGCGATTCGACCGCCGTACCGCGCCTGAAATGCCTCGGCCGGCAGGATCGCATCTTCGAAGGAATGTTTCCCGTCGATCCCGGCCTCCGAGATCAGGTCCTCCACGATCGCCTCGATGTTGCCACAGGAGTGAAGAAAGTATGGCAGGCCCCGCTCGTGAGCCATCGCCGCAAAACGCTTGTGCCACGGAAGGACATATGTCTTCAGATCAGAGGGGGAGATCAGTGTGGCTGTACGAAAGCCCATATCGTCGCCCTGAAAAATGGCAATGACGCGATCCAGGTCGAGAAGGTGCCTGTAGAACCCCGACATCAGCTCCCCCACCCTGTCGGAAACCGCTTTCACCAGCTCGGGATCGTCATACAGCGCAAGGCAGATCCCTTCCAACGACATGATCTGCGACAGGTGCTCAAAAACCCCTCCCGCGTGGCAAGTCATCAGTCCCATTCCTTCAGGCAGGTGGTCATTCAGATACTCAAAGGGAGAAAAGTCCATCTCCGCCACCGTCGGCCACGCATAGCGCTCGAAATCCTCCCAACTCTGAATGCTGCCGTGGTGCTCGTCCGCCCAGGCTCGCTGTTTCTCCGACCCGGGGGCTGTGTCAGGGATGACGAGCTGATTCACGTCGAACCCCAGGCCCTGCTCGAACCGCACAAAGTCATACCCCATGCGATACCAGAACTCGATGAAGCGATCCAGATGCGCTCTCTGCGACTCCCGGTCCCCAATTCCCTCAACCCAGCTCTGCCCCATTAGCTCGGTCACGATGGGCCTCATGACCACATCGTCGACGAGGTACTCTACCAAGGGTGGTGGCGCATCTCGAACGCGGCCCATCAGAACGTCAATGAACCTCCCACCATCCGGCTGTGGGTGGACTATAGGCAGATTGCGTACCGTGACGGACATGGTTAGGCTCCTCCTCAATAGGCGTGAGACAAGAGATGACGATTACCGATGCGAACCCGGGTCAGCCCAGCAGCGCCAGCTGCCTGAAGGGCTGCTTCCGCGTGGCGTACCGACGTGCGTGGCAGATCGGGAACGTAGAAATGCGGCGCAAATCCGAGCAGCACATAGGGAATGTGGGGGTGGATGTCGGCAATGAGGCAGGCGATGCGCCCTACTTCGTCGGGGGTCACGTACCCAGGCACCAGCAACGTGCTGACCACCACCAAGGGCGGTTCCGGGCGTTCCTGGAACCGAGCAGCAGCCCGTCTCATGTTGTCGAGGGTGCGGCGGTTGCTCGCGCCGGTCAGCGCCACGTGCAACCCCTCGTCCAGGGCTTTCAGGTCAAACTTGACAGTTCCCCCTGTTTCCAGCGAGAGCTGCACCGCCCGGTCCATCAGCTCTGAACGCTGCAGGCCGTTGGTCTCCCAGCATACCGTCACCCCTCGTTCTGCAAGCATCCGCGCTGAAGCCAGGGCATGGGGCATCTGGCTGGCGGGATCGCCGCCAAAGTAGCAGACGCAAAAGGTGCGCTCATTGGCGCAGTCGGCCAGCTCCCAGGCGCTCAGCCCTTTGCTGGTCACCGGGTCTACCTCTCGAAAGTGCCAGTTCTGGCAGTAGACGCAGTTCAAGCTGCAACTGGCATAGAACACGGCCAGGTTGTGGCACCCGTACTGACTGCTCCCGGCACACACCCAGTCTGCGACGCAGTTGGTGGGCAGCGGGTCTCGATACCAGTGGAGCACTCCTCGCGCCGGGGTGCCGGCCAGGTGATGTAGCCGACCGCCGCGCTCCTCAGGAGACACCCTGTCCCCGGAGCGCACCTTGTTCGAGCGCAGCCCGCAGTAGCCTCGCTCCCCCGCTCCGATGACACACGCTTGGGCGCACAGCGGGCAAGCCACGCCATCCTCCGCGCGCGGCGGCGCCATGGGCAGCCCAAAGACCTGGCGCGTTTCGGCATGCGCGGCCTCCAGGAGCGGTCGAACCTCTTCAAACCGCGTCCGAATGCATTGGGCACATACGCTCAAGTGGCCGATGATCAGCCTGGATTCGGTCCCGCACACCGCACAATGGCGCACGGCATTTCCCAAACTGGGCACTTGTCACATCCTTGACTCTACTGAAAAAAGCTTGCCCGAACGCAAACCTGGCACATTTTTCTGGACGCAGATTTTCGCAGATGAACGCTGATTTCGCTGATTATATCTGCGTGCGGAGCCAGCGTTGATCTGTGTCCCTTTGTTCAGAGGAGTCATCCTCGAGAAAGCAGCCGGGCTTAGTACGGGATGGAACGCTTCACGCAACGGTAACCACTCACCTTGTGCTCGCAATCTCTCCTCATACCTAACCGAGCTCCCCGATGCACAGCACCCAGTCGCCCTCATCGGGAGCGGTGAAAGCCCGCATCTCCTCCGTGACCCCACCCACATCGACCCACACGTCGGAGCGCGGGTCGAACCAGCGAGCGGAGGCCGGACGTTTCAGAGATGCCAGGTCCAGACGAACCTCGCCCCCTTTGGGCAGGTACAGGACCGCCAGCACGTCGTCGGCAGTCTTGGCCGCGGCCACAAACCGGTGCGGTTCGCGTGCACCCCGCTGCTCCACCAGCAGTTCTGGCGCTGGACGCAACTGGGACCAAGGCAAGGAATCAAAGAACCGCCGTAGTATGCTCATACTCTGCACGCCCGGGGTGTACAACCCCTGATACCAGGGCTCTACGATGCCGATCCGCTCGTGTCCCTCCGGCACCTCCGGCTTCTGCGCCCAGACCCAGATAGCGTTGTGCCCGTACGTCACCCCCGCGGTCGGCGCCACCAGCAGACTCCAGTAGGCCGCCCGGCGCACCTCGTAATCGGCAAACTTGCGCTGTACGTGGTAGGACGGATGGGTCTCATAGTTTGGCTCCAGATTCACAACGGGTAGGGACGGAGCTTTGCGCCATTCGCGTGCCGGCGGCCCATCGACGAGCCATCGCAGGTGGTCAGGAGAACTCCCGTGTCCGCTCTGATAGCCGATGAAATCGAACCAGGATTCACCCCGAAACTCGTCCCCGACCCACGTCTGGCCGCAGGGATGCGTGGTCACCAGGCGGTCGTGTCGTCCGCCAAACACAGCATTTCCGATGCGCTTCCAGCGTTCCGAGCGCTGGCCGACATAGTTGCCGTCGCCGCCCAGGAACCAGATCACCTGATGTGCCCCCCAGCGGGCGACGAGATAACGAACCAGACGCGTGGCGTCCGCCTCAGCAAGTGCTTGCCCAGGGTCGCTCTCCCATAGAGCCCAGAGAAGGACCGGGGCAGCGACGAGTCCGCGTTCGTTGATAGCCGCAACCTTTGAATCAAGGCGTTGAAAGAATCGAGGCTGGAGGCGGATGTGCTCCAGGCCCATAAACGCCGCCTCGCCAAATGGGTCCCTGGTGCACCCGCGCCACTGGGTGCTGACGAACTGAACCGCAGTGAAGCCTTGCTGACGACGGGTTCGCAAGTATCGATCCCAATCCACCTCCCTGGAGCGCAGTACGCCGTTCCACGCCGTATCGCTCAGCCAAAAGAAGAGGTCGCCATTGGCGTGCACAAAGTGCGTGCGACCTGCCGAGAGCCGGACCGGGCCACGTTGATACAGCGGATTATCCCCCACGTAGGGCACACAACGAAAGCTGCCCTGAGGTCCGCTCAGGCCCGCATCGGCAGCGTCCGAGCACGTGAACGTCCACTGCCATTCCCCCACTTTATCAGGGCAGAACCGCAGACGCCAGGTGTGCGCACCATCCCAGAACGCGTCCACGACGTGCTGCCTGCCCGACGGCGCGGTCAACTCCACCTGCACTGTCACGTCCCAGAACGGATTGTCATAGTGGTGCACGCTTTGCACTGCTGTTTCAAAGACCGTCCACTGTGGTATCTGCATCATCCATGCCTCCTCTCCACGATGGCCAAAAGCCTGCTCCACTATAGAACACCGGAGAGCGAGATACCGCGCTCCCGAGCGCGCTGGCTCATCCACTCGTCCCTGTCCGCTGGTGGCAGGGGAACCTCACCCTCGGGCCGACGCTCCAGATGCAGCGCGTCGGCGGGACAGACCATAGTGCACAGCCCGCAGCCTACGCAGCGGGCATAGTCCACCACAGAGACGTCCTCCGGCACCGAGAGGGCCCCGAACTGGCAGCGCTCGACGCAATCGCCACAGCCGATGCACAGTTCGTGGTCCACGACGGCGTGGAAATCGGAACGGGCGACGGCGGTGGGCCTGCCGAACTCGGCTACGCCACGCAATACCGCACAGCAGCAGGTGCAGCAGTTGCAGATGTAGAAATGCCCGTCCCGGTAGTTGCCAGCCGTGTGCACCAACCCCGCCTCCTCAGCCTCGCGCAAGATCCGCAGCGCCTCCTCTTTGGTGATAGGACGGTCTATCTCGCTGTGGTCGAAAGCACCTTCGACCGGAGCAAAGACCATGCAGTTCTCGACTGGGCGTTCACATCCCTTGCCAACGAGATGCTGCTGGACGCGACAGATGCACTTGCGCACTCCCCACGACCTGGCTCCTTCCAAAAGCTCGGAGGCCCGCTCGTAGGGAAAGATCTCTAGCTCAAAGGGGATCGCCTCCCCGACGGGGATGACGCGGTGCACAGACGGCGCATCGCGGACTATGCCGGCCTGCGTCTCCTCATAATGCTGCTCGAACAGCGTGGCGAATTCCGCGTCCATGCGCGGCAACTGCGCCTCATAGATGCCGACGACAAAGGGCATCAGGCCAAAGACGAGCTGCCCTTTGCCTCGCGCGGCTCGGATCAGCCCCTTGCGAGCCATCCCCTTGAGCACGGTGGCAGCCCTGTCGGGGTCCGCACCTGCGCGAACGGCGATGTCACCGGCCGACTCGGGAGTCAGGCGCATCACGGCAGCCAACGCCGCTTCCTCTGGGCTTAAGATCTTGGCCAGCATCCGCAACTCTGCGCCGCTCTCAGCGGCAGGGAAGCCATTAGGAATGGCATCCAGCCGCTGGGCCAGTCTGCGGTAGGCTTCCTCAGACATTGCCTATGCTCCTTTCACTTTGGGCAGGTGGACCAAAGGGACATCGTGTGCATTCCCCTCGGCAGGGCGCAAGTAGTGTACTATGATCGGCCCGATCGCGCAAGACCAGATCACGGCGCCCTCAAATGGCGCTCCAGGAACCCGACTACCCGACGCTCAAATTCCGCGGGATCTGCTGCCATCAACCCTCCGTGACCGGCGCCGGGGACCAGGAATAGCTCCTTGGGTTCGCTCGCCGCCTGGTACATGCGCAGGCTGTTGCTCACGTGTATGGCGGGGTCGCGCTCCCCATGGATGAACAAGATGGCGCGAGGAGCGATCTCGTCCAGGTCATCGATCGGTCGAACGTCGCGGATCTTGAGCCCCGCCTCGCGTTCTCCAAACCAGATCAACAGAGGAGCAAAGGGAAAAGGCGGCAGCCCGGTGACGGCACGTGCTCCCTCCCTGATGTTGTCCTCCAGTCTGCTGTAGGAACTCTGGACCACTACCGCACGCACACTCTCTATGCGCGCCGCCGCACGGACGACCACTGCCCCACCCATCGATCGTCCTACCAGGCCGATGCGCTCCCGGTCGACTTTGGGTCGGGTGAGAAGATACGCTACCGCCCCGCGCACGTCCTCCACCTCGGCGTAGCCGAGCGTAGTGACCGTGCCCTCACTCTCACCGTGGTTGCGCAGATCCAGCAGTAGGCCCCCATAGCCGTGAGAGGCCAACATCGCCGCCTGGTTCAAGAGCTCCCCACGGTGGCTGCCCAATCCGTGGACATGGATCAGCGTGGCTCCGTCGGACTGGAGACCCGGGGGGATGAACCAACCGGCCAGTTGCAGGCCGTCCGCCGAAGAGAAACGCACCTCTTCCCAGGTCGCTACCCCGAGATCAGCGGGTGTGCGAGTTGGTTGATTTCGCCCGGGGTGCACCAGAACCATGGCTCGCGAATATGCCAGCCACAGCGTAAGGCCCGCAGCGGCCAACAGCACCGTGAACAGGGCGAATAGAGCGAGGTTGCGCCAATATCGCCAATCCCGGTTGCCACTCATTCGCACAAGCGGCGGCCTCCGCGCCACACAAGCGGCGGCCTCCGCGCCACACAAGAACCATTTGTCTGGAGAACTCGCATTGTACTCGATTCCCCCGGCGGATGCAACCGGGCAGCCGACTTGCCTCGAGAAGCAACAGGAAAGGCCAGCAGCTCGAGTCTGCTGGCCCATCGCCATGAAAGCTTGATCACCTCACCTCTCGACTGGCACCAGAATGACAAGGCGTCCGCGCTGTTGTCGTTCCCACACTCCGCGCACAAATGAGAGAATGGTGAAAGGCAATACTTGATGTTTGACCTCTGCTATATCGACTGTCTGGCTACTTTTGCTTGGGAATCAAAGAGGCAATTTTTGGAAGGAGTTCTGGCACATCAATTGTCGCTGTCTTCCATACTTCGTCCATATCCACAATATCATACCCGTGTATCAGTATGTCTCGCATCCCTGCGATGAGCTTCCACGGAACCTCGGAGTGCCGATCTCGAAATGTCTGGGAGACGCGCTTGACAGCCTCGCCCATCACCATCAACTGGTGCAGTACTGCCGATTGGGTCTTCAGATCCGCCTCAAATGCGGCCTTGTCCATCCCTTCTTTGAATTCGAGGATCAACTGTGCAGCCTGGACGATGTCTAGTAGAATCGCTCTATCGCGCTGCATACACCACCTCAGCAGTGTCGAGCATCTCCTGCCGGCGTATCCAATTGCGACTCCGTTCTACGGCCCGCTTGGTTATCAAGTCAACTTGACGACCCAACGAATCCGTCAGTTCTTGTTTCATTTGTGAGTGATCAAGCAGTCCCCAGTTGGCATCAGGAGAAAAAGTCACCATTACATCCAGGTCGCTGTCTGGTCCAAAGTCATCGCGAAGCACCGATCCAAATAGGGCGAATTCGATGATATGCCATCGCCGACAGAACTCGGCGAGTTTTTCTTGTGCTAACTCGATGTTTAAAGTAATCATCTGATCGTTTAAAGAGTTGGAACACGCACCGCAAACGTTGCTTCTGTCATAGGGCAGTCCTCTTTGAGGACCATTGTACTCGAATCCGACCCTTGGGTCAAACCAAGTCGACGCTCCTGGGGGCAAAGCTACTGTTTACGCCAACTCGTCAAGCAGCGCCTTCGCCTCTCTCAAGTCCGGTGTATCAAATCCCTCGGTGAACCAGTCGTAAATCTCGGCCAGCACCTGGCGAGCTTCTGCACGCTTGCCCTGCCTCTCCCATAGCCGGCTCAAGCTCATCACCGCCCTCAGCTCCAGCGACCTGGCGCTCTGCCGGCGAGTAACCTCGATCGCCTGATGGAAACAGGCTTCAGCCTCGACCGCGGCTACACCCTTGCCCCGCGTCAGCAACAGCTCCCCCTTGAGCCGATACAGTTCCGCTTCATAGTAACACCCTCCAGCTACGTGCGCTGCCGCCAGGGCCTCGTCTACCGCGTTCAGCCCCTCTTCGATCTGCCCCACTGTCTCGTACGCCTCGGCGAGCAAGGCAAGCTGGTACGGCATATCGTGCGCTGCGCCCGTGGCCTGGAAGGTGGCCAGGCCACGGCGTATCTGGGCAATTCCCACTTCTCCCCGGCCCTGGCGAGCCAGTGCCCAGCCCTGCAAGCTATCCGCCCACCCCGCCCACAACGGAGACCCGTGCTCGGTCGCCAGGGCAATAGCTGCCCCTGCCCGCTCCTGGACTGCTTGTTCCTCCCGGCGGAACTGGTAGAGTGCAGCAAGAAACCTCAGTGCAAGGGCCAGACTGACCGGATGGGACAACTCCTGAGCCAGGGCAACCGCCTCGTTGCTTCTCTGCAGCGCCTGCTCTGGATAGCCCAGGCACCACAGGACCGCGCCGGCAAAGGTTAGGCAACACACGCCCGGGTCATGTCCCCCGTAGAGAAAGGTATGTGAGTGGTGCTGCTGCGGATCGTACACAGCAAGGCCCTGATCAACGTGCACGTGAGCTGAGGTAAACTCGCCGAGAAAAAGAAAGCTGGTCCACAGCGCATGGTGGGCCTGGAGGAGGAGATTCCTGTCTTGTGCGCGCTGAGCCAGGTGTAAGAGCTGTTCTCCCAACTCCCGCGCCACTTGGTGCTCCGCTCGCACGAGATAATTGGCCCATAGCCCCCACAGCGCCGGGAAGAGCTGAGGTGCTTCCCTCGCGTCCGCGTGCTGACACAGCTCCCGGGCTCGGGTGTAGGCTTGTCCCACCTCCGGTGATCCAAAGCCTTTGACCATGATCAGCGCATTGCCCCGGCCGAGTTGCAGCGCCAATTCCTCTTGCGCTCGCTCCAGGGTGTCCGGCGTGGTCTCGAGCAATTCTAGCGCCTTTTCCAGGTAACCGATGGCCTCCACGTTGGCGTTGTTGCGCATCGCCTGTTCCCCCGCCAGTCTGCAGTAGCACCGTTCCTTGTCCCAGTCTCCTGAGACACTCCACAAGTGAGCTAGGGTCGCCACCTGTTCGGGAGCACCTGGATAGACTACCTCGATCGCTTCTGCTACCTGCCGATGCAGCCCCGGGCGCACATCGTCGGAAAGTTCGCCCAAAACCCCTCCACGCAGCTTGTCATGAGAAAAGCGCCAGCTCTCTCCCTCCACGTCCAGCACGGCCACGTCGGCGCAGGCGGTCAGCCATCCGTTTAGGTCCACACCTGGGGCGAGCGCCACTAACAAGTGCAGGTCTAGCTCCCGCCCGGCAACGGCCGCCAGTCGAAGCAATGGGCGCGCATCATCTGGCACACGGCTCAGGCGGCGCTGCACGAGTTCTTGCACTCCTCCGGCAAAGACCCTCTCCGGTAGAGTCATCGCGCCGATCAGGTCCAGTTGCCCGATTTCCTCGGCCAGAGCGCGTACCGTTTCCACCAGGAAGAAGGGATTGCCCTCCGTCTCGCGCCGCAGTAGGCCTATCACCTGCTCCCGGCGTCCGGCCTGACCGAGCATCAAGGCGCTCAAGTCAGCGATGCCCCGCTCATCCAGCCGCTCCAGCCTCAAAACCTGCATCGCCGGCAACTCGTCGGACAGGTGGGGACGTTCGTCGTCGCGATAATTGCCAACAATCAGCAGGGGCAAGTTGGCTGCGCCCTGTGCCAACTGGTCCAGTAGAGCCAGGCTATCACTCCTTATCCACTGCAAGTCTTCCAGGATCACCACCACCGGCTGCTCCTGTCGCCCGAACGCCCCTTCCACAACCTGCAGCAGGCGCGTCTGTGTCGCCTGTGGGTCGAGCGGCGGCGAATCCGGTACGTCGTACCCCATCAAGTCACCGATGTCGGGCACCAGGGGCTTGAGCTCGCCAGCCTCGTCTGGCTCCAGGTTAGCCGTCAGCGCCAACCACCGCAGCACATCCCGCCACAGATGGTAGGGGCTTCCTCCCTCACTGATCGCCTGCCCACGCAGCGCTAACGCCCCCTCGACCAGCGCCAGCGTGCGCAGCTCGTCGGCCAGTCGCGACTTGCCCACGCCACTCTCCCCACCGATCAGCCACGCACTACCACGCCCCTCCATCGTTCGTCGCAACACATCCGACAACTGCTCCAACTCTGCGTCCCGCCCGACAAACTTGGCTGCCTGCAGAAAACTCTCCCGGATCTCGACCGTCTCCGGGGGCAACGGACAGCCCGTTGCCGCGCACAGGTGGCGGATCACCTCCCCGGCATCCGCGTACCGCTCCTCCCGAGTCTTGACCAGCAGTCGTTCCAGCACCCCTGCCAGATCATCGCCTACCCCGATTGTCCACACATCCGGGGGAGTGCTGAGGATGTCATACATGAGGACGGCCATATTGGCGTTGTTATAGGGGAACCGACCGGCAAACAGCTCGTAGGCCATCACGCCCACCGCGTACAGGTCAGAAGCCTTGGTCACCGGCGCACCTGTGAACAGCTCGGGCGCCAGGTAGGTCAACGTGCCGGCGGTCGTTTGGGTGAGGTATTCCATCGTCCGCGAGGTGGTCACCGACACCCCAAAGTCCAACAGTTTGACCTGACCATCCTCCGGAGTCACCAACACATTGCCAGGTTTCAAGTCGCGGTGGAGGATGTTCCGACGGTGTAGATAGACCAACGCCTGCAGCACTTGCACGATCAAGTCGACTTGAGTCTCCAAATCCTGGCCCTGCCCTGCATCCACGACTGTCCGAGCATTCTCGAGCAAGTTCATCGTAAAGAAGGGCTGGCGCTCTTCGTCAAAGCCATAGTCCAGCACGCTGATGATGTTCGGGTGACGCAACGAGGCCAGCGTCTTGAACTCTTGGGCCAAAGCCAGAGCGAGGTTTGTGTCGCCGGCGCGAGAAGCAAAAGTCAATTGGGATGCCGGCACGGTGACTCGCTTGAAGGCCACGGTCTGCCCTGCCAGGCGGTCGGTGGCGCGATAGACGGCCCCCATCCCGCCGCCCCCCAGTTGCTCGTGCAGTACATATCGCTTACCGATAGTCGAAAGCCCGGTGTGATCCGTCATCGCCACCCCGCTCCTTTCCGGGACACTGCGTCCCGTGCCATTACACCGGTGCAAGAAACATACAAGGTGCAGTCAAAGACACGGCACGCTACTATGCATGGAGTGTCCTGATCCCGTCCTCATCCACCACGGCTCCCCGCACCCGCAACTGATCGCGAAGCAACCGTGCACCTAGCTCACGCGGAGATACCTCCTCGTGCAATGACAGCATCGCTGCTTCGCCCAGGGCCATGCAGGTCGACATGATCAGCGTCGATCCCAGGGCGACGTGATCGGCCAAGATGCATCGCCCCGCGACCAACAGGTTCTCGACCGTTTCCGGGACCATCACCCGATAGGGGATCTGGCAGCGAAAGCCCGGATCGGGCCGCCACGTCTGCCCGCTCATCCCCGGCCGGGCAGGGTTGTGAATGTCGACGAAAAAGCTGCTATAGCAGACCGCGTCTTCCCAGTCGCGCTGCGACATCACGTCCTCGGCCGTCAACGTGACCACGCCCTTGATGCGGCGCGATTCGCGGGTGCCCAACGCCGGCGCGGTCGAGATGAGATAGCACCGTTCCATACCCGGCACGACCTGGTGGAACACCTCCACCAGGTGATGCGCCTGCCGCCGCTCCTCGATCGTGCCCCACGTCAGGTCGCGCGCACTGGTCGTGTCCACGGCGATCAGGTGAGTCATGTTGACGCCTACCTGGTCGGGCAACACGTCGGTGTGCCCGAAACCCATGATCTGGTCCTGGAACGACTCCATGATACCATCGGCCTGGGCCTTGAGCCAGATCTCTCTCATCTGGACACTGGTGCGCGATTCGGCGACCCGAGGCCAATCCACGCCTGCGACAGCAAACATCAGCGTGCGCGGCTGGCAACGGCCGTCCTGCGGACGCCCCTGCTCAAAGGCCGCTTCCGCGTGGTAGGCCGCATCGCCCTCGCCCGTACAGTGCACCATCCGGTGGGCCAGGATCGCCTGCCGCCCCGACTTGCTCTGCACGATGCCGCCGATCACCGTGTCGCCTTCGGTCAGGGTATCACAGTAGAACGTGTAATCGAGCACATCCACCCCAGCCTCGGCTACCATCTGGTCAAGGACGAGCTTCATCCCCTCAAGGTCAAAGTCCAGGCAGCCGTCACGGCATGTGGCGTACCCATCCTCCAGCAAGCGTTGGCGCACCTCCTCGACGATGCCCCCTACGATACGCTCCTCAAGACTATTCCACGCCGTAAAGAGCGAGAAATGGTTATGCCCGCCGCTGGTGGCTACGCCGCCCAGGCAGTTGAACTGCTCGACGATACACGTCTTGGCTCCCAGGCGCGCCGCCGAGAGAGCAGCGCCGATGCCCGCCGGCCCCCCACCGGCGACCAACACGTCCACCTCATCCAGGACGGGGATCTCTTGGCTGGGCTCGGGAACGGTCCTCAAGAGGCACCTCCTCACGAAACCAAGCGATGGAAATAGCCGGAACCACCGCAGTCCAGGCTGCGCAGTCTCGGATATTATAGCTCTGTTCCAGTAGCTTGTCCACAGCGAATCAGCGAATCAGCGAGCGTCATAGAGGCGTATGGCGATGCGCCTGCTACGCAGTGCCAAGGCAAATGCGATTGCCCTGGCACATTGACCTGTGTGTGTTGACAAGGTTTGCCAAAAGTGATACATTCTACCCAAGCCTTTTCCACTGTTTTTGCAGCGATCAGCCACATATTGGACAACAGGTGCATCATCTTGAGCGCAGCATTTGTTACACAGAGTTTCACAGAGAAATCTCAGAGAACACAGAGAATCAATCGTCTGTGCATCTCTGCGTGTTCTCTGCGTCCAATATGTTGTTGACCAGTACGCTTTTTACTCGCTTCAGCGAGAAGACAGGAGGAGCCTATGCGCATCACCGAACTCGAGATCATCGTCCATCGTCGCCCGCCAAGTGCAAGTCCCATCCGAGACGCCCTGCAGAGCTTGCCTGGCGCAGGCTCGGTGCAGGTGGTCGTGCACACCGACGAGGGGACGTCCGGCAGTGGAGAGGTGGGCTTTGGCCGGATCGCCGGCGCGCCCAACGCGCTGGCCGCGATCATCGAGCACGAACTGAAGCCGTTGGTCGTCGGCACCAATCCGACGTTCGTGCGCAGGACACACGAGGAAATGCTGCGCGAGACCGAGTATCACGGGGCGTTCGGCCTGACGATGTTTGGCATCGCAGCCGTCGACACGGCCCTGTGGGACTGCCTGGGAAGATCCCTGGGCGTTCCCTGCTGGCAGTTGTGGGGCGCGGTGCACGATCGGATCCCGGCCTACGCGATGGTCGGCTGGTTGAATTACGGCGACGAGGAGGTCCGCAGCATCTGTGCACAGGCCGTGGAGCAGGGGTTCACAGCGCTTAAGATCAAAGTGGGCTACCCGACGCTGGAACAGGACGTCCACCGCGTACAGGTCGTCCGCAAAGCCATCGGCGACGACAGCCGGCTGATGGTGGACGCCAACCAGTCGCTGACCACGGCGGAAGCGATCCGGCGGGGCCGTGCGTTTCAGGACCTCGGTTGCTACTGGTGGGAAGAACCCATCCCGGCCGACGACGTCGAGGGCTATGCCGCGCTGGTGGAAGCGTTGGACATCCCCATCGCGACGGGCGAAAACCTGTACACCCGGGCCGATTTTGCCCGCTTTTTCAAGCGCGACGCAGTGGACATCGTGCAACCGGACCTGCGCCGGTCCGGCGGGCCTACCGCCATGCTGCAGATCGGCACTATGGCCGACGCCTTTCGCCGCCCCTACGCATCGCACGGAGGCGGCCCTGTGCAGTTGAACGTGATGGCCTGCCTCCCGAACGCGCTATACCTCGAGACCGGGTTGCTCAAGCCGGGCTCGCCTATGAAGCTGGTGGATGGCTGCGCCCTGGTCCCACAGGGGGCCGGGTTCGGCTGGGAGTAGCCCGCCTGGACATAAAGTGTCCAGGCTAGTAGGCTGCGCCTGATAAATCAGGCTATGATAGCGATACACAAAGCCCAATAGATTGGGCGCAGCTCTGTAGCCGGGCGACTTTATCGCCCGGCGGAGTTCCGCCGCGCCCCAATGTAATGGTTGGCCAGTCAGGAGCCCTCTACACTATGTCTGGTGCATAGGGCCCCTGGCTGTCTTGTTGTTACGTAAGCCCAAGAAACGCGTGTGGAGGTCAAAGAAGTCGCTGATCGTAGCCCGCCTGGACATAAAGTGTCCAGGCTAGTAGGCTGCGCCTGATAAATCAGGCTATGATAGCGGTACATAAAGC
>Ga0114930_10002389_pt1 | contig 16972 bp, 12 predicted proteins | sample AnhtaG_FD_87300 | JGI IMG/M metagenome (GOLD analysis project Ga0114930, IMG submission 87300) | Deep subsurface microbial communities from Anholt, Denmark to uncover new lineages of life (NeLLi) - Anholt_01485 metaG | ecosystem: Environmental > Aquatic > Marine > Oceanic > Sediment | place... | reverse complement strand
GTCAACGGCTCCATTATCAACTCCTTCAAAGCCTTCGGTGGAGCAAACACCAACGGCGAGCTCCATCTGGCCTTAGGCAACTTTGATACCGACCCCTCTGATAATGAGATAGTTATAGCCCAGGGTGAAGGAGGGCAGTCGTGGGTCAAGGTCTTTGAGACCGATGGCACTTTAATCGCCAGCTTCAAAGCATTTGGTGCTGCCAATGCTCAGGGCGAGGTTCATCTGGCAGCAGTCGACCTGAACGCCGATGGGATTGACGAGATAGTAGCCGGCATGGGCGAGGGTGGCGTATCCTCAGTGAAGATATTTGAGAGCATCTGGCTGACCGTCATCCACTCCTTCAAGGCATTTGATGTGGCTGATAACCCCGGCGGTGAGGTGCGTCTGGCGGTGGGGAACTTTGATGCTGACGCTGACCTGGAGATAGCCGCCGCCACCGGCTATAACGGCGGAAACAAGGTCCGGCTGTTTGAAAAGGATGGCACCTTAATCAAGCAATTCTTAGCCTTTGGCTTTGGCGGCAACACCAACGGTGATGTGCAGATAGCCGCGGCGGATATAGATAACGACGGCATTGATGAGGTCATTTGTGGTCATGGTGAGGGAGGGAGTTCCGCAGTAAAAGTCTTTAAGGCTGATGGAAGCCTGATGCTCAGCTTCAAAGCCTTCGGTGGAGTAAACGCTCAGGGTGAGGTGCACTTAGGCAGGAGCAGCTACTGAAGAGCTTATTGTAAGCACATTTCAGACAAGAATCTATTAATGCATCTGGCTGCCAGTTCACCGGAAAGAATTTTATAGAAATAAAGAGGGCGAGGGGGAAAATCAGGCGGGCTTTTTGGAAGTGTTTTCCAACCTTTTCAGGGTAAAAAGGAGAAGCTCGCAGTTCCCATCCTCGCCCTCTTTTATATTTAGTGCTCGCCAGCATCCATATTAAATTAACTCGATTAGGCTACCCTTTCTCCTGTTTTAATTATAATATTATCTATTTCTATTTATTAGACGCTGAGAAGGGGTAAATAGTTCCATTAAAATATACTCAGATAGTATTTTTTTCATGTTTATATGATATTTGGTGAAGAATGCAATAAACTATCGGCATAAGTCTAATTTTTTTGTAGGATTATGGCTTGTTATATTTTAAGTCTTTATCCTATAACAGAAGGTAAAAATGAGGTATAATAAAGCAGGTATGAGGCAGGGTACTTAAAATAGGCAGAGGTTCTTCGAAAACGGAAAGGAGGATGGAGAATGAAGGTGTATAGGGTAGCAATGATAACCATATTCCTGCTGGTGCTGGCAACAGGGCTATATGGGGCAAGTGAACGCCAGGGCAGCTTGAATACCACCCTTTTTGGGGCTCTGTTATTCGATGGCGGGAGCTCATTTGACATTGGCGGGGCAGTGGGCTATAACCTCACCTCCCGGCTGGAGCTGGAGGGGGAGGGGAGCATCGCCTTTTCCGACCCCAACTCTTACATTATAAGTGCAGGGGTACTTTACAATTTTGATGTCCAAACTGAGAAACTCTCCCCATATGCCCTGGGCGGGCTGGCTTACACAGGAGTGAGCGGGAAAGGTGGAGATGCCGATGTGATGCTTGGTGGGGGGATAAAATACGACATTAGGAAGAGCTTTAAGATACGCTTTGACCTCCGCTTCTACCTGGGTGATGGTACCTGGACTAAGCTCTCCACTGGATTAATGTGGACATTCGACTGATGGGGAGTCCTTCAGCTCCGCGGTAAAGGGGCAAAAAAGGATAAGGTCTGCTGACCCTCTCGCCTTTTTGGTGAGCAGCCTAAAGGGTGAGGAGAGGGGCTTTTATTTTTCAGAGCGGTGACAGAGCAGGAACAAGGACGATGAGCCAGAGATTCAGAGGCGTTGATTTAGTGCTGGTGGTAATGGTTCTCATCTGGGGAGTCAATTATCCAGCCATCAAAAGAGCCCTGAGGGATTTTTACCCTATGAGCTTTAACCTTCCCCGCTTCATCCTCGCCTCTCTGTTCATCCTTTTTCTTCTCAAAGTAATGGAGAAGGGGGTTCCCCTCCGCCGTAAGGATTGGCTCCCCATCTTAGGTCTTGCTCTTCTGGGGCATACCATCTATCAACTCTTATTCATCTACGGGATATACCATACCTCGGTCTCCAATGCATCGGTCATTATGGCGACCTCGCCCATTTTCGTCGCCCTTCTGAGTTCCTTCTCCCGCTATGAGAGGGTGAAGCTGTGGACCTGGGTGGGGGTTTTCCTCTCCTTTTTTGGCATCTATCTGATTGTACAAGCCAATAGCGGTGGGTGGAAGCTGGGTGGCTTCTCCTATAAAGGGGACTTCCTTATCATGGGCTGTGCGGTGTGCTGGGCGCTGTATACGGTGATTGCCAAACCGTTGCTGAAACGCTATTCCCCCCTCAGGCTGACTGCGGTGTCCATGGCGCTGGGGACTTTGTTTCTTATTCCCTTTTCTTTCAAGGAGCTATGGCAACAGGACTGGCATAAAATCGCTCCCATAAGCTGGCTGGCACTTGTCTATTCCTTCAGCTTGGGTATCGCTATAGGGTATACCATCTGGTATATCGGGGTAGCCAGGCTCGGTGCCACCCGCACCTCTGTTTATTCCAATCTGATCCCGGTGGTAGCCATATTCTTTGCCTGGGTTTTTTTGGAAGAGAGGCTGACCCTGGTGCAAATAGCGGGAGCAGCTATGGTGCTGTTTGGGGTCTTCCTGACCCGCATCAGGGATAGGGAGTTGCCCTCCCCCCGGTGAAGGGACCTCTGATTTTTGTTGACACAATATAGATTTCCATATTAGAATGAAGCAAATTTTGTGGAATAACCAGGCTAACTCTTGACAAGGGGCTTTGCAAAATGCAAGGCAAGAAGGCTTTTTCTCTGTTGGTTATCGTGTTCGCTTTGATTCAATTGGGGCTCTTTCTCCCTCAGCAGAGCAAATCGGTGAAGCATAATCAATCGGGGGTTACATATTACAACCAGAGGAAGATGGAAAAGGCCATCAAGGAATTTCAAAAGGCAATTGAGATAAACCCCTTTTATGCCGAAGCTTACAATAACTTAGGAGCGGTCTATCTGTATAAAGAAGAGTATAAGAAATCCATCCCGTATCTGGAAAAGGCGATAGAGGTGGACCCCACCTACGGTTTCCCCCATTACAATCTGGCTATTGCCTTACATTATCTGGGGAAGGATGAGGATGCCATTGCCGAGCTCCAGCAGGCTATTCGCCTCAACCCCCGCAATTTCAAAGCTTACTATAATCTGGCGTGCTACTATTCGCTCCTCAACAAGATAGACCTGGCAATAGAGAACCTTCGGCTTTCCATTGAGTATGGCTATTCTAATTGGGATTTGATAGAGACGGACTCTGATTTAGACAACATCCGGAAGGACCCTCGCTACAAAGAGATTATCGCCCAAAGACCTCCCACTACGAGTGAGCAAGGGGGTGCTTTCTGTAACCTCTGATGGGGAATGCACTATTTCGGCTGGCTCTCGTTATTACCGCCACTGATTGCTATCCTATTAGCTATCAAGACCAGACAGGTCTACTTCTCTCTGCTGTTGGGCATCTGGCTGGGATGGATGATTTATTATCAATGGAATCCCCTGCGTGGGGCGGTGGGGGCGCTGGCCGCCTGTGTGGATGTCTTCCTCAATCGGGGGAGAACCGAGGTTATAGTTTTCAGTCTCCTCATCGGAGCGCTGATAACCCTGACCCAGCGCTCAGGTGGGATGGAGGGTTTCATCAACCTGGTGGTGAATCGGGGGCTTATCCGGGGTCGGAGAAGTGCGGGGCTATTTTCTTATATAGTGGGGTTTCTTATCTTCATTGAGTCAAACATCACCTGCCTCATTGTGGGAGCTATCTCACGTCCCATTTACGACCGCCTGAAAATTTCCCGCGAGAAGTTAGCTTACATCTGCGATTCCACCTCGGCGCCGGTCTGCATTATGATTCCGTTGAATGCCTGGGGTGCCCTTGTCCTGGGTCTGTTGAGTGAACAGGGGGTGGAGCGACCGGTATGGGTGCTGATCAACGCTCTGCCGAGGAATTTTTACGCCATCTTCGCCCTCCTGTTGGTGCTCACCATCGTCCTGACTCAGCGGGATTATGGTCCCATGGCCAAAGCAGAGCGTCGTGCCCGGGTGGAAGGCAAGGTCTTGCGGGATGGGGCAACCCCTATGGTCTCCACCGAGGTAATTGCCATAGAGAGAAAGGGTGGGGTTCCCCCGCGAGCTTACAATATGTTAATCCCCATCGGCACTATGATAGGTATGATGCCTTTGGCAATGTACATCACCGGCAACGGCAAAATAACCCAGGGCTCCGGCTCTACCTCTGTCCTGTGGGCGGTTTCTGCCGCCATTCTGGTTGCCTGCTTTATCTATCTCGTCCAGCGTCTGCTGAGTCTGGCGGAGCTCAGCGAGCTGATTCTCAAGGGGATAGCCGGTCTGGTTCCTTTAGCCTTCATTATGGTGCTGGCTTTTGCCATAGGCAACACCTGCCAGGCGCTGGGGACCGGGGAGTATGCAGCCCGGGTAGTCTCCTTATGGCTTTCGCCTTGGGTTATACCCCTTCTCATTTTCCTGACCGCCTGCTTCATATCCTTCTCCACGGGTACCTCCTGGGGGACCTTTGCCATACTCGTTCCCCTGGGAGTTCCCATAGCCCGCCAGATGGGGATTGACCTCTCCCTGGTGGTGGCGGCGATTTTAAGCGGGGGGATTTTCGGAGACCATTGTTCCCCTATCTCCGATACCACCATCATTTCCTCTATGGCATCCGCCTCCGACCATATCGACCATGTCCAGACCCAGCTCCCCTACGCTATGACTGCCGCCGTGGTGGCGGTGGTGCTGTTTCTCCTTTTTGGATTATTATCATGAACCAAAGGATGATTTATGGACCCCTTTACCCATAGCCTCACATCAGGGATTTTAGCCCGCAGCGGGATAAGGCAAAGAATAGGGGGAGAGGCTACGGTGGCTTTGTTGCTGGCTTCCATCTTCCCCGACATAGATGTGTTCTCCCGCTTCTGGGGGGTTTCGGTAGCTATAAGAAACCATCGGGGCATCACGCATTCCTTCCTGGTGGCGCCGGTTTTTGCTCTGTTTATCGCCTCTATGGTATATAGGTTCGGCAATTACAAGAAGCTGTGGAATCTCTTCGGGCTCTGCCTGATGGGGATGTACATCCATATATTCTTTGACCTGTGCACCTCTTATGGGACCCAGATCTTCTCCCCTCTGACCAACCGAATGTACTCTCTCGATTTTATTGTGATAATAGATTTCTACTTCTCCTCCATATTAGCGCTGGGGCTGGTGGGCTCGCTCTTGTTCAAGAGGAGGGCTCAACTGATAGCTCTTACAGGTATATTCTGCCTGGCAGGGTACATCTTGCTGGGAGCGGTCAACCATTCCCTGGCTCTTCGTCAGGTGAAGGGGGCTATGGCTGAGAAGGGGGTAAGCTTTATCAAAGCCTCTGCCTTTGCTCAGTTTCTCTCCCCTTTCCGCTGGAGGGGGGTGGTGGAGACCGAAGGAGCTTATTATCGGAGCTCAACTTTTACCATCGGCTCGGAGAACATAGAGTTAGTGAAGTATGAAAAGATACCTCCCAACAGGTATATAGAGAGAGCCTGTCAGCTTGAGGAGATAAAGGCTTTTCAGTGGTTTGCCCAGTATCCCCTCGTTCTCTATGAGCAGGAAGCCGACCGGCATATCGTCCGGCTGGTTGACCTCCGCTTCCGCGGTCCCGAGCAGAGAGGCGGCTTTGCCAGCATGCTTGTTGTCCTTGATGATGATGGCAGAATTATAGAAAGAAGGGTAAGCTTTTAAGAACCTTTTTCTTCTCTCCTGAATGGGAACTTCGGGGAGAAGATTTTCGTTATTAGAATATGAAAATAATTATTGACAAAGAGTGAGTTTAAGGAGAGAATTGGGGATATAATGTATATCTGCTCCAATTTGTTTTTAAAAAAGGAGGTTGTAATGAAAAGTCACCACCTGAGATATGTTATCATCCTTGGAGTTGTCTTCTTCCTTGCGAGCCTTGCCCTCTCCTGTGCCAAGAAGGTCGAGTCGGATAGGGCGCTGACGCTACTTCCGAAGGAGTCAACCTTCCTCTTCTCAGCCAATATAAAGAAGCTCGCCGCCACAGCTCTCTTCAACAAAATCAAAGAAGATACAGAAATGCTGGAGAAGTATAACGAGTTCGTCGACAAGACCGGTATTGACCCCGAGAAGCACCTGGAGCGGATAGTCTTGGCCATACCGCCCGATGTGGAGGAGACTCAGGAGGTTGCCATTGCTGTCTTCGGGACCTTTGACCCAGAGAAGATTCTGAGCGCCATTGAGGAGGAAGGGGAGGTGGAGACCAGCACCTACGAGGGGCTGGATGTTTACTCCTTCACTCCGGAAGATAAGCCGATGAGCATGAGCTTCCTTGCCGAAGGGTGCCTTGCCTTTGGTGGACAGGAGAGCATAAAGAGGATGATTGAGCTCTCCAAGGGGAAGGGGGAAAGCATTGAGGCTAATGCCGAGATGATGGAGGTGCTCAAGGATGTTAACCAGGAGGATATGTTCTGGGGGATTGGTCTTATACCCGAAGATTACAGGCAGAAGGCTATGGCTAACCCGATGACCCAGAGCTTCGCCTCTTTGAGGTCGGTTATCCTCTCCATCAACGCCGAGAAAGGCATTGACTTCTCCCTCCTGAGCAGGAGCGATGAAGAGGAGGATGCCAAGCTGATAGCGGATGCCATCAAAGGCTTCGTCGCCCTGGGAAAGATGGGAGCCGGGGAGAAGCCCGACATACTGGAAGCACTCGACAATATCGAGATTTCGGCTGAGAAAAACGCGGTGACCATATCTATGCACCTCTCCGAAGAGCTGATGGAGAAGTTGGGCGAGGAGATGAAGAAGGGGTTAGGAGGTTTGAAGGAGCCCAGCGAAGAGCCAGTATTGAAGCCTGAGTCGTAGAGTCTGTAATAGAAATAATAGGGGATAGAAGACCTTTCCTCCTGTTATCTTTTAATACCTCTGCTGTTAAGCAGAAGATGTTGAATTTTGTCTTTATAGCCATCCTTAGTGTTGTCCAACTATCTGCCCTGGGAGGTTTCCATCCTGTTCTGCCCGCTGTAAGTGAGCCTTCCCTCCAGCAGGCATCACCCCTTATTGAGCTCCAAGCCCGCTCCCTGCAACCAGGAGAGGCGGTGCTCATCCGGGTTAAGGGATGGGAAATGATGGCAGAGGTAAGGGGTCGCTTTCTGCATCAGGAGCTTCACTTTTTCTCGCAAGCGGGGGAGTGGTCTGTCCTGGGTGGGATAGGTCTGGCAACCTCCCCTGGGGTCTATCAGCTGGAGATTGAGGGGACACTTCCCGACGGCACTCTCCTCAAGGAGGTCAAGGGTTTCACCATTGAAAAGAAGGTTTTTCCCCTGCAGCGTCTAAAAGTGGACCCTCGCTTCATAGTCCTCAGCCCTGAAGACCAGCGTCGGGCGGCTGAAGAGCAGGAGATAATAAGGAAAATCTGGGGAAGCCCTCAGCCCATCCGCCTCTGGAGAGGGCGGTTTCTCGCTCCCATTCCCGATGTGGAGGGGAGGGGCTTTGGTAATTATCGGGTTTTCAACAACCAACGGCGGAGCCAGCACACCGGGGTTGATTTGTCAGCACCCGAGGGAACCCCGCTGATTGCCTGCAACAGGGGGATGGTGGTGCTGGCAAGGGAGCTCTTTTTCGGGGGAAACACCATATTCATTGACCACGGAGAGGGGCTCTATTCAATGTATTTCCACCTCTCTGAGATTCTGGTGAAGAAAGGGGAGATGGTCATCAGAGGGGAGACTATCGGGCTGGTTGGAGCTACCGGAAGGGTGACCGGTCCCCACCTCCATTGCAGTATCCGTTTGCAGGGTACTCGCCTCGACCCCTTCTCACTCTTCTCCCTTCCTCTGGAGGAGCGTTAGTCCAGCCTCCATTAAAAAGACCTATCAGGAAAATTCAAATATTTTTTATATAAGTTGAATTATTATTTATTTTTATGTTATTATAATATTTAAGATTTTTTCTCCAAAATGCCAGATAAGTTTGTTATAATATATTTTTTGACAGAAGGAGAAGTATGAACATAGTAGAGGTAAGCGAGAGAGGTAGGCAATGACCGTAAAATTGGCAATTTTCCTGGTGCTTCTTATACTGACGGCGGGTGAATTTATCAGGGCGTTATATCATCGCTATCGTTTGCTTCGCTTGGGCGGGGCTGAGGAGAGGTCAGATTCTCTGGCGAAACGCCTGGGCAGCGCACTCTTCTCTGTCTTGTCTCAGAAAAGGGTTATAAAGGCTCGACCTATTACGGGCGTGATGCATTTAATGGTCTTTTGGGGATTTATATTCTTCATTCTCGGTTCCCTCAATCATATTCTGGAGGGATTTGTGAGGGACTTTTACATCTTCGGCGGAAGCAAATTTGGCTTTTATTACGCTACAATTCTGGACCTTTTTGCCGCCCTGGTGCTGGTGGCCTCGGTATATTTTGTCGTGAGAAGATACCTTTTCCGCCCCCCTGCACTGACCATCCCCTCCCGCCAATCAGCCATTGTGCTTACCTTTCTTATAACCTTGATGCTCTCCTTTTTCCTTTACGAGGGTGTCCGTTCCCTGCTGGACCCCTCGCGAGTCAGCGGGGCATGGTTGGGGGGGCTGACTGCCGGCTGGCTTCAGCACCTGAATCTGGGGGCGGGGGGTTGGTCTTTCCTCTATGGGGTATTCTGGTGGGTGCACATCCTCATACTGTTCGGCTTTGTGGTCTATGTTCCTCATTCCAAGCATCTCCACCTGATTGCGGGACCCATCAACCTTATTTTCCAGAACCGGAAACCCCAGGGGGAAGTCCCCCTTCTCGACCTTGAGGAGGCGGAGACTTACGGGGTGGAGAAGATAACCGATTTCTCCTGGAAGCACCTGTTAGACCTATTAGCCTGCGCTGAATGCGGTCGCTGCCAGGACCAATGTCCAGCTTATCAATCCCAGAAGCCCCTGACACCAAAGGGACTCATCGTCAACCTGAAGGAGCACCTGTTGAGTGAGGGCTCCGGGCTTTTGAGCGCGAGCAAGGGAGGGGAGGACCCTCCAGCAACTTCGCTTATTGACAAGGTGGTAACCCCGGATGAGCTGTGGACCTGCACCGCCTGCGGTGCCTGCCTTAATGTGTGTCCCGAAAAAATCGAGCAATTGCCCAAGCTCATCAGCCTCCGCCAGAGCCAGGTGCTTATGGAGAGCAAATTCCCACCTCAATTAACTACCTTCTTCAAGAACCTGGAGTCCAACTACAATCCCTGGGGGATTGGATTCGCCACGCGGGCGGAGTGGGCTGAGGGACTGGATGTGCCCCTTATCGCCGATAGCCCTGATGCCCAGCTTTTGTACTGGGTAGGTTGTGCTGGAGCTTTTGATGAGCGCAACAAGAAAGTTGCCCGCACGATGGTGGAAATATTAGCACATGCCGGGGTTAAGTTTGCCATCCTGGGCAAAGAGGAGCGATGCTGCGGCGATGCTGCTCGCCGAGCGGGGAATGAGTATCTCTACCAGACCCTGGCTATGGAGAACATAGAGATTCTAAAAAAATATAAAGTGAAGGAGATCCTGGTCACCTGCCCTCACTGTTATAATACCTTTAAGAACGAGTATCCCCAAATGGGTGGGGATTTTCAGGTCTCTCATCACAGCCAGTTCCTATACAAGCTGATAGAAGAGGGAACTCTCAAACCTGAGAGGTCGACCGAGCAATTAGTCACCTATCACGACCCCTGTTACCTGGGGAGGTTCAATAACAGCTTCGCGGAGTCAAGGGGTATACTTACCGCACTACAGGGTATCAAACTGAAGGAGATGAAGAGGCACAAGGATATGAGCTTCTGCTGTGGTGCAGGTGGAGGGCAGATGTGGATGGAAGAGACTCTGGGGACCAGAATTTACCTCCTGCGCACCGAGGAGGCTCTGAGAACCGATGCCGGGGAGATAGCCACCGCCTGTCCCTATTGCCTCACAATGCTGAGCGACGGGGTAAAGGATAAAGGAGTGGAGGAGAGGGTAAAGGTTAAGGATATAGCCGAATTTTTAGCAGAGGCCTTATAAGGTAGATTAGAGATGGGAAAGAGTCTATTCTTAATAGATGGCAGCGCTTTAGCCTATCGCTCTTACTTTGCTTTCATCCGTAACCCCCTTATTAACTCCAGGGGGGAGAACACCAGCGCCGTATTCGGATTCACCAACTCCCTGCTGCGACTGATGACCAGGGAGAAGCCGGAATATTTAGCCGTGGTCTTCGATAGCCGGCGCCCCACCTTCCGCCATAAAGCCTATCCTGCCTATAAGGCAACCCGGCAGAAGATGCCCGAGGAGATGATACCTCAGCTACCTCGTATTATGAAGGTGCTGGAGGCTATGAGTCTGCCTGTGCTGGAGATGCCCGGCTATGAGGCAGACGATATAGTCGGCTCTCTGGCTAAGAGATTCGCCGGCGAGGGGGTAGAGATATATCTGGTGAGCGGGGATAAAGACTTTTTCCAGCTGGTGGGTCCTGCGGTTAAGTTCTACCATCTGCGCAGCACGGGAAAGGAGGTGGAGATTCTGGATGATGAAGAGGTGGAGGAGAAATTCGGTGTCCCTCCGGATAAGGTGGTCGATGTTCTTGCCCTGATGGGTGATTCCTCTGACAATATACCCGGAGTCCCCAGGGTGGGGGAGAAGACCGCTATCCAACTGGTAAAAAAGTTCGGAAGCCTTGACGAGGTGATAAGACGCTCCGAGGAGATAAAAAGGACAGCTATTCGGAAGAGCGTTGAGGAGAACAGGGATTTAGCCCTCCTCTCGCAAAGGTTGGTTACCATAGATTGCGATGTCCCCCTGGAGCTCTCTCTGGATGAGCTAAAGATAAAGGAGCCCGAAAGGGATAAACTGATTGAGCTCTTCAAGGAGCTGGAGTTCACCAGTCTCCTGCAGGAATTTCCTCTGGGCCAGGTTGAAGAAGAGCGCCATTGCGTGGTGATCGATTCGCTTCAAGCCCTGCAGAGCCTTATCGAGATGCTCAACCGGATGGGCAGCTTCGCTCTCGACCTGGAGACCACCAGTCCCAATCCGCTACAGGCGGAGATGGTGGGCTTCTCCTTCGCCGCCGAAGAGAGGGAATCGTTTTACCTGCCGGTTGCCCCACCCCATGCCCGCATTCCTCAAGAAGAGATTTTATCGCATCTCCAGCCGTTGCTGGAGGATGAGAGATTAAAGAAGTGCGGGCAAAATATCAAATATGATATGCTGGTGCTGTCAAATTACGGGGTTGAGCTGCGGGGGGTGGATTTCGACACCATGGTGGCTTCCTATTTGCTAAACCCCTCCCGCCGGCAGCACAACCTCGATATCATCAGCTTAGAATATCTCAACTACCAGAAGATTACATTAGAGTCCCTCATAGGAAAGGGGAAGAAACAAATCTCTATGAGGGATGTCCCTCTGGATAAAGTTTTCCCTTACGCCTGCGAGGATGCCGATATCACCCTTCGTTTGCGAAACCTTCTCCAGCAGAAGCTTATGGAGACGGGCACCTGGGAGCTGTTCACTGAGGTGGAGGTGCCCCTGATATCGGTGTTAGTCGAGATGGAGCGGCAGGGCGTTACTCTGGATATGGAGCTCCTCAGGGAGATGTCGCTCCGGCTGGACACACAGCTGCAGCAGATTGCCCATAATATTTATATCTTAGCGGGAGAGGAGTTCAACATCAATTCCACCCAGCAGCTGGGTAAGATATTATTTGAGAAGCTGCAGATTCACAAAGAGCTGGGTATTCGGCGTGTAAAGCGAACCAAAACCGGCTATTCCACCAATAGCTCTGTGCTGGAGGCGATGGGGGAGCATCCCCTGGTGAGGAACCTGCTGGAGTATCGCCAGTTATCAAAGCTGAAGTCTACCTATGTAGATTCCCTTCCTCAGCTGGTCAACCCTCGCACCGGCAGGGTGCATACCTCGTTCAATCAGACCGTCACCGCTACCGGAAGGCTCTCCAGCAGCGACCCCAACCTCCAGAACATACCCATCCGAAGTGAGGTCGGTCGGCAGATAAGGAAGGCTTTCATCCCCTCGGACAAATCCAGGCTCTTTCTTTCTGCCGATTACTCCCAGATTGAACTCCGCATTATGGCACACCTCTCCGGGGATGAGACCCTGGTGGAGTCCTTTATGAGGGATGAGGATGTCCACCGGCGCACCGCTTCTCTGATATTTGAGGTTCCTCCAGAAGAGGTGACCTACGAGATGCGTTCCAAGGCTAAGTCGATAAACTTTGGCATCATTTATGGTATGGGACCTTTCCGGCTGTCCAAGGAGATTGGCATCTCGGTGGAAGGTGCCCGCAGGTTCATAGAGTCCTATTTCCAGAAGTATCCCAGGGTGCATCAATATATTGTCAACAGTCTGGCAGAAGCTAAGCGTTTGGGGTATGTCACCACTCTGCTGAACCGACGCCGGCTCCTTCCCGAGCTCCACTCTACCAACCAGGGGGTGCGAGCGGCAGCGGAGAATATCGCTATAAATACCCCCATACAGGGGAGTGCTGCCGACTTAATCAAAGTGGCTATGATCCGCATCTCCAAAGGGATTAAGCGGCGAGGCTGGCAAACCAGGATGCTCCTCCAGGTGCACGATGAGCTGGTATTTGAGGTCCCTGAAAAGGAACTGGAGGAGGTTAAAGACTACATAAAAAAGGAGATGGAGGGTGTATATCGATTGAGTGTTCCCATTAAGGTTGCCATTAGCACTGGCAAGAACTGGTACGAGGCGCATTGACGCTTTAACTTATTATTAAGAACAAGAATAAAGGAGGAGACTTAGTATGGACGCTAAGAAATTTATCGAGGAGAAGGTAAAAGAGATAAAAGAGACGGTGGGTGATAAGAAGGCTCTGGTCGCTCTTTCGGGTGGGGTGGATAGCTCCACTACCACCGCATTAGCCCACCGAGCTATCGGAAGGCGGTTGATCCCGGTCTTTATTGACGATGGCTTGATGCGGGTGGGCGAAGCGCATCGGGTAAAGGATATCTTCAATAAGCTGGGAATCACAGTGCGGATTGTGATTGACCGCCGTGAGTTCTTCGCCGCGACCGCCACCGACCCCGAGGTCAAGCGGAGGAAATTCCGCCGCACATTCTATCGCATGCTCGGCAAGTTAGCACGCCGCTACAAGGCTAAGTTCTTGCTGCAGGGGACCATTCTCACCGACATTGAGGAAACCAAGCGAGGAGTCAAGACCCAGCACAATGTTCTGGAGCAAATGGGCATAAAGCCCAAGAGGTTCAGCTTACCTCCGGTGATCATCGAGCCCTTGAAGGAGCTGACAAAGGATGAGGTGAGAGAGGTTGCCAGGGAGCTGGGACTTCCACCGGAGATTTACGACCGCATGCCTTTCCCCGGTCCGGGCTTAGGCACCAGGGTTCTGGGGAAGTTGAGCCCCCAGAGGGTGAACATAGTGCGCAAGGCGACCACCATAGTGGAGGGGGAGCTGGCTCAGTTTAAGCCCTTCCAGGCTTTTGCTGTGCTCTTGAGCGATAGGGCGACCGGGATGAAAAAGGGGAAGCGACACTTCGGGAATATCATAGTCATCCGGTCAGTGGAATCGACCGACGCCCGCACCGCCACTCCCAGCCAGATACCCTGGGAGGCACTTCAGAAAGTCCAGCAGCGCATTTGCAAGGAGATACCCTCGGTGAGCCGGGTTCTCTACGACCTGACCCCGAAAGAGCCCGCTACTATCGAATACATTTAAGAAGCGGTTTTAACCGGAGGAGAAGGAATTCTTTCGGTTCAAAATGAGCTTCCTTCTCCTGTCTCTTTGTAAGCTTGTGCAGCCCTTGCTCAGGGGATGGAATCTCTTAGTATGCCGAAATGTGTGGCAGAGAAGAATTCCTTTTCAGTCGTTATTAAGCCCCCTCCTATGGGGTACTATCTCTCTAACCCTACCAGGACTGCTGGTAGAAAGCCGGTGAATCCCTGAGGAGCACTATAGGTGTCATATATCAGTCCCGAGCGAGCCAGGAATTTGTTGGTGTAGCCAAAGAAGTAGTGCCACAGCATATTGAAGACCTCCCCGTAATTCACCCTGTTTCTTACCGCGCTGATATCCTTTAAATCCTCTTTTATGCGGTCGTAATAGGTCTGCAGCCAGTTGAGTATCTCCTCGCTTACCATGCCCCGTATTTTCTGGAACATCTCCTGGTCGGCTTTGGTGAGGACAGGTATTAGCAAGTAGTAGGTGTCGTCTTCCTGTGAGATGTAGCGAATTTTGACGAGGAAATTGAGGATGTGCTCAAGATAGTCGCGGTCAAGAGAGGTGGCGCTCTCCAGCTCCGGCAAGCCAGCCGGGGATTCTTTAAGCCTCAGGATTATGGCCACTACAACGTCTGTGAACGATTCCATCTGGTCGTTCATCACCGTCAGCAGTTCCGTGCCATAGAGTTCGGGTAGTTCTTTCCTGAGGCTGGTTCCCAGTCTTCTTCCCAATCCCCACATAAGGTCGGGGAAGCCGTTGCGCACGGTTTCGAAATGGTGGTCGCCAAAGGTCATCAGCGTAACACCATTGACACTATCGGTGTGGCAGCCCCAGTAGATCTCCTTAAGAGAGAATTCGGTCACCTCCTGGGCATTGAGGATGTAGCGATTCCCGCCGGGCTTTTCGACACCTTGGCCAATGTAGCCATGCTCTCTCAGCAGGCGCAGACCGCCCAGGTCGAGAATGAGCCCCCCTATCATTATGAAACCTAACTTTGAGGGCTCAACCCCCGTGGGGCGGTAGCCTCCCAGCAGCCGGTAGATTTCTTCCTTTTTCTGGGATATGCTGTCGGCAAGTTTTTGGCTGTATATATCCGCCACCCGGGTTATGAGCTGCTGGTCCCTGTCGGTGAACAGGGGGAAGTTGATGTAGTAAAGCTCTTCCTCCTGGCGGATGATTTCCAGCCGCAGCAGGTCGTCAATGGAGGCCTTCGACCCGCCGAGGCGATTGGAAATCTCCTCTTTGGTCATCGGCTGCTCGGCCATATCCAGAAGCAGAAGCTGCACTTCCCGGAGATTGCAATACGTATAGGGGTTGTAAAGCGGGTCGGGGTTACTTATGCCCCCCACAATGGCGATGTTAAGCCTGCGCTCCTTTTTCTCCGCCTGGGCAAGGATGGCACTCGAAGAGAAAGCCAGGATTAAAAGAAAAATTACCGAAACATTCAGGATGAAAACTGATTTTTTCATATCACCCTCCTTTTAAAATAATAGACGCTTTCTATGCGCAAATGGTTCGCTGAGGGGGGATTTTTTTATGCGGCATACATGGAAAATGAGGATAATAAAATGGCGGAGAGGGAGGGATTCGAACCCCCGGTCCCGATTACTCGGAACAACTGCTTAGCAGGCAGCCCTGTTCAGCCACTCCAGCACCTCTCCACCAGATGACTTCTCTATAGAAAGAATTGATCATTAAAGAACTATTTAAATTATAGGCTAATTAGCCCCCAAAATCAACTCATTTTCATTGCAACACATCTTCAACGGTTTAAGTAATAAAATAAAAGGCTAATGCATTCCTCGGGGTTTCCTCGCTCTATCATACTTGAGTAAAAATGTCTACCTAAAATAATCCTATACAGCGCATAAAAGTTTTTGCGAATCAAATAATCGGGTAATTGTCTTTATCAATAAGTCATTTAGGCTTTGTTACTTAATGTGACGGAGTTATTTTCTCTCCAGTATTGCAATTTCTTTTTTGATTTCATCAATTACTTCCGGATTATATATAACTTTCCTCTTTCCTTCTTTTACTGAAATGATATAGAAAACTTTACCACCATATTTTTTAGCAAACTTTTCGTGCGTCTTTTTCTGAAATTTTAGTTCATTGATAATTTGAGTAATATAAGCATATCCCGCTGGTTTAATTTGAAGCCCAATATATTTATCTCTTACTTTAATGAAAAAATCCACATTATATCTTCTATCCCACTCATCTGGTGCCGGCTCTAACTTTACTGCCAAAGCTTGCTGTAATTGTCCGTAGATGGTCTGTATTTCAGACTGATACCCATCATAGGTTCTATTAATTACCAAATTGATGATAAAGTTGATACAATCTTCCTCTGTTATGCTTTCAATTTCTGCTTGACATACTTCGGTTATCTTTGTGTATAGTTTTCCTCCAAGTCCTTCTAAATGCTGTTTAGGATATACATTTTTATAATAATATTCCTCCCAATCCCTCAAGAAAGTAGGAGAGCATTTCCTTATCAATTCTGATACTGCACCAACCTTATTTTTCTTTGTCAGCCCCCATCTCATATTCGCTTGATTTAATATCCATTCTTTAGCCATTATTTTACCATCTTTCTCTCGGCTAAAAATTTTGACCTGTATTTATAGTTAAGAGTTGTCTCTACATCTGTCAAGCCATGTTTAATTAAATGAGCATTCAAAAAAGTCTTGTTCCACAAATAAAGATAACAAAGCAAATTATTTTTCTCATCGTATTTTGCAGAATCAAATTTCAAAAATACTTTTTGTCCACGGGTTCTTTCTCTTAAAAATTGAACAGCCTCTCCGTTCTTCTCTGGAATCTCCTTTACACCCAATAATCTGATTTTTAATCCATTATTTAAAATCAAGATTTCTGGTGAGATTATTTTTTTTATCGTATAATATGTTTCTCTTTCATAATGAGATTTATCTATTTTAGACCCAAATCTCAATTTTCTAGGGTCAACCTTCTTATCGAATCTTATCGGGTCCTTAAAAATATAAGGCAAAATTTTAATTCTTTCTTTAAAGTTGCTTTGATTGATCTTTTTTTGAACATTGTCTAAGTAAGGATTATCTTTTGCTCCAACGATAAAAAATGTATAATTCTCAGATTGAGATTCTAAAAGTTTG
>Ga0114930_10002387_pt1 | contig 16983 bp, 13 predicted proteins | sample AnhtaG_FD_87300 | JGI IMG/M metagenome (GOLD analysis project Ga0114930, IMG submission 87300) | Deep subsurface microbial communities from Anholt, Denmark to uncover new lineages of life (NeLLi) - Anholt_01485 metaG | ecosystem: Environmental > Aquatic > Marine > Oceanic > Sediment | place... | reverse complement strand
TTGCTGAGGTGGCTGTTCCTGAACCTGTACTATGATAGTGTCCGTTCTTGCTCTCATAAAAGGACTTGGACCACCTGAGCGACGCGGCGCTCTTGGAACCATTGCATCCATGGCATTCCATTTTACTACATTATCGTTTGTTTCCGGTTCCAGCATATGGGTAACTACGCGACCCATTACCTGACCTGTTCTGATAATATATGTACCTTTGGGAAACGTGCGTGTTTGCTTTACCGTTTCGTCAGCAAAAGTAACAATAACAGAAGCAGGGTGGTCATATTCCGCCCTGTGTTCAATTCCTGTCATGTTGTATGCTTCAACATCAATTTCCGTATCCTTCTGCAGCACTTCAATCAAAATTTTATGCCGTTTCAGCAATTCAATTGCTTTATATGCGCGAGCTTCTAAAATATAAGCATACGGACGTGGTCTGGTTTTGGTAACAACCGGTTCGGTAATCAAGTCGGCGCCGGTAATTTTTACTATTTGCCTTCTCGCATTGGCTTCCTGTCGCGTTTCCCCTTCCCGGCGACCGCCCGGTAATATTGCAATTTCATACGAGACTTTATAATCTTTCGGACCCATCGTCATCTGAACGGGGATATCGCCTATGGCTTGCTGTCCCATTTCAATGGTTTCTCGGCGCGCCCGGTTAACTGTCATTTTCACTTTTTCCGTATTCTTTGCGACATAATGTAAAAGAGCTCTGGTGGCAACCAAACCGCTTTTAGCGCCGGTTTCACGGTCTTGTCCTGGAGACTCAAAAAACATTCCAATACTATTGAAAAGACCTACGTAACCAGAACATGTACGCGATTCAGTGAGAGTGCCTCTCCACTTGGTGCTGTCTCCACTTGAATAATACTAGGATTTGTATCCGTGTTTTTCCATTTCACTATGGATAAAGGGAAATATCTCCTGGTCGCACAATCTCGTAATCCGCTGGTCAGGAGCTGCATTGGTTGCTCCGTGGTAGCAAATATTATACGGATAGGAACCACCGTTATGCGCGTCAAGAATTACATGCGGCTGCCATGTAAGAAGAATATTCCGGACATAATTTGCCAGCGCCGGCTGCTCGAGCTTCATGTAATCGCGGTTCAGGTCAATTCCCAGCGAATTGCCACGGGTCCCACGAACAAAACCATCAGGGTTAATCGATGGCACCACTAAAACAACCAGGTCGTCTAACAGCCAGTTCATGTCAGATCCTCTTGTTGCCAGTTCACGTGTTATCAGTAAAAGTGATTCTCTTACCGTTTTCTCGCCGCCGTGAACGTTTGCTGCCAGAACGACAATTGGTTTACCGGACGCTATAGCTTCCCAGGGCTGCGTTACTAACGGTCGGCTAAAGATCGCATAGGGCTGCTCCCTGCCCTCAATTGTTTTGCCGAAAGATGAAAGAAGCATTTCGGTTGACGTCGCTTGAATATCCTGCAAAAACTGAAGCATTTCTTCATAGCTGGTGTATTCCTGAAAACCGGACTCCTCGCTGGCTGTGCGGATAATTTGACTAAAAGCAATCGCACTGAAAGATAAAACCAATAAAGCTGAAAGAACACCGATAAGAAAACGTTTTTTAATACGTATCATTTGAGCCTCCTCCTAATTTATTAAAGTTTCTTTGAACAGGGTATTATATTATTTACTTAGTTACTCTTGAAATATTCAATTAAATAATGTACTTTAAAAAATATTTTTAGATTATGCCATTAGTTTCAGCAAGCTGTTTTTTCACGCTAATGGGGATTATCACCATCCTGTAGTTGTCAGCTATCAGCAGTCGGATTTTCCCACTCCGAAGGAGTCCCTACGGGGCAGGGATCACTCTGTGGCAGCTTAAAATGCTTAATTGTTTCACTTTTGACTGAAACACGATTACTTTTTGGTGAAGAAACTTGCTAACAGGATAAATGTATTTGATTTAAATTCTTAAAAAATTATTTGAATGTTATTATTACGGAGAGCACTAAATATTTTGCATTTTGGAGAAGTCGAAGGTGCCCCGAGTGCTCGGGGTCACTATGTGCCACGAAGTGATGGCTATGCCAAAAGAACACCTTCGACAGCGTAGACACTCTTCTCTGTCCCGAGTACTCGGGACAGAGAACTTAAAATGCAAACAATTTTATGACCCGAGTAGTAACTTAAATAAGTTGTGTTTGATTTATTCAAATTGAATAGATGGTTTTGTTACGTGGGTTGTTGAGATATCACTCAATTCAGTCCGGATGGTAATTTACATATTTGAAATTTAATCATAGACGGTAAGAGATGACAATCGTCCTATGGATACTCGCATGCATTCTTGTTCTCATCGGCATCGCGGGGACTGTGCTGCCCGCCGTTCCCGGTACGCCGCTTGTGTTCTGCGGTTTTTTAATTGCAGCCTGGATTGACAATTTTCAAAGGGTAGGTTGGGTCACGCTGGCAGTACTCGGCGCCCTGACCCTTCTCTCGCTTGGTGTCGATTTACTGGCAGCGAGTGTTGGTGCAAAACGCGTGGGAGCTAGCCGCCCGGCAATTATAGGCGCAGCGGTAGGCACTATCGTCGGGCTCTTTTTGGGATTTGCGGGTCTAGTTGTAGGGCCATTTCTGGGAGCTCTTGTAGGCGAGTATTCCTCACGTGGGGATTGGGTGAAGGCAGGCAGGGTAGGTTTCGGAGCCTGGCTCGGTTTTATCGTAGGTGCCGCCGTCAAGCTGGGACTGGCCTTTACGATGCTCGGGATATTCGTCATGGCGTTCGTTCTGTAGGGTTATACCCTTAAGAGGAAACAATGAGTCTTCACCACAGGCATAGGCGGCACATACTACCAAGAGTAAACTTTGGAACGAGCGCCTAATCGCGCACTGTAGCGGACCGACTTCGCCGGCAGATAAGTGGAAGGGGTTAAATACTTTCTTAAAGGCTATGAAAAAATTTATGAAATATAAAACCTTCATTTTGACTTCAATCACATTGATCGCAATACTCATTACACTCTTCATGAAACCTATACCGCAGGATCTGAGGTATCATGAATTTGCAGATAAGAGAACCATTTTTGGAATAGCGAATGCGTTCAATTTTTTATCTAATTTTCCGTTCCTTATAATTGGTTTATTCGGGATTGGATTTATTGGATTGTCGCTAAAACAGAACCCTGGTGATTACGTTCTTATTCATTATTTAGTTTTTTTCATTGGTATTTTTTTGGTCGGTATCGGTTCATCTTATTATCATCTTGTCCCCTCTAACAACACTCTGGTATGGGATCGTTTACCAATGTCAATAGTTTTCATGGCTTTTTTTTGTTTAGTTGTATCCGAGTTGATACATCGTATGTCAGGATCCATCTTATTAGTCCCGTTATTAATAATCGGGATGGGTAGTGTATTTTATTGGGATTGGACTGAAAAACAGGGTATTGGTGACTTGAGATTGTATGCTTTGGTTCAATTTTTGCCAATGATCTTGGTTCCTTTAATATTATTCATGTATAAATGTCCTAGAAATTATCTGCGAAATATCATAGCCTTGATGGTATTTTATGTAATAAGTAAGATATTTGAATTTCTTGATGTGGAGGTTTATGAATTAGGGAGAATCTTAAGTGGGCATACCCTAAAACATTTATTCGCTGCTACCGGCGCTTTTTTCATCTTAAGAATGGTATATATTCGAAGGAAAGAGTTAGCCAGTGAATGTATCTAACCAGTTCATCCAGACGGACGACTCTAACGATAGTATGAATTTCATATCGTTGCAATCCGAACGCCCCAGCTTATACGAAAGACGATATGTTCTTAAAGAGCCATTTTAATTTTTAGTCAATCCGTGTTTCAATAGATATTTTAAGAAGTCAGAAAGTAATTCTCAAAATTTTACCGTGCATTGTAACCGCCTTCTATCCGCGATTGTCTGTGATTAGGTGATTTTGAGCACGAATTGTATTTTTTATCATTAAGATATGTATTTGAAAAACCGGAATAAAAGTAGTGAAAAAAACAGTTTTAAAATTTTAATGTTTACCTAAAGATTTACAATATATTGTCTAAAGGTTTATCCGGGATATAATTAAAATCAAAGACACTGAAATCTTTTATTTTATCAGCTCTTTTCCGAATAATTGATTTTTGATTTAAAAGATATTCCTCAATTTCCATTTTCCGTTCCACGCATAAAAACTATACTTCTTATAAACCAATAGTATATACTACTCGGGTCATAAAATTATTTGCATTTTAAGTTCTCTGTCCCGAGTACTCGGGACAGAGAAAAGTGTCTAAGCTGTCGAAGGTGTTCTTTTGGCATAGCCATCACTTCGTGGCACATAGTGACCCCGAGCACTCGGGGCACCTTCGACTTCACCAAAATGTAAACTATTTGATGCTCTTCGTAATAAATCTTTCGGTAATAATAATAAAAAAATTACTTTGGTCTGTTCTTCCACATTATTTTGAGTTCCAGTAGAATCTTGATATTCACCCATACCAAACTCTGAAAAATAAGTTGTAAAAAAACACTTGCAAATATCATAAGTATATCTTAACATTCTAATTAGGAAGTTAATCATACGTGAGAAGTGCCCAAAAGTAGGAATTAAATTTGAAGATGTATAGATTTGAAGAAACCTTTATTGGAATTATAATTGGATTTTTGTGCCCATTTCTTTGTTTTATTTTTCTGTGGTGGACTTCTGCAGCTCTTTCAAAAATTATTTCATTTCCTGATACATGCGTTATCATAGCAGCGTTATCGGGTTTAAGTTTAGGAATCATCATCGACATTTTCTATTTGAATTACCTGAAATCAAGATTCTACCTTATAAATATAAAAATAGCAGTATTGATTTACCTTTTTTGTTCTTTAGTAGCAGTTGCATTCTTAATGGGACTGCCCTTTGCAAATATTCTTTTGGGAATACTGGGTGGCCTTTATATTGGCCGAAAATATCATCACATCAATAAAAATAATAGAAAGTTTGAGAATGCTTCTCGAAAGGTTAGCATATTTACCGCAATTGTTACAGGTATTGAAGCGCTTTTGATAGGATTTATAGCAATTCAACAATCAGAGGGTGTCAAGGTTATTCATTCAATTTTAGGCATCAGCGAGTCTACTATAGCTGGTACAATTGGCATACTTATTATTTGTATATTATCATTCATTATTATGGTTATCCAGTATTTATGCACAAGAACCGCCTCAAAATTTGCATTCAAATATTGAATAAATTTTAAGGTAAAATTAAGAACTTGAAACAAGGGGATGCTTATTAGCCTGAATTATTCATAAAATTTATTTTTTGACAGGATTGACAGGATAAACATGATAATATATCCAGTTTATCCTACCCGAAGATATCCCTTTACCAAAGGGAGCACTTCGTGTTGAGATAAACCTTTTCTAAAGGAGCTTTAATCATAATACTCAGGACAGAATCTTATATAAGCAAATATTTAGTAATGATAAAACATCCTGCTAAAAAGTTTTGTCTGTCCCCAAAAATAAATTTGCTGAATCAAAAGATAAAGTATTTGACCTGACTTATTCATAAAATTTTATTTTTAACAAGATTTACATGATAAAAAAGACAATATATCCAGTTTATCCTTTAAATCCTGTCTAAAAGAGCATTAACTATACTATTATATACAGTATAACGTTTTTTGCTAAAGATTTTTAAAATTCATTATTTATGAAAAGCTTATGAATTATTCAAGTTAGATATTCTTTGCTGTTATTTTTCAATTTAAACGGGCACTTCTAACCAGCGACTGAACCGGGCGTATCTCAGGCTTAGAGAAATTGTAAATTGTATGGAGGAAATTAACATGAAATTGTTCATTACAATTAACATGGTTCTCTTAGTGTTACTTGTAGGTAATAATAGTATAGCTCAAACTGAAATAGAGAAAGGATGGGAACACTGGACGAACGGAGACATTCCGGAAGCTCAGTCTGTTGCTGAAGACATTTTAAAACATAGCCCCAGAGACAATGAGGCACTTCATCTGCACTCTAAGTGTTTGTTTGTGCAAGGGAAATACCCGGAGGCAATTGAAGCCTTTACCATGATGGATACTGCTTATGCCAAATATGATGAAGTAGGCAGAGCCATAGTAGATGCATACGTCCATTTAAACCAGCCGCAAAATGCCTTGAAACTGGCTAAGCAGCTCAAAATGGAATCTGCGGATTACTTTCAAGAACGGGCAGATAACCCCTTTACCTGTAACGCCGACAAGACCTTCATTATCCCATTTATTGATGATCCGCAAATTCCTTCCACATTTTTGCCCGGAGTTGCAGGGAAGATCAACGGGAAGGAAGTGAACATCAGGTTCGACACCGGGGGCACTTTTTTAATACTCGGTAAAAATATGGCGGAGGAACTTGGAATTGAACTCAAGTTTCAAAGTACAGGAATGCACGGTGCATCTCGTGTTACAATCTGGTCAAATATCGCTTATGAAATGGAAATGGGAGAAGGATTAGTGTTCAAAAACGTGCCTGTAGTTATCATGGAAAGCCTTGGTCGATTCGCCATATTCGGCACAAATATACTGGAGCAGTTCCTGGCAACTATGGACTATCCCAACTCAAGGTTCATTCTGACACCGAGAAGCCGGAAACACCTTTACCCGGAACACCTGGCGCTGCTGCCCGAAAGGCAGGAAACGGTGCCCTTCTATATGTGGGGAGACCATTATATGTTTGCCAAAGGAAGCTTTAACAAGATTGGCGGTCTTAACTTCTTTTTTGATTCGGGTCTTGTAGCGCTAACCGAGATTGACGGGGAATTAAGACAGGCAGCCTTCACAGCATCTAAAGAGAAACTAATGTCATGGGGGTTTGATGAAATTCAGCTTGACAAAACTACATTTTTTCCGACGGAATATCCTTTAAGCGTAAAAGGTCTTACTCAGGAAAATACACTTATTTGGTATGATTCGAACCTTGAAAAGGACAGGAATTTCGGGGGAGTGAGAATAGATGGATTGATATCCCATGCTTTCATTTCCAAATACTCCTGGACAATCGATTTCGACAAACATAAATATATATTTGGAATTAAATGACATCTTTAATATATTACTCAAAGTGTCTAAAATGTTCTTGCGGTTTACGTATTTAATCTTGACATATTAAACACAATGAGTTATCTTTAATATTGAATTTTGTTATATACATAATAAAATTGCGTGTTATCGCTCAACACAATAATGAAATTTATGTATTGTTGTTATGTAGACATTTGATATATTGCTAATTTTGGTATGAATAATATTCTGCAAATTTTAAATATAATTAATAGTTCGATATAATAAGTGACATAGAAAAATGCCCGAAGACACTACTAAATATAAAATGCCCGATGATGACCTTAGAAAGCAAGCTTGGGATTATTTTCATATGCATGCATCTCAGCGACTAACCACATTCAATTTCTATATTGTTATATCGTCTGTTCTTACCACCGGTCTTGCTGCTATGTTCAAAGTCGATTTTGAGATTAAATATGCTGGAGTGGCACTAGGCTTTCTTCTAATTCTCTTTTCTTTCATATTCTGGAAGATTGACGAAAGAAATAAAGAAATGATTAAAGGTGCGGAAGAAACATTGAAATTTTTTGAGAGAACATCACAACTGCCTGATTCCGGAATGGAGCCGCATATAGCAAAAAGATTCTTGCGTGAAGAATATGATACAAATTTGAAGAAAGCACAGCGATCATGGCGCTTCTGGCGAAATTACTATAGTTATTCGGAATGTTTCAAATTCATTTTTCTTATCTTTTTTATTGTTGGTTTAGTAGGCGCCGTTCTATCATTATGGAAAATTTTCACCCAATAAAGATGACGATATCTTCTGTAGCATTCCGAACTTTCGCTGAGCCTGACGGACGCACAGTTCCGCTGATCGCCCTCAAATTATCTTTGCGTTAGGTTCTAAAATCCAACAGTTTCACAAAAAGTTAGTATTCAACAGAAAGGAGGAAAGTTCTGGACGTTTACGAAGTAATTTCACTGCGAAAGAGTGTGCGGACGTTTCAGGATAGGGACGTGCCGGAGGAGACCGTCACCCGGCTGATCGAGGCGGCTCGTCTCGCGCCCTCTGCCAGCAACCGGCAGGAATGGCGGTTCGTGGTGGTACGCGACGCAGATGCACGAAAGAAACTGGCACAGGCTGCACGCAGACAGACGTTCGTTGCCGAGGCGCCCGTGATACTTGCATGCTGCGCAGAAACCGACAATCACGTTATGGCTTGCGGACAGCTTTGCTATCCTATCGACGTTGCCATCGCTATCGATCACATCACCCTCTGTGCGGCTGCCGAGGGGCTGGGTACGTGCTGGATTGGTGCGTTCTATGAGGACCAGGTCAAGGAGATCCTCCACATCCCGACGAATATCCGCGTGGTGGAACTGCTGCCCATCGGTTACCCGCAGGACCCCTCTCCAGTGGAAAAAAGGCGGTTGCCGCTGGAGAACATCGTGAAGTACGAACGGTGGTAGCAGCATAATGCGGAGACAGATTGACCCGGCTGCTGGAACAGGCAGATCGAGCAAGATGAAGGTCTAAAACTAAATGACGGGACTCGCCCGGTCAATAGCTCTGCCAGATACCTAACTTGCCATTCGAGCAGACGAGTGCCCTCATCCCCAGCGTATCAACGACAATGTTAGTGTTCAAACAAATGATCAAAGAGGAAATAGATGGATAAAAAATGATAATGAATTCAAATTGAAGAAATAAACAGAGATAATGCTCAAAAATATTACAATAAAGATGAGATGAAAAATAAGGAGGAAAGGACATGGCAGATATACATACTCCTGTAGAAAGGAGACTAAAAAAAGATATTATTGCCAAAAATGAAATCCGACGAGACCTGGAAAATATTATGTCTTTGATTCGACGATTAAGTGAAAAACTTAGAAAATGCAAAAACCACCGAAATGTAAGTCATTACAATTCTACTATAAAGAGACATCGTAAAAAAGTAGAGCAGCTTCGTGGTGAACTACTTCAAAGGAATGAAGACCTTGAAAAAAGAATAAGGAAGGAGATGGAATATTCAGAAAAAGAAGTTGAAGAATTCAAAATTCAACTGGAAAAAGAAACCAGTGAGATGGAAGAAGCAGGTTCGAAATTAGAAAAGATCGAAGAAGTGAGAGAGAAATCGGAGAAGATTGAAGAACAAGAGGAAGTAGCCAGAGAAATGGCACGGGCAACAAGGCGATTGCTTAGAGAAACTGCAGATGTTAAGAAAATTGAGAAGGAACTGAGTTCAGAGGAAAAAGATGTGATTTTATTTACCCAGGAGCTAAAAAAAATTGAAAGTGACAAGCTGATCTACGGCAAATAAGTTCCCATTGTGTCCCCGGCTTCCGGTTGCTTTTTGCTGAGCAGGTTTCTTGTAATATTATAGATGGCCCTGGGATCACACAGATAAGATTCTCATAAAAATGGAGAAAGAGAAGAGGGTCAATTCTTTATTATTGACAATTTATTAGGTAATTAGAAGGAATAGTCTAACTTTCGGATGAACCTGACCCCTGGTACGTAGCTTCACCTTATTTTTAAGTGTCAGAATATATTGTAGATAAACCTTTGTGCAAGTTGAAAGGTCGGAGCGGGTTATCCGAATTGTTTAAGGCGTTTTCCTGCAAATATATTAATTATAAATGGAGTCTGAATGTTTGCAAATATTGATTTAAAGCAACTGTCAGAAATATCTACGACTGATAAAACTTTTTTAAGCCTTTATATTTCTAATCCAGGATCTTTGCATAATTTGGAAAGAAATTTTAAACAAATTAGACGTGTACTTAAAAGTAATAAAACAGAAAAAGACGAGAGAGAACACTTTGAAGAAAATGTTAATGCAGTAAGAAAATATTTAGAAAAAAATCCATTGCAATCAGGTTCACTATGTATCTTCTCTTGTTGGGGGCTGGATTTTTTTCGAGTATACAATTTGACAGTTCCTGTGAAAGATCTTGTTTGGTTTGATTCATCGCCATATATTCGTCCACTTGCAGAACTTAAAGAAGAATATGAGAATGTAGCTGTTGTGATTGCAGATAATAAGAAGGCACGTATATTTTTAATATCTTTGGCAACTGCAGGTCCGAAAACTACCATTGAGGGTAATATAAAGAATCATGTTAGAAAGGGAGGTTGGTCTCAACAAAGATATGAGCGCAGGCGTGATAAACAATTATTATTGTATTCCCGAGAAATCGTTAATGCACTCATAGAACTTGATAAAACAGAAGAGTTTAGACGAATTATATTAGTAGGTGGAAAAGAAATATTACAAATCCTTTATGATAATTTGCCGAAACATTTAGAGGAAAGAGTAAGGGAAAAAGCAATTGATTTGCATAGAGGGAATCAAATAATTAATAAAGAGATAATGGAATTATTTTTTGAACAAGAACGTCAATCTGAACAGAATCTTTGGGAAAAAATCCGTACTGAATATCTTAGAGGCGGATTAGGCATTATCGGAATTGAGAATGTTCTATATGCTGTTAAATCCGGTCAAGTTGAAGAAATAATAGTGAATCGAGACTATCAACAGACAGGAAACCGGTGCCGTGTTTGTGAAAATTTACAGCTTGGTAATATGAATGTATGTTCTAAATGTGGTTCAGAATCACTTTTTACAGTTGATTTAGTTAATGAAATAGTTGAATTAGCAAAGCAATCTGGCGCGTCAGTAGATTTTTGTGATACTATAAAAACCTTAGAAGAAGCGGGTGAAATAGCAGCATTTCTAAGATATAAAAATTGGTAAACATATTGGAAAGCCCACAATAAAACTTTAATTGATTACATTTATATCTCGTAGCTGCGCTTAGATAAATACTCTTTTACCTCGCTTAAGTAACATTCAATTTCATCCAAATCTTTTATTAATTTCCCACAAATATGCATCTCAAGCACAGAAGAATTTTGAATAAGTTTATTAAAATATTTTATATCCTGTAACAGAAAGGAGTAATTCTGGCAGAGCTCTAATAGTAACTTTCTATTAGAAGTATTGTTTTTTAATATTTCAAAAGACCTTTTAAAATTATTAAAATCTGTTTCAATGTCTTCAAAGTTCTCTCAGTAAAATCTACATCTGCATATCCATTTTTTATCAACCGAAAAGATTTCTTTATACATTTGTAAAAAAAGAAATAAGTTACTGATCGAACAATTTAAGAATGAGCCAAGCACACCAATGTTTCTCCCGATAAATTTTTCAATTGTTGGAAAAGGAAAAGTATTCAGAAGATAGTATTCAGGATTGGTAAAATTGCTCAACACATTGAAAAGCCAGCGGATTTTAATTTAAAAGAACTAACCGATAATAAAGTCGCTTTTTATGATTCCAGTAGAATTTATATCCAAAAGATCTTCATAAATAAAAGATAATCTGCTTAGAATGATGAAATGAATTTTTTTAAATCTCTATTTGTAATTAGGTATATATTTCCTGAGTAGTAATTGGTTCATTTTAATTTCAAGATCAGTGAATATCAAGGAAATGGTAAATATTAAGGACTACACTTAAGAAAATGAATATCGAAATAAAAGGACTGAGCAAAAGATATAACGGGGGTATTCAAGCTCTCAATGGAGTAGATCTTGTTATTGAAAACGGAATGTTCGGACTTCTGGGACCCAACGGCGCAGGCAAAACCACATTAATGCGCATTTTGGTGACTCTTTTGGAAGCCTCGGAAGGTTCGGTGAAAATCGGAGACCTCGACATCAGGAAGGACAGGGCTAAAATTCGTACTATGCTTGGATATCTTCCACAGAATTTCAGTACTTTTTCAAAACTGAAAACATGGGAGTTTCTTGATTATTCCGCTCGCCTTGCCGGAATGCGGGACAAAAATGAGAGAAAAAAGTCTATAGATAGAATGCTGGAAATAGTGGGTATCTACGAAGCACGCAACCGTCAGGCAAATAAACTGTCCGGAGGGATGAAACGCCGCCTTGGTATAGCACAGGCACTAATCGGCAGCCCGAAGATCCTAATAATTGACGAACCAACGACCGGACTTGACGCTGAGGAAAGGCTGCATTTTATAAATCTCATGTCAAAAATGAGCCATAATGATATTATCATCGTTTTTTCAACACATATTGTAGGCGATATCTCCAGTTCCTGTAACAGGATGGCAATACTGAATGAAGGGGAACTGGTCTACAACGGCTCACCTGATGAGCTTATAAATCAGACACGTGGGCATGTTTGGCTCATACAAGCGTCGAGCAACGAATTAAGCGCTATAAAAGACAAATATCCGGTTATTTCCAGTGTGCCGACTACCTATGGATATGAGGTCCAGGTGGTAAGTGACAAATTCCCCGGATTTAGCGGGAAACCCGTAGAACCAAACATTGAACATGCTTATGTATATTTTCTTGAGAACTCATTGGGTGAGACATGGCAAGAAAATTTAGTCTGAACTTTTGCCGTGAAGCCATCACATCAAATGTCTGATTTATTATTAAAACTTTGGCAAATTCTGCGATATAAGGATCATTTTTCACCCCCAAACAAGTTTGGGGGTTCCACCCAAGCTCAAATAGTCATTGCGAGGAGATTTCTCGACTACGCTCGAAATGACATTTATTGTCCGTCATTGCGACCCCGAGTTCTCGGGGCGAGTACTCGGGAGAACTATGCGATCTTAACCTCTCCCTTGGGGAGAGGTTAAGAGTGAGGGTGAAAAATTACCCCGCAGTATGCGGGACAAACTAAATCTATACAAAAATTGAAATATGATAACTGCATTCAGGAGTGTGAATATACAATGACAACCCTCTATCCAATACTCGTTACAGCACGTTATGAGGTAAAAATACTGCTCAGAAGCTGGTTTTTCAGGGTATTTTCATCACTCGTGCTGATTATTCTCATCTTGCTTAACGTGGCATTATTCGCCCTTCCTCAATACTCACGATGGATGTTCTATGGAATACCTTCAAGTATTCCCTACTTGAATCTGTTATTATTAAACCTTGCGCAGGCTGTAATCGGTGTCTTTATGGCTTCGGACTTTTTGAAAAACGACTACAAACTTGATTCAACCGAAGTTATTTACATCCGTTCAATGACAAACGCATCTTATGTCATCGGTAAAATACTGGGATTGCTTGCGGTATTCGGCGGGCTTAATATCATCGTTTTATTTATATCATTTATTTTTAATATATTTTTTGTTGACGTGTCGGTTGTAACAGAAGTTTATGTGTTATACCTGCTTCTTATTAGTATTCCCACTCTGATGTTCATCTTAGGTCTGACGTTTTTTATAATGAGTATTATAAAAAATCAGGCGGTTACTATCATTCTTCTTCTCGGCTACTGCGTGAGCACTCTATTCTTTTTAAACCAGAAATTCCATTATCTTTTCGATTATACAGCATTTAACCTGCCTTTCATGTACTCGGATTTCGTTGGTTTTGGTAATATTACCACAATTCTTACCCATCGCGGTATATACTTTCTTTTGGGGACCGGTTTTGTTTTCACTACCATACTCCTGCTGCAGCGTCTGCCCCAATCGCGCCTCATGAACAGGATTTCGCTTATTCTAACGATAGGCTGTATTAGCAGCGCTGTTGTGCTCGGGATAACTTATCTTGCAAAGCTGAGCGAAGGTAAAGATTTACGCATGAAAATGGCAGAGTTGAATGACAAAATAGTAGATTCTGACAATATTACTCCTGTGTCCTGCAACCTTGAACTTAGCCATATTGGCAGCGAGATCGCAGTGAAGGCTGACCTGAGTGTTACGAATGAAACTATGAATTTTATAGACCGCTATATTTTCAGTCTTAATCCGGGGCTTGAGGTGACTAATGTTACTCATAAAGGCAAAGATATTTCTTTTAACCGTAATCTCCACATTCTCACCGTATTGCCGGAGAATCCTCTCCAACCGGGAAAGCTGGATTCGATAACCATATTTTACAGGGGCAAAATTAACGAAGAGGCGTGTTATGTGTATGTTGATGAAGAGACCCGGGCTGATAACTACCGCCTCTCCATGTACAATATAGACAAGCGTTACAGTTTTATAACGCCGGACTACGTTCTGCTCACACCGGAAAACATCTGGTATCCGACAGCCGGGGTACTGAGATATGATTCAAATAGTGATTCGCAAGTGAAACATTTTATGCGGTTCAATCTCATTGTAAAAACAACCGAAAACCTGACGGCAGTTTCCCAGGGGGCGGCGACGAAAATAAGACCCGGAGAATTCGTTTTCAGCCCGGAAACCCTTCTGCCGCAGCTTTCACTTGCGATAGGAAACTATAAATGCCATTCGGTTAGTGTGGATAGTATCGAGTACGCACTTTATTTTATCGAAGGACACGACTATTTCTCCGAATTTTTCGAAGATGGAGAAGATATAATATCTGAAGCGATCAGCTCAGCTCGATTGAACTTCGAATACAGGCTTGGGCTAAGTTATTCTTACAGCCGTCTGTTCCTAATTGAGACACCTATTCAGTTTTTCGCCTATCCGCACCTCTTGACATTAAGTGTTGAAAATGTCCAGCCTGAGCAAGTTTTTTTACCTGAAAAGGGGATATTATTATCAAACGCTGATTTCAGGAATTACACATATTTTACTAGCGGTCAGGCGCAAAGAGGTCGCGGTGTAATGACGCCAAGAAATGCGACAAGCAATCTCCTCCGCAGGTTTATTGACGGAACGTTTCTTGGCGGCTCTTCTCAACCTTTCGGAGCACGGGCTTTACGGACACGGAGACCGCAATCAAATTTACTTCCAATTGCAGGTCTACTTGAACTCGGTTTCTCCGGATTTCCCGACATGTATTCGGTTTTTCCAATGTTTTATTCACATGTACGCCATTTTTCATCTGAAAGATGGTCGATATTCAATACGGCAATGGAATTCTATCTAATCAGCAAAATCGGAAATCAATCCTCCCGCAGAGCCGCAATCGGCGGGGGATTGACAAACCAGGATTTAGCAAATTTTGCTCTAATGGAGCAGTCGCTTTCTGAAATGATTGAGAACCCCAAAGATATACAAAGCATTCCAAATGTTCTGGAACAAAAATGCGCCTATCTGTTTTTGCTTTTTCAAAGTGAGTTTGAAACTGAAACGTTTGAAACTTTTCTAATGGATTATCTAAGCTCATGTCTTTTTTCTGATTGCCGTGTTGAAGATTTTCTTGCCGAACTTGAAAGCAATTTCGGAGTAGACCTCAAACCGTATTTTGATACGTGGCTGTTTCAAAAAAAATTACCTGCATTTATTATCGATGAGGCGGATTGTTATGAAATTTATCATGGAGAACAGATCCGGTATCAAGTGATATTCAACGTATACAATCCTGAGCCTGTGGACGGTCTTATGGAGGTACAATTCAGGACATCAAGCAGAGGATTGGGAGGAAGATTCGGCAGAGGGGGCGGTGCAGGCGGAAGGATGGGCGGAGCAGCCGGCGGGGGAATGTCTGAGCCGGAGTATGATGAAATTATCAGCATCGAAGGAAGCCAGACTAAAAAAATCGGTATTATTCTCGATAATCAGCCCATTGGGATGACAATTAATACGCTCATTTCTCAAAATTTACCTTCAGTTTTGGAAAGGAATTTTAGACGAATACAACTTAATGAGGAGGCTGAACCATTTGAAGAAGAAATTATTATTAATGCTCCAATCAGCCTTACCGAGCCCGGAGCGGTAGTTGTTGATAATGAGGATCCCGGCTTCTTTGTGCACTCATTTGAATCTGAGGGATATCTTAAGAAGCTTTTAGATACCTCCGATGAAAATGAATATATACAGATAAATTTCCGGGATTTGCCGAAATCCTGGAAAGCAGTCATATCCGGGAATTATTACGGTGCTTTCAGGCACAGCGCCCACTATATTAAGTCCGGCACCGGCGGAAATAAAGTGTCATGGAAAGCACAATTGGAGCAGAACGGTCAGTATGAAATCTACTATTATGTTACGGGATTGGCGGCTATGAACATGAGGGGTATGAGAGACATGGGTGGTATGACAGGCATGGTGGGTATGGGAAGACAGGGTGGTCAGGCAATGCAACGTGGTCAGACCAGTACAGGTGGTCAAGCAAGACCGGAGGGTCAGCCAAGATCGGAAGGGATGCTTGATAGACTCAGGCGCGGCGGGGACTCAGAAAGTATCGTGCAGGATTTTAATTTCAACATTCACCATGACGGTGGAGTTGAGGAATTAAAACTGGATGTCGATGAAGCTGAAGTGGGCTGGAATTTACTCGGGACATTCTATATTACTAAAGGAGAGACTACCGTTGAATTGACAGACCTGACAAATGGTCAGCTGGTCTATGCAGACGCAGTTAAATGGATAATTCGACAATAGATTATTAGAAAAAATGTCATTAGTCAATGATTTATTTTAAATAAATTGATACATATAATTCCTGATTGATTCATAAATAATATTGTGCAACTGTTTTTAATTGATACTAAGCAATTAAAGACGCTTTTTCGGTAGCCGCAGGCTTTAGCCTGCGCTTATTACGCTATTATACGGTGTAATTTCCCGATAAGCGCACACTAAAGTGTGCGGCTACCAGAGAAGTTTTATGAATAATTCAGATATTGAAAAACAAGTCAATAAAATAATAAAAGTGGAATGCTCATGAAACGAAAATTTTCATCTTTAGTTGTTCTTCTTTCCATATTGGCATGCGATAAACCCGATACTTATATTCGCACGGATGTCGAAGTGCCGGTTGTGGTAGAAGAGATCACCCTAAAACCAATCGAAGAGTTTGTGGTGGCAACAGGAACGGTCAATGCAACTGTGGACGCAGTAGTTAAATCCGAGATACAAGGATTTTACCGGCTTGGTATCAATCCAAACACATCGCGTCCTTTTGCTTTGGGAGATTTTGTTAATAAAGATCAAGTGATTATTTATCTTGAAAATCCCGAACAGGAG
>Ga0114930_10002385_pt1 | contig 16988 bp, 12 predicted proteins | sample AnhtaG_FD_87300 | JGI IMG/M metagenome (GOLD analysis project Ga0114930, IMG submission 87300) | Deep subsurface microbial communities from Anholt, Denmark to uncover new lineages of life (NeLLi) - Anholt_01485 metaG | ecosystem: Environmental > Aquatic > Marine > Oceanic > Sediment | place... | reverse complement strand
TTGACGTTTTCGGCCTTGGCTTGCTTGCCCTTGTGTTAGCTCTGGCATACTTATAGCCTATTTCGTGCGGTCTGTCAAGTTTGTCAAGCGACCATTTGTTCTATGTCGAAAGCAGGCTTAGTGTTGCAACGCGCAACGAGTTTCCCCAGCGTGGAGCGGCTCGTCCGGAACACGATCAAATATACTATACTTCCAAATGCACTATTTGTCAAACTGCCTTCCCGAGTTTTCGGGGCAATCCCAAAGTAGAAGATTTAAGCGCAGAGACCGCTGAGAGCGCAGAGTCTCCACGTTTTTCTTGCTTTTCTCGGTGTTGTCTGCGCACTCTGCGGTAAGAAAATGGGAGGCCTGCCAACTTTGGGAAAGCCCTGCCGAGTTCTTGACAGCCTCGCAAGCTTGTGGCATAATAAGAACAGTTGTAATTGGAAGTGAAGGAGAATACATCCTGTGACCGTTGTAGCCTTTGTCCTCGTCCTGAGCATTCTGGTTTTCGTCCATGAGTTGGGCCACTTCTTGGCTGCTAAACGGGCTGGCATCAGGGTGGAGGAGTTTGGTTTCGGGTATCCGCCACGGCTGTTGACCCTGGGGCGCCGTGGGGAGACAGAATACACCTTGAACGCGATTCCCTTCGGGGGCTTTGTGCGCATGGCAGGCGAGGAGGACCCTGGCATCCCGCGCAGCCTGGCCAGCAAGTCCAAGCGCACCCGGCTGGTGGTGCTGGGAGCCGGTGCGGCTATGAATCTGCTGTTGGCCTTCTTCCTCTTCTGTGCGACCTTCCTGCTGGGGGTACCTGTCCCTGTAGAGTTCCACAGAGTGTCGGTCCTCAATATCGCTCCTGACTCGCCCGCCGAAGCAGCCGGCCTGCGGATGGGAGACCTCATCCTGGCCGTGGATGAAAACCCCATCCAGAGCCCCCAGGAGCTCACTGCCTACATCCACCAGCACCTGGGGGAGGAGATCCGCCTGGAGGTACAGCGGGGCAAAGAATCACTGAGCATCCCCATTGTGCCTCGACAGGAGTGGCCTGAGGGTCAGGGGCCGATTGGAGTGGTCATTCAACCCTATGCCTCCAAAATTGAGATCCATACCTATCCCTGGTGGCAGGCGCTGTGGTTGGGCTTGCAGGAGACACTGTCCATCATTGCCTTAACGCTTTACATCCCGGTCCTTGTCCTGCGGGGGCTGATACCGGCCGGGGCTGTGCGGCCAGTGGGGCCGGTGGGGGTAGCGCAGATGGCCAGCGATGCTGCTCAGCAGGTGGTGGCCACCGGATGGTGGTTCCCCCTGTTGCAACTCACCGCCGCTGTCAGCGCCGGCCTGTGCCTAGCCAACCTGTTGCCCATCCCTGGCCTGGATGGGGGGCGAATCTTCTTCGTCATCGTGGAGGCCATCCGCGGCCGGCGCATAAGTCCTGAGAAGGAGGGGTTTGTCCATCTCATTGGCATGGCCCTGCTGATTGTCCTGATGCTCATCATCACTTACCAGGACCTGATCTCCCCCGCGCCGAGTGTCAACTGGAGCGATTTCTTCTGAGACCAGGGAACTCGTCCTCTTGAGGTTGCGTTTCGGGTAGTTTTATTGTACAATAAATCAGACTCTGGCGATTGCGGTGTACGATTGCGCCCGAAAAACTTCAGCGACCCTCGTCGTGACGACTTTGATGGCCTAGAAGTGCTCGCCAGGCGCTTCGGGGGCAGCGAGCCGCTGTGGCAGACCATAGCCCAGATGCGCCGCGTCGAAAGTGACTGAAGCGACCCTCACGACGTGATCGTCACCAAAGAGGCCCTCAACTATGAGTGGCGAGGTGAGCGGTTGCCCATTGGTTAGAAAATTTAAGAAAACTTATTGTCAAGTTAGCCTTTTATGTTAAGTATCCCCTCCCCCTCGCCGCTTGGAGAGGCAATACGGATTTGACAAGGGGGGGGAACTGTGGTATAATATGAAAGCAAATCAGGGAGGATTTCTCAACCAACCTGTGAGCTGAGAGGCAGGTTGCCTGTCCTGGTATCAGACCAGGGAGTGACCTTGCGGTGGAGCGATTATCATAGGAGGCGGTCTATGAACAGGCAGAGACCTCGAACTCAGCGTACTGAGGTGAGACTCTGCCTGTTGGCATTCAACTGTGCATAAGGTCACGGGAAGGAGGTGATGGAAGGGAGCGAGACCCAAGATATGCGGCTGCTCTCCTCATGGCCGAGAGGACCAGTCGGAGAGCCAAGGGTTCTAAACTAAGGAAGGGAACCAATGGGACAGGAAAGGTTTACACCTAAAGATTTTTCACATCTATCAGACGATGAAAAAGGAGGGAAAACAATGGCAGAAAAGAAACTGAGTCGGCGCGATTTTCTGCGCCTGAGCACTCTGGCTGCCGCGGGCGCGACCCTGGCGGCCTGTGCCCCGCAGACGGCCACCCCTGCCGCTGTTCCTGCGGCGGAGGAACTCCCCGAAACTGTCGTGGTGCCCGCTGCAGAGGAGGGGGTCACCATTCAGTACTGGGTGTTCTGGTCAGCGTACGGCGGCGTGGTAGACGATTTCAAACCCGCTCTCCTGGAATACATCAAACCCCATGATATCGACATCAAGTGGGGCGTCAGTGCCGACGAAGTCTTCATGACTGCCGTGGCCGCCGGCACACCGCCAGATATTGGCACGGGCCATCGCTACATTGCTTACATGAGCAAGGACCGGGTCATACCGATCGACGACCTGGTGGCTGCCAGCACTGTGATCAAGAAAGAGTATTACCCTGAACCGAACTGGACAGCCTGCTTCTGGAAGGGCAGGATGTACGGCATTCCGGCCAACGAGTGCTTCTTGCGCCGCGGCCTGAATTACAACATCAAAATGATCGAAGATGCCGGGCTGGACCCCGACAACGTCCCTACCACCTGGGAAGGCCTGTTCGAATGGCACAAGAAGCTGACCAAGTTCGATGCCGCCGGCAACGTGATGCAGATCGGCCTGGACCCGTACGATGCCGAAGGCTGCGTGTGGTCGAGCGACGGTTACTTGCAGGCTGAATCCTTTGGCGCCAAGTGGTTCGACGAGAATACCCGCGAAATCACCCTCGACACCGATGAGATGGCCGAGTCCTTTGATGTCATGGGCGAATTCATTAAGGTGATTGGCCCGGACAACCTGGCTGGCGTGCGTGGGGTGGAAGGCCAGGGTACTTGGGGCGGCTCCTTTAATGCCCAGGTTCAGGCCATGATCATTGAGGGATACTGGCACCCTGGCGAGACCGCCGCAGAAAAGCCTGAGGTCTCCAAGCTGAACCGCTGCACCTGGGTGCCGGTGCCAGAGCGCCGTAAGGGAGCCAAGATGCAATTCGCCGGCGGGCATATGGTCTTCCTGTATAAGGGCGCCAAGGTCTCGCCGCAGATTACCTTCAAAGTGGGCGAATTCCTTCAGACCCAAGACCACTGCGAGCCAGTTTTCAGGAAGATTGGCTGGCTGCCGGCCTACATCCCCTACCTGGACACGGTCGATGCCAGCATCTACCCCGGCCTGGACTTCTACTTCAAGTCCTTGAAGGAAACCACCGAGTGGCACGGCTGGCTAAAGTGCGAAATCGAGGGCTTCATTGAGGTGAAAGTAGCTGAAATCCGCGAGAAGCACTTCCGCGGTGACTACAAGACCGGCCGGGAGGCGGCCGCCGCATTCCATGAAGCGGTCGTGAAAGAGTACAAAGAAGCCGGCTTCGGCAGCTAGACGTTGGCAACTGGTCTGCCCTTTGACTTGAATACGCTGGGCGAGGGTAACTCTCGCCCAGCGTAACTACCCAGACAGGTACTGACTACGGCTACGGGGGCGCATGAGACGGCGGCGTTGGCATCCAAGGCTCTCCCCGGTAGGCAGCTTCAAGGACGTCAAGTACAGGTCGCCCCTGTTTCCGCGCCGTGGAGATGTAGCCACGGATGCTACAGAACTGCTTGGCTCCCTCAACAGTGCGGAAGGCGCCTGAGACCTTTTGCTTGACCTTGATCATACGCAGGTCTCGCTCGCCCTGGTTGTTGTCGAAGGGAATACGAAAGTCGTACATGAAAGCCAGGACTTCCCCTTGATAGTCTCTGAGGCGATCCAAGAGGTTCTTGGGTGGGGATTGCTTCTGCCTCCCCCGTTTCTTCTGGGGCGGAGGGTTGGGAGGAGGATTGGCCGCGAAGCCGCGTTCGAGGATCTCCAAATAGCGGCGTTCGAAGTCGGTCAGGAGATCAGTGGGCAGACAGTCCTGGGTCGGGCGAGCCTGTTCGACAACCTCCTTGATTTCCAGGAGCAAGTCGATCATCTCAGCGGCCCAGGCTTGCTGATATTGCTCGTGAATGAAGATCAGATCGCGTAGGTGATGGGCGTTGCACAAAGCGTGCGCCCCCTGATGCACCTTGAAATATGAAGACCAGAATTCGTGGACAGCGGTTCCGGTCAAGTGAGGCAGAATGCCGCCGTCTATCACCGCATCTGATCCGCGCTTGGGGTAGAGGGTGTAGTGGGCCAGTGTGGGGGTGCTGGCAACGTGCACCCAGTGGAGCCTACCAGCAGCACGCAGGCCAGTTTCGTCGAAGTGGACGATGTCCGAAGCGCGCAATTGGCGCTGGATTTCCTCTATGGTTGGGGCAACCCCCGTCTCGATGCAGTCATTAGCGTGGCGGATGGTGTCCTCCTCCAGGGGATGTCCATACAGGTCCTCAAACGTTTCGCGGGTCCGGGCCAGGGGGATGTGTTGGTAGACGTTGAAGTAAGTGGCCTGGGCTTTGATACGCGGCCCATACTGGGTTGGCTGGGTCACGTCTGGAGGGAATGCGGCGGTTGTGCGTTCCCGGCACACGGGACAGACCTTGATCTCCGCTTGGTGCTCGGTGACTTCCACGCGCACCGGCGGCAGATCGAAGACCTGGCGCTTCTCGTAGTCGGTGACGGGCACATCGACCAACGAGGCGTGGCAATGGGCACATTCCGTCACAGGATGGACCTCCAAGTGGTCCGGCCGCTCCACCGGCTCCAAGCGCCGCCCGGTGTGACCAGGCTGCCCGCCGTTCTGTCTCTCTCCCGAACGCCGCAGACTTCTCGTGCGCAGCACAGGAGGCTTCTTGTACCCGTCACTGGACGGTGGTTTACTGCTATTCCGGCTGTCTTTCGCCAACTGATCCCGCAGCGCCTGGATCGTGGTTGCTTGTTCCTGAATTGTGGCTCTCTGTTGTTCAATCGTCGCCTGCTGCCGACGAATCGTAGCCGCTTGTTCGTACAAGCAAGTCAACAGCCACTCGATCAGTGAATCCAGTGAGGCCAGATCTGGGGATGACGTTGGAAACGGAGATGAAGGCGACGCTTCTGCTGGTGCAATGACTGCAGACGCTTGCAGGGCAGTGACATCATTGATTGTCACGCCGTCGCTATGGGAGAGAACTTTAACCCCCGGTCCTGGTGTGAATACGATTCTCATCTTGCCTCAACTGTATGCTTGAAGAACTGAGTGTATCGCAAAGTGTACCTGATGTGTGTAAGATTGTCGTTAGAGCAACATTAGTTTGGCATTAGAATCACAGAGGCATGATCTCTTGTCTGACGGCTGCCGTCTCTTCAGGCATGAGGTCTGGCGAGTTACCGCCCAGCTTTTGGCTAATCCTCGTATTTGACGATGGTTTACCTTTTCGATGCCTTTGTTCAGTACAAGGACAGGAGGAACTGTGAATGACCCGCTGGCTTATGAAAGTAACCCGCTTATCTGGCCAGGAACTTAAGAACCAGATAGCCGGCATGCTGTTCGTCTTGCCATGGGTTCTGGGTTTTCTTCTCTGGACAGTCTTCCCGATGGGATCGTCGCTCTACTATAGCTTCACCCATTATGACCTGCTCCGCCCGCCCAGGTTTATCGGGATCACCAATTACACCAACCTGATCACCGATACGGATTTCCACCTGGTGATCAAAAACACCCTCTGGTGGGTGCTCTTCAGCGCCCCATTGGGTGTGATATCCGCCTTCCTGTTGGCAGCCCTACTGAACACGAACATCGTCGGCCGATCCGTCTTCCGGGCCATTTTCTTCTTCCCCTCCATCGTCCCGGCCATTGTGATCACGACCGTCTTCCTCTTCCTGCTCAACATCCAGTATGGCGCGATCAACTCAACCCTCAAAGCGCTCGGTTTTCGGGCCATTCCGTTCGTCTCTAGCCCCAATTGGGTCAAGCCTACCCTCTTAGTCATTCATATGTGGGCTCAAGGAGGGGCCATGATCATTTTCCTGGCCACCTTGCAGGACGTGCCGCGAGAGATGCTGGAGGCCGCCACAGTGGACGGCGCCAACGTCTGGGATAAATTCTGGTACATCACCATCCCCATGTGCACCCCGGTGATCCTGTTCAACACGATCATGGCCTTCATCGGTGGTTTCCAGAACTTCGACTTGCCATGGCTGCTCACCCAGGGTGGCCCGAACCGTGCCACCGAATTCATCTCCCTTTTCCTCTACCGCAATGCCTTCCTCTACCTGCGCATGGGCAAAGCCTCGGCCTTGGCGTGGGGGCTTTGCCTGATCATTGTGATTTTCACCATCGTCATTTTCCGGTCTTCGGCCCGGTGGGTTTACTATCGTTCAAGCGATAACTGAATGAATGACACCTGAAAGGGGACAAGAATATGGGAACAACCCTGATGCGTGGCGCAGTCTCAGCTGATAGAGTATTTGAGAAAAGCTGGTACCGCAGCACCCGAGGAATTCGCGGTTTATTGCCGGAGCTTATCAAGTATTGTACCCTGGTCTTTCTGGCCCTGACCTTCCTTCTGCCATTCTATTGGATGGTTTCATCGGCGTTCAAAGACGACAGCCAAATCTACGTGGTTCCACCCGTATGGGTTCCCAATCCCCCTCACTGGAACAACTTCTGGGATGCCTGGCAGGTAAAGGACTTCAACCGCATGGCCTATAACACGGTTATTCGCTATGCAGTCCCCGCAACCTTAGGCACCATGCTTTCATCGTCCCTGGTGGCTTACGGTTTTTCGCGTATCAAATGGCGCGGACGCGACATGCTGTTTGCGGTTATGCTGGCCACAATGATGATCCCGTTTCAAGTCCGGCTGGTGCCACTGTTCGTGATCTTTAAGGAGCTCGGCTGGATAAATTCCTACAAGCCGATGGTTGTTCCGGCCTTCTTCGGCAACCCGTTTTTCATATTCATGTTGCGCCAGTTCTTCAGGACGATCCCTACCGAGATCTCAGACGCCGCCAAAATGGACGGCGCCGGTGAACTGAATATCTTCTTCCGCATCATCTTGCCGCTCTCCAAGCCGGCCCTGATGGTGGTAGCGCTGTTTAGCTTGCTCGGTTGTTGGAACGATTACCTGGGGCCGTTGATCTACACCAATAAAGAGCCAGACTGGACGCTGGCGCTGGGGATCAACGCCATGCGCAGTGCTATGTACGAGACCGGTTTCAAAATCATGTTGTACCCGTACTTGATGGCAGTCAGTACCATCGTAACCGTGCCGATATTGATTGCTTTTTTCATAGCCCAACGCACATTCATCGAGGGTATCTCGTTGACTGGTTTGAAGGGATAGCACCCCGTGTGCTAAGTCTGCTCGACCTGTCGTCTTCAGCCACTTTACAGGGAGCGCGGGCGGAATCGGCGTGCCAGCTTTCGCCTCGCCACAGCAAATGAACGCCGGGAAAGCCGCTTCTATACCCGCTTCGAACGAAGCCATCCTCCATGGGTGGCTTCTTCTTTGGTGGGTGAGAGGGCCTCGAATTGCCCGCCGGTGGGAACTCTGGTACAATTCACCCTGCCCAGGCGGAGAGTAGGATTGAGAGAGCAACAAGGATAGAGTGTAGATCTATGGCTTCTACATTAAGACCAAGAGCCCGATCAGGTAGGCCGGCGACGGAACAAAGTCCAGAAGTGGTCTTTCAGCCTCGGGTCCATCAAGCGCTCAAAGGGGGAGTGGATGTACTGGTTAACCTGCTGCGCCCCACCCTGGGCCCCCACCCCCGCGTGGTGGCGCTGGAGCGCGTCGCGCAGCGTGACAAAGCACCAGAGATCCTCGACGATGGGGCCACCATCCTACGCCGCATCCTCCAACTGCCCAACCGAGATATGGACATGGGGGCTATGCTTCTGCGTCATGCTCTGTGGCAGTTGCACCAGGAGGTGGGCGATGGGACGGCCACAGCCGCAGTCCTCTTTCAGGCCCTCCTGCGAGAAGGGATGCGATGTGTGGCCGCCGGAAATGACCCCATGCGCCTGCGCCGGGAGATAGAGCAGGGGCTGGCAGCAGTGTGCACCTCGCTGCGGGCCATGGCCCGACCACTCGAGGGCGAAAGCCGCATCGCACAGGTGGCAGAAGCACTGTGCCAGGATCGCGAACTGGCCCTCCTGTTGGGTGAGATCTTCGACATCGTGGGCACCGAGGGCTACGTGCGAGTGGAAGGCGGCCGACACCGTGGGTTAGAGCGGGAGTACGTGGAGGGCGTCTATTGGGAAGGTGGCTGGCTCTCCTCCAGTTTTGTGACGGACCGTGTTCGTCAAGAAACAGTGCTGAATGAGCCCGCCATCCTGATCAGTGACCTCCACATAATGCAAGCCGATCAACTGGCGCCGGTGATGGATCGCGTTGTGCGGGCGGGGATTCCCAGCCTGTTGGTGATTGCCGGCAGTGTGAGCGACGACGCGCTGACCATCCTGATCGCCAACCAGAAGGCGGACAAGTTGGGGACCCTGGCCGTGCGGGCCCCCTCTTTCGGAGCACAGCGAACCGGTATCTTGCAAGATATCGCCGTCCTCACCGGGGGGGCGGTGTTCACTTCCTCGACGGGAGCGGAGATACACAGTGCCCAACTGGAGGATCTGGGACGAGCCCGGCGCGCGTGGGCGACCCGAGATTACTTCGGCATCGTGGGCGGCAGGGGCGATGCCCGCGCCTTGCGCAGCCGCATACAGCAGGTGCGCGGTGAGATCGAGCGGAGCCAGGATGCCCATGAGCAGGACAATCTGCGCCAGAGGCTAGGCCGGTTGCTGGGTGGGGTAGCCAGGCTGCGGATTGGCGCTCCCACCCCGGCCGAGTTGGAGGCGCGCAAGGCAGTGGCGGAGCGAGCGGTGGCCACGCTGCGGAGGGCCTTGCAGGGCGGGGTGGTCCCTGGGGGTGGGGTCGCCCTGCTGGCCTGCCAGCCGGCACTGCAGGAGACCGTCGGATCACGCATCCTCAGTCGCGCGCTGGAGGAGCCGCTGCGGGTGATCGCGGGAAACGCCGGTTACGAGCCAGGGACTGTCGTCGCCCGCGTGCGAGCCAGTTCCCCCGGCTGGGGATTCGACGCCCGGAGGGGGCAGATAGTGGACCTCTGGCAGGAAGGCATTCTGGATCCGGCGGTGGTCTTGCAGGCGGCGGTCGAGGTGGCGGTGAGCGGGGCGGTCATGGCCCTGACCACTGATGTCCTGGTGCACCGCCGCAGACCGCCGAAGGGTCTGGAGCCGTAGTCTGTGAATCCAAGAAGGACAGAGGTTCGGATGAGAGAGGGGCAGAATACGATGCAGAGAGAGTGGGCGCAGGTACGAGGATGCACCCAGTGCTCTGTCCTGGCCTTTGCCCTATCATCCCACTTCGCCGAGGATGGCCTGTGCTTCGCTGCCACCACCAGCGGCCTGTATCGCTCTGACGACGGCGGCTGCAGTTGGCAGCCTCAGACGGGTGCACTGGAGGGGATACCCGTCATCACTGTGGCTCTGTCCCCCAGCTTCCGCGATGATCAGACGATATTCGTGGGCGGCGCCGGGGGTGTGGCCCGCTCTATTGATGGGGGTCAGAGCTGGAGATTAGGCCGCTTCCCGGTGTCAGACGTAAGCATCTCCACCTTGGCTTTTTCCCCCAACTTTGCCCAGGATGGCCTCGCCTTCGCTGGAAGCCTCGAAGATGGCATCTTTCGATCCAATGACCGGGGAGTGAGCTGGCACTCCTTCAATTTCCGACTGCTGGATCTGAACGTGCTGACCCTGGCCATCTCCCCCGGCTTCACAGAGGATGAGATCGTGCTGGCGGGGACAGGCTCCGCCCTGTTTCGCAGTCACAATAGCGGGCTCGCCTGGCGAGAAGCGGACTTCCCTCTGGAAGCAGCGCCGGTGCTGTCTTTGGCCCTCTCCCCTGGCTTTGCCCGGGATGGGCTGGCCTTCGCTGCGACAGAGGCGGGGGGCCTATTCCGCTCTGAAGATCAAGGACGCAGTTGGGAAGCGGCGGATGGCCCTCTGGTGGGCAAGTGCGTCAACGCCGTGGCCCTCTCACCCACCTTCCCTCAGGATGGCGTCATCTGGGCTGCTGCGGAGACAGGTCTCCACCTCTCCGAGGATGGTGGGAAGTCGTGGGCACGTTGGGTGGACCTGGCTGATGCTCTGTGTGTGTCCATAGCATCTGGCTACGCCGGAGGTCTCCTGGCGTTGGCTGGCCTGGGCGAGGCAGGTATATGGCGCCTGGTATTGGGCCAGCCCAGATGAGGCCCGCAATCGGGGTGTGCGGGCAAGCTCGTTATAAGCCGCGAATAACTTCAAATGCGCTGTCGGTTGGCAGCGCAGAACCGAAAGGAGGGATCAGTGATGAGTGATAGAGTACGCATCGGTGTCGTCGGTGCGGGTAGCATCTCAGTACGGGGCATTCTTCCCCACTTGGCGCAGGAAGATGTGCAAGGTCGCGTGCAGATAACGGCCATCTGTGACCCGGTGCCCGGGCGCGCCCAAGCCGCAGTGGACCGGTTTCGCGGGACAGCGGCCTTCGAGCGCTACGAGGATCTGCTGGCCTGCGGGGAAGTGGATGCGGTGACCATTGCCTCCCCCATCGGCGTGCACTATGAGCAGGGGAAACTGGCTATCGAACATGGGGTACACGTCCACTTCAACAAGACCATGACCACCACAGTGGACGAAGCAGATGAACTGATCGAGTTGGCGAGCCAGCGGGGGGTCAAGCTGGTGGCCTCACCCGGCCAGATGCTGCGTCCCGGCTTTCGGGAGATACGCCGTCTGATCCTGGATGGCGCCTTGGGCACGCTGACGTGGGCCGTCACCGGCGCGGCGTTTGGACGGTATCACGAGGAGGAATCGGTACGCCACGGTGATGATATGCTGTCCAACATCAATCCAGCCTGGTATTTCCGACGCCCAGGCGGCGGTCCGCTGTACGACATGACTGTCTACGGACTGCACGCCCTGACCGGTATCCTCGGTCCGGCGAAGCAGGTCACCGCTTTCTCCGGCGTGCGCATCCACGAGCGCGAATTCAGGGGTGAGATGCTCCCCTGTGACATGGACGATAACACGCTGATAGTCCTCGACTTCGGCAATGCGCTCTACGCTTTCGTGTACGGAGTGGCTGCCGGCAGACTAAGAGATACATGGGGGCCAGTCGTCTTCGGTACCAAAGGGGCTATCAGCGGGGGCCAGTTGAACGGCGAACCGATTGATTACCCCGGGCGTGAGCTTGAGGTGGAATACAAGGGTCCAAATGCCTCACTGCCACACGTGGTTGGTCCCCATCGGTCCATGCAGGAAGCGCATGTTTATGAGGACATCATGCAACTGGTGGACTGGATTCGCGAGGACAAGCCGACCATCGTCACCGCCGAACACGCGCGTCACGTGATCGAGATCTTCGACGCTGCCTATCGCTCGGCGCAAACAGGTCAGGCCCAGACGTTGCGGACCACCTTCGAGCCCATCTCAATCTGAGGAAAGGAAGAAAAGGTGAATATCTCAATTCTCTCCTATTCGTTCCGTGGCTTGCTGCAAGCAGGCAAGATGGACGTGTTCGGGTATCTGGAAAGCGTGAAGTACCGCTATGGTTTGGATGCAGCCGATATCTGGAATGGGTTTCTGGTGAGCACGGAGGAGGACTACCTGAAGAAAGTAAGAGATGCGCTGGATGAGCGCGAACTGGTTCTGGCAGACCTTTGCGTAGACGGGGCGCACCTGTGGGAACCGGATCCGGATGCCCGCGAAGGGAACTATCAGAACGCTCTGGCCCACCTGCGGGCGGCGGAGATCCTGGGCGCCAAGGTCGTGCGTATAGATGCTGGTGGCCGGAACGAGGTCTGGACCGAAGAGGCCTTCGACTACATCATCAAGCGGTACAAGGAGTATGTACAGCGGGCCTACGACAACGGATACAAGGTCGGCGCGGAAAACCATTGGGGCCCGGAAAGCGTTTGGGCGAACATGAAGAAACTCTACGAGGCTGTAGACCACCCGGGCTTTCGCGTGTCGTGTCACATCGGGGGGTGGCAAGGAGCTAATGGCCAAGAAGCGGACCGGCTGGTAGCACCATGGGTGATCCACACTCACTTTCCTTGGAACATCACCGAGACCTGCCTGGCGGGAAAGATGGCGATTCTGCGCGATGCAGGCTACCAGGGTTACTACAGCGTGGAGCATCACAGCGGCAAGAACGAATACACCGAGGTGGCTATCCAGGTCGCGAAGGTGCGCGATGTTCTCGACCGGTGGCGTCTGGAATGACGAGCGTATTCGGAGGAGTCCTATGAAAGTTCTTGTTACTGGAGGCAGTGGACGTCTGGCGAAATATGTAGTCAAGGAGTTGGAGGGGAAGTATGAGTTAGTACTCTTCTCCCGGTCCCGTCCTCCAGAGGATCGAGCTCACTTGGCCTGGATCCAGGGGGATCTGAATGACTACACGGATTGCCAACGGGCGGTGGAGGGAGTGCAGGCCATCCAGCACCTCGGAGCAGTACCCTATCCGGTGGATCATCCCCAGATCCGGCCTCAGCGCCAGGCAGCTGGAATAGAGCTCCCACCCTTCGATATGACCATGCGCACCAACATCATGGGTACCTATTATCTGATGCAGGCAGCGGTGCAGGCTGGGGTCAAGGTGGTGGTGATGGCCGGGAGCAACTGCACCCTGGGCCACGGCTACCGCATCAGCAATAAGCCCTTCCCCATCCACTACCTGCCCCTTGACGAGGAGCATCCCACTGACGTAGAGGATTCCTACTCCTACTCCAAGCTGGTGGGGGAGGAGCTTTTGGCCTCTTTCACGCGGGCCTATGACATCCGCACCTATGTCACCCGGCCGGCAGGCATCTGTCCCCCGGAGCGACGCAAGGCCATGGCCGAGAATGTGCAGCCGGCCACGGGCTGGAGCGACTGGCTGTGGGGGTGGGTGGCCAGCGAGGACGTGGCCTGGGCGCACCGGGCGCTGATGGAGAAGGCGGAGGAGCTACCACCCCACGATGTGTACTTCGTCAACGGCGCTGACACCACAGCCCTGGAGGAATCGCGCGAGCTGGTGGCCAGATTTCGCCCCGATCTGCTTCCCCTGGCCCAAAGGCTGCAGGGGCACGAGTCCTTCATCAGCACCGAGAAAGCTCGACGGGCATTCGGGTTTGAACCGCAGTACACTTGGCGGGAATATCTAGACTTCTGAGCAACGTGGAGAATCACTAGTGCTCCAGTGGTACGAAGGTGGGATCGGCGCCGACGGCTATGCCCTCGACATGGCCCCGGCAGTCCATCTGGCGCACGAGTTGGTGGGGAAACAAAAGCTGTAGTGTAAGGCAGGGTGGTCCATGCTGGCTTTACCGCGCCCCCACCTCTGAGAGCACGTGCCGCTTGACCCGATAACAATCGCACGACTAAGGAGAGAGAAGATGGAAACTGCAGTTGGCGAGTTGACCTACCAGCAGCGCCTGGATGAGCTACATGCGATCAAGCTGCAACAGGCCCGAGAGAAGCGGGAGGTGAGAGGGCCGAGGGATGCGGACGAACAGGGCCTGGTCCTTCCGCCACCGGAGGTAAGAGAGCTCGTGGAAGCAATAAGCGGCTCCGGTGAAGTCGTCAGGGATGTGATCATTAATACTTTCAAGCCGGAGAGCAACCATCCCAGCGGTGGTTTCTTCGGGCCCCAAGCAAGCGGTGAGAATTTCAGGAGGCTGTTGGAGGTCCACCCTACGTACATCCAGCCGATGAGCTCGATGGCAGGGGTGTACATGGTCAGCTTCAACTCCTATCGTCAGCCTGGTTGGAACCCCGATTTCGACTACTCGCACCTGCATGAGGAACAGGAGAAATACAAGCTGGTCCACGGCATCGGCGGTCTCCAACACTTCTGCCCAGACCTGACCATCGGCCTTGAGCTGGGCTGGGGAGGGCTCCTGGAGAAAGTGCGTCACTATCGGGGAGTGAACGTCCACGTCTCCGAGTTCTATGACGGTCTGGAGGATGTCATACTTGGCATCCAGAGCTGGATCCGCCGTCACGCCGAAGACGCCCGAGGGATGGCGGAGACAGAGGAGAACCCGCAGTTGCGCGAGAATCTGGAGACTATGGCCGGCATCTGCGAGCGGCTGGTGACGGATCCGCCCGAGACCTTCCGCGAAGCCTGTCAATGGCTAGTCTTCTTCCAGGCGGCGGCCAAAATGTACAATGGCAGCGGCGAGTGGGGGCAACTCGACGAGCTACTGCGGCCCTACTACGAGCGAGACACTGCGGCGGGCATCCTCACAGATGAGGAGTCGGTTTTCCACATGGTGTGCTTGCTGCTCAGCGAAACAGCGTACATACAACTTGGGGGCCCTGATGCCGAGGGCCATGATCTCTCCAGCCCGGTATCCTACCTGGTCCTGGAGGCAATACATCGCCTGAAGATCCCGGCCAATATAGCGATCCGAGTTGGTGAGGGGCTAGACCCGAAGCTGTTTCGTAGGGGAGTCGAGATCTTGTTCGAGGACAAGATGGGCTTCCCTAAGTTCTTGGATGACAAATCGGTCAACGAAGGCTTCATCAAGAATGGGTATCCCATTGAACTCGCCCGCCAGCGCATATACTCTGGATGCCATTGGCTTGCCATTCCTGGACGCGAATATACACTAAATGACATCGTCAAGATAGACCTTGCAGCGATATTCGACGTTTCACTGCAGGATATGATGGCTGATTCCACCGTCCCCAGTGTGGAGGAGTTGTGGCGTCGCTTCGAAAAGCACCTCCGCCGGGCCGTTGAGGTGATTGCTGAAGGCATTGACTTCCACCTGGAGCACATGTACGAGGTGTTCCCTGAGTTACTGCTCGACCTATTCTGCTATGGCCCTGTGGAGAAGGGCCTGGACGCAACGCACGGCGGTGTGGAGTACTACAACATGTGCGTGGATGGTGCCTCCCTGGCCACCGCAGCGGACTCCTTTGCGGCACTGGAACAGCGGGTGGAGAAAGAGGGCCGTCTGACGTGGCGGGAGATGATGCACTACCTGGAGACCGACTGGGCTGGTCCTGATGGCGAGCGGGTGAGGCTCATGATGAGGAACATCCCACGCTTTGGCAGTGGGGGTTCCCGGGCCGATGAGTGGGCGGTTCGCATCTCCCAGACCTTCACCCGATTGGTGAGGGAGAAACCGACACGGGCGGGCTTCAACATGATCCCCGGATTTTTCTCCTGGGCCAAAGTCGTTGACTTTGGTAAGGCGCTCGGTGCTACACCCAACGGGCGGCACGCCCACGCTCCAGTTTCTCACGGGCCTAACCCTGAGCCGGGTTTCAACGAGGGCGCAGGTGGCACGCCCACGCAGATGGCCGTAGCAGTAGCGGCTGTGCAGCCGGGCTATGGCAACACCGCACCGCTGCAGTTGGACTTGGATCCGGGTCTGGCGCGCGATGAAGAGGGGGTACCCAAGATCGAAGCGCTGCTCCGAGGACACTTCGATTTGGGTGGAACCTTGGTAAACATCAACGTACTCAACAAGGAGCAGATTCTGGAGGCTCATAAGGATCCATCCCAATACCCCGACCTGATTGTGCGTGTTACAGGTTTTAGTGCCTACTTCGCCAACCTGTCGGAAGAATTACGCCAGCTCGTGGTGGATCGCATCGTCACTGGACTGTAGCTGTGATGGCGCATCACACATCACGCACCACACATCACGCAGGCACAATCTTTGACATCAAGCGCTTTGCTATCCATGATGGCCCCGGCATCCGGACCACCGTCTTTCTCAAAGGCTGCCCCCTGCACTGTCTGTGGTGCCACAACCCTGAGGGGATATCTCGACAGCCTCAACTGGTCTTCACGCCGCAGAGGTGCATTGGCTGTGGCCATTGCCTTGAGGTCTGTCCCGAGAGGGTGCACCGGCTCGTCAATGGCCAACATCTGATTGACTGGGGAAAATGTCTGGCCTGTGGGGCCTGTGCAGAAGGCTGTTATGCTGGTGCGCTGGAGTTGGCTGGGCGCCAGGTGACAGTGGATGAGGTGATGGAGGAGGTATTGCGCGATCGCCCCTTCTACGAGACCTCAGATGGCGGGATGACCCTCTCTGGGGGGGAGCCACTGGCCCAGTACAACTTCACCCGATCGCTGCTGCGGGCTGCCAGGGCTGAGGGAATAGACACCGCGCTGGATACCTCGGGCTTCGTCCCCTGGAGACAACTGGAGGGGCTGCTACGCTATACTGGCCTCATCCTCTACGATCTGAAACACATGGACCGCGCGCGACACATCGCCCTGACCGGAGCGCCCAACGAGCGGATCCTGGACAACTTGCGTCGGCTGGACGCCGCCGGGCAGGCGATCTGGGTTCGAATCCCGCTCATTGCAGGCCAGAACGATGAGGAGTCGAACTACCATGCTCTGGGCCAGTTCTTATCGGGTCTGAAGCACATCGAGCGCATCGAGATGCTGCGCTATCATCGGCTCGCTGAGTCGAAGTATGAGCACATCGGTTGTGCTTACCCACTACAGGGTCTGGAGCCGCCCACTGAGGACGAGGCGGAGTCACGCCGGCAGATCTTACTCAGCTATGGTCTATCGCAGACGATCGTTAGATGACCTCACATCGGTAGTCCATAGTCCGGAGTCCAAAGTCCACAGTCGGGACCAGGGACTGAGGACTAAGGACTAAGTGAGAACTGCAAAGACCTCTTGGTCGGTCGTCTTAATGCTTGAAACTGCAAAGACCTGTTGGTCACTCGTAGTCTAACGTGTGTAACCCAAGACCTTGATCAGCTCACC
>Ga0114930_10002378_pt1 | contig 17024 bp, 18 predicted proteins | sample AnhtaG_FD_87300 | JGI IMG/M metagenome (GOLD analysis project Ga0114930, IMG submission 87300) | Deep subsurface microbial communities from Anholt, Denmark to uncover new lineages of life (NeLLi) - Anholt_01485 metaG | ecosystem: Environmental > Aquatic > Marine > Oceanic > Sediment | place... | reverse complement strand
GCCAACAACTCAGCTTTCATCTGATCGCGGGTGCATTTCATGGTCAACCTCCAAAAGCTTGGTATGGGTTTATGGGGATGACGTGATTATGCCACAATCTGCCCCAAAACTGAAATGCACCCTCACCCTCCTTGTATGTTGGTGGCGCGTATGGTATAATAGTATTGTCGGCGTGCGGGCTGTGATCTTGAAACTACTGACGAGCACGCCGAGTTGCCAGCAGCCGTCGGCTGAGCAGGGCAAGGGGAGGCGGACTGAGAGCAGATGAGCTCCAAACGCGACTACTACGAGGTGCTGGGGGTCGGACGCGCGGCGAGCCAGGACGAGATCAAACGGGCCTACCGTCGGATGGCCCGCCAGTACCACCCCGATGTGAATAAGAGCGCCGATGCCGAGGACCGCTTCAAGGAGATCAACGAGGCCTATCACGTGCTCAGCGACCCGCAGATGCGGGCCCGCTACGACCGCTTCGGCCACGCTGGATTGGAGGGCACCGCCTTCCCCGACTTCACCGGCTTCGGAGGCTTCGGCGACATCTTCAACGAGCTGTTTCGGGGCTTCGGCATGGGGGACTTCGGGCGCTCAAGAGCACGGGCCCGGCCCCGGCGAGGAGCCGATCTGCGCTACGATCTGCAGCTGACCTTTGACGAGGCTGCCTTCGGGTGCGAGAAAGAGATCGAGGTGCTTCGCTCCGAGACATGCCCCCGCTGCCGGGGCAGCGGCGCTGAGCCGGGCACCCAACCGGTGCGCTGTCCGCAGTGCAACGGCACCGGTGAGGTGCGGCGTGTCCAGCAGTCCATCCTCGGCTCCTTCGTCAGCGTCACCACCTGCCCCCGCTGTCATGGCGAGCGAGAGATCGTCACCACTCCCTGCCGCGAGTGCAGAGGACGCAAGCGCGTGCAGGTCACGCGGATGCTCCTGGTCGAGGTCCCGCCGGGGGTGGACGACGAAATGCAGATCCGGCTCAGCGGCGAGGGCGAGCCGGGTGTCTACGGCGGCCCGCCGGGCAACCTCTACGTGGTCGTTCATGTGGAGCCGCACCCCTACTTCCGACGCCAGGACCACAACATCATCCTGGAATTGGGCATCAATGTGGCCCAGGCCGCGCTGGGCGATGAGGTGACAGTGCCCACTCTGGATGGGGAGGAAAAGCTGGCCATCCCCGCTGCCACCCAGACGGGCACCGTCTTTCGGATGCGGGGCAAGGGCGTGCCCTATCTGCGGCGCAACGGCCGGGGAGATCAATTGATTGTGACCCAGGTTGTCGTCCCTACTGAATTGACCGAGGGGCAGAGGGAACTTTTCCAGCAGTTGGCGAAGACCCTGGGACGGGAGGTGATCCCCCAGAAGGACAGGCGTTTTCTCGACAGGTTCGGAGACATCTTCAAATGGTAGAGGAGGGTGATTCTGATCCAGGCCAAACCTGGATTGAGGTGAGTGTGGAGACCAATGGAGAGGGGGCTGAGCCGGTCAGTGAGCTCTTCAACCGTTATGAGACGGGCGGGGCAGTGGTGTCAACGGATTTTGGCAGCGGATCTAACGGATTGGATGACAGAGGGGTTGTTACGGTCAAAACCTACCTTCCGGTGAGCGAAGAGGGGGTCCAGGCCAGAAAACGGCTGGAGGAGGGGCTGTGGCACCTGAGCCAGCTCTATCCCCTGCCTGAGCCCACCTTTCGAGTCCTCACTTACGAGGATTGGGCCACTGCCTGGAGGAAGCACTTCCCCATCTTGCACATTGGCCGGCGATTGGTCATCCGCCCCCCCTGGCTGGAGTACCAACCCCGACCTGATGAGGTGCTGATCGAACTGGAGCCCGGCATGGCCTTTGGCACAGGACTGCATCCCACGACCCGCATGTGCCTGCTGGTTATGGAGGATCTGATCCGGCCCGGGATGCGGGTCCTCGATGTGGGCACCGGTTCGGGGATACTGGCTATTGCCGCAGCCATGCTTGGCGCTGGCTCCGTCCTGGCCCTGGACACTGACCTCCCTGCTGTCAGAGTGGCCCGGGCTAACGTAGCCGCCAACAAGGTCGCCGATCGCGTGCACGTGGAGCACGGTTCCCTCAGAGGCTTGAAATCCGATACTTGGCATGTGATAGTAGTCAACATTTTGGCCCGGACCATCATCGCCCTGCTGGAGCAGGGGTTGGCGGACTATCTAGCCCCCGAAGGAAAGCTTGTGGCAGCGGGCATCATCAAAGAGCAGGCAGGAGAGGCTGAGCGGGCCTTCGCGTCGCATGGGCTGACTATCAGCGACCGCAAGCAGGAGGGGGATTGGATCACGCTGATCGGCCGGCCCTGAGGCTCGATTGGACTGATAGAATTGGATGCAGATTGGCCCTATGCAAATGGGCCGCTTTTTGTTATAATCAGCGTGTGCCATAAAGGGAGGGAGTAGGCTATGAAGATCGCCCTGAAACCCAACTCCGCTGTCCCTCTCTACCTGCAGATCAAAGAACACCTGCAGAAGCAGATCAAGCGAGGTGTCCTTCCACCAGCAACCAGGTTGCCCTCCACCCGAAGCCTGGCTGAAGAGCTGGAGGTGAGCCGGATCACCGTGGTCAACGCCTACGCCGAGCTGGCGGTTGAGGGGTGGGTGCAGGCCCACGTGGGCCAGGGCACCTTCGTGAGTGATCTCCGCAGAGGAGTGGAGCGAGCGGGGATCGGCGAGCCCTTTCCCCTGACGGGGACAGGCACCTGGCAGACCACCCTCCTGCGCCCCCCTGGAGTCTCGGCCAGCAACATGTTGGCCGACATGCTGCACCTGTCCCAACAGCCCGACCTCATCTCCTTCGCCATGGGCGCACCGGCCACCGACCTGTTCCCGGTGCGTGATTTCCGCCGAGCTATCAACGTGGTGCTACGGAGGGATGGCGCTGAGGCCCTGCAGTATGATGGGGCCGCTGGCTACAAGCCCCTGCAGGCGACCATCGCCAAGTACCTGCAGGCCAGAGGCATCAAAGCCCGGCCCCGGGAGGTGCTCATCACCTCGGGGTCCCAGCAGGGGCTGGACCTGGCAGCACGGGTGCTCACGGAACCAGGGGAGTGCGTGATCACCGAGAGCCCCACCTACCTGGGAGCCCTCGACGTTTTCGAGTCCCATGGGGTGCGGGTGATGGGTGTGCCTGTGGACGAGGAAGGCATGCGGGTTGATATTCTGGAGAGGTTGATCTCTCGCCATCGCCCCAGGCTCATCTACACCATCCCCACCTTCCACAACCCCACGGGGGTCACCATGAGCCAGGGCCGACGCGAAAGACTACTGGCGCTGGCCCGGCAGCACCATGTTTTCATTCTGGAGGATGGTGTCTGCTCCGAACTTCGGTACAGCGGCACCCCCCTGCCTGCTCTGAAAGCCCTGGACCGACAGGGACACGTCGTGTACCTGAACTCCTTTTCCAAGATCTTACTGCCAGGCATCAGGGTGGGCTACGTGGTGGCCTCAGGACGCATCCTGGAGAGGCTCGTCGCGGCCAAGCAGTCAGCCGATCTGTTCACCTCCTCCCTCATGCAGCGGGCCCTGGCCGAGTACCTGGCCGCCGCGCGCCTGGAACATCACCTGACTCATGTATGTCAGGTCTACAAAGCGCGGCGGGACGCGATGCTGGAGGGCCTGGCCCGTCACCTGCCAGCCGATGCCCACTGGAGCACCCCCCAGGGAGGGTTGTGTCTGTGGGTCAATCTCAGCAGTGACGTCTCCGCCGTTCAATTGTACCTCACCGCCATTGGCTACGGCGTGGCCTTTGCAGTAGGGTCGGTCTTCTTTCCCCCTGAAGGGGACAGGCCCCCCGACGCGGACGGGCCCGATCGGCGGCCCTCCCGCTCCTTCCGGCTCAACTTCGCGGCCCATCGGCCGGAGCTGATCGAGCTGGGGCTCCGCCGGGTGGCGAAGGCGCTGCGGGAGGAGATGGCTAAGAGGAGCGTGTGTACCAACCGTGCAGGAGAGGCCGCCGCCGTGGTCACAGGGTGAGGGATGGCCATGCACCGCTTCTTCATCCCCCCGGAGTGGATCGGCGAGGAGGGGGTCATCCTGGGGGATCCAGTGGCCCACCAGATCCGCAATGTGCTGCGCATGCGTCCCGGCGATCACATCCTGGTGCTCGACAACTCCGGCTGGGCGCGGGAGGTGGAACTGCGAGAGGTGGGCTTGGAGCAGGTGGTGGGGGAGGTGGTGCGCCGTATGCTGGCCCAGGGGGAACCGCGGACCAAGATTACACTCTACCAGGGAGTGCTCAAGGGCCGCCGCTTCGAGTTCGCTCTGCAGAAGGGGACGGAGCTAGGCATCGTCGAGTTTGTGCCCCTGATCAGCGACCGGGCCATCATCGCCGACGTGGGAGATGTGGACAAGAGGCGCGCTCGCTGGAAGCGGATTGTGCAGGAGGCAGCCGAGCAATCGGGGCGGGGCCGGTTGCCGAATCTGGAACCAGCCATGCTCTTCCCCCGTGCCTGCGAACGGGCCCAGCAGCAAGGGGGACTGGGCCTCATCCCCTGGGAGGGGGAACGCGGCCTCAGCCTGCGGGCGGTGCTTGCTGAACGGCAGAGGAAGCCCTTCATCGTCAGCCTACTCGTCGGCTCGGAGGGGGGCTTCACTGCCCAGGAAGTGGAGCTGGCCCGGCGCTACGGTATCCAGCCCGTCACCCTCGGGCCCCGCATCCTCCGGGCCGAGACCGCGGGGCTGGTGGCGACGACGGCCATCCTGTATGAGTTGGGTGATTTGGAGTAGCAGCGGTTCTAGCCGCGCTAGAAGGAGAGACAAACATGCGAAACCTGGAGATCCGACAGATCGTCCTGTCCGGGGTGATGATCGCTCTGGTCGCCGTTTTCACCCTGGCGATCAGAGTGCCCTTCGCCCCTACCAGAGGGTACTTCAACTTCTCCGATGTGGCCGTCTTCTTCGCCAGTTTCGCCTTTGGCCCGTGGATCGGCCTCATCGCCGGTGGTGTGGGGGCCGGCCTGGCCGATGTGGTGGGCGGTTACGCCATGTACGCTCCTCTCACCTTCTTTGCCCACGGGCTGGAGGGCCTCATTGCCGGCTACATTGGGGGCCGGAGTCAGGGTGTGGCGCGAATGATCCTGGGCTGGGCTCTGGGGGCTGTCGTGATGCCGGCCTTCTATTTCGTGGGCGAGGCTTTCGTGTTCGGGATGGGGGTCGGCCCGGCAGCTACGGAGGCGCTTACGATCAACATCCCCCAGGTGGTGGCGGGCGGCATCGTCGCCATCCCCCTGGTGTTGGCTGTACGGCGTGCCTATCCACCGATCACCCAGTGGGCTCAGCCGCGAGCATGGCGGGAATAGCTGTGTTTACAAGGATATGACAACGAAGTGGGGGGATTAACCGAATATGACTGGGCTCATCGCACCGGCCTGAAGAGCCGGCACAAGGTGTGTGCAACGGGGCTCTATTCGATAAATCCTTACAATTCGTTGTCATATTTTTCCCCGTACGAGGGAGGTGAGGGCCAAAGACGGAATCGACTTAGGAGAGGGACATGAAGTGCGTCGTGTGTCACAGCCCCAACATTGAAAGAAGGACGGTTGACGAAACCTTCCAGGTGGAAGGCGACATTGTCTTAGTACCTGTCGAGCTCCTGGTCTGCAGTAGCTGCAGTGAGCGTTACTATGACCAGCGGACGATGCGACGACTGGAAGATATTGAGGATCAACTCCGGAGCAAGACTTTGTCCCTGAATCCAATCGGGAAAGTGTTGAGGCATGTTGCAGAGCACGCTTAGGTCCTTCTAGGGCCTTTGTCCCTGAGACACAATTTGGTGTGGGTAACGAGTCAACAAGTAACGAGGAGATCCTTCACCCCCTCGTCACTCGTTACTCATTCCCCGTTTGCCCCCGAGGCGCATTTGGAACCCATCATCGCCATCGAGAATCTGTACTACGCTTATCCCCCCTTGACGGCGGGAGCGGAGAGCCTTCCTGTCCTCAAGGGGGTTTCGCTGTCCCTGGCCCGGGGCGAGTGCCTGGCCCTGCTGGGCCCCACCGGGGCAGGCAAGTCCACCCTGTGCCTGACCCTCAACGGCATCATCCCCCACCTGACCGGCGGCACCTTCCGGGGCGAGGTGTGGGTGGCTGGCCGCAATACCAAGGAAAGCGACCCTGGCGAGCTGAGCCAGAGGGTGGGTCTGGTCTTCCAGGACCCGGAGAGCCAGCTCTTCAACATGACTGTGGAAGATGAGGTGGCCTTTGGCCCGGAGAGCCTGGCCCTGCCCCCCCATGAGATCGAGGCCCGAATTGACGAGGCTCTGGAGACGATAGGCATCGCCGATCTCCGCCATCGCTCCCCCCTGGAGCTGTCGGGCGGGCAGAAGCAGCGGGTGGCTTTGGCGGCCATGCTCGCCATGCGCCCGGAGGTGCTGGTACTGGATGAGCCCACGGCCAGCCTCGACCCGGCGGGCAAAGCCTCGATTCTGGAGGCCGTCCTCCGTCTGCGAAGAGAGACCGGCATGACGATCCTGTGGGTCACCCAGGATGTGGATCAGGCGCCGCTGCTGGCCGACCGGGTTCTGCTGCTGGGCCAGGGGCGAATTCTGCTGGAGGGGGAGCCTGGGGAGGTCTTCGGCCAAACCAGCCAGTTGCGGAGTCTGGGCCTGGCCCTTCCTCAGATGCGGGAGTTAGCAGCGTGTTTCAATGATCGGCAGGAGAGCGACTATACCTGGCTCACGGTGGAGGAGGCGGCCCGCGACCTGGGGGAGGTCATTCCCCCTGAAGGGGACAGGCGTGGCTGAACCAGCCATCGAACTATACTGCTGCTCCTACCGCTACAACGCCGACATCCCTGCCCTGCGAGAGGTGAGCTGCACCATCCCCGCTGGCACCTGGGCAGCCCTCATCGGGCAGAATGGCTCGGGCAAGACGACGTTGGCCAAGCTGTGCAACGGGCTGCTCCGCCCCGACGAGGGACGGGTGCGCATTCTGGGCCAGGACATCGCCAGGCAGCCGGTGAGCAAGATCGCCCGCAGTGTGGGCTACCTCTTCCAGAACCCCGACCACCAGATCTTCGCCCCCACTGTGCGGGAGGAACTGGCCTTCGGACTGCGCAACCTGGACTTCCCCCCCGTCGAGATCGAAGGGCGCATCGAGGAGGCGCTGGCCCTCTTCAGCCTGGAGCCCTACGCCGATCAGCCACCAGCGGTGCTGGGCTACGGCCTGCGCCGTCAGGTGGCGGTGGCCTCTCTTTTCGCTCTGCGCCCCCCCATCCTCATCTTAGACGAGCCGACCACCGGACTGCACTGGGGGGCTACCCAGGCCCTTCTGGACCGCCTGGCTGAGCTCCATCGAGCCGGGCACACGGTACTGCTCATCACCCACGATATGCGGCTGGTGGCCGAGCGAGCGGAGTGGGTGCTCATCCTCCATCAGGGGCGGCTGCTGACCGAAGGCCCGCCGCGAGAGCTCTTCGCTCAGCCGGAGATGCTGGCACGTGCCTCGCTCAGTCCAGCCCCCATCACCCGTCTGGCCCAGCGGTTGCGCCCCCGGGGGATGCGAGGGGATAGCCTGACCGTTGAGGAGTTCTATCGGGAGTACACAACTCTGCCTGTCCCCTTTAGGGGGAAAGCGAGGGCTCTTCCGTGAGCACCCGCTTCGATCTGTATGTGGCCCGGAGCTCATGGTTGCACCGCCTGGACCCCCGCACCAAGCTGGGCTTCGTGGGGGTGAGCTTCGCCCTGCTCTTTCTCAGCAGCCACCTGGCACTCTTAGCCGCATATCTGGTGGCCGTGCACCTTCTGCTGTGGGCAGCTCGCATCCCTTCAGACCGCATCCGTTGGCTGTGGAGGCAGATGTGGCCGCTGACACTGCTCATCCTGCTGCTGTGGCCCCTCTTTTATCCCCTGGGCCAGCCAGTCCTGTGGGCCTTCTGGCGGGTGCGGATCACGCTGCCCAGCCTTCTGCAGGGGCTGGCGGCAGCGCTGCGAGTGGATGGGCTGGCCTTTGCGGTGTTCGTCCTGTTGGTGAGCACCGATCAGGCCCGGCTGGTGCAGGGGTTGGTGCGGCTGAGAATGCCCTTTGAGTGGGGCCTCATTCTGGCTATCGCCCTGCGTTATCTGCCGCTGCTGTACAGTGTCTATGGCACCATCACCGACGCCCAGCGGGCTCGGGGCTGGACAGCGGAGCAGGGCTCCCTGCCCACCCGGCTCCGCGCCTATGTGCCCACCCTGGTGGCGCTGGTCATCGCCGCGTTGCGTTTGAGCGACACCCTTACCCTGGCCCTGGCGGCCCGGGGTTTTCGACCGGGTCACCGCCGGACCACCTATCGCTCCTTGCATCTGCGCCGGACCGATTGGTGGTGCCTGGCCGGGCTGGGCCTGATCCTCGTTGCCACAATCGGCCTTAGATTGGGACTGGATTGGTAGCTCGCTGTTAGCTTGACAGGACCCCTCGACGATGGCATAATAATCATCGTCGCTTTGATAGGAGTTGTACCACACTTCAACCCCGACGGAGGGCGAAACTGGTTTCGCCCAGGTGAGGAACCAGGATGAGAGATCAACGCATGTATCAATGGCCTCTGCCCCTTTGAAGTAATTGAGGCCTGAGCAAGGTGCACGTGTTGCACCTCACCCCTAATCGTATAACCTCCCCGATCCGTCAGCCTCGCCCCTGCTGATTTTCCCCCCTTCCCTCCTGGAGCGGGGAGCCGGCTGACGATGACCGGGGCCCAGAGCTCAAGGAGATGAAGGAATGAGGACCGCTGGCAACGCAGCTTCCTACCCCCAAGATCACGCCAATCTCATCTATCTGGACAACGCCGCCACCTCCTGGCCTAAGCCACCAGAGGTCACGGAGGCTATGGTCCATTTTATGGAGCAGGTGGGGGCCAACCCTGGCCGCTCGGCACACCGCCTCTCAGTGGAGGCAGGGCGTATCGTGTAGGATGCACGGGAGGCGCTGGCGGATCTTTTCCACATCCTCGACCCCCTGCGCATCGTCTTCGGCCATAACGTGACCGAAGCGCTCAACCTGCCCCTCAGGGGACTGCTGCGCCCCAGCGACCACGTGATCACTAGCTCCATGGAGCACAACGCGGTGATGCGTCCCTTACGAGCCCTGGAGAGGGAGCGGGTGAGGGTAACGCTTGTCCCCTGCTCGCCGGAGGGTTTCCTCGATCCCGATGATCTGGAGACAGCTATCCGCCCCGAGACAGTGCTGATTATCCTCAACCACGCCTCCAATGTGGTGGGCACCCTGTTGCCGGTGCGGGAAGTCGGGGGGATTGCTCGCGAACATGGAGTTCTCCCTTTGGTGGATGCCGCCCAGACCGCCGGCTGTTATCCCATTGATGTGCAGGCCGATCGCATTGATCTGCTGGCCTTCACCGGCCACAAGGGACTCTTGGGGGCCCAGGGCACTGGCGGCCTCTACATCGGCGAGAGACTAGATCTGGAGCGGCTTAGGCCGCTGAAGCACGGTGGTACGGGGAGTCGGTCGGAGAGGGAGGAGCAGCCTAATTTCCTGCCTGACAAGTACGAGAGTGGCACCCTCAATACGGTGGGGCTGGCCGGCCTGGGGGCGGGGGTGGAGTATGTGTTGAGCCGGGGCGTGGAAAACATCCGCCGTCACGAGGTGGCACTCACCCAGCAACTCATAGAGGGTCTCTCCTCCATACCTGGGGTGAAGCTCTACAGCCCTCGCGACGCCGAGCGACAGATAGCTACCCTTTCCCTTAACATCGAGGGCGTTTCGCCCTCGGAGGTCGCCCTCCGGCTGGACGAGGAGTTCGGTATCATGTGCCGGTCAGGGCTGCACTGTGCGCCAGCGGCCCACAGCACGATCGGTACCTTTCCCAGGGGCACTGTCCGTTTCGGTTTGAGCTATTTCAACACGGGGGAAGAGATAGGGGCAGCAATTGGCCGTGAGGGAGCTCGTTGAAGGCAGATGTGGGGAGAAGAGACCGCTTTCTTGAAAATCAAGTTGCACCTCGTCAAAAAATCACAGCGAGTCTGGACAAATTGTGTGAGGTGAATTCCAATGCCGAAAATCGTGGATGCTCGCGGCAAGCCCTGTCCCGAGCCGGTGATCCTCACCCGGCAGGCCATGACCGAGGGGGAGGTGGTCACCACCATCGTGGACAATGAGATCGCTCGGAGGAACGTGACCCGCATGGCTGAGAGGGCTGGTTGGGAGGCGAGGGCCGAGGAAAGGGAGGAGGGGATTTACCTGCACCTCACCCCGAAGGAGGCGAAGGTAACCCCCCAGGCTGAGGCTGCGCCAGCCGAAGGTCCCACGGTAGTGCTCATCCCAGCCAACGCAGTGGGGCGCGGCCCGGAGGAGCTGGCGGAGATCCTGATCCGGGGTTTCCTCCACACCTTGAAGGAGCTCGAGCCACGGCCTGACAGGATGCTCTTCATCAACACCGGGGGCAAGCTGGTCGTCGAGGGCTCGCCAGTCCTGGAGGATCTGGAGGCACTGCACGACAAAGGGGTGGAGATCCTTGTCTGCGGCACGTGTCTGAAATACTTCGAGCTGGTTGATCAGGTGGCAGTGGGGGAGGTTTCCAACATGTACACCATTGCCGAGGCGCTTCTGCAAGCGGGAAGGATAGTAGTTGTGTGAACTATGGGTGAGCACTCCTATAGCGTGGTGCTTTTCGCCTCCGTCCAGATGGCCATCCGCGCCGAGAGGCTTCTGAAGGGGGTCGGCCTCGGGGTGAAGCTGATCCCTGTGCCCCGCCAACTGAGCAGCGACTGCGGCGTTTGCCTGCGCTTCGATGGGACGCAAGCGACAGAGGTGGAGGAGATTCTGGAAAATCATGGAGTTCCACTGGAGGGTATCTATCGCCTCCCTTGAGCCCAAGTAGAGGAAGAAAGGAGATGCAGATCCGTCTGACCACACTGACCAGCGCGGCGGGTTGAGCGGCCAAGATGGGCCCTGAGGCCCTGGCGGAGGTCCTGCGCCCGCTGCGCGAGATGTTCTGCGCCGAAAAATACTCCCATTTGCTCGTCGGGCTGGACCCCAGCGACGATGCCGCCATCTACAAGCTGAGCGACGAGGTGGCCGTCATCCAAACCCTCGACTTCTTCCCGCCCATCGTTGATGACCCCTACGACTACGGAGCCATCGCCGCTGCCAATGCCATGACCGATGTCTACGCTATGGGGAGCGAGGTTCCGCTGGCCCTCAACATCTGCGGCTTCCCCTCCCCCCGAGATGGACCCGGCCATCGCGGCTGAGATACTACGGGGAGGGGTGGAGAAGGCGGCCGAGGCGGGGGCGTCCTCGCCAGCGGCTACACCTTGGACGACAAGGAGCCCAAATACGGCCTGGCAGCGATGGGCATAGTCCATCCCGACCGCGTGGCTACCGAGGCCGGGGCCAGGCCGGGCGATGTGCTGGTGCTAACCAAGCCTCTGGGGGTTGGGATCATCACCACCGCCCTCAAGGGAGAGGTGGCCAACCCAGCCCACATGGAGGTGGCAGTGAAGAACATGAAGAAACTCAACCGCAGCGCAGCTCGGTTGATGCAAGCGGTGGGCGTTGACGCCTGCACCGACATCACAGGCTTCGCTCCTTTGGGCCACGCCCAGGAGATGGCAGCCCTCAGCGAGGTGAGGATACGCTTTCATCTGGGAAAACTTCCCTTCCTGGAGGGGGCGAAGGGGTACGCCGAGGATTGGCTCTTCCCCGCTGGCACGTGTAACAACCAACGAGCCTACGAGCACGCGGTGCACTTTGCGCCAGAGATCCCTGAGGAGATGCAGCAGCTCCTGTATACCCCCGAGACGTCGGGGGGACTGCTCGTCGCCATCCCCCCAGAGAGGTTGGAGAGGCTCACTGATCTCTTCATCGAGGAGGGGGAACCTCTTTGGGGCGTCGGGGAAGTGATGGAAGGTGAAGTGGTCGAGGTCGTGTGGTGGGGAAGAAAACCGTCTCGGTGGGAACGCCTCGGCCCTCACGGTGGATGAGGCAACGAGTGGGCTGAACCCTTGCCTGTCCTAGCCGCTTGTCTTGCCTGTCCCCTGGCCAGGACAGGCTGTAAGGGGAAGGGTCAGGCCAGGGTTGACTCGGTGCCTCGTCAACTCGTTACTCTCTTCTGTGAGGTTCCGGGGTGTCCTCGCCCCATCGAGGCACTGAAAGGGTCTCGGTGGGGACGCCTCGGACCTCACGAAGGAGATGGCAGAGATGGAGGATGGCTTTTGCCCCATCTTGAATGGCTGGGGCTCTGATTGCACAAAACTTACTTTAGAACACGCGGGAAGAGATAGGGACAGCAATTGAGGGTGTGAGGGAGATTGTTGAAAGCAGGTGAGGGAGGAACAGAGAAGCTACTTGCGTGAGCGCCTTTCCTTCCAATCGTGCCACAGAGTAGGGCCGGTCATGATCAGCGTGAAGATTAGAATTCCGCCTAGTAGGGCGACAATGGGAGCATCTCTTGAATATCTCACCCAGCCTAGTATAGCCTCCATCCGGTTGCGTAGCATGGCGGTCGCTGCCACAAGCAATGCGACAGTTATTGCACTTCCCGCAATCCACTCAACCGTCTCAGCTCCTGCCTCGTATTTCAGGAATTCCAAAAGCCTTCTGATTATGGATATCGCTTTCTTGCGAATGAAGATGCACCTCCCCTTATCAGATTTGTTGATACGACAAAAAGGATAACATAAATAAACAGGCTAATAGCGAACAGAGACCAGTTCAGGCCAGTTGCGGAAAGAAATTGACCAAAAACCAAGGCAGCGATAGAAAGATTCGCTAAATCCATAAGCTTATCTGCCCATAGTTTGCGTTGTTCTCTATCAAGCCGCATTATCGAGATTCCTTTCAGATTCATAGAATATTTTACACCGCTTCAGAATCCTTGTCAAAAAAACCGAGCTGATCAGTATTCCCAAACCCACCAGGGATGGCCATCCGAGGGGCAGGGAATGCCCTTGGCAAAAACGCGCCAGGGCTCTTCCCCTCGCGCAGCCACGGTCGCAGCGTTAAAGTGGCGCTCCAGCAGATCGGGGCCGTATACCTCCTGCATCGCCGCGTACCAGGACTGGCCTCCCCGCTGCTGGAGGTGCCAGTACTCCAGGGCCATGAAGTGCCAGTGCCAGTGGAAATCGGGCTGGTCATGGGATGATATGCGCTCCCACCCCTGCCGGCGGGCCAGGGCGGTCAGGTCCACGTAATATCCATAGGGTGTCGCGTCTTTGAAATGCCCGCCCGCCTCCGGTGCCTCAACAGCCCGGGCCCGGTAGCTGAGATCCCAGGTTTGGGCCGTGAGCGGCTCCCCCTGCCGCCCATCCTGCTCTCGGCAGTGGAGATACAGCCGCCAGTAGGTCTCCCCACCCAGCACCTGCGGCACCATTTCCAACAGCGACGCACCACCGGGCGTGCCGTAATCCCACAGAAGGTCAATGGCGCACCCCCCCTTGTGCCAACTGAGATAGTCGGAGGTCTCATTGGCGAATTCAGGACCGCGCCACATATCGCTCAGCGTCCCCAGGAAATCGTGGCCGCTTTTCTTCCCTATCGCCTGCCGCAGCCCCTCGAAAGCGGGGGCCACCGCGCTGTTCAACTTCGCGTTGCCCACTTCCACATCTGCCAGCCTGACCAACTCTTGATCCCCTGCTGGAGATCCCTTCCACCGAGGATCGGTCAATACCCGAGGGTCGGCCGGCTCTCCCCAGACCAGCCCGCCCGCAGTCCAGCTCAGCGGTCCGACGAGCATGGCCACTGTTGTCAGCCGTCGAGGCAATCCTCCTTCGGCATCAAAAACGATGAGTACCTCTCCATCGTAGCAGTGCCACAAGGCAGCTAGCTGTGCCCCATCCGAGGACCAGACAGGGCTCCCGACGCCACCCCACCAGGTGAGCGCTCGCATCCCTCCCCCCTCCGTTGGGGGGTGATCCACCTCTAACCTGTAAACCTCCGAAGACTCGTCGGGGGCGTGGGCCACAAATGCTACAGCCCTTCCGTCCACCCTGTCCCCGTCAGGGGACGACCAGGTGGGGTCGGCCTCCCGAGTGGGGCTGTCGGTGAGCTGTCGCGCCTCACCCCCTTCGGCAGCCATGACGAAGAGGTCCGGATCGCCGTACCGCCAGGAGGTGAAGGCCAGCCACTTCCCATCGGGGGACCAGGCGGGGCCGAAATCCCCCCAGGGCGAGTCCGCGGTGAGGTTCACCACTCCCCCACCGTCGCTATCCATCCGGAAGATATCCAGATCACCGGCGCGGAAGGAGTCGAAAGCGATATGGGTGCCAGAGGGTGACCAGGCTGGCCGGCCGTCAAAGGCCAGGTCATGGGTCAGCCGAGTCGGCTCTTTGTGACCGGCGCACAGGCGATAGACCTCCCAGTTGCCATCACGATGGGACTGAAAGACCAGGCAGTGGCCATCGGGCGACCAACTTGGGGCCAAGTCATCGGCGGGGTCGAAGGTGTGTCGCCGAAGATCACTGCCATCCGCTCCCAGGGAATAAATATCCCAGTTGCCTTCCACGAAGGCGGCGAAGGCTATCTGTCCTCCGGTGCCTTCCCCCTGGGCCCTGACTGCCACTGCCGGGAGGAAGAGTATGACAATGCACAGCCCCACAGCCCCAGGCCGTTTCATGGCCTTACTCCCACTCAATAGTGCTGGGAGGCTTGCTGCTGATGTCGTAGACCACTTTGGTCACCTGAGGGATCTCAGTAGTGATGCGCTTTTGCAGATCGAGCAGCGCCCCCCACGGGACGCGCAGCGGCTCGGCGGTCATGGCATCGCGGGAGGCCACTGCCCGCACGGCGATGATCTGTCCAAAGGCACGCTCTCCTTCGCGAACGCCGGTGGCCCGGTCGCTGAGCAGAACGGCGAAGGCCTGGAAGGGGTGGAAGGGGGTGAGGAACTCCTCCACGATGGCCGTCGCCTGGCGGACGATTTCCACCTTCTCCTCCGTGACCTCGCCCCGCACACGCACTGAGAGCCCTGGGCCGGGGAAGGGCATGCGTTTAGTCATGGAGGGAGGCAGGCCCAATTCCTTGGCCAGGGCCCGCACTTGGTGCTTGTACAGCGTGCGCAGTGGCTCCAACACCCGGAGTCCAAACTCCTCCTCCGGGCTGATCCCGATCTGTTCCAGTACGTTGTGCTGTGTCTTGATTCCTTCTTTGGTCTCCACTACATCGGCGGCGATGGTACCCTGTAGGAGCCATCTGACCCCCATCTCGGCCACCACCTCGCCGAAGACGGAGTAGAAGGTGTCGCGGAAGGCCCGCCGCTTCTCCTCCGGATCGGTCAGCCCGGCCAGGGCAGCGAAGAACCGATCCTGTGCTTCGACCACCTGGACTTCGATGCCCAGAGGGGCAAATGCCTCAACCACATTCTCCCACTCCCTCTGACGCATGAAGCCGGTGTTTATGAAAATCGCCGGCAATTGATCCCCCAGTGCCCGGTGGCCCAGCGCTGTGGTTGTGGAACTATCCACCCCACCTGAAAGGGCCACCACCGCCTTCTCCTGACCTACCGTCTGGCGGATCTCTGCCACAGCCTGCTGAATGAATGCCTGCCACTCCAACATGGTTCTTTTCCCTTTCCTGACATGGACAAAAGATGGGACTATGATAGCATCGCTCCCTTCAGGAAGCAAATGGCCCCAAACTAAAACGAGCGGCTTCGGTCGCCGCTCGCCCTCTGACTATCTAACCATCACAAAGGTCCATTCGCCCACAACTCCATCTGATAAGGCGCCGGCCGGCCATCCAGTAGCACGAAGGGAGCCGCCCACTTGATCACCGCCCCCGCCTTCTTCAGATCGGTCAGGGTTTGGAACTTTCCCTCCCGCCGCCAGCGGAGGATACGGCCCGCTGAACGTGGCCCGATACCCGGCACACGCAAGAGTTGCTCCCGTGAAGCGCGGTTCACCTCAATGGGGAAGAGCTCCAGATGGGCCATGGCCCACATCCGCTTGGGATCAGCCCGGCGGGGGAGACTGTCCTCTTTGTCGAAGATCAATTCCTCGAAGGTGAAACCGTATTGGCGCAGGAGAAAATCGCTCTGGTAGAGGCGATGCTCGCGCCAGAGGGGGGTGGGTGGATGACCGGCCAGGGGCGTGTCCGGTACCGGCTGGAAGGCGGAGAAGTAGACACGATGGAGATCCACCTCCCGGTACAATTGGGCGACGGTCTGCAGTAGCTCCCGATCCGACTCGTCGGCCGCGCCGACGACAAACTGGGTCGTCTGGCCGGCCGGCACCACCCGCCCCTCGCTTTCCAACCGAAGGTGATGCACCCAGCGCAGCGGCTCCACCAACTCATGCAGCGACTTCCCGGGGGCAATACGGGCCAGCCGCTCGGAGGTGGGCGCTTCTAAATTGACGGAGACCCGGCTGGCCAGTCGTACTGCCTGCTCCACATGGGCCTGGCTCACGCCAGGAAGGATCTTGAGGTGAATGTAGCCGGGGAACTGGTACTTCTGCCGCACCAGCTCCACGGTGGCCAACATGCGGTCCATGGCCTGTGCGGGTCGCCCGCAGATGGCGGAGCTGAGGAACAGCCCTTCCACCAGCGCCTGACGCTGCATGTGATCGAAGGCTCGGGCCAGCTCATCGGGGGAGAAGCTGAGGCGAGGGCAGTCCCGTCCGGCTCGGTTGGCACAATAGTAACAGTCGTTCGCGCAGGCGTTGGACTGTAGGACCTTCAGCAGTTTCACCCGTCTGCCATCGGGCATCACCGCCGGGTAGATCCAGCGCCCCAACTCATCGCGCACCCGATTGGCCTCTGTGCCGCAGGCCTCTCCGCACACATCGTACTGGGCTGCCCTCCCTAACATCTCGACTTTCTCGTAGGTATCCATCGTCAGCCTTCTCTTCAAGAGAATTGATGAAGCACTCATATTATACGAACAAATGTTCGTCCTGTCAAATCGGCAATCGGGATAGGGGGACGGCCTAGCCGCCCCCCTCCCACACCACCGGACATGCGGGTCCGCATCCGTCGGTTCGGTTAAGTATGACGAAACCATACGTTTCGTGTTGAGTGCTTTCTCCTTCCATTCAGCCCGGTGACGGCCTTCGCCCCTGACGCTTGCCTCACGCCTTCAGCGCTACTTCCACGCCCG
>Ga0114930_10002377_pt1 | contig 17026 bp, 14 predicted proteins | sample AnhtaG_FD_87300 | JGI IMG/M metagenome (GOLD analysis project Ga0114930, IMG submission 87300) | Deep subsurface microbial communities from Anholt, Denmark to uncover new lineages of life (NeLLi) - Anholt_01485 metaG | ecosystem: Environmental > Aquatic > Marine > Oceanic > Sediment | place... | reverse complement strand
GCTTCTCGTACAGGTGGGTCTTTCTCAGGATTTAAACCTAAGGAAAATAGAAGAATCCCAGATTAGGGATTTCGCTCATGAAGTGATGCAGGACAAAAGAAAACTGGCCAACAATCCTCGTCAAGTCACACTGGAGGATGTGATAGATATTTATCGAAAGACACTTGGGGTGATCAAATGAGCGTCAGGGTATCTTTCTCCATTCCGCACCAGTAATCAGGGGCCGGAAACAAGATTTCTGCTAGTTTCCGCCTACATCAAGGCAAACAAATTTCTGTTCATTCTTTTATCGCACCAAAAGTCATTCCTCTTATGAGTCTTTTTCGACCTATCACTGCTAGTATTACCACCGGAATCAAGGCCAGGCTGGCTGCTGCACACATTTCTTCCCATCTTATCCTCATGAATCCTATAAAGGCAGGCATCTGAACCGTATAAGTCTGAGTGGCTTTTCTGGTCAAAATCATGGCATAAAAAAATTCGTTCCAGGTAAAAATAAAAGACAGTATTGCCGTCGTGACGATTCCGGGAAGAGCTATGGGTAAAGATACCCTGGCAAATGCTCCAATTTGGGAACACCCATCAATCATGGCAATTTCATCTAACTCTTTCGGTATATCCTTAAAAAAGCCTCTTATCATCCATATACAAAATGCTAGATTATAAACCATGTAAATGAGAATCATTCCCAGATAGGTGTCTAACAAATTGAGTCTGTTGTATAATAAATAATAAGGGAGTGCGAAAGCTATAGGAGGACCCATCCGGGTGGTTAAAGCAAAAAAGAACATATTTTCCTTATAGGGAATTTCATATCGAGCAAAAGCATAGCCACTTAAAGTTGCCATTATTATAGTAACACAGATAGTGACCGCACTGATGATAAAGCTATTAATTAAGTACCTGGGGAATTCTCCAAAAAGTACTGCCCTATAGTTCTCCAAAGTAGGAAAAAAGATCCATTGCGGGGGAATAGTTAAAGCCTGCATACGACTACCGAAGGATGTCCTTAAAATCCAAAATAAGGGGAAAAGTGCTATTACCACGCATATAATTAGTACCAAATGAGTCGATATGTTACAAAAAAGTTTGAATTTTACTTTCATTGCACTATCCTTTAGTAATAATAGATACGAGAATATTACTTATTGCAATAATTATCAGCAACATTAAGATACCCATCGTACTAGCATCACCCATTTTAAACCACGCAAATGCCACTCGCCAGCTATAAATGCTCAGCGTTTCCGTGGCAAGTCCTGGACCTCCTCGAGTCATCATGAAGATTTTATCGAAAGCCCTCATAGCGTCCATAGATCTTATTACTAACACAGTAGCAATCGGAATTCTCATAAGAGGAATGGTAATATATCTCAAAACTTGAAAGTGAGAAGCCCCATCTATGCGAGCTGCCTCAAAAGGCTCTCGGGAAAGATAGCCTAAACCGGCATATAGAACAGCAATTACAAAGGGGGTCCACTGCCAAATATCGGTAAGTATAATTGAGATAAGAGCCCATTGGGAATTACCCAATAAATCAATATTTTTGATCCCTAATAGGCTAAAAAGATAGGGTAGGATTCCGAAGTCGGGATGATACATGAATCTAAAGCCCAACCCAATTATTACAGGAGTCATAATCATGGGAATTAATAATGCAGTAGCATAAAAAGATTTAAATCTAACAGTACCGCCGAGAAGCAAAGTCACCCCAAATCCAATTACAAAAGAGACTCCTATACTAAAACCAACGTAATACACAGATCGGAATAGGGCGTACCAAAATCTTGTGTTAGAAAACAGGGCAACATAGTTATTTACTCCCACAAAAACTATACCTTGCTGAGGCTTCGTTAAATCATAATTGCAAAATGTTAGAATAATGGTATATAGGAGTGGAACTATAACCATCACCAATAAAAATATGATAGATGGTAAGATCAGATAGTATTTAAGCTGCTTGCTAGCCGAAAACAACTTTTGACCCTCCTTCTTTCAGCAGGGAGGTAAGTGCAAAATTACCTCCCTGCTCTTTTCTTTCCTGACCCTATTTGAGCGGTTATTCCTTAGTAATATCCGGCTTTTTCTAATATCCTGTAAACATCATCATTTGCATTCTTTAGAGCGTCTTTCACTGTATTCATTTCCGCAATTGCCCCCGAAAATTGTGTTGCAACACTCTCAGCTACCTCTGCAAATTCTGGTATAGAAGGCCAATACGAAGGATCGGCAGCCTTGATTGTCTCCAGGATACCTTTCGCATAGTCTTCGGCTCCGGCTTTCCTTGCGGCTTCCATGTATTGCACAGACTGCAGAACCTTACTACTACATAAATCAAAACGCCTTCCTACTTTCTTTAGTTGTGCTTCTTTCAGCTGTGTTTCCGAGGAACATCGCCACTGTATGAAGAGCCACGCAGCTTCCTTTTTCTGACGCGATATATCACTATTGATCCCGAAGCCCTCACTATAAAACCATTGAATATGGTTTCCAGCTGGACCCTTGGGCCCTACTGCAAATCCAGCTTTATCGGTCACTTTGGAAATCTGGGGGTTAGTGAAATCTGCACCGTAATCACTTGTTTCGGTGAACATGAGAGCCTTTCCTTCCATAAACAGGTTATAGGCGTCATACCAAGTCATATTGCCTGCTCCTAAGGGACCATGATCCTTCATAAAACTGACCCATTTATTCATTGCCTGTTTCCATCGAGGATCAGAGAGCAAGGTAGGCTCCATTGCATCGTTAAGCAACTTGCTTCCGTAGGCCCAGGCAAAACCAGCGATAGAACCGAAAGAATCAAACTCTTTACTCCCCCGGCCAACCCATCCGGCTATTTTGTCATATTGACCTTGTTTTTTTATGCTCTTAAATTTATCCAATATCTCTTGCGTATCAGCTATAGTTTCGGGTACTGCCCATCCGTATTTATCAAAAATATCTGTGCGATAATACAACATACCTCCTAAGTACCAATAGGGAATTCCATATTGAACTTTGCCAACCTGTAGACCTTCTAATATAGGGGAGAGGAAGTCATCAAGATTTAATAGACCCGGAATCGATTTCGTTTCCATTAAGTGATCCAACGGAATTATAAAGCCAGCTTGGGCATATTCGGGGACAAACCACCACTGCAAAAAAGATACATCGTACAATCCAGTGTGAGAAGTGAAATCTAAGACCATTTTGTCTCGTACTGCCACCTCGTCATAGACTTCCACCGTAACCTTTATTCCGGTTTTTTTTTCGAACTCGGGTAACAATTCCTTCATAGCAAACAGAGGTGTGGTTTCCGACTCAATGACCCGTAAAGTTACGCCTTTATACTTTGTAGGAAGTTCTGCTGCGAATAGCGTTGGCGAAGACCCCATTATAATCATAATCAAAGTTACCGCTGTGCAAATTAGCCTCTTTTTATCCCGTTTAGAAACCATCGTCAAACCTCCTTTTAGTAATATACTTCATTTTTCGTAGAATCATAGGAAGGAGAGAAATACCGCTTACTCCCCATTCCTTTTGGAAATTTTATTCTAAGCTAATTGGCTCTCTACCTTTCATCTCCTTTCTCGCCTTAATTTTTAGCTTAGTTTTCAAAAAAACGTTCTAACTCTTGAATACTTCGTTAAATTTTTCCACTTTTAAGAAAAAAGCAAATTGTCATAACCATCTCATCGACTGTTTTTTACAGATTATCTTTCAATACCACAAACATCTTAGCAAGAATCTCTTTCACTTCTCTGTCGTTTGAAGTAATACATTTGTCGTTGGTTCCAAGAGTTCTTTTTTGTACATTTCTCTTTTTTCACGTATACAACTTTTCTACCTTTTCCAGAGAACGATCAAGAACACTCATAACTATGTCTATTTCCTTCCTTGTCATGATGGCGGGAGGAATAAATAGACAGCGGGATGTATTTCCCATCGCATCAGCCACCACCACGCCCAGGCTTAAAGCCTCCCCTGCAAAAGCATCACGTTCTGTAAGCGCAGGTTCTTTTGTCTTTCTATCCTTCACTAACTCTATTCCTAATAGCCCTCCCAATCCGCTCACATCTCCAATAATTTTATGCCTTTGGTATAAGTCCATCAATCCTTGTTTGAAATAATTCCCCACTTCCTCTATTTTTTTTAACAAATTTTTTTCTTTAATGACACGAAGATTAATCAAAGCTGCGGTACATCCTATGGGATTTCCCATATAGGTAGTAAAATGCATTCCTGGCTGTTCCCAAACCTCCATGATTTCCTTTCGAGCAATAACTGCTCCCATAGGCCAAAACCCACCTCCGAGGGGTTTGGCAGTAAGAATTATGTCTGGAACAACATCCCAATGCTCAATACTGAACCACTTTCCGGTATGAAGAAAACCGGGTACTTCATCGGCTATAAACACAATTTTGTGGTCTTCACATAACTTTTTTAACATAGGGTGAAATTCTCTTGGCGGTATGATCATCCCTGCATAATCCTGAAGAGGTTCCACAATAAGGGTCGAGATCAAACTTTGTTTTGTCTGGGTATCATAGACACCGTGCAAATCTGACTCGAACAACTTTTGGATATATCGTATACAAGCCATTTCACACTCAGGGTAATGAAGACCATAATAACATCTGTAACAATAGGCATAGGGAACCTTGATAGTTTCGGTAAAAACAGGAAATTTTTGAGTGAAACGCGATAATGAGCTCACGCTTGAGGTAAGAGCTGTTCTACCATGATAGGCTCCAAAAAAAGAAAGAATTAAGTGTCGAGTATATTCCTTACGTGTTGCTTTGGCATAGAACTGAGCTATTTGAAGAGCTAAATCAACGGTTGAATGCCCTCCGAGCTCAAATTGTACTTTTCCTTCTTTGAGCTCTCCGGGAGCGATTTCAACAATTTCTTTTGCAAGTTGAGCTCTCACTGGAGAAGGCATCTCTGGTAGATAACAGAGGGTATCCATGCATTTTTTAACCTCCTCGGTAATTTCCTCCGGACAATATCCCTGAAAAACCGCACAGAATCCTCCAGTAGTATCGATATATTCATTTCCTTCTACGTCCCAAAGATATATTCCCTTCTGTTTTTCGATCACAGGGGCGTGATACCCAGTTCTTAAGTAATTATGATAAAGCCCTCCGCTAGATTCATATCGATCCAATACCGAAATTATCGTTTTTGCCTTCCCTCTACAAACGTCTCTTCTCTCCCCTACCTTCTTACCCATTTTTGCCTCCTTTAACAATTGAAATGTGTTCTTAAAATTAAAAAATGATTATATAGCTTCATTAAAGCATTTATTTCTCCCCCGTTAGCCAGTGGACCACCTGAACCCAAAATTTTGAGTAGTACGCCCATTTAACAAAATCTATGCCCCACCCGGGAGCAGGATCCGAAGTGTATACTAATGTCTGCCCTTCTCCAAATTTCCCTGCAGCAATGAAGGGATTATCTTTTTCTATGGAAGCAAGGAGTTTACAATCTGCTTTCAATGTGGTTCTATTATAGCCATAGACTCGAGGAAATTCTTCAACCGGAATTCCCTTAAAGATAGAGTGATCTTTTTCTATTATTTGAGGTTTTTGTCCCTCAGGTAGTTCTACGCGGTCATCGGGTACAGGTAAAATTTCTACAGGTAATATCTCGGCTACTGGTGTTCCATACCAATTTCCATTTCCATGATAGCCCTGGAAAGTGAGCCAGCCACCGCAATACACCAGGATCCCACCCTCTTCCACGTATTGTCTAATACTTTTAACTCGATTGGGACCGGACTTAAATTCGGGATATAAAACTAATGTATCTTTTCCTATATCGCTCAGAATTAGTACATCAAACTTTCCTAACTCGTTGGAAGTCTTAGGAAAATCTTCAAAAGCTCGTTGTCCCGACATATGCTCTACCTGTATATTTTTATCCTGATGCAGCGCCTCCTGAATAAATTTCCCATCGTTCACCAGAGAAGTAAATAAGGATATGGGTTCAACTCCCTTAATCCAGGTAGTTTTTTGCAAAAAATAATCCCCAACATATAAAACACGTATCATTTTCCCCTCCTTTTTCTTCGTAGGCGTGAAAATTCTTCATTATAGCCCCAATCCTTATAATTATCAAAAACTTGCTTTCCTTCAAATGCACTCAAGTGAATTATCCATTATCTGTACTATAAGATCAATTTCTTCCCGAGTAATGATAAGCGGGGGTATAAGGTAACACCTGGAATAACCATAAGCTTTATCAATGATCAATCCTCGCTTTGCAGTTTCGAAACACAATCTAATTGCCTTTTTCTCATCTGCTTCAAACTTTTTGTTTTCCTTAACGATTTCCATAGAAATCCACAAACCCATTCCTTGGATGTTTGCTATGGATTTATGCTTATTTTCTAATTCTCGCAATTTTTGCACAAAGTATTTACCTTTTCCCACAGACCGGTCCACCAAATTATCTCTCTCCAATATGTTGAGATTACGTAAAGCAGCTGTACAGGCTGCAGGATGAGCCATATAAGTGGTAAAATGCATGTCACATATGTTTTCCCAGGAATCAAAAATCTCTTTTCTGGCTATAACCGCACTCATAGGATAAATTCCTGCTGACAAAGGTTTTGCTATAATTATTATGTCGGGAGTAACTCCCCAGCTCTCACAGGCAAACCATTTGCCGGTATGTAAAAACCCTACAACTTCATCGTCAATGAATATTATATTATGTTCGTCGCATATTTCTCTGAGGCGAGGATAAAATTCAGAAGGAGGAATTCTAGCTACATGAGATTGTAGAGGTTCTACTATGAGTGCAAAAATATCGTTTTTTTTGGTCCTTCTATTATAGTAGCTCTCAACCGTCTGTTTTATGAAGTCCAGACACAGGAGTTCGCAATTTTCATACTTCAATTTAAAGGGACACCTAAAACAGTAGGGATAAGGAACCTTTATTGAACCTGAAAATTCAGGCCGATTGTTCTTATAATCTGTAATTCCTCCAACCGTGAGGGGGCCTATATTTCTACCATGATACCCTCCCCAAAAAGATAAGACTCTATTGGCATATGGATTTAGACTTGTCTTTACATAGTAGCTTGCTATCTGTAAAGCCAAATCAACAGCAGATGAGCCACTCACCTCAAACTGCACTTTTCCATATTTGAGTTCTCCAGGAGCAATTTTCACAATCTTTTGGGTCAATGCTATTCTATTGTCTGAGAGCATTTCTGGAAGAAAGGATACCTTGTCCAATTGAGTTTTGACCGATTCTATAATCTCTTTGGGCTGGTATCCCTGTACCGCACAGGCCATACCACCAATAGCATCAATAAAAACATTTCCGTCTACATCAGTTAAATATATACCCTCTCCTTTATTTATCACAGGTGCTGGTACCCCCGACCCAAAGAGACTAGGATATATGCCGGCCTGTGACTCAAACCTTTTGGCTTTCTCTATCAAAGCAAGAGAATTGTTACCGGGAACTTTTCTTATCTCGCCTGGATTTTTATTAGCCATCTCTTCCTCCTGACCCAATTTTCAATAATTATTGCCTCTGTTAGAAAAATTCTTTTATTACTACTAACAATCTCTCTAAAGGGTATTATACCTTTTTAATTGCTTCTCCTTTTTGGATTAGATTAGCCCATCATTTCACCTCATACATCTAATTCTGTACTTTAACATTTTAAGGTAAAAGAATCTTAGATGATTTTTGGGAAAATAGCTGTTAAGCATTTACTACTCTCCAAAAGAGCGGGTTAAACCTTCTTATACACTCTTTTGGGCTGATAGTAGGAGTTATTACCAAAGCTAAGTTCGTCATTAGGTCTGTTTTTTATGTACTACTTAAATTTCGGTAACTTAGCACTAATACTCTTCTCGAACGCAATAGATTTAGGCAGATCTTCCCAAAATTGTCAAAGAGCCTATTTCCTTAAAGATTCGTAAATTGACATTGTTCATTTTTCTGTGGAAAGCTCGCACAACAGAAATTAATCTTTCGACGTTTCTCTCTTTAGAAAGCTTTCTTTCCCTCGGCTAACGGCCTACTTACTTTCTCACCCCCCCTCAAGGCCTTTATTTCTGGTTTTCATATATTTCAAACTAAACTCAACTTTTTCAATTTTTCCGGAGTGGGAATTCCATTCTCACTCCATCCTCGGAGCTGGTAGTATCTACCCAGCATCTTGCCAAGATGGGGAAGACTACCTTTTGCACCACCCTCCTTGCGATCCGAAGTTAAAAGTCTGGGAGGAAGAAAATCGTCTTTGCGAGTAATTCCTAATCTGTAATTATACATCCGCTTCAGATTAAAAAGTCTTTCTCCTATTTTCAAGAGTTCCTCACTGGTTAAATTCCATCCAGTAACAAGGTTTGTCCATTCTGTTATCTTTGGAGGTCCTATCTTCCCGCAGAATAAAAATTTACAAAGGCCAAGAGCGTTAAGAGATGCCATATAGTTTTGTAACCCAAAAATCAATTCTGGCTTACCCTCTGCACTATGAGTAGACAGGGAATGATCGTAGGGTATCCCTTCAATAGGAAGACTTCCCTCAAAAGTATACGAAAGAGAGTCAAGGTGACAAGCCCCTCTATTGCCAGTGGCATAAGTTAAAGCCATACTGACAAAAGCTCGAGGATCATGCAAGGGAAGTTCCAGTCCTTTAACATGAATGGCAAATTCTATAGAATTCTTACCTATTTTCTCGGCTGCCTTTTTTGTCCCATCGGCCAGGATGTCACCAATTCCCTCCCTTTTTGCTATTTTATGAATGAGTTTGATTATTGCTTCAGTATTTCCCCATTTAAGCTCGAGACCATCAGTATCCAGGATGGATATTATCTCCTTCTCAAAGGCCTCCATGGCAAAAGCTATTGCTGAGCCGGTAGAAATAGTATCAAGACCATAACGGTTGCAGAGCTCATTGGCAAGAGAGATCTGTTCGAGATTGTCATTTAAGCAAAGTGCCCCCAGAGCAGCATTAGATTCATACTCTGGCCCATGCATTAATCTCTCTTCGCCCCCGATTTTCAACTTTATAATCTTACCACAACGGATGGGGCAGCCAAAGCATCCATAGTGCTTTTCCAAAAATCTTTCCACCAGGGTCTCCCCGGTAGTTTTTTTTGCCCCCTCTTCCCATTTTCCTTGAAGGAAGTTTTTAATGGGCAGATCGCCAGAGGGTTCCACTCCGGAATACATCCCAACTGCTGTACCAAATTTATGAAGCCCTTCAGTAGTTCCTTTGAGAAAGGGAAGAGTCTCACGAATAGATGAAATAAGATCCTCCTTTTCCTTTACTTGGGGACGTTTTGTTCCTCGAACTACTACTGCCTTTAGATTTTTAGAACCCATTACTGCTCCTATACCACCTCTTGCTGCAGCCCTTGATTCCCATCCATCAATCATCACTGAGGCAATCCCACAAAGATTCTCTCCAGCCTGTCCTATGCAGGCAACTCTGGCCTTAGGATGAGTCTCTTTCAACAATCTTTCTGTAGTAGTAAAGGTATCCTTTCCCCATAGATGTTCAGCTGAGTTTATCCGAACTTTATCTTGGCTTATCCAGATATAAACCGGATTTTTACTTTTTCCGGTAATTATTAAACCATCATAACCGGCAAACTTCAACTCTGCTCCAAAGTATCCACCTACTGTTGCCTCATCCCAAATACCAGTCTGGGGAGATCTGGCACATATCGATAATTTACAGGCACAGGGGACAGGAGTTCCTGTTAAAAGACCGGCAACAATGGCAAGAGGGACTTCGGGATGAAGAGGCTCCAGAGTGTTATCAAACTCCTCATACAGAATTTTAGCAGCAAGACCACTTCCAGATAAATATTTCCTGAAACTTTCTTCGTTCAAACTCTCAACTGTTACTCTTTTACTACTTAAATCCACTCGGATTAACTTACCACAAAAACCCAGCCTCATTTTTTCACTCTTCAACCTATTTTTATCTAATTAACACATATCGAAAAAAAGTGTTCATCCTTTTGATGAATTTTCACTGACTTTTACTTCTTTCCTTCATTGGTTCAGGTTAACTCTTTTATCACTACCAAGAATCTAATCCACAGGGTATAATACTGTCTTAATTGCTTCTCCTTTTTCCTTTTTTTCAAAACCTTTCTTCCATTCTGTGAGGGGAAGCTTTTCTGTCACCAGTGGTTTTGTTTGCACTTTTCCCTGTCCCAGGAGATTTAGCGCTTTTTCCCAGGCAGTCCATTTTTGAGAGAAAAATCCTGTTACCTTTAACTCCTTATAAGCAATTTGCTCAAAGTCTATCTCAATTGGTTTTCCAAAAAGTCCCATTTGAGTAAACTTGCCCTTTTTTCTTACCAGCTTCAAACCTAGTTTTGCTCCTGGGGATGACCCAGAGCACTCCAGAACAACATCTGCTCCGTATCCCCTGGTTAAATCTTTAATAACTTCTTCTGGATCCCTCCTCGCAATATTCACCACCAAATCCGCTCCCAGCTTTTTTGCTAAACTTAGTTTACCCTCATCAACAGAAAGTCCTAAAACGACGACATATCCTCCTTCTACTTTGCTAATCTGCGAGGATAAAAGCCCCAGCGGTCCTGGGCCAATAACTACAACTACATCACCTGCTTCAACACCAGTTTGTTCAATAATCCCATGAACAGCACAGGAAAGTGGCTCACAAAGAGCTCCTGATATAAAATCTACATTATCAGGAAGATGATGTACTATCTCTTTCCTAACCACACAAAATTTGGTAAATGCTCCATTTACCCCATAACCCAAACCTAAACGCTCCGGACAAAGGTTATAATCTCCTGTTCTGCAAAACATACATTTTCCACAAACCCTGGCAGCTGTTTCTGAAGTGACTCTATCACCTACTTTAAACTCGGTAACATTTTCCCCAACTTCTTTTACCACCCCACAAAACTCATGACCTAAGATAACCGGAGGATTAACCATAAATTCATCATGATAAATGTGAATATCGGTACCACAGATTCCTGCTGCTTTGACTTCAATTTTCACTTCCCCAGGTCCTACCTCAGGCTCTGAAACATCCTGAACCTCTATATTCCCTTCACCCCTTCTAACTTTCACCACAGCCTTCACTTTTCACCTTTTTTCTTTACGTTTTAAAGCACGATGAGCGGCCTCAACAATATCATTCACTCCCATTCCATAATGATCTAATAAAGACTCAAAATCCAGGGCAGTCTCAGTAAAAGTATCAGCAATGCCCACTCGTTCAAGGGGTACAGGATAAAAACCTGCAAGAACCTCTGCCACAGCAGTACCTAACCCTCCAATAATGGAGTGCTCTTCTGCACTGACAATAGCTCCTGTCTCCTCTGCTGCCTGCTGCAGAAGGGAAATATCCAAAGGTTTTACGGTATGAATATTTATCACCCTGCAACTTACCCCTTCCTTGGCCAAAATCTTTGCTGCCTCAAGACAGCGAAGCAACATTACACCATTACCAATTAAGGTTAAATCATCCCCATTTTGCACAACTACTCCTTTTCCAATTTCCACCTTATAATCTTCATCAAATACCAGCGGTGTATCTGCTCTACTGATACGCATATAAACCGGTCCATCATATTCAGCTACAAGGGGGAGAATCTTTTTCACCTCAGTTGCATCAGCTGGACCTACCACTACTAGATTAGGCATAGCTCGCATAACAGCAATATCCACAATGGAATGATGGGTTGGACCATCCTTAAAATCTGATACCCCTGAGTATCCTCCAACTAGCTTAACATTTGTCTTAGCATAAGCTACACAAGTTCTAATCTGCTCCATTGTTCGCAAGAAAAGCCCGGCAAAAGTATTGACAAAGGGAATCATCCCGGCAAGAGCAAAACCGACAGCAACATCAACCATACCAGCCTCCTGAATTCCAACGTTAAAAAAGCGCTCCGGAAACTTTTCTGCAAAATAATTGGTCATTACTGAAGAGGAAACATCAGCTACTAAAACCACTACATTGGGATTAGCAGTACCAACCTCGACAAGTGATTTTCCAAAAGCCTCACGAAAAGATGCCTTCTCCATTATCCTGCATCTCCTTTTAACTCAGTTTCAGCTTTTGTATACTGTTCATCATCTGGTGCACGACCGTGCCAGAAAGCCTCATTCTCCATAAAGGATACCCCCTTTCCTTTTGTGGTGTGAGCGATGATAACCGTAGGCTTATCATGAATCTCTGTAGCAACATCAAATGCCTCAAGTACCTCACGCATATTATGACCATTGATCTCGATCGCAGCAAAGTTGAAAGATTTCCATTTTTCCACAAAAGGCTCGAGGGGCATAATCTCGTGTACCGGACCATCCAGTTGAACATCGTTGTAATCAACAATGGCTGTTAAGTTAGCAAGTTGATACTTCCCAACAGTCAGTGCTCCTTCCCAGAGAATACCAGCCTGACATTCTCCATCACCGAGCAATACATAAGTATGGTAATTCATCTTTTTCAAACGGGCAGCCAAACACAACCCAGCCGCAATAGCCAGTCCGTGTCCGAGAAAACCTGTGGTCATCTCTACACCAGGAGTTTTAAGCCTATCAGGGTGTCCCTGTAAACGAGAGCCGAGACATCCCCAGCTTGTAAGCTCCTCTACAGGGAAAAAGCCACGACAGGCAAGAGCAGCATATAAAGTGGCACAAGCATGACCCTTGCTGAGAATAAAGCGATCCCGCTCTGGCCAGAAAGGGTTCTTCGGATCAATTCGCAGATGATGAAAGAAAAGTGCAGCTATAATTTCTGCTATAGATAAGGAGCCTCCTGGGTGTCCTTGTCCTCTTCTGTGAATCATTTTCAGAGCATCTAGACGAAGCTGCCTTGCTTTCTCATTTAACTCATCAATTTGCTTTTCTGAATGATAGGCCATTGATTCTTCCTCTCACGAAAGTGATTTTAGTCTTTCCTTACGTTCACCTCTCTTTTTGCCTATTTTCTCAAATACTCGTGGAACATCAGCTAAAAATGATTTTGACTTTTTAGCTGCATTTAAGTAAAACCTCTCAATTTTCGCCTCTATATCCAAAGCTTTTTTTAAAACATCAGGTAAGCTTACATCTTCAGCCAAATTAATCTCAATCAAATAATCATCTACACCTAAATCTTCAAAAGAAAAACCGGTCTCAAGAGCATCACTTACAACCTCATTGTAAACTCTTTGCACAAACAATTTGTTTTTTTTATTTTCTTTCACAAAGGATAAAAAAACTTCTTTATACTGTTTAAATTTTTCGGCCAGATCTTCATAAAATTTAGCTGATTTATCCTCAAGTTCTACGGCAAAGTTAATGACTTGCGATGCTGTTTGAAGCTGCATTACCACCACCTCTGAATTACTACTTTACTTTCAGTAAAAAATCTAATGGCTTCCTTGCCCTGCCCGTGCAGGATACCAAAGAAAGAATCTTTCATACCACTAAAAGGGAAAAAAGCCATGGGGGCAGCTATCCCAATATTGATACCTATGTCACCACATTCAACTCTGTACTGAAACTCTCTGGCAAACTTGCCATTTGAGGTGAAAACAGATGCTGCATTTCCATAAGGATTGGTGTGAATCATCCTGATTGCCTCATCAAGATCTTTTGCTCTCATAATATTTGCTACCGGTCCGAAAATCTCCTCTTTAGCAATAGTCATATCTACTGTAACTTCGTCAAAAACGGTTGGATTAAGAAAACAGTCTGGAGGATAATCTCCTGTAATTTTTGCTTTCCTTCCATCAAGTATAATCCCTGCTCCCTCCTTTATACCTTTTTCTATAAATCCTAAAACCTTCTCTTTTGCCTTCTTTGACTGAAGAGGCCCCATTTGAACTGACTCATCAAGACCATAGCCCACTTTTATTTTGGATGCTGCATCTACAAATGCCTCTACAAATTTTTTGTAAAATATATCATTCCTGCCAACAACAATAGCATTTGTCCCTGATAAGCAGCGCTGACCTGTATTGCCAAAGAAAGATGTCATTAAAGCAGGGATTGTTTTTTCTAAATTAGCATCAGGCATAACTACTATAAAGTTTTTTGCACCTCCCTGAGCGATAACTCTTTTACCTACCTGTCCACACTTTTTATAAATTTCTTTTGCTACCGGAGTAGAGCCAACAAAGCATGCCCCTTTAATATCTGGATGCTCTAACAAAGCTTGAGCAACCTCTCCTCCCCCATGCACTATGCTCCAGACACCTGGTGGAAATCCAGCCTCATCAACAAGTTCTGCAAGTTTTACCTGACTAATGGGAACTCGAGGCGATGGTTTAATAATGATGCAGTTTCCGGAAGCAACAGCGTAAGGTACAAACCAGAGAGGGACCATAAAGGGAAAGTTAAAAGGAGCAATACAACAGAAAACTCCTAAAGGCTGTCTGATAAGGTGCTCATCTATACCGGTTGCAATATCTTCCAGGTTATATCCCATCATCAGCGAAGGTATTCCGGTAGCAACCTCTACATTTTCAATTCCCCTTCTTGTTTCTCCACGTGATTCATCAATGGTCTTTCCATGTTCCATGGTTTGAATTCTGCTAGGCTCCTCAAAATTCTCTTCCAGAATCTCTTTTAATCGAAAAAGACACCTTGCTCTGGCAAGAGGTGGAGTTCTTCTCCATTCGGGATAAGCTTTTTTAGCCTTTTCCACAGCTTCATTTACTTCTTCTGGGGTTGAGAGGGGGACCCTGGCGATAGTTTTACAAGTTGCCGGATTTACAATATCGTGAAGCTTACCTTTCGATTCAATCCATTCTCCATCAACATAGTTTTTCAAGATCAGAGGTTCTTTTATTGGTTCTTCCAGGACTGCCATATCTTGCTCTCCTTATTTAACCTTTAATTTTAGCTTTATAGAAGCTCATCTTTTGAATTTTTTCCACAGGTTCGCCTGATGATTAGTTCTGCGGGAAGTATTACTCTTTTAATTTCACTTCGTTCACCCTCTACCCTTTCGATCATCAAATCAACAGCTTTTACCCCCATCCGGTAGCGAGGTTGACGCACGCTGGTAAGTTGGACAGTCTTCAGGGAAGCTACCCACATATCGTCAAATCCAACCACTGCTATATCCTGAGGGACTTTTATTCCCTTATCTACACAGACATCAATTGCTCCCAGGGCCATCATATCATTAGCACAGAAAACAGCTGTTGGAGGGGGGAATTCTTTTAAAAAAGAAATCATCGCCCGGTATCCACCCTCGTACTTTAAATATCCTATTTTGACATAATTTTCTTGCAAGGAAAATCCTGCCTCTTGCAAGGCTTTTTTATACCCCTTGTATCTACCAAAACTTGCCGGGGATTCTGGCTCACCTTCAATAAAAGCAATTCTTTGATAACCTAATTTTATAAGATGATTAACGGCCATCCTAGCGGAAGATATATTGTCAATCCCTACAAAATCAAACCTGCCCGGAAAAGGGTCTCTGTTAACCAGCACTGTAGGGCAATCTTCCCTCAGGTACTCGTTGAGATTAGCAGTACTGCGAGCCGAGGTAATAATTAACCCCTCAACTTGCCTGGAGAGTAAAATCTCGATGGACTTTTTTTCCTGAAAAGGATCTGCGTCGGTATTACACAAAATTACATTAAAACCGTATTCTCTTGCTCTTTCTTCAACTCCTCTTGCTATTTCAGGGAAAAAGGGATTAGCAATATCAGAAAGAACAAGCCCTATGATACCTGTTTTCTTTTTTCTGAGGCTGCGGGCCACAATATTTGGCCTGTAGCCAATCTCCCTAACGGCTTTGTAGATCCTCTTTTTTGCCTCTTTGCTAACATAGGGTTTTTCATTAAGTGCTAAAGAGACACAAGCAGGTGAAACTCCCGCTAATTTTGCAACATCTTTAATTTGAGGCCTATTTTTAGTTCTCATTATTAAAACGATTCATTATTAAATCGTTTTAATAATACCATCGCTATTTTTTCTGTCAAGGCAGGTTAAAATAACAGAAAAATGAAAGTAAACTTAGACTCTAAGCGATTTTCAGGAGAAATAAAAGAGATAATGGCTATTCTACCTTGAACGCATTCCTAAATACTCGCAATTATTTTATACTATGAGGAATTTGCTTTGGTTTGAAAATTCCTTGGGGAGGGTAAGTTCTTTTGAGAAGAGCAGCATTAAAAAGAATTATTTTTCAATGACCTTATCTTTTGCATCGACTCTGCCTTTTTTGCACTTAGGTCCCCGTTTCTCCGGTTTTAATGTTTGCTTTTAGGGTATCTAAAGCTTTCTCCCGTCCAGGCATAAACAGAAAAGGTCTACTTACTCCGTGCTTTCTAGCGACTCTCTGAATGTTGTCCCCAGCTATTACTTGGCAGACCATGAGAACCTTTTCCTTGATAAATATAGATCCAGGAATTTCTCATCTCATCTGCTCAATATGCAATATTGGTCTACAAAGGAGAACTTATCAAGGAAGAAGTGTAAAGTAATTATGAAGAGAGACCTAAAACCTTAGGATAAACCAACACGGCTGTTTGACACCTCTTAGCACCCCTGATATATTAAATCTAAAAATAGACAACACTTAATTACTTTCCTTTGGCAAAACCTCGAAATTAGCTAAGATAAACAACTGGAAATTTTGGGATCTCTCGGAACAAAACGAATTCCTCTTAACTATGATGTCGACTCTTTGGGAGATGACTTACAGACCTAAAAGAATTATAGTGAAATCGAGGAAGTTAGAAAATTAGCATCTCTTTGTTTGATCATGGTAATCTTTTTTCTCTTTAACGCATCTGTCTTTCTCTTCCTGGTCAAGATGTAGAAATAATTAGCGATAGAGAGTATATTGAGTTAGTCCACCGAGCTTTAAAAGAGGCAACTGAGCCGATTCGGCTAATCATGTTTGAGGCAGCCGACTATTAAGCAAAATGTATCAAAAAGCTCTGTGGGAAGAAAACACCAAGGAGGATGAAAATGTGTGGCATTGTGGGATATGTGGGTGATAAATTTGTAGATTCTTTGTTGGTTGCGGGCTTAGAAAGGCTGGAATACAGGGGTTATGATTCTGCCGGCATTGCTACTT
>Ga0114930_10002374_pt1 | contig 17042 bp, 18 predicted proteins | sample AnhtaG_FD_87300 | JGI IMG/M metagenome (GOLD analysis project Ga0114930, IMG submission 87300) | Deep subsurface microbial communities from Anholt, Denmark to uncover new lineages of life (NeLLi) - Anholt_01485 metaG | ecosystem: Environmental > Aquatic > Marine > Oceanic > Sediment | place... | reverse complement strand
GTTACTAAATAGTAACTATGTTACTTATATTTTTTGGTCTAAAAGTGTAATCAATAGGCGTATAGAGACTGGTTTTTTGATCAATTGCAACACATAGTTACTAAAGAAGCCGATAATCAGGTTTAAATAATCAGGACGGATGACTCCTGTGAAGGGTTTGGTTCTCCAGAAGTTAAAGGGGGTTAAAATCTCAATTAATTCTCGTTCATCCATGATATTGAGTAATATGTTGTGACATATAAAGTTTCCGATATGTCAGACAAAATTCGATGATTATGTACGATATATCCAACACTTTTCTATTTCAGGATTGCTTGCAACTGTGGTGTACTTATGATCATCCTACAAACAGTACGGGGGGCCTGGGGGAGATATCTGAGGCCAGCATCAATGGCAGCGGGCTTATAGTGGCGGGCTTATGGTGGTGGAGAGTATCAAGTTCGTTGGCGGGTTACGCAAGGAAGTGCTGGCTGAGAAGATGGGACGGGTTGAGGTGTCGCAGTAGACCTGAACCTCCTCCTTTTAAGTCTTATCCTGTGCCATTTATTCTTTGCAATGCATTCAAAAAATTATCCAGTTTACACTGGGATATCGCTTATTTTTTCAACATTTTATTATTCAATTTTTGATATGTTTTTTTAATAATTTTGATTCCATGCATACTGAATGTTTTTTTTAAAATAAAACCAAAATGTTTTAATAATACTTACGGGTTGAATATCTGAAAATATGACATAGTAATAATTAAATATTAATGCGGGATGAAAATTGTGAAACTAAAGAGATTTATATCACTGTATATTTTATTACTTTCATTTTGGCTACTTTTATCCACATCTACATACTGGTTTCACATATCATTTGGCTTGATCAGTATATTGTTGGTTTCATTATTTACATATGATATGGTATATGTAAATGAGAATGGAAAAGATAATCTTAAAAAAATATTCAGGTTTTTTATTTATCTCCCCTGGATAATATACCAGATCATTATTGCAAACATAGATGTCGCAAAACGTGCTCTTGATCCAAGAATGCCAATAGACCCTGGTCTAATAACATTTAACACATTTCTTAAAACCGATCTTTCCAAAACAACATTAGCCAATTCAATTACATTAACCCCAGGAACAGTTACAATAGATATTGATGGAGATGAATTCTTAATCCATGCTATCACAAAACAAGCCGGTGAGGATCTGTTGGAAGGCACTATGGAAAGAAAAGTTGCTCATGTATTCATGGAGGATGAATAATGGAGAACATTTTCATAATGGCATGCTTATTATTGATAATTACCAGCTTTGTTTCATTATACAGGGCCATACACGGCCCGGGAATTTTTAACAGGATCATTGCTGTAAATATTATCGGTACCAAAACGATCCTGATATTGGTCCTTATTGGATTTATTTACGGCAGACCGCACTTTCTGGACCTGGCACTGGTGTATGCACTTCTGAATTTCATGATGACTATAGCAGCAACAAAATATTGAGGTGAGATCAAATGACAATAATTGTATCTGACATTATTTCGATAGTATTCATATTTACAGGACTGTTTTTTATAGTTGCTGGGACTGTGGGGCTCATTAGATTTCCTGATTTTTATTCCAGAATGCATGCTACTGGTAAATGTGATACGTTAGGAGTAGGATTAGTGATTATAGGTCTTATGATCTATAATGGATTGAATTTTATAAGTGTCAAACTACTGTTTTTAGTTATTTTTATTTTTGTTGCCAATCCAGTTGCAACTCATGCTATAGCAAGAGCTGCATATAAAGTAGGTCTTAGACCATGGAGGCGAATAAGATGATCTGGATAATTGACATCGTCATGTTGTTCTTTCTGGTAGTATGTGCCATAGCTGCCATATCGGTCAAGGATCTGTTAAGTGCGGTAATTATTCTTTCACTGTACAGTTTGATCATGGCTATTGTCTGGGTAGAACTGCGTGCTGTTGATGTGGCATTTACTGAAGCATCTGTAGGTGCGGGTATTACAACAGTATTTTTCATTTTAACGTTAGTCAAGACCACAGGGAGGTCTGAAGATTGAGGATCCTCCCGTTTATTATCGTGATCATTACAGGATCCCTGTTAATATGGGCCGGTCAGGATATGCCTGATTTTGGAGACCCGGATGCCCCGGCACATCATCATGTAGCTGATTGGTACATCGAAAACAGCCATAAGGATGTTGCAGTAGAGAACATGGTCACCTCAATTCTTGCTGATTACAGGGGGTATGATACCTTTGGAGAAACCACTGTTATCTTCACAGCAGGTATTGCTGTCATTCTCATTCTGAGGAGGCGGGAAGATTGAGGGAGGAGGATATAATCATCAGGACAGTGATCAGATTGATGGTACCTTTCATCCAAGTATTCGGTTTGTATGTAGTATTCCATGGAGGAGTAGGTCCTGGAGGCGGTTTCCAGGGTGGTGTGATCATGGCTGCCAGCATTATCCTTTATGTAATGGCCTTTGGAATTACAGCAGGTAAACAGAGGTTATCTGAAAAAGTAAATATGATCCTGCGCAGTACCGGTGTCTATTTATATGGAGGGGCTGGAGTCCTGGCTTTGATATTTGGGGGCAAATTCCTTGATTATGGTGTTATACCCCTGCCATTGCACGGTGCGAGCCATATCAGGGCTTTTATGATCGACGGTGTGGTGGAAGTGGGTGTGGCCATTACAGTAATGGCGGTAATGGTGACCATATTCTTTGAATTCTATCCCGGAGGTACCAGTGATGATTGATGAGATACTTGCAAGGTATAATTACTGGATCTATGTTGTTTTAATGATGATAGGATTCTATGCCGTTATTGCCAAGAGTAACCTTGTGAAAAAAGTAATTGGGCTGAACATTTTTTCCACTGCAATATTTCTATTTTATATCTCGATCGGGGATATAAGAGATATACCAGGTAAAACAGTTACTGAACCCATTTACATGCAGGGGCAAAATCTTGTTTATGTTAATCCTATCCCCCACGTGCTGATACTTACCGGGATTGTGGTCAGTGTTAGTATTACAGCAGTGGCCCTGGCTTTAATTATAAAGATACACAAGGAATTCGGGACGATCGAGGAAGAAAAGATACTGGAGATGCAGTCATGATCTATGATGATTTTCCTGCTCTGATTGTATTACTTCCCCTGTTTGCGGCTTTTACTGTGCCGATTATAGGATACTTTAGTAAGAAATCAGTTCCGTATTTCGTATCACTGGCTACATTTATTACATTTATTATTTCCATATTCAACCTTCAGACAGTAATGTCCTCAGGGACTATCAGTTACACAATGGGTGGCTGGGAACCACCATGGGGTATCGAATATAGGATCGACTACCTAAGCGCTTTCGTCAGTATAGTGGTAATTTTCTTAATATTTATCGTGTCTATATATTCAAGAAAAAGTATTGAAAACGAACTTCCTGGAAAGACAGTTCCATTCTTTACTATATTTTTATTGCTCACAGCCGGGCTTGAAGGTTTAATAGTCACAGGTGATATTTTTAATGTATATGTATTTCTTGAAATATCTTCTATGGCCGCTTATGCTCTCATAGCTGTGGGATCAAATAGAAATGCACTCATGGCCAGTCTGAATTACCTGATCATAGGGACTGTGTCTGCTTCCTTTATTTTACTGGGAATCGGATATCTTTACATGGTTACAGGGACTCTGAATATGGCGGATATGGCAAATATTCTGCCTGCAGCTTTTGATGAGAGACCCAAAGTTATATTGGCTGCCTTTGCATTTTTCCTGGTTGGATTCAGTATTAAGGTGGGATTGTTCCCCCTGCATACGTGGATGCCTGATGCTTATTCACAGGCTCCTTCTGCCGTAAGTGCACTGCTAGCTTCCACTTTTACTAAAGTGGCAGCATATGTAATGGTCCGTTTTATGATCACTATCTTTAAACCGGAGTTCATTATTTCAACAGTAAATGCAAATATTATCCTGGCCTGGCTTGCAGCTATCGCGATAATTGCAGGGTCGGTACTCGCCATTTCCCAGACCGATTTCAAAAGAATGCTGGCATATTCCAGTGTGAGCCAGATAGGATACATCATCCTGGGTATTGCCCTGCTTAACCAGATGGCAATGACTGGTGGTATCATCCATATCATGAACCATGGTATCATGAAGGCCGCTTTGTTTATGGTGGCAGGTGCGATCATCTACAAGACCGGCATTCGTAACATCAATGATTTTAAAGGTCTCAGTAAGACTATGCCGTACACGTCTGCGGCATTTACCCTTGTGGCATTATCCATGATAGGGGTCCCACCCACTGTGGGATTTGTAAGCAAGTGGTACCTGGCCCTGGGTGCCATAGAGGCTGATATGTGGGTTTTTGTAGGTGTGATAATGCTGAGTAGCCTGTTGAATATCGTGTATTTCTGGAGAGTATTTGAGAACATGTATTTCTATAGGGCAGAAGGGGGTAAGGTTGACGAAGTGCCACTTAGTATGCTTCTCCCTATATTGATACTGGCGGCATTGACGTTCCTGTTAGGGCTTTTAGCATTATATCCACTTAAAGAAATTATGGCACCAATGGTTCAGATATTATTACCCGGCTAGGAGACATAAACATGGAGACAATACTTACAATAAAACCATTAATTGCGGTCCTGGTGCCATTTATTTGCGCGATCCTGATCATAATTTATTCCAAACATCCCAATATCAGGGAAGGATGGTCTGTTGGTGCAGGAGCTGTATTATTCTTAATTGTTCTTTCCATGCTCCCCGACATATTGGCAGGCAGCGTTATTCAATACACAGTTATAGAGATGCTTCCCAATTTGCCTATCAAGTTCAAAGTGGATGCATTTGGTGAACTGTTCGCCCTGACTTCATCGTTCTTGTGGATTTTCACTACTTTTTATTCCATTGGCTATATGCGTAGCTTAAAAGAACACGCACAGACCAGGTATTTCTTCTGTTTTGCTCTTGCAATTTTGGGTGCTATCGGTATTGCATTCTCAGCAAATCTGTTCACTTTATTCATATTCTATGAGATACTTACAGTTTCAACATATCCGCTGGTGGTTCATAACGAAACTCCGGAAGCCATGAGCGGGGCACGGAAATACATGTTATATCTGATGACTGCGGGTGTATTCCTGTTCTTCTCTGTAGTAGCGGTTTATTATTATACAGGCACCACTGATTTTGCTTTCAATGGGTTTTTGGATGGACATGGAATACCTGTAATAATGCTCAAATTACTTTTCATCACTTTTATGATAGGCTCGGCGAAGGCTGCTTTTATGCCACTCCATTCTTGGTTGCCATCTGCAATGGTGGCACCTACACCCGTTTCTGCCCTGCTCCATGCTGTAGCTGTGGTGAAAGCTGGTGTGTTCACTGCGACCAGAGTAATATTGTATGTTTTTGGAGTGGACCTGATGGGGGAGACAGGATTAGGTCTAATGATGGCATATTTCGTATGCTTTACTATCATTATGGCTTCCATATATGCCATGACCCATGATAACCTAAAAAAGAGGCTTGCCTACTCCACAATAAGTCAATTGTCCTATATCGTGCTTGGTGTTTCAATGCTGACATCTAGCGGAATCACCGGCGGTATGCTTCATATACCGTACCATGCTTTCATGAAAATTACATTGTTCATGTGTGCAGGTGCTATTATCGTAACCGCTAAAATAGAGAACATAAGTGAAATGAACGGAATTGGCAGAAAGATGCCGATAACCATGCTGGCATTTACCGTTGGGGCTTTGGGTATGGCCGGATTCCCACCCGTATCTGGTTTTGTCAGTAAATGGTATCTCTTATTGGGTTCTGTTGAAATGAACCAGTTACCAATCCTAATTATGCTATTGGGAAGTGCTTTGCTAAACGTCGGTTATTTCTTCCCTGTAATATATGTGGCATTTTTCAAAAAGCCTGAAAAAGAACTGAATTTTGGAGAGGCATCACCGTTCCTGCTAGTTCCGCTTGTACTTACAGCTATTATCTCATTAATTTTAGGTATCTGGCCAGATGCGTCATACCTCTTCCTTGAGCTGGTCAAAGTTGCGGTTCAAAATGTAACTTCTGGAGTGATCTGATATGGGATACCTGGACGAACCCAAGAACATAAAAATTCTAAGAATATTATTTTATTTGAGCCTGATTATTGTAGTTATGCTCGAGTTCATTCTTATTAAAAGGGAGCACATTGAATTTTCGTTCGAGCATATTGTCGAGTTCCCTGCATTCCATGCAATCTATGGATTATTAGCCTGTATAATCATCATTCTGGTGTCAAAGTTTATTGGATATCTGGTCATGAGGAGGGAGGATTATTATGATTAACTGGATCCCTCCTGCAGCTATATTCATTCTGGGTGCACTGCTGGTTCCGCTGTTTAAGGGCAGGGTTCAGAAATTGTACATTTTACTGCTGCCTGCAATTGCATTTACCAGTTTATTATCAACCACACAAGGTACAAACTGGACATTTAATTACCTTGGATATGAACTGATATTCGGCCAGGTTGACAAACTTACCATGGTGTTCGGATATGCTTTTGTAATAATGGCATTTATTGGGATGCTGTATGCCCTGCATATTAAAGAGCAGGGACAGCACGTATCTGCTTTTCTTTATATTGGAAGTGCTCTTGGAGTTGTATTTGCAGGGGATCTGTTCTCACTGTTCATATTCTGGGAAATAATGGCATTCTCATCTGTATTTTTAGTCTGGTACCAGAAGGACAAAGCATCAATGGATGCAGGTTTCAGGTATTTGCTGGTTCATACGGTGGGCGGACTCTTTTTGCTTGGCGGTATTGTGCTCAGGGTGGTAGAAACAGGGTCACTGGAATTCGGACATATTGGACTGGATGGATTGGATACATATCTTATCCTTATCGGCTTTTTGATCAATGCAGCTGTTCCTCCACTACATGCATGGTTATCTGATGCTTATCCTGAAGCCACGGTTACAGGGGCTGTATTTATGACTGCTTTTACCACTAAATCAGCTGTCTATGTACTGATACGGTCATTCTCGGGTGTAGAGATACTGATCTATGTGGGTGCAATAATGGCAGTATACGGAATGTTATATGCCATTCTTCAAAATGATATCCGAAGGCTTTTGGCTTACGGCATAATAAGCCAGGTTGGTTACATGGTGGCAGGAGTGGGAATGGGTGCGGCAGTAATAGGCGGAGTGGCAACATCCAGCCAGATGATGGCAACTAATGGGGCCACAGCACATGCATTTGCTCATATTATCTATAAAGGATTATTATTTATGGGTGCTGGTGCCGTTATTCATATGACTGGGAAACGGAAATTTACAGAACTTGGTGGTTTATACAAGACCATGCCAATTACACTGGTTCTTACTTTAATAGGAGGATTCGCAATTTCGGCAGTTCCCCTTTTCAGCGGTTTTGTTACCAAGACAATGACAATTGTCGCAGCCGAAGAATCCCATCTGCTATATATTTTCCTTATACTTACTTTTGTTTCAGCCGGAACCTTCATTTATTCAGGTCTAAAACTGCCATATTTTGTATTCTTTGGTAAAGACAGTAATATTAAAGCTAAAGAACCACCACTGAATATGCTTTTGGCTATGGGTATTGCTGCTTTAATTTGCATCGTGGTTGGCGTTTATCCACAAATTCTCTATAATTTACTTCCATATCATGTGGAATATACTCCTTATACTACAGGACATATAATTGGAGAAGTACAGCTTTTATTGTTTGCTGCTTTTGGCTTTTTCCTGCTGGTAAATAAATTACAGGGCCACCCCACTATCACTCTTGATACTGATTGGTTGTACCGTAAATCAGGTAAGGTCTTTGTATGGTTCATCAATGACCCATTAGCCAGGATCTCGCAATGGCCTGTGGATGTCTGCTTAAAGATAATTTCGTTTTTAAAGTGGTTTTCAAAGAATCCCGTACTTGCAGGAATGCTATTTAAAGACACTCTAACTCTGCACTTTTTAGGCCGGATAGGAAACAGAACTCAAATGGTTCTATATGGTATTTGGAAACTGAAAAGAAATTATATCCAAAGAATCCTGTAAAACGAAATCCTGTAGGAGATTCACTGCTGCTGGCTCTCGTATTTATGTCAATTTATGTATTATATTACCTGATCATATCGTAAGTATTGAGGGATATTGCAAAATATTTAATAAGAAATGCTGATGCTCGGATGTTTCTAATGCATATAATGTCAAACATTACAAACAAAAAAAATTGAAGCTTGAACAGATAATTATATGCGTGATATGATGATTGCCTTTATATCAAAGTTATTCCAATTAGGGAAGATATCAGTGTTTATTATTTTGGTATATTATAATATATTATATACTAATAAATTGATATTGTTAATCTGGAGAATTGTATGGTCAAGACAGTAGTTGTTGAATTTTCTGATCGTGAATATCAGATCCTTTTGAAATTGGATGAGTTTGAAGGTGATGACTCCCAGAAACTCAAAGAACTTTTTACTGGATACCTTGCACAAACACCCAGGTTACAAGCTGGTTACCACCTGATCAAACTGGATGAGACTCAGGACCACATGCTTGAAATACTGGACTTAATTTACAAAGAATATGAATTGAATCCATCTCCACTAGAGGGTTGGACCAAGTCAAAATATGATAAAATATTGGAAGATCTGCTACAGGTCGAAATTTTAAGGCCAATGGGTGCAGGAAGATTTGGACCTACATCCCGATTTAAGAAACCATGGTTGACAGTATATAATAGCACATCGAAAGTCTTTCCAGACCTCGATGAGTTCAGTCAGGCATATATAGCCACTGTATACATGCTGGATTATTTTTCAAGAGGAACGTTCGAAGCTGAACTATTAAGGGATGCGACAATAATTTTGAATGAATATTACTTGTTCTCATATGCTTTAGCAAAGAAACAAGGACATGAAGCTCAAAAAGCAATTGCCAAAAAAAATCCATCAATCTCTTCTTGCGACGATTCTGTGACCTGATTTAATGCTTTTAATATCTGTCCGGCCTGTTATTTCAAGATCCAAAACACATTCTGCTGCTCTGGCTGATACATATGGCCTCACAATCATATTACCACCGGCATAGGCCAGCCCACCAATACTGGTTCTGTCCATTAACAATAAGTCACCTGTGACTTTTATATTGCCCTGGATATTACAATCAGCACTTATTATGGCTTTTTTTGCGATCACATTGCCTTTTATTAATGACCCTTTACCAAGTTCAAGATTACCCTGGACAATCAAATTTCCCCAGAAACTTGAACCTGTTCCGATAATTGCATTTGCAGGTATAGTAACATCATTTTCAAAAAATGACCTTTTTTTAATTATAATTGTTTCGGAGGCGGGATGTCTTTTTATGAAATTGGGGTCCATGGGAATCACATTTATTATAATAATAGCACTAGTTTTAACTACTTTGAGTAGATTAAAACTTTTGGAATATATCTTGATAATGGAGATCTATAAAAATGACACTTCAAATCGGCAGGGTAATTAGGGCCAACAGCATCAGTGATGCATGGTATCGTGGTCTGAATCTGATCTGGAACCATGGTCATGAGGTCACGGATGAGAGGGGCAGCAGGATTCGGGAATACCTTAATCTGATGATCGTTATCCAAGATCCGTATATTGACAGGATACCAAAAGATATCTCCTGGAACGAGGAACGTCTTGAAGAATATGCCAAACAGCTGATTAGTGGCGAAAATGTACAGGATTTTGAATATACATATGGGCAGAGATTGCGTAACTGGAATGAAGAGATAGACCAGATCGCATATGTGATCGATAAATTAAAGCAAAATCCTACCACACGAAGAGCTACTGCAGTTACATGGGTCCCGACAATAGATACTGTTGTGGATGAAGTGCCCTGTATGATCATTGATGATTTTAAGATCAGGGGGGGTAAGGTAAACCTGACCACATTGTTCAGGAGTCATGATTTTGCAGGTGCATACCCGGCAAACCTGTATGGTCTGTCCAGACTCCTGGAGTATGTAGCCGATGAAGTGGGTGTAAGCCCTGGAATGATTACTACAATTAGCGCCAGTGCACATATTTATGAGCATGATTGGGATATGGTAGAAGATATTCTTTAATGGTATTGTATGAAAAACATTATTAAGGGTTAGCTCCCCAAATTATCATTCCGTGATAACTTATATTAAATAAATTGATGAAAATTATTAGGTGATATTGATGTGTGCAAGCGAGGTTAAAAAAATTAAGCGAAAATGTGTAGTTCTTAAGGTAGCTGAAGCAAAAGCATGGCGCAATGCGTCAGTCCAGGATGTAAAAACAAAAGAAAAATATTTCTTTGGAAAAGTAAAATCGGCCCCGCCCGAGATCAATATCGGGGATGAACTGTATATCGGATATGAGGAATTACCCTATGACCTGCCCCAGGGTTCACATAAGATCGTTCTATTGACTTTGGACGGTATGAAGCTGGATTGGGCCATGGTGACCCCAAATTCATCATAGTTCAGATCAGGTTCTGTTCTTTTAAACTGATGAACCTGCCGTTGCCGATTATTATGTGGTCATAAACTTCGATCCCAATTACCCGGCCGGTCTCAACGAGTTTTCGGGTGATGTCGATGTCGTTCTGGCTGGGGGATGGATCTCCACTGGGGTGATTGTGAGCAACAATGATGGCGGCCGCACTTTCCTGGATTGCGGTCTTGAATACTTCCCTGGGGTGGACTATATTGGCATTTAAGCTGCCTACTGATATTGTCTCTTCCCTGATGAGGTTGTTCTTGGTGTCCAGGAGCAGTGCAATAAAGAATTCTTTTTTCTGCTCCCTGACTTTTGGATATATGTGATTGTAAGCGGCCTCAGGACTACTGATACGGGTCTTTTCTTCTTCAGTGAAGGTCTCCAACCTGCGGGTCAATTCGAACATGGCTGCTATCTGGCTGGCTTTGGCTGCTCCCACGCCGTGTACTTCCTGCAGTTTGGTAGGGGAAGCACGGCTCAGTTGCTGGATGTTATAGATTGAGAGTATCCGGGTGCATAGGTTCAGGACATTCTCGCCTTTGGTGCCTGTGCGCAGGATGATTGCCAGTAGTTCTGAGTCTGATAGCGCAGCAGGACCGTGTTTTAATAGCCTCTCCCTGGGCCTGTCCTTGGGCTGTATGTCCTGAATCCTGATGTGGTATTCAGGCATGTAGAGTACGGTAGAAATTTGTCGGTATATAAGGGATGTGGTTTTGAATGGCAGTATTTTGGCATGGCCAGGTTCGAAAAATTCCGCAGCACCCTTACTGGGAAACTAACCCAGGCATTAATCCATAAGGCTCCACGAACCTCTGGAATAGGGATTCAGACGATTATGGTACCGGCTACGGGCCAAAGCACTATATTGAATGAAAATTGTGCATAAAATTTGGTACATACACTACTAAACACTAAAAATAGTACAAAAATGTCGATTATACTTATATATCACAGCATCATTTTCATATTATATGCCTACACCAACTAAATGGGATACACTATTATATTTAAGTTTCATAGAAAGTGCCACTTTTAACGAACTATCAGAAACATTGAGGCACAACATACTTTTTGAGAACTTAAACAACAGAGTACTCTATAAACGGTTGAGCGAACTTATTGATGAAGGACTGGTAATCAAGAAGAGGAACTTGTCGAAAAAAAAGACCATCTATTGCCTAAACCACAAAACTCCTTACCTTAATAATTATATGGCATTCCTGCTGTGGTCACGCAAAGAAGATCTGGATTATAACAATTTGCTTTCAAAACGGGCACATGACATTCTATATTCTATACTAGAACACGGTTCTGTAACTCTTAAAAAACTGCAAGAACATACCGGTATATCAAAAAGTACCCTTAAAAAATATCTCAACATATTTGACAAGAACAGGTTTTTGAGGATCACAAAACAAAAACCCCTCTGTATAGAGTTAAACATAAATGACAGGACTTTGTTCTACCTCACATTAATCCAGCCCTCTGGCTCACTTGTGAAAAAAGTATGGAAACACAGAGGGTTAATCCAAGACATTGATAACTTAAAAGATTTGATTGCAGATTCTGATGAGTTCATGAGCCCGATCATTAAGATGCATGTTTATTCAACCACTGTAACAGAGGGAAATACTGCAAATCGGGAAGACGTGGAAAGGGTGATAAAAGACCTGCCAACCGGCCTGACCCCAAGGGAGATTGTTGAGATAAGGAACACATTTGATGCTGTCGATTATCTGAATCGGAATTTCAATGACCTTGAACTGGAAAGCGGGACCTTAATAAAATTTCATACAATCCTGATGAGAGGGCTTATAGAGGAATGCGGAAAATACTATGCCTCATCCGGAAAAAGGATAATGGGTTCGAAATTAAAACTACCAGGTACCATTGAGGAGATTGAATATACGATTGCTGCTCTTATTAATTTTTATGATTTGTACAGGGACCATATCCATCCTCTGCAGCTTGGGGCTATCATTCATTTCCTGCTGGTAACTATCCATCCCTTTAAAGACAGCAACGGCAGGGTCGCACGAATTATCCATTCATTGATTTTGTTAAAATCAGGATACACATTATTTGTTTTTGATCCTGATAAGAAGAACAGGTACTTCGACATGCTTGAAGCGGGACGAAAACAGGATATTGAGGGATTTGTGGATTTTATCCTTGAAGAATATAAGAATGCATTGGAAACAGTGGCTGAAAGGAAGGACTATTAAAAGCGAGTTGGTGCCTGTATGCAGAATGACTACCAGGAGTTTTTAATAATAAAAATGCTGCAGGATAGCATTTCTAGAACCCCTTGAGCAAACTGCAAAGGGCACTGTAATTTTTTTACATATACAACTTATTATCACCCAAATTTCGAACATCAGGTTTAATGCTCAAATTATAAGGTGATATCCTGAACTGGTTGATATTCAATAAATTATTATAATGGTTTTATATATCAGTAATAATTATTTTTAAAAATAGGTAAATTTATATGAGATTAGTTTAAACTGTATGATATTCACATTGATAATGAAATAAATGTGAAATTAAGCGTCTCAAGTTTGTTTAATTTCAGACGTTGGTTTGATTAAAGAAATTAGTAAAATACCTGAATAAATTACGAATTATAAGGGGGGATTTCCATTATAGATTCAAAAGGTAATAAAATATCTATTGGCGATCGTGTGAAAGTGTTATGGAATTTTGACAATAAATTCCATTTAGGGGATGTTGTTAAAATTGGGGATCGAAAGATTGAAATCGAGATCTCACCAAACTGCAGAATAACTACAACACCTAAAACATATTTGCAAAGAATGCACTTTGAATGAACATTCATAAATTATCCATTTCAAAGTAACAAGCATTGCTTTGTAACAGCAGGATATCAAATTTGAGGTTAGTTTATTTTATCTCATTTTCACAAGTCTGGCAGCCGTCTTTATTTTTTGAATATTTGGCTGCCGAAAAACGCTGTTATTCCCTCGCAAAAACATAGGAAAAAGGAATTGCGATCAGATCTCCGATAATATAAGTTGCAAATATTACAGCAATAATTATAGCATAGCTCGGGAACTGCCCCTAAATCAACATAGGAAGAATAATCCCAATGAACCATACCGACTTGTAGATAAGTTGCATCAACAGAACAGGCACAAACTTGAGAGGAGACCGCAGGCCGAATATGGATAAAATCGCGAATGCCACATTAATGCTGCCAACAATTCCCATGATTATTGGTTCTGTAACTGGCTATTGAAACATAGATTTTATCACTTCAGGAATGACAATCATTCCTAATCCCAATCCTCCTGCTCCGAAAATAGTGTAAATATACATGGCTTTCAGCCAATTCATCCGCACTTTGAAATCTTCTGTCATTTTAAAACTACATTTTTAGTAAGAGTCCTGGATATATAAATATTTCTCACCAATTCCGGCTCACATATCCGAATTCTGTTGGTATATATTTACCTGAATGCCGATTCCTTTATTGTCTGATGGCATCTGTTTTAGAATTTAATGCTGGATGTTGTGGGTTTTATTTTGTTTAACGAGCATGAGAGGTGTATCGGTGTCAACGACTTAAAAGATATACTTTATAAATAATGTAATATATTTAAAATAAATATGGGTCAAGATGTTGATGAAATAACATTAATCAATGAAAATCAAACTCGTAAAAGACACATTGATCCAGTCCTAGAAAAAATTGGGTGGCATAAAAAATACATAAAAGAAGAAGTCAATTCTGTCAAATCCGATTTTAACAATAATAATTTTATATTTTTTAATGGAAATATCGAAAGAGGTATTGACCGATTTATTGATTATATTTTATTAGCTGAAGATTACAGTGTCCTTGCTATTATCGAATCTAAGCGTTTTTCCATAAATGAAGAGAAGGGAAGAATTCAGGCAAGAACTTATTCAAAAGACATTGAAATACAAGTAAACAGGAAAATTCCAATTTTTTTAACCAATGGTAATGTATGGCGGTTTATTGATGAAGAAGGGATTGAACGAAAGGTAAGCGGCCCATTCACCCAGGAAGATCTTAAAAGAAGAAATGATCTGTTTATTAGAAAAATTGACCCACGAAATGTCAAAATTGATTCACGTATAGTGGATCGTCCACGAAGTTATCAGATTGTTACGGAATTAAGTGAACATTTCACAAAGGGACATAGAAAAGCATTGGTTCAAATGGCCACCGGAACCGGCAAAACACGTGTGGCAATGGCGATTATTAAATTATTGATTGATGCTAATATTATTCGCAATGTATTATTTATTGCAGATAGGATCGCCTTAGTCAATCAGGCAAAAGCCAATGGTTTCAAACAATTTTTTACCGAACCAGTGGCTGATTTACGTGAAGGATTCTCAACAACTGGAAGATTGTATGTTTCTACAGTCCAGACATTAATGGGTGGTAATCCTATAAGATTGTTTGAACGATTTAGTCCCAGTTTTTTTGATCTTATTGTATTCGATGAGGCTCACCGCTCTATCTATGATAAAAATAACCTGATCAATGAGTATTTTGATGCGATCAAAATTGGACTTACAGCAACACCGAGGGGGCGTGAATTAAAAAATACATATGATCTGTTTGATTGTGCAAATGGGGAGCCTACAGTTGAATATTCGTATGATGATGCAGTCAGAGATAAGGTGCTTGTTCCTTACAAAGCTAACATTATTGAAACGAAAGTGCTATCGTCTGGGATCAAAGGGGCTGAATTGGATAAACATCTGAGGGATCAACTCAGAAGACAGGAAGAGGATCCAGATACAGTGGAATTTACTGGCTCAGAGTTTGACAGGGTGTTTATGGATGATAAAACAAATGCTCTGATCATCCATGAGTTCATGAAATTATGTTATAAATCCGGAGAAGGGAAACCCTGCAAGACCATATTTTTCTGTGCAAGCCAGCGTCATGCTCAGCATATGAAAAATATGTTTGGTCAATTATTCCCTAATCTGAGCAGTGATGTGCAAGTCATTACTTCCAATATGTCACGGTCTGAGGATGAAGTGTTACGGTTTCAAAGAGAATCCGAACCGAGAATTGCCCTTTCTGTGGGAATGCTGGATACGGGAGTGGATATTCCGGAAGTGTGCAATCTGGTGTTTGTAAAACCGGTATTCTCTCATATCAGGTTCTGGCAAATGGTGGGGAGGGGGACCAGAAACCGCAATTCATGTAAGCATCCTGACTGGCTTCATGAGAGGGAAAAAAATGATTTTATGATTTTTGATTTTACTATTGGGGGTCATTCAAATGTGAAGTTCCATGAGTTTAAGGTCACTAATGAAAGAAATCCACAGAAAGATGTGATTACCAGGATCTTTGAGAACCGTATTGAGCTCTTGAAAAAATCCCTTGATGAAAACCAGAAAAGAATCGTGTCAGAAAAGATCATGTACGACATTGAAGCCCTTGGTGTGGATTCTTTTATCGTCAGGGAAAAGATGCCTGTGATCAATACGATAAAAGAACATTCTTTTAATCTCGAACAATATGTGAACGAGCTTATGAAGGAGATTGCTCCGCTGATGATCCTGAACCAGGGGGTAAATTCCAATGTATCGTCATTTATCCTGCAGACTGAAAAATTGTTCGGGATGGTACTGGAACGAAAGCGGGACCAGATCGATAAGATCGGCAAGTATGTGATGGAGCGTGGAATGAACATTCTCCAGAAGGGCACGCTAATCGAAGTACAGCAAAAAAGAGAATCTCTCATAAAGGTAATGCAGAGCGAGTTCTGGGACGATCTCACCTTTGACGATGTGGAATTTATGATCAGGGAACTGGCACCGCTGATGAAATATTATGAACCTGATCCCAAGAAAAAAATCCAGATCGATGCACCGGACCTGGTCATAAGCAGGGAGAAGTTTGAAAAAGAGGTGACTGAGGACCCCAGGATCAAGGAATTGCTGGATGATAATGCCATTGTGAACAAGATCAGAGAGGGTAAATGCATTACCTCCCATGAATTATTGCGGCTGGAAGCCCAATTATCGAAACTGAATCCTCTGTTTACTATTGAGAATGTGCAGAAGTACCAGGACCGGGATTTCCTGCTGTTTTTAAGGGAGGTTGTCGGTCTGTCAAGGGAGGAAGATCCGAGGTATTTGATTGAGCGAAGGTTTGATGAGTATATCATTGAGAGCAGTTATTATACTTCAAAGCAGATCGAATTCTTGGGGCTGCTCAAGAAGATCTTTGCCGATAGAAAACATATTGAAATGAAAGACCTGGGAGAGCAACCGTTCTCTGATGAACATCCTCTTGATTATTTCACTATTGATCAGTTGGAAGCTGTTATAGAAAGATGTAATAACCCGAATTTCGGAGTTTATATACTATATATGTAAAAAACGTCATAATTTGTATTTTTCCTTCATCTAATTCTGCTTTTTATTAATCTCAATAAGATTGACTCTTCCAATTCAATTAT
>Ga0114930_10002373_pt1 | contig 17042 bp, 14 predicted proteins | sample AnhtaG_FD_87300 | JGI IMG/M metagenome (GOLD analysis project Ga0114930, IMG submission 87300) | Deep subsurface microbial communities from Anholt, Denmark to uncover new lineages of life (NeLLi) - Anholt_01485 metaG | ecosystem: Environmental > Aquatic > Marine > Oceanic > Sediment | place... | reverse complement strand
TCCTGGAGGTCCCCGACAGCCCGGCGGACCTCCTGCGCCGTCGGCGTAAACATGCCCTCCCAGTAGTGGGGCGTCGCCACCATCGTCGTGATGCCGTCCTCGACGGCTGTGCGTGCCATGGCGACGGCTTCCTCCATTGTCTGCGCGCCGTCGTCCAGCCCAGGCAGGATGTGGCAATGAATGTCGATCATCGGGCGCATCCGCCGAATCCGGGCACTAACCGCCCCTTCGGGGCCACGCGACCGGGTAGGTCACGCAGCCAAGAAGAATGCAGGCAAGGATGCCTGCGGGCCCGGGAGCGCAGGCCCCTGTCTGAAGCGGGGTCCCGTACGGGACTTCCAGCCTGCACGTGGTCCGCCAGCGTGGGGCCAACTCCGTATGTTTTCCTATAGATGAACTAGGGCTCCTCGGGTGTGTGCTGTCGTTCGCCGTCGGCTCTGCTGCGTTGCGGCGCCTGATCCTTCAGCCCTGTACGGGGTCGTCCTTTACACAGAGCCCACGCGCCACGGCGCAGTCCGGTCACGACGGTGGACTTCGCTGTGCACAATCAGACGATCGGCGCGAATTCATGTAATCCGCAGGGGGAGGAAGTTGAATGGCGGCATCCACAACGGCGGCGCCTGGGGGCGAGGGGCTCCGCGGAGGCGGACGGCTAGCTCTTGCCCTCGTTGTCACCCTCCTCCTGCAGATAGTCATAGTAGTAGTAATAATAGTAGTAATCGCCCGAGGACGGCCGCATCTTGTTGATGACGACGCCGAGGATGGTGCCGCGCGCGTTCTCGATCAGCCGCTTCATCTCGCGGAAAGCATCCTTGGTCACTCTGCCGGACTCGGCCACGAGGATGGTCTGATCGGCCTTCGAGGCGAGTATCATGCCATCGGTCAGCGCCAGGACGGGCGGAGAATCGAGAATGCAGACGTCGGCCCGCTCGCGGAGCTTCTCAAGCAGCTCATCCATCTTCTCGGAGCCCAGCAGCTCCGCGGGATTCGGCGGCAGCGGACCGCTGGGAACCAGCCGGAGGTTGGGGACGCTGGTGTCGTGTATGATCTCGGCCACCGATGCATCGCCAGCCAGGGCGTTCGTGAGCCCCGGGGCCGAGTCGTTCTCGAGATATCGGTGCAGCTCCGGGCGTCGCATGTCGCTATCGATCAGGAGCACGGATTGGCCAGCTTGCGCCATCACGACGCCCAGGTTGGCGACGGTCATGGTCTTGCCCTCTCCCGCGCCGGCACTGGTGACGAGGATGGTCTTTGCCGGCTCGTCGAGCAGGGAGAAGTTGATGTTCGAGCGCAGCGTTCGATATGCTTCCGCGGGCGGCGACTTTGGTGCCTTGGCCGTCACCAAGTGGTCGTCGCGACGGTCGTCCATAAAAGGCACCATACCGAGGAATGGCAACGCCAGATCGCCCTGCAAGTCCTCAGGTGAATGGATCGTGGTGTCGCTCAGCTCCAGCACAAGGGCGAGGCCGAGGCTCGAAAGCAGCCCTATGAGCAGCGCGAAGACCATGGTTTTGGACGTCTGCGGCGCCACTTTCACCGCGGCGACGGCCTTGTCGAGCACCTCCACCTTGGGCTGCTTCATGGCTTGGTTGATGCTGACTTCGGTCAGCCGCTGGAGCAGCGCACGATAAGATTCCCGGGCGATCTCGCGGTCGGCCAGCAGCTTCTGCATGTGCGCCTGTTTTGCCGGGAGGTCCTTGAGCGTGGAAATGTGCTCGTTGAGAATACGATCGAGTACCCCTACGCGCTGACGGAGGCCGGCGGCCTTCGCCTCCCAGTCGGCGGCCTCACCGCGCAGCACAGTGTACATGGGATTGTCCACGTACTCCGTGCGGAGCACCGAGTCGTTCTCCCGCCGATCCCGTTCCGCGCGCAGTTCCGCCACTTCCGCCCCGAGCTCCTGCAGGAGGGGATGGTCTTCAGTGTAGCGCGCCCTCGCTTGGGCGAGCTCCGCCTCCTTTTCGCCGAGCCGGCGGTCCAGCTCTACGAGCACCGGACTCTGTACCGGTTTGGTCACCGCCTCGATGCGCGTTTCGCTGCTCAGCCGAGCGGCGAGGCTTTTCATGGTCGCCTCCGCCGTGCTCCGGTCGGCCTCAGCCTCGCCGCGCCAGGCGCGGTACTGCGCCAGCATCTGCACCGCGTCCGTGGTGTCGCGCTCCGGATGGATGATCCCGTGCTCTTGTTGATACTCCGCGATATCCTGCTCTACTCGCCGCAGCGCCGCCTCCGCCTGCTCCAGTTGTTCCTCGATGAACTCTCTCGCGGCCGCCACCTCGCTCTGACGGCTGCTTCTGTCGGTGTCCACGAAGGCGTCCGCGGCGGAATTGGCATACCGCACAGCGGTGTCGGGGTCGCTCGCCGTGGCGTACAGGTGGATGATGTTGGGCTGGCGCGATTCTGCCGACAGCGACTGATGCACCCGCTGGGCGATGAGATCGACGGGGTCAACGCTTGCCGTCTCGTGCTGGTAGCGTTGCGCGGCCGCCTGCGCCAGGGACATGGTCCGAGCTCGCAGCGTCTCCGTCTCGAGAGCGGCCATCTCCGGCCAACGAGGGTTCTCGCCGGTGATCATGAAGAAGCCGCGCGGCTGGCTCTTGACCAGCACCACGCTCTCTGCGCGATACAGCGGCTCAGCCACGCGTGTGAGAGCGAAACCGACGAAGAGGGAGCATAGGATAATGCCGAGGATGAGCCACTTGCGCTTGCGGAAGGCGCACGCATAGTCGCGTATGTCGAAACGCTTTGCCAGCGGATCCATACTCCATCAGTGCGGGAACCGCACGCTCACTTGGATGCCCTCAGCGGGACGGTCGCGATAGCTTATCAGTATACCTGCCCCATCGTGGGGTGTCAACGCCTGGTGGACTGGCGACTGGACCCACTCGTCCGGGGCGTTGTGTGTGCCGCCGGCGTCACGGCGCCTCCATCTGGCGCGCAGTCTGCACGATCTCCTGGGGGGAGGCAGTGGCGCACCCGAGCTTGCGCACGACCACCGCCGCCGCCAGATTTGCCAGCCGCATGGCCTCGCCCGCCACTGTCCCAGCCGCCAGGCACAGGCCGAGGGTGGCGCTCACCGTGTCGCCGGCCCCGGTGGCATCGTACACCTCTTTGGCCACTGCCGGGATCGAGTCCGGCGGCACGCCATCGTCGCTCAGCAGGACCATGCCGCGCTCGCTGCGCGTCACCAGCACGTAGTCGGCTGAAAGCTCCCGCCGCAGGGCTCGTGCTGCCTGCATCAACGCGTCCTCGTCTGATGGGGAGGGCCTGAATTCGTGCCCAACGCCGCTTGGTACCAGGTGTGGGATCGGAAAATCCGCCGCGTTCTGCGCCCCGGAGAGGCCAACCAATGCGGCGGCGGCGACCGTTTCCTTCTCGTTGGGCGTGACGATGGTGGCCCCACGGAAAAGCCGTATATTCTTCGGTTTCGGATCAACAATGACGGGCAGACCCCGATCGGCAGCTTCCCGGAACAGCGACTGCGCGAGTGCCGCCGTCAGGACGCCTTTATCGTAGTCAGCCACGACGACGCTCTGCACATCGTCGAGCAGCGGCCTCAGGCGTTCGACGAGCTCCTCGCACACCGGCGGCGATATCGGCGATCGGTCCTCGTAGTCGAGCCGCACAACCTGCTGGCCTTGAGCGATGACGCGCGTCTTGCGGGTGGTTGGACGACTCGCATCGACCACCACGCCGCTGTCGCCGACGCCGATCTGCTGCAGCGCCCTGACGAGCTGAGCTCCGGTGTCGTCGTCACCGATCACGCCGGCGATCGACGCCCCTCCACCGAGCGCGGCGATGCTGCGGGCCGCGTTGGCGGCGCCCCCGGGGCCGGTGCTGCGCCGCTCGATGTCCACGATGGGGATCGGGGCCTCCGGACTGATCCGCTCCGTCCGGCCCCAGACGTACTCGTCCAGGATCAGGTCGCCCACAACCAAGACACGGCAACCTCGGATCTCGTTAAGGAGGCTCGTCAGTCGATCAACCGTCAGTGAGAGCACTTGTGGGCCCTCCTTGGCTGGCGAAACACACGACGGCCGCGAGTCGGGCGCGCCCGCGGCATTTCTTGGTACAACAACGCGGTGGGCCGGTCCGTCACCGCGATGAGGATCGCGACGGCGCTCAGTAACATCAGCATGGTCATGGATATGATCGCGTACGAGCGATTGTGCGTTGTCACACGTGGTGCCTCCTTGGCTGCGGGCTGACCGTGTGGCACGGGGGCTCACAGCTCCGGCATCTCGCCCCCCGATTCGGCCATGGCCCGGCGCATCGCCGCCGGGATGTGCGTCTCCGCCGTGCCGGCGCTGCAGCGGTCGATGCTGGCCACCGTCGCCTCCAGCGCTGGCAGTGGCATGCTGACGAACAGCTCGTTCTCCGCGTACCGTTGCATTCGGCGTGCCGTCACGTCGCCGAAGGTGACGTTCACATTGCCCGTGACAAGCGAGTACGTGATCGCCGCGCCGCACAGCGCGCCCGTCGGGTCGCACTCCATGGGCCGGCCGTCCAGGTAGTAGGCGAGATTGATGAGGCGGGCCGCCTGCCATGGATTGCAGATGAACACGGTCACGTCGGGTGGGAGTGGCGCTTTGTCCAGCGGGGCGAAGACGACATGCTCAGCGATGCCAAAAGGTGGCGTCGCCTTCGAGAGCGCCCGGGCGCGGTTGATGGCCGCCGGGCAGGAGAAAAGCCTCTCTCCGTCGATGAGGAACTCTCGCAGCGCCTTAGTATGCTCTGGCGGCATGGCACGCAGGCCCAGATACGTGGAGCCGCCGGGGCAGGCGGAGTTGTCGCCCGTCAGGTCGATCACGGTGCCGGCGGCTGCCGCCTGCAGTGCGCCACAGACGCGGTACGCATCCGTCGAGGCGTCCGCCGGTGGATTGTCCGTATACGTTACCGCCACCGGGGTATGCGCCAACTCGAGCACGTCCACGAGTCGTTTGCACGAGTTCGTCCAGTGCATTGTGGCTGCCTCCCTACGGTCTTACCCCCGCTCGTATGCTTATGCTTTGGCGGCAACCGTCCCCTGTCCTTCCTCAACCGTCAGCCTTTGGCCGTTCAACGATGGCGACTCGGCGCCATTGAGCCGCCTCTATCAGCGTCCGGCTCTGCCTACGGCGTCACGTCCACCTCGAGTGCTTTTGGAGGAATGCCCGCACGGTGAGGGTCGCCACATCGCGCACCGGCGGACGGCCGGGTATGCGTCGGAGGTCGAGTAGGTCTTTGTCGCCGGTCACGATGCAGTCTGCGCGGCCAGCCACTGCGCATACGAGCACCTTCACGTCCCCCGCATCGCGCACTTCGATGTCAAGCTCGGGATCAGGCGTGATCAGCTCGGCATGGGACAGGATATCTCGGAGGATTAGGTCCAGGCGCGTCTGCGGCACTTCGAAGTCTTCGGCCAACACATCCTCGAGTTCCGCCAGCAGTTGGGGCGACGTGACAGCTTCAAGCCGGCCACTGGCTGCCAGATCCACCACCCGGCGCGGAGCTCCGCCCCAAAACAGGGCGGAGATCAACACATTCGTGTCAATGACAACTCTCATCGGGTGCCGTACCTGTGAGCCCGGACGGCGGCCAGGACGTCTTTCTCGCGGATGCCTCGCTCCTTGCCGAACTTCTCGGCCCATCGCCGCAGCTCATCGCGTCGCTTCGGATCCCATCGGTAGGACATCACGCGCAGCCAGCCGTCGATCACGTCGCGTTTGAAGCGGATGGCCTTGCCTATCTTCGCCCCCGGCAGCTCCCCACGACGGAACTTGCGGTAAACAGTCTGCGGGGCCACTTTTAGATACTCTGCCAACTCCTTGACCGTCATTATCTCACTGCTCATGTCCACCTCGCCCTTTTTGTATTCTAGTATACTTTGTTATACTCTGTGCATCAACATTCGTCGTGAGGGCCTACTCCTTGACTGCCCAACTGCGAGTTGCTACGATACGGCGGCCTGAAGGCAGGGAAAAGGGAAAAGGAGAAAAAAGGAGAAGAAGGCGCTCGGCGTCTTCGGGCTGTTGCCGTCTTCTCCATTGCCCTTTCTCCTTGTAGTGTTGCTTGCCCTGGTGCTGGTATGAGTGACGTAGAGCCGAGGGTCATCCTGGCCACCGACTGCGGCAGCACCACGACCAAGGCCATCCTGATTGAGCGTACGGGCGCCGAGTATCGGCTCAAAGTGCGGGGCGAGGCGCCCACCACCGTCGAGGCTCCTTTCGAAGACGTGACGCGCGGCGTGCTCAATGCGGTGGCGGAGGTGGAGGAGCTCTCGGGCCGGACACTCATCGAGGACGGCGCCATCCTGCGCCCCGCGGCCGACGGGAGGGGCACCGACCTGTACCTCTCCACCAGCTCTGCCGGCGGCGGGCTGCAGATGATGGTGGCCGGCGTCGTGAAGAGCATGACTGCCGAGAGCGCGTCGCGGGCGGCCCTCGGGGCCGGGGCCATCGTGATGGACACCATTGCCACCAACGACGGCCGAGCCGCCCACGAGCGCGTCCGCCGCATCCGCGAGCTGCGGCCCGATATGATCCTGCTCTCGGGCGGCACCGACGGCGGCACCATCGACAAAGTGGCACAGCTCGCCGAGTTGATCCGTGTGGCCAGGCCCCAAGCGCGTCTCGGAAGGCAGTTCCAGCTTCCGGTTATCTTTGCCGGCAACGTCGATGCGCGCGATGTCGTGCGGGAGAACCTCGACGAGACAACGGCGCTGCAGATCGTAGACAACCTCCGGCCGGTGCTTGAGCGGGAAAACCTCGGACCGGCCCGGCAGGAGATCCAGGAGCTGTTCCTCGAGCACGTCATGGCCCACGCGCCCGGCTACCCGACGCTGATGCAGTGGGTTGACACGGACATCATGCCGACGCCCGCGGCCGTCGGCTCGATGATTCAGACCATAGCCGAGCAAGAGGGGATCAGCGTCATTGGCGTGGATATCGGCGGGGCGACGACGGACGTCTTCAGCGTGTTCGGTGGGGTGTTCAACCGCACGGTGAGCGCCAACTTCGGGATGAGCTACAGCATCTCGAACGTGCTCGCCGAGACGGGCATGGAGAACATCCTGCGCTGGGTGCCCCAGGGCGGCCACCGTGTGGCACGGGTTGCTGGTCCCTGTCTGAAGCGGGACCCCGTACGGGGTCAACCCGTGTGTTCCTCCGACGGCGCAGCACAGCTTGACAAGCAAGCTGTGCCACATGGGGACATCGGCAATCGGATCCGCAACAAGATGATCCGCCCCACGACGATCCCTCAGACGCTCGACGACCTCATGCTGGAGCAGGCGGTGGCGCGGGAGGCCCTGCGGCTGTCCTTCGAGCAGCACAAGCTGCTCGCCGTCGGGCTCCGGGGCATCCGGCAGGAGCGGACGATCTCCGATGCCTTCGCCCAGACGCTGACTGGCGAGACGCTGATCGACATGATGGCGTTGGATCTGATCGTAGGCAGCGGCGGGGTGCTGTCTCATGCGCCGCGGCGGCAGCAAGCGGCGTTGATGCTCATCGACGCCTTCCAGCCCGAGGGCGTCACGGCCCTGGCGGTGGATAGCATCTTCATGATGCCCCAGCTCGGCGTCCTGGCCACGGTGCAGCCCGAAGCCGCCACCACGGTGTTCAAGCGCGACTGCCTCATCCCGCTCGGCGTCTGCGTCGCGCCCGTGGGGACGGACAAGCCCGGGGCGGAGTGTGTGGCGGTAACGCTCGAGTCGGAGCAGAGTCGCAGAGAAGCCACCGTGAAGTTCGGCGACATCGCACGCCTGGAGCTTGCCGCAGGAGCCAAAGGGATGCTCACGGTCCGGCCGAGACGCCGATTCGACTGTGGCGAGGGGAGGGGCACGGCAGTGAGCCGCGAAGTCAGCGGGGGCGTTGCCGGTGTCATCATCGACGCGCGCGGGCGACCTCTGTCCCTGCCTGAGGACGCGAGCACGCGCGCTGAGCGCGTCCGCCAGTGGTGGCACGCGCTGGAGTTGTATCCTGGCGTGTAACGCTACCGCGTGAGAGTCCGTCCCACGCGTTGCAGGATCGCAAGGAGCTACCCATTGGCACACGCCTACACTCCTGGCTTGCGGGTGACGGAGTCGGCCCTGCTGCGGAAGCGACGCCTGCTCCCTCTGCAGGGCGAGGTGCACGTTGCGGTGGGCGACGCCGTCTCAGCCGAGCAGGTCATTGCGGCCACCGCTCTGCCGGGCAACATACACTCCCTCAACGTGGCGCATCGGCTCGGCATTGAACCCAGCGAAGTGCCGGACTCTATGCTGAAAGGCGAGGGAGACCGCGTGGAGGCCGATGAGGTGATCGCGCGCTCGGCGGGCCTCCTGGGGCTGTTCAAGTCCTCCTGTGTGGCGCCGGTCACCGGCACGATCGAGAGCGTCTCATCCGTGACCGGGGACGTATTCTTCCGCGAGCCGCCAATCCCCGTGGAAGTGACCGCCTATGTGGACGGGACAGTGGTGGAGCTGCTTCCGGGCGAGGGGGCAGTTGTGGAGTGCCACGGTGCTTTTGTGCAAGGGATTCTGGGCATTGGCGGAGAAGCACATGGGCCGTTGCGGGTGCTCGTTGAGCAGCCGGGCCAGCCGTTGCGCGTGGAGACCGTGGACGAGGCGTGCCGCGGCGCCGTACTCGTCGGCGGTTCCCACGCGGATGCGGCCTGCATGGAGCGGGCGGCGGAGGTCGGAGCGGCCGGGCTCGTGGTCGGCGGCGTGGACCAGGCCGATCTGGAGCAGTTCATGGGAGAGCCCCTCGGCGTGGCGATCACCGGCCAGGAGGACGTCGGCACTACGGTGATCATCACCGAGGGGTTCGGCGTTCTGGACATGGCCGAGCGGACGTTCGCCATCCTGAAGGAGCGCGAGGGCAAGAAAGCCTCCATGAACGGCGCGACGCAGATCCGAGCGGGAGTGATCCGACCGGAGGTCATCGTGCCCGAGGAGGCCAAAGAAGCGCTGGCGACGGCGGATGTGAGCTCGGGCATCGACGTTGGATCGATCGTGCGCATCATCCGTGAGCCGCACTTCGGCAGATTGGCGACGGTTTCGGCTCTGCCGGAACAGTTGCAGAAGATAGAGACGGAGGCATCAGTTCGCGTTCTGGAGGCGGAGTTGGAAAGCGGCGAGCGTGTCTGCCTGCCGCGGGCGAATGTGGAGTTGATCCAGACTGGGTAAGAAGGCACCAGTCGGCGTGCGCCGATGCTGCTTGCTGCTCCTGCTCTACATCGCGGCGTTGTCGCTCGCATCGTGCCGCCACCGCCCGGAGGTCGGGCCGGAGCCCATCACCACGTTGGTGGTGCGGGATCGCGCCGAGGATACGGGTGGGGCCATCGATCTGGATTGGTCCGGCTACGCTCCCCCGCCGAGCCTCGACCACTACAACATCTACCGCAGCCGCTCCGCTATTCCCACCGTCTCCGGGCTAAGACCTATTGCCAAGGCCACCAAGCCCGACGAGACCACCGACGCTCCCACCAGCTACGTTGACACGCCAATCACGGACGGTCTCGACTACTACTATGCCGTGACGGCGGTAGATGCTGACGGAAACGAGCAACGCGTGGTGACCGGCGCGGGACCGGTGCAGTCGGCCAGGCAGGAACCCGGGCCCGCCCCCCCCCTCGACGTCCAAGTGCAGGATGATGACGCGCCCGACGACCCCGGCGGCGTCATCAACCTCTCCTGGACGCTGTCGCCGGACGACACGGGACTCGGGGGGGCGATAACGGCGTACCAGATCGTCCGGCTCGAGCAGCTCGAGGGGGAGGAGAAGGTCCTCAGTGACGTGCTCGCCGGCAGAAGCACGTACACTGACAAGAGCGGCGACCCGAAGGTCCAGTATTACTATGGGGTGAGGGCGCTTGCCGACGAGACGGTCCGGTCGGAGATGGCGCGGAGTGGCGCAATCATATCCTATGGGCGCTGGTACAACGGGAACCGAACGAACGTGGTGGTCAGCCTCGGCATCTACGCGGCCCTGGTGATCTTCTTCATCTCACGCGCCCGCCGCGGCCACGAGCTCTACGTCCGGCCCATCCCGGGCATCGAGGCCCTTGACGACGCCATCGGACGGGCAACGGAGATGGGCCGCCCGATCCTGTACGTCTCCGGCCTCGGAGGCGCCAGCGGCATCTCCACCATCGCGGCCATGATCATCCTGGGCCGTGTTGCCCGCCGGGTTGCGGAGTACGGAACGCCCCTTCTCGTGCCCTGCAATGACCCCATCGTTATGAACATAGAGCGGGAGATCGTACGCCAAGCCTACCTCGAGGCTGGCCACGCCGATGCCCACGATCCCGACAGCGTGTTCTTCGTAACTGACTCGCAATTCGCCTACGTGGCTGCCGTGGACGGCATAATGCTGCGCGAGCGCCCGGCGGCCTGCATCTACATGGGGTACTTCTACGCCGAGTCACTTATTCTGGCCGAGACGGGCGCGAGCACCGGCGCCATTCAGATCGCCGGCACCGACGCCGACACGCAGCTCCCCTTCTTCGTCACCGCCTGCGACTATACGCTCATGGGCGAGGAGTTGTATGCGGCCAGCGCCTACCTGTCGCGCGAGCCGATGATACTGGGAAGCCTCAAGGGGCAGGACTGGGGCAAAGTAGTCATCACCGCACTGCTGGTAACGGGAGCCGCGATAGTGGCATTGGCGGCAAACTGGGCTCCTGCTGCAGAGCTCGCCGAGAGCTTCAAGAATCTGTTTGCGGCCCTGTAGCCGTGGGGAGTGATCCGCGCTGCGCTTACGCCTGCCGCTGGCGATCTGCTTCGTCGTGGGCCTGTTCATGATAGTGCAGTTCTTCGTTCCGAACAGGCTGAGCGAGGATGCGACGGAGCGCGCCTCTGACTGGCTCATCATCATCGGGGCCTTCGCCTTCATTCTCGGCGTCGGCAGCCTCATAAAGACGCACGGCGAGCGACTCCGGCGGCGCCATCCGGATTGGCCGTATAGCCTCCTCGCACTTGCGGCGTTCGCCGGAATGTCCATCGTTGGGGTCGGCTGGGGCATTGACCCAGGGAAGCCGGCATTTTGGCTGTTCACCAACGTATACGTGCCCCTGGACGCGACCATGTTCTCATTGCTGGCGTTCTTCGTTGCCTCGGCGGCGTACCGGACCTTCCGTGCGCGAACGCCGGAGGCGACGGTGCTCCTGGTGGCGGCCGTGCTCATCATGCTGGCGCGCGTGCCCCTCGGGGCGTTCATCTACGAAGGTCTGCCTGACCTCGCCGAGCAGGTGCTCATCTCCCCGGTCACCGGGGCCAAGCGGGGCATCATCCTGGGCATCACCCTCGGCGTGGTGGCCACGTCCCTGCGCATCATCTTGGGCGTCGAACGCGCCTACCTGGGCGGCGAGTAGGAGATCACTGAGTTGGAGCAACGCGACGCAGCACAGGACGGTTGGCTGGAGCGCCTCCAGCGCATCGACCGCCGCTACATCTTCATTCTCATGGCGGTGGCCGTCATTGTGCCGATCGTACTGGGGGTGCGCCTCCCGGTGGGCAAACCCACCCGGCCCGTGAGATTGGTGTACGACAAGATCGACTCGCTGCCCGCCGGATCGGTCGTGCTCATGGCGTACGATTTTGGGCCCTCATCTGCGCCCGAGCTGGCCCCGATGGCCGTCGCCATCCTCCGGCATTGCTTCTCGCGTGACATCGACGTGGTGGCAGTCAGCTTCTATACTGCCGGACCGCCCCTTGCCCAGGGCGTGCTCGACCAGGTGGCGAAGGAATTCGGCAAGAAGTATGGCGAGAACTACGTCAACCTCGGCTACCTGCCCGGAATGGTGCCCCTTCTCATCCGCATGTCAACGGACATTCCGGGCACATACAAGCAGGACTACACCAGGACCAGGATGAGCGAGCTGCCGCTCATGTCCCGTGTGCGCTCATACGACGATATCGCGCTCGTCGTGGACCTGGCTTCCAGCGACACGCCGGCTATCTGGATCACCGTGGTCAACGCGCGCTACCAGCAGGAGGTGGCGGCGGGCGTTACCGCCGTTATGGCCGTTGACTACTACCCATACATCCAGTCCAGGCAGCTCGTGGGGATGCTGGGCGGACTCAAGGGTGCAGCCGAGTACGAGTCACTCGTTGGGCGCCCGGACGAGGCCACCAAGCGCATGCCCGCCCAGTCCTTTGCTCACGGCCTCATCATCCTGTTGGTGCTTTTGGGCAACACGGCGTACGTCATCGCCCGGATCCGCGCGCGGCGCCGTGCGTAGCGAATCGCTGGGAAAGGAGCGCATCATACCCGAGATACCGTGGGATCGAGTCGGCGTCTGGATCGCCGCCTTACTCACTCTGTGCATCTACAGCTTCCTGTACCGGGACAACGTCCTGTACAAGATCGCCGAGCACCTCTTTGTGGGTGTCTCGCTCGGTTGGGCGCTCTGCGTCACCTACCACCAGGCCATCTTGCCGAAGATGGTGTATCCGGTGTTCATGCCGGCCCGGGTGGATCTGGCGCGCCCGGACTTCGTCGTCGCAGTGCCGGTGCTGATCGGACTGCTGTGGTTTGCCAGGTTCATCCCAGGCGTCGGCTGGCTCACGCGCGTCCCCATCGCCGCCGTGGTCGGCTACGGCTCCGGCGTCGGCGCTACGGCGGCTATCCATGGGAATCTGCTCCCTCAGTTGCGCGCCACGCTTCTGCCGGTGGTGGCACGGTCCGATAGCGGGGCCTTCGACCTGTGGCTCTCGATCGGCAACGCCGTGCTCATAGTCGGCGTCATCTGTGTACTTGCGTACTTCTACTTCTCCCGGGAGCACCGCGGCGTGCTGGGGGGCATGTCCCGCGTTGGGATCTACTTCCTGATGCTGGCCTTCGGCGCCGGTTTTGGCTATACAGTTATGGCACGTATCTCCCTGCTCATAGGCCGCATAGACTTCCTGTGGCTTGATTGGCTCAGGCCTCTGTTCTACTAACCAAAGGCCGTCCTCGACGGGCTGCGGCGCGCTCGGCCGGCGGCGCAGACCTCGGCTGATGCGCCCTGGCTCGCCACACCCCAACGTTGACACTGCTCGGTGAATCCCCGCCGACAGGTGTTACACCAGCTTTACAGCCCCGTGGTATAAGGCTTCAGAGTTGACTGGGGAGCAATGGCGGCGAGGCTGGCTGCGGTGTTGGGGCGTTGGGGCCTGCAAAGCTCTGGCGCAGGCGGGCTGGGTGTACTCCGTGTCGGCTTTCGCACGACGGACCGGGAGCACAATGGCCGAGCCAGGCAAGATACTCGTCGTAGATGACGAGCCCGCGATCAGGCAGCTTCTGCTGGAGAGCCTGTCCGAGGAGGGCCACCACGTCGAGCTTGCCGGCACCGGCAGGCAGGCGCAACAAGTGCTGGCCGCGCGTGGCTTCGACGTGCTCATCCTCGACCTAAGCCTGCCCGATATGCGCGGCGAAGATGTGCTGAGCTCTCTCGATGGCAATGGCATGAGCCGGCCACAGGTCATCGTCATCACCGGTTACGCCACGACGGAGTCGGCCATCCGCGTCCTGCAGCACGAGGCGTACGACTACATCCGGAAGCCATTCCCTCTGGACACGCTCCTGACATCGGTGCAGCGAGCCATGGAAAAGCGCCGGCTGGCGACCGAGAATGTGGGGCTCATCGAGCAGCTCCGGGCTCACGAGCGCAAGCTGTCGGTGGCGGTGAAGCGTGCCACGACCGAGCTGGCGGCACAGAATCGCCGCCTGGACGACGAACGCCACCGCACTCTGGCCATACTGCACAGCCTCAGCGAGGCCGTGGTGACGTGCGGCCTGGATGCCCGGGTGAGCTTCCTGAATGCTGAGGCGGAGCGCATCCTCAGCGTAAGCTCGGCGCAGGCCGTTGGCAAGCCATGGAGAGTACTGGTGGGCATTCCAGCGGCGGACTGCCCCGTGCGGGCCACGTTGGCCTCACGCACGGGCTTGCGCGATGTTCAGGTGGGCATCAAGGCAGCCGGCGGCGAGCGCACAGCGGTGCGGGTCAGCACGTCGCTCTTTCTCAACGGCAGCGGCCAGCCGGCGGGCGTGGCGATCGTGTTTCGCGACATAGGCCCCGAGGAACGACTCGAGCGCATGAAATCCGACTTCGTCACGGCAGCATCGCACGAGCTGCGCACGCCGCTGACATCTATTCGGGGCTATGTGGAGCTGCTGCTGAGCGGCGCCGCCGGCGAGCTGAGGGGGACGCAGCGCGAATGCATTGAGGCCGTGGAACGCAACAGCGCCAAACTGTCGCGTCTTACGGCCACGATCTTGGATCTATCCAGGATCGAAGGCGGCGTGTTCCAGGTGCTGCTGGAGCCGACGGACATCGTGGCTGTTGCCAAGGCGGCGGGCTCCCAGGCGGCACGGACCGCTGCAGAGCATCGCGTCGCAGTGGCGGCTCGCTCGAAGCTCAAGACGCTCATCATCGAGTCGGATCCGCGCCGCCTGCACCAAGTGATCGAGGAGCTCCTCAGTAACGCAATACGGCATACACCATCTGGCGGGCATGTGACTATTGAAGTATCCAACAATGACGACAACGGCGGTGTGATCTCCGTCAGCGACGATGGCGCGGGCGTACCGCGAGATCACCTCGAGAGGATCTTCGACAAGTTCCACAAAGTGGATGGAGCTGCGGTTCGAGACGACGACGGTGTGGGGCTTGGACTGGCTATTGCCAAGGCCATCGTGGTGCGCCTGGGTGGCAGCATTGCGGTGGAGAGCTCTCTGGGGCACGGCACAACGTTTGCCTTGTCGTTGCCGGCCCGGCCGCCATAGGCGCCCGCACGCCGTTGGCGGATGCGGTGGCGCATCTGATTGGGGGACATAGTGGTGCCTTCTGTCGTTCTTGATCTGGCGGAGACAGAACGAGACGAGCTATCCATCCTCGTGGCCGACGACGACGAGGCCATTCGGGACTTGCTCTCGGACACTCTCCGGCGGAGAGGCTTCACGGATGTCACGCTGGCCAGGGATGGACTCGAAGCTCTGGACGCGATCAAACGATACAAGTACGATATGGTCTTGCTCGACCTCCGGATGCCGGGGGTCCACGGGGTAGAGGTTTTCGACAACATCGTGTCCATGTATGGCGACGACGTGGTCATCATCGTCACCACGGCGTATGCAACTGTGGAGCAGGCCGTGGACTTGATGAAGCGCGGCGTGTACGACTATATCGTGAAGCCGTTCCGGCTCCACGACGTCACCGGAGCGCTGGAACGTGCGGAGCAGCGATGTCGCCACCTGCGGGCGTTGGCCGGGAGCATGGAGCTCGTCTTCACAATGGTCTGCCTCATGGAGAACAAGGACCCGTACCTGCGCAACCACAGTGCGCGAGTGCGCGATTATGCCGTTCGCATTGCGCGGAGCATGGGCCTGGACTCGCGTGAGATCAGGCTTCTGGAGTATGCAGCGCTCCTGCACGATGTGGGCAAAGCCGCTATTGACTTGCGCATCCTGCACAAGCCCGGCCCGCTGACGCCGGAGGAATGGGCGCTGGTGAAGCGCCATCCCGTCATTTCGCGCGACGTCATATCGCCCGTCAAACACCTCTCGCGCATCCTGCCCTATGTGTATCTTCACCACGAGCGACATGACGGCAGCGGCTATCCGGAGGGCCTGGCCGGCGAGGAGATCCCCCTTTGCGCGCGGGTGCTCGGGTTGGCCGACGCCTACGATGCGATGACGTCAGAGCGCCCGTACCGCACCGCCATGGCGCCGGAGGAGGCGCTGCGCCTCATCGAGGCTCAGAGCGGCGTGCTCTGGGACCCTGACGTGGTGGCCGCCATGATAGCCGTGGCACCCAAGGTAGCGCTCATGGCGCCGGCATAGGCACCGCAGAGCCGCGCGGCGACGTATCCCGCTGCCACACCAATAACGAATGACGCGGCCACTGGCCGCGTCATTGTCGTTAGTCTTGGCTCTCCGGTAAGAGGGTCAGGAGCGCGATCAGGGCGGCCGGCGATTCTCCGGGTTGACGATCGGCCACTGCAGCCCGGCCTGCTCGTCGTGCACGAACTTGCGCACATCAACCCGCTCCACGTGGCCGTCGCCGAAGGCGAAGTTGGAGCCGTTATGCCGCGGCTCCCCCTCATCATTGGCGTACTGAATGCGCGCCATTCCTGGCACGGCCTCTGGCGGCGCGTACTCGTCGTCGGTCCAGTCGTTGAAGACGCCGGGGAATCTGCAATCGCCCAAAATGGCGATGCGCGTGAGCCTGCCGGGCGCCCGGTTCAGCGCTGCCTCGCTGTGCCAGCCTTCGAAGTACAGGTACTCGTTGTAGGCCACGTTGACGATGCGGCGGTCAAGTCCTTCCCCGAAGTCGAATTGCGGGCCGGTTGGGCAATTCAGTATGTCCGGCTCGTTGTAGTACGGGAGCGTCGCCTCGAACGCGAGAGTCCACTGCCACGGGTCCCAATCGGCGTGGTACTCGATGTTGTCGTAATCGTACCCGCCCGGGTAAAAGCCGTCGTTGTCGTCGGCATACATCATGAATGCCACGGCCAATTGCCGGAGGTTGCTCATGCACTGCGCCTGACGCGCCCTCTCGCGAGTGCGCGAGTAGACGGGGAAGAGAATCGCCGACAGTATGGAGATGATAGCTATCACGACGAGCAATTCGATGAGGGTAAAACCGGGAGGCGTTCGTGCTCGCATTTGGCCGTCAGCTCCTCCGCGGCCGGCGTGACCGTGCCCGGGCGCGGGTCTGGTCGTCGGGCATCGGATCGGCCCGGCTATTATACATGTGTCTGGCGGAAAAGCAAAGCGTCACTCAGAGCCAAGTGCCCCTCGCTCACCTGCGAACCAGACGAAATGCCACCGCCGTGTCGCCCTGCAGCATCGGCACCAGCAGGAGCTGGCGCTTCAAATCCACCGTGCAGTCGGCGGGGAATGGCAGGTCCGTCTTGAGCTTCGTGACCGTCTTGCGATCGGGCGAGACGGCGTAGATCGTCCCGGCGCGCGGGTCCGTCACGATGAGCGTGCCGTCCTCGAGCGCCGCGATGCCGTCGATCATCGTGAAATGCTCCGCGAGGCCGAACCACTTCGGCGGTGCGCCGCCCGCCACGTCGATCTCCGCCAGGTCGTGTTGCCCGC
>Ga0114930_10002372_pt1 | contig 17043 bp, 19 predicted proteins | sample AnhtaG_FD_87300 | JGI IMG/M metagenome (GOLD analysis project Ga0114930, IMG submission 87300) | Deep subsurface microbial communities from Anholt, Denmark to uncover new lineages of life (NeLLi) - Anholt_01485 metaG | ecosystem: Environmental > Aquatic > Marine > Oceanic > Sediment | place... | reverse complement strand
TTATCAATTTCATATGAAACTAAAAAACCGATTCTTTTTATTGGTGTTGGGCAAGGTTATGACGATCTGGAGCCCTTTAACACTCAATTATTTATTTCTAATATACTAGGAATAGATGAAGATTAGAAAAACGATTACCAAACTAACAGTTAAATTTTTTAAATATTTATTTTTAATCTATTTGTGTCAAATAATTATCCTAAATATGAAAAATATGCAAAGTACGAAAAGGGGAAGAAACTATCCCTTTGGGAACGATTTGGTATGTTCTTTCAAAATTCGAGAAGAATTATCAAAATTGCTAATAAACCGGGAAGGAAAGATTATTTTTTAGTTTTTAAGATATGCGCTATTGGAATATTGGTGTTAGGAGTATTATCCTACGTGATTCAGCTTATTTGGACTCTAATAAATTTTGTTTTAGAAATTGGTTAGAGTTTTTAAATTAAACTTCTTTTCATCTTTAACTAAAATAGATTTTATTGTTGAGTTTTATGAAAGTAACATTAACCTATAATAGAGATCTTCATTTCAAAGCTTCTGTAAGACATTTTGATGATTTTAATGTTGACGAGCCCGAATCTTTTCATGGAACAAATTTAGGGCCAAGCGCGGTAGAATATTTATTAGTCGGTATTGGAGGTTGTTTAGGAACGACATTTATCTATTGCCTTCAAAAAGGGAACATAGAATTAAATGAATGTAGAGTGTTAATTGATGGTACATTATCTCATATCGTTCCTAAGAATCGTTTAAAATTAGTTAATGTGGATGTTGAGATGAAATTTTCTGCAAAGGAAACTACTTCAAAAGAGAGAATTAATAAATGTATAAAAGATTTTAGAGAAAATTGTATAGTAACAAGCTCAATAGCAGAAGGATTACCAATTAAAGTTAATTGCACCCAGATTTAACACTTAGTATTTAAATTATTAATAATAGAAAAAAAGTAGTAAAAAACTTTTTAGGCTCAAAAGAAATAAACTACGACCTGATCAGGTACTCGTAATTTTTCCTCTTTGTTCTTACATGCGATAAATTTTATTTTCATACTTACTATTAGTGAGATCAATCGTTTAGTGAGAATTCCGTCTATTATAAGAAATTGTGTGGATTTAAACTCTTTCATTTTCTCAAAAACTTCTCCTACTGGGAGGTCAAATAGTTTCTCCATACTCTTATTAAATCCTATGCTATGCCCGGGTTCTATTTTCTCGAGGCTATCGATTATTGCTTTCGGATTTTTTACCTTTAATTTCTTAAGCAATTTCTGCAACAGATCACCTTTTCCAGCAGGGGCTTTTTTCTCTTTGTAATAAGATGTTTGTTTATCCCTTGGCGGTTTCTTGTTCTGTAGAGCCTTAACCATTTGTTTACGCGTAAGTTCCTCGACTTCTAAGCCTTCAGGTGCCCTAGCTACGAAATCAATTTTTGCTAATTGCATCAATTCATTCAAAATAATACTTCCTCCTCTATCACCGTCTAGAAAAGCTATCACGGAACTTTTTGTTTTTATTAATTTTATAATAGATTTCGGTACTTGTGTGCCCTGGGTTGCAACAGTGTTTTTAACTCCTATTCGTAAGAGGTTTAATACATCTGCTCGACCTTCAACAATTAATAATTCTTTGCTAGAATCAACATTGGGACCTGCGGGTAAGTTTTCCGGACCCCAAGATGTAATTTCTCCAAGTTTAATACCTGCGTCGATTTTTTCTTCTATTTCGCTTGGTTCTAAAGAATTCTGATCCCAATTTTTTAATAATTCTGCAGCACGCTCAATAATTTGTTTACGTTTAGATTCTCTAACATCTCGAATATCCAATAATTCAATTTCAGCTTCACAAGGACCTACACGAGAGACAGTCTCTACAGTTGCCGCCAACAGAGCAGTTTCTTTACGAGTTAGGCTAGAGGGGATTTTAATGACTCCTTCGGATATTCCTTCTTTAGATTCATTATCAACTTCAATTCTCCCAATACGTCCGGATTTTTGAAGGTCCCTTAAGTCTAAGTCTAAGAGCAGGCCTTCAGTTTGGCCAAAAACTGCTCCCACTATATCTGATTGCGCAACGACACCTTTAATTTTGAACTTTGCTTCGATAAGATATTTAGTAGTAAAATCTACATTATTACTTGTAATTTTTTATCACTCCCCTTTTCTATTTAATATTTGATTTTATCAAAGAATTAAAAAATTAATTATAAACTTATAAAAAGAAGTAAAATCAAACTAATAGATACTGCCTAATGTTAAAACTTTAATTCTAACTAAGATCTTGAATACTTTATCTTCTAAGATAGTTTTTTTTATCTTTATTAAGCTTGAATTTTGAATCCTTCTGTATATCGTTATAAGTTTGGATAATAATTTTAATTTAATTATTTGATTGAATTTTTTTTTTGATTGATATATTTTATTAATTTGTTTAATTGATAATAAATTTTGAAAAATTTGCTAATTCGATTAAAATTTTAATGTATTAATATGAATGGTAAGTTTAATTTGTAAATAATCAAATTTTTGTTGATTACTATTCAATAAAAATGATTTATTAAATTTATCTTTTGTCAATTTAAGATTAAATGAGAATTGATTTTCATAGTTATGTTATCTCCATAAAATGCGCTTTTTTATTTCACAATTATAATTTTAATTGTAATGAGTATATATTGGAACGGTAAATTGGTAAGAGAATTATTTGCAAAAAATGCAAAGAAAAGAACAAAATACCGAATTACTACTGATATTGGTCGATTTTATTTTTATTTCGAGGAAAATAAGAATTCAGACCAACCCTCTATTTCTGGAAGATTAGTTTTTTTTCCCCTAAAAAAAAAAAATTGATGTCGAATTATTAAAATTCTTGAATTCTAGACTAAATAAATATCATTATTTATGATATTTAATTTCTAATTTTGAAGAACAAAAAATCTTGTTATTGGCAATGATAGAGAAAATATTAGTTTTAGGTGGAAAAGGTGGAGTCGGGAAAAGCAGCATAAGTGCTGCAACTGCAGTATTATTGTCAGATTTATTACCTGATAAGAAAATACTCCTCATTTCTTTTGATATGGCACATAATTTATCAGATCTCTTATCAAAGGATATAGGAAACGCTATTACTCTTATTACGAGAAATTTATGGGCGATTGAACCCGATGCAAATGTATACGCAGAAATTTATACTAAGGATTTAGTTAATAAGATGAAAACTCTTATGAAGCAGATGCCTTTAGTTGGTAGAATCCCACAAATTGAGGAATTTATTGATACAACTTTTACTTCAGATTCTATACCGTTGGCTTTAAAAAATGCCATGTTTTTTCAAAAAATTTTAGATGCTGAGGATGTTAATTCTCAAGAGGCACAATTTGATATCATTATAGCTGATTTTCCTCCAACTGCCAATATGATTACTCTCTTTGAAATCCCTGAAGACCAAGTCAAAGTAGTCTTAAAATATTCATTAAATTTCTATAATTCGATTAAGGATGCAATGCAAAATTTTACTAAAATGTTTAGACAGTTTTTAAAACCGTTTAATAATGATTATGAAAAAAGAAAGGAACTTGGTAAAGAAATCTTTAACATGATGGTTGAACTTGAAAAGCGAGGGGAAAGAATCACAGATTTGATCCATACCGTAGGATCATTAAGATTAGTTTCTATTGCTGAGAAACCAAGTTTTGAAGAAGTCAAACGAGCTAGAGATTTGACTAATAAATACATTAACCTTGATGCGGTTCATATCAATATGATAATTCCCAAAAAACACGCGAAGAAGTGCGATTTTTGCGGTCAAATTTCCTCTATTCAGCAGAAATATTTATCAGAGATTAAAAGCGAGTTTAAAAATGAAAAAATATGGGAATCTAATAGACTTAATGAAGAACCTATTGGTTTAGATGGATTAAAAAAATTGGCCAGAGAAATTTATAACGATGCTTCAGCTAATGATATTTTAGATCCCAAAGCTTGAATAATAGAATAAAGTAAGAAAAAATTAGAAGTTTTTTAAGAAGTATTAAAATTTAGAGAGGTTTTAAGTTCCTTCTTCGTAGCCGTGGATGTAGTTATATTGTTCTTCATTGAGCTTATCTATTTCTATACCCATTGCTTGAAGTTTCAAGAATCCAACTCTATCGTCAATTTCAACGGGAACCTCTACCATTCCAGGTTTCAAAGAATCTTTGTTCTTGACGATGTATTCAGACATGAGAGATTGTAAGCCAAATGACATGTCCATAACTTCTGCAGGATGTCCTTCAGAAAGCACTAAATTGGCCAATCTTCCTTTAGCAAGCAGATATATCTTTTTGTCATCAGGAAAGGTGATTTCTTCTACATCCTTTCTTATGGGTTTGATTTCCTTAGCATACTCGTAAATCTCCTTGGTAGGGATCTCAATGTCGAAATGTCCTAAATTGCCTAAAATGACACCATCCTTTAAAGCGTCAAAATTCTCTTTAGTAGGTAATATTACATGTTTACAACCCGTAGCAGTTAGGATAATATCTGCATAAGGCAAACTTGTTTCTATAGGCACAACATTAAAACCAGCAAATTTAGCTTGAAGAGCTTTTATCGGATCAATTTCAGTCACTGTAACATTGGCACCCAAACCTCGTGCTCTAAGGGCCATTCCAGAAGAACAATGACCATATCCCGCTATTACTACATTTTTTCCTGCGAAGAGAACGTGCATCCCATAGATGGCAGCAACAATTCCTTGTCCTGTACCTAACTCGTTATCAAATTGATTTTTACATCGGGCATCATTTACAGGAAACAATGGGACTTTTAGATCACCTGCGACATCCATTGCTCTGAATCGTTTTACCCCGGTAGTAGTTTCTTCTTGACATCCGATTATTACTCCATCCGTAATTAGTTCAGGAAATTCTTTATGTGCTGTAACGATCATATCAGCACCATCATCAATAAGGATATTTGGTTTGGCTTTTAAACATTCTCGAATACACCAGTAAAATTCCTCATCTGTATTACCATGCCACGCAAATGTATTAATTCCCTCTTTAACCATAGCTGCCGCTACATCATCTTGAGTTGATAAGGGATTACTTCCACACAACCAAACATCAGCACCTCCTGCCTTTAAAGTTCTGGCAAGATTAGCAGTTTCTTTTGTGATGTGAAGACAGCCCGCAATTGTGATTCCTTCTAAAGGTCTTTCCTTAGCGAATCTTTCTCGAATTGTTTTAGCAGTAACAAACATTTTAGATTCAGCGATATATATCGCTTCTTTGCCTTTTGCAGCTAAGTTTTCATCTGCAACTTTATAATTTACCATAATAATTCAATTTATAATTTTTTGTTAATATAATAATTAATTTAAACATCAATTTAAATATATTAATGGTTAAAGAGTAAGAAAATCGCTGTAAATATTAACATTTAAATAATATAATTTTTATTATATTCTTATGACTGAAGCTAAAGATGAATTTAAAAATCGAAACCTTATAAAAAGTTTCAACAATGAATCTAAATATGTTATAACTAAGCTTACACAGATTTTAGGTTATACTAGACAGACAATTAAAAAGCGATTTGATGATCTGAAGGTAGAAAAAATAATTAGTAATTTCACAATCAATATAAATCCGAATATCCTCCCCATTAATTTAAAATATGTATTATTAGAGATTAAAACTAATCCTAACGAACCAGAACTTTTAGAAAATTTGTTAAAAATCTCCCAATTAAAAGTTCTTGATGGAATTTTAGGAGAATATTCTCTATTTGCTTTACTCATTTTCCATTCATCTGAAGAATACTACCAGGTTTTAAGCATAATAGATAAAATAATGGCTCAATCACATTTTAAGAAGTATAATATAATCGAAACAATTAAAGTGTTCAAGACTAATGGAATTGAATTGGATGACAATGAAATTGATTCAAATTTCGAAGTTGATAGCATTGATTATGTAATTTTAAACATAATGCAAGAAAACCAGAATTTAAAACCAATCTCGACTTACGAGATTAAGGATATAATTAACGATAAGTACAAAGATTTTTTAAACGAAATGAACAGACAAGAAATCTCCCAATCTACAATTCATAACAGAATTAAAAAACTTGAAAAAAACAACGTAATTCTAAACTATGCGCTTAACTTCTGTCCTAAAAAAATTGGATTTAGAGGAAAATATCTCGTAAGAATTAAACCAAAAGACCCTTCAAAATATAACGAAATTGCCTTGAATTTAGAAAAAAATCACTTTATAACCGATCTTTTCAGGATAGGGCAACAACATGGCTTATTTGCGATAGTTCGCGTTAAAAGGGTCGAAGACTACGCTGATTTCATAAAAATTTTATATCAATCCGATGAAATTGAAGACACACTTACTAATTTTGTGTTAGATGAACTTAAGGCTTATACTAATTTTGTGATTTATTAAAAAAACTTGAGGCCGTTTCAAATCTCAAGTTCACTATTCATCACTCTCTAATAATTTATATTTATTTCAATTACCTTTTTCTTATTAAGACTAATATCATTATTATATAGATTAAAATATACAAAATCGTATTGTTGTGGGGAGCTTTACATGTTTCGAGATATTGTTGACTTTGTTAAAAAGCCAAATTATGAGAAAATTGCTATAATTGATATCGAGACTACAGCTCTGAAACCAGAATATGGTTTAATCATTGAGATAGGTATTGTTGAACTGGATTTAATTACGGGAGCAACTAAAATTCTTTTTGATTCATTTGTAAAGGAGCCTGAATTTGGGGAAGAACATAAAAATGCATGGATTTTCAATAATTCTGATTTGAAATTTGAGGAATTTGAAAGCGCACCTAGTTTAAACAATCTAAAAAATCAAATTCAAAAAATTTTCAATCATTATTCATTGACAGCATATAACACTTCGTTCGATTTTGGATTTATGGAATCGCGAGGTTTTGTTATAAAAAAGGATATTCCAGATATTATGGCAGTAGCGAAAAAAGCATGTAAAATTATGCGTGCAAGAGGAGGTTATAAAATTCCAAAGATGCAGGAAGCTTGGGATAATCTTTTTCCCAACACAAATTATATAGAGAAGCATAGAGCAGTTGACGATGCAATTCATGAAGCTAGAATCCTTTTTGAGATGTATAAACGAGGAGAATATAAAGTTGAACCATAATTGTGTACCATGAGTAAAGGCTGAACTAAGATCAGTTTTTAAAAGGCAAAATAAATTAATTTAATTATCTAAGAATGATATCTTTAATTGGAAAATATGAGTTATTTTTTTGAATTAATTACTAAAAGTGTAGGGTTTTCAAGAATAGGGAGAATTATTTGTTCGAAAGAATCTAAAAAGTTTATTTCAACCCCAAACATAATTATTCCGATGAAAAAAAGGTTAATGACTGATTTAAACTTTCTTGAGGAATTTGAAGATCATGAGATTTTTTTAATTTTAAAAGATTTCTATCTGAAAATTGGATTCTTACGAGACAAATTTAAAAAGACTGGTTTTATCTATACGCATAGTGGTTCAATGGAATCTTTTAAGGGAATATTAGCATCTAATATTGACATTTTTACAGAAAATAACATTATCCCTTCCATTCCATTCAATATTCCAACAACAGTTATAAATAAAGAATTTGCTGAAGAGGAAATTAAGATTTTTATAGAAGAATCTAACCAGATCTTACAACAACACAGCAATTTAGATTTTGGTTTATCTATTAAAACTTATGATTATTATGAACTATTTGATCTATACATCCCTTTAATTAAGAACAATAGAAATATCAGAATATTAAATTTAGTAGATTTATTTGACAATTTTAGTAATTTCAGGAATATTTTAAAAGTTATTTTTAAAATAAAACAAGAGCTCGATAACAATTTAGTGTTAATGGTTTCTGGTAGAATTATTCCGAAATTTTATCCGATCTTGGTATATTTAGGGGTCGACTTAATCGATGGTTCTTACTTATTATATTTATCTGCCGAAAATTTCTATGATACAATCGAATATTTACTTCCAATTTATAAGATTAAGTATTTTCCGTGCCCATGTACGATTTGTAAGAGGAATTTAAAACATAGTCTAACTGACAAATATTCTTCTGAAAAAACAGAACAACTAACTCTTCACAATATTATCTCAGCATACACTTACATGAATAAAATCAAGTTGTATATGAGAATGGAAGATTTCCGGGGTTTTATTGAAAAATCCTCCTATGACGACATGAATATAATTTCTACATTAAAAGTGCTTGATAATCAATATTTCAACATTTTGAAATATGAAACCCCTTTAACTCAAATAAATAATGTTGTTAATTGTCATAGCGCATTATCGTATAATAGACCAGATTTCCAAGAGTTTCGGGAGAGATTGATTAAAAGATTCGTGCCCGAATCATGGACAAAATTGATCATTATACTTCCATGTTCTGCTAAGAAGCCATACTCAGAATCGAGATCTCATCAAAAATTTCATGGTGTTTTAAGGAACTATCGTGATTTTCCTGATTTCCAAGAAATCATTTTAACGTCTCCTTTAGGAGCTATTCCGAGACAACTAGAAGATATTTATCCCGTGAATTCATATGATATTTCTGTGACAGGGGAATGGGATAGCGAAGAGATTGCAATTGCTTCAAATATGCTTATCTCCCTATTGGAAAAATTTGACGAGAGTATACCTATATTGTGTCACATAAAAGATTCAGGGTACTTTAAAATTATTGAAAACGCTCGTTCAAAAATAAAGAATAAAATCTACTTTACTGAGGTTAAGACTAATCTTACAAGTAATGAATCTTTGCTTTCCTTAGAGGAGAAAATAAGTGAGCTTAAAGATTCATACAATAAAGATGACATTATACCTGAAAATAAAAATTTCCTGAAAACTTTAACTCGTAAGTTTTTTAAAATTATTGATTATCAATTTGGGCTTGGTACAGGCAAAAAAATATTTTACAATGGAATTAAAACGTGGAGAAACAAAAGAAGTCATCAAATAGAAATAAGCGACTTGGTAACTCGAGAAAAACTAGGAAAATTTAATGTTAATTCTGGACAAATAGAATTAAATCTTAAAGGAGCAAATAGAATGTTGCCTTTTAGCAAAAATTCGAACTATGTTGTTTTTGATGGACAAAAAATTAATGGGAATACCTTATTTCGCCCAGGAATAATTAGTTTTAGTCCAAATCTCATTCCAAAAGATATTACAATGATTTTTGATAAAAATAAAGAAAAAATTATTGGATTAGGAAGCTTAATCGTTGGTTCAAATTTTATAAAAAATTCAAAAACAGGGAAAATTGTAAATGTCTACGAAAAAATATAGCGATAACAACCTCATCGTTGAAAAAATAAAGAAATTTAGATTAAAGGCTATTAAGCAGAAACGTAACTATGAGGATAAACAATTAGATAAACCAATAAGCTTTTGGATAAAGGAAGATCGTTTACTTAAGAAAAGGGGAAAGGAATTCACTATTATATTAAGAACTAAAGGCTGTAGTTGGGCTTTAGGTCCTGACGGTGGATGCTCTATGTGCGGATATGTCCAAGATTCTACTTTTGAAAAAATCGATCAAGCTCATATAAAAAATCAAATTGATTACGCCTTTCAAGAAAAACTCACGGAAATTAATGAGGATAAGGAAGATTTCGTATTAAAAATTTATAATTCCGGGAGTTTCTTTGATGACGATGAAATTTCTGAAAGCACTCGTGATTATATATACAAAAAGATAGCAAAGATAGCAAAGATTAAAGAACTCGTTATAGAATCTCGAGTGGATTATATTACACAAGAAAAATTAATAAAAATGAAAAGTTCATTAGACATATATATAGAAGTAGCAATCGGTTTGGAAACGGTTGATGACCACATTAGAAATACCTACATAAATAAGGGTTTGCTTTTTAAAGATTTTTTAGAAGCGATTCGCATTTGTAAGATAAATGATATAGGCGTGAGAGCATATTTACTGTTTAAACCTCCGTTTCTAAATGAGCAATCAGCTATCGACGATTGCGTTAGTTCTATTCTCAAATTAGCAGAACTGAAGGTCAATACTATTTCAATTAATCCACTCAATATCCAAAAAAATACGCTAATTGAGTATTTATTTTATCAGAAGAGATACCGTCCTCCTTGGTTCTATTCTTTGTTTAAATGCATTGTTAAAGCGTCTCAAGAAAGAGATATTCTAAAAGAAGTGAGGATCATATCGTCTCCTTCTGGCGCAGGTTCTAAACGAGGAATTCATAATTGTTTAAAAAGAGATTGTAATGAATTTATGATAAAATCTTTAAAAAATTTCGTTTTGACTCAAGACATTAACCATTTAATAAGAAGCGATGAAGTTTATTCGTGCGATTGTCTTGTGAAATACCAACTTCAAAAACGCTATTTTTAGGTTTTAAAGTAAGAATGATCACCAAGAATTTTTCTATCATTCTTATTAACACAAATTAACAAAGTAGTGCTCACTACTGCTAAACCACACACTAAAATATTCCTTTTTAAATAAAGGGTATATTTAAATATTAGCAACCAATTCAATACTACATATTTTAAATAATATTAGGGTCGTTGTTTGCAGAAGTATATCAAATTAAACTTGCATTATCTCGGAAAATCTAAAAAGCATCAGATTTTTAGAGTAAAAAATAAATGGGACAAAAGCCTAGAGAAGATAACCAATAAACCTGTTTTTACTGAAGAATTTTCCGAAGTCGGTAAAATTATAGAGATATTTGGCCCAGAAGAACTACCATTCATTTCGATGAAAATTTCTCCAAAAAAGGAATTTAACTTGAATGACAATTTATATGCCAAAATGAGATAAACTATCTCTAACTTCCATTTAAAAAAATAAAAAGGTGTAATTTATTTCAAGTTGGAATCAAAGCGATGCATTGGAAGAAAAAAGTGCGGAGATAAGTTCTGATAATTGTAGTGAATGCGGTAAAAATATTTTATTTGATCAAAATAGAGGCTTATTAGTTTGTGAAAAATGTGGATTAATTCACTCTGAAAAACACATAGACCAGGGACCAGAATGGCGCGCTTTTGATTCAGACCAAAGAAAGAAAAGAACAAGGACGGGTGCTCCTATGACATTGATGATCCACGACAAAGGTTTGAGCACTATGATTGATTGGAAGAATAGAGATATCTTTGGCAAAGAAATCTCAGCAAAAATCAGAGGCCAGATATATCGTTTAAGAAAGTGGCAGAGCCGTATCCGCGTGTCCGACGCAACCGAGAGAAATCTTACCTTTGCCTTAAGCGAGTTAGATAGAATGGCGTCAAATCTCGATCTTCAGAGAAATCTCCGTGAATGTTCAGCTAAAATATATAGAGATGCCGTTGAAGCTCACTTAATTCGGGGAAGAAGTATCGAAGGAGTTGCGGCTGCAAGTTTATATGCAGCATGCAGAATGTATAAAGTTCCACGTACTTTAAACGAAATTGCTGAAGTTGCTCGTGTGAATAAAAAAGAGATAGGCAGATCCTATAGGTTTATCTCAAACGAGTTAGAACTTAATTTAAACCCAACTAAACCCTTAGATTTTCTAACTCGATTTGTATCAGAACTTGAATTATCTAATGAGTGTCAGAAGATCGCAAAGAAGATAATTAAAATGGCTGAAATAAGAGGTCTTACCTCTGGACGTGGCCCAACTGGACTGTGTGCCGCAGCTATTTATGCCGCTACCATATTAGTCAAAGAGCGGAAAACTCAACGAGCGATAGCTAAGACATCTCAAGTCACAGAAGTGACGGTTAGGAACCGCTTCAATGAATTAATAGAGAACTTAAATTTGGGAATTAAAGGAAAGCAAACATAAAATTACTAATAACAAACAAAATCCTTCTCCTTTTGACTAAATAAAATTTCTCTTTGTTACTTGTTTTTACTTGAATTTGAATAATATCACGATATCACACTCATTAAAGACCTTTTTTTTTCAATTTTATACTATAAATCAGTTGATTTTGATAGGTCACTTGTTATGAAACAGGAAAATGTTAGATTGATAAACCAGCTGGAAGTTAATTTCTTCTTAAATAAGATTAAAAAGAACTTCCCTAACTTTGTTGCGGGCGTTATTACAGATAAAAATGGATTTACAATAGGAGCAGACATCTCAAAACGACTCTGGATTCACGAGAACAAATTAGCGTTGTGGGCAATCTCGAAGAATAAAGAGAATAAAGAAGTAATAAATGATCCAAACCTTGTCCAATTAAAATTCGACATAGACAAAGGGAAAAATTTTAAACTATTTATCTTACTCGAAAAATCGAAAAATAATAAAAACAGAGTAAAACCCTTAAAGACTTTGATTAAGTCGCAAGAGTTATTTTAATTTGTTGCGCAACATAAAACTATTTAGAGTGAATTAAGTTTTTATAGATTAACTTTTATTTTTATATTAAAGAGAGTGAGTATTCTTTTTAAAATAATAAAACACACTCTAGAAGAAGGATTATCCCTCATAAAGAAGGTGTTATTCTAATGATGAATTATTCTAACGATGAACGCATTTTAAAGAAAATACTTAAGGAAATTATTAACAGCACGCCTGGTTTAAAATACGCTATAATCATCGACGATACGGGAATCACAATAATGAGCGAATCCAAATTTATATTGAAATCCCCTACTGAAGAAGAGATATCTGTTGAAAAAATTGGAGCAATTGGAGGAGCTGTATTTACGGCTGGCCAGGAACAAGGATATATCTTAGGGTATGGGAATATACATTTACAAATAACTGAATATTTTAAAGGTATGATCTTTTCGCTAAAAGTCGGGAAGGGAATTTTGTGTGTTGCCACTGATAAAAATATTCAAATAGGACTCGTAAGAGCAATTATGAACAAATACTCAAAAAAGATTTCTTCTGTATTGGATAGGTATCTTCAAGAAGATCAAGGCGAAATTAAGAAAGAATTAAAAGAACTATTTAGTTCAGATTCGATAAGTCTTTTATAGACCTGTGAGGTCTTTGAGGCTCAGAATCATATCTTAAGAGAAAAGGGGCAAAAAAATCAGCAAGTATTGTTGCCTAAAACACTAACACATATTTATCATCTTATGGTCATACCATAAACATCAAATATATTCTCTCGTGTTAGGCGGTAATTTCTTTGCCTTTTTGGGGCATAATCTATCTGCATGCTGGGTCTGACTCCAATCTCATCGCAAGGTTATACCAAAGCTTGATTAAGAGCCCATTTTTGATGCAGTAAGTTTTGATTAATAAACTTAGGATGTAAGCAATTTATTTTGCACACTTAATCACGGGTTATCATAAGTGTCCTCGAATATGCTAATGTTCCTTCATCGTTTTTCCCAAGTAATAATAGAAAGAACAAATTAAAAAATTTATTCTATTTTAGTGAAAATTAAATTACTTTTGGTTAATAAGAGTTAAGAGGTCATTGTATGAACCCAATAATTGCTTGATTTTGGGATCATTTAATCCATCCTTAGGAATGCCTTCAAATATTGCCTTTCCATCATTTAATACAAGCATTTTATCTGCCCAATGTTCTATGAAGAAAAGATTGTGAGTAGTAAACAAGATTGTCATTTTTTGTTCTTTTTTAAGTGTTTTAAAAATTTGTAAGTGGTTATATATTGATTTAAAATCAAGATTTGCGAATGGCTCGTCTAATATTAACAGTTTTGGCTTCATTACTAATAACCCTGCTAAAGCTGCTCTTTTTTTTTGCCCCCAAGATAAATCGTAGGGAGAACTTTTAGCGTATTGCGATAAATTAACTGCCTCGAGCGCCCATTCAACTCTCTTGTTCACTTCAGGCTCTTCAAGTCCAAGATTCCTTGCTCCAAATCCCACATCCTCTCCTATTGTTGGGGCAAATAATTGATCGTCTGGGTTTTGAAATAAAAATCCGATTTTTTGTCTAAGTCTCCATAACTGTTTTTTATCTCTTGTCAAGATTTCGTCGAAAATTTTAATAGTTCCAGATTTAGGTTTCAGTAAACCAACTAATAACCTAAGAAATGTAGTTTTACCAGACCCGTTATTCCCTGTTAAAGCATAAATTGAATTTTCTTGTATGGTTAACGATAAATCGTTAAGAGAAAAACTTGAATTGTACTCAAAATTTAAATTCTCCACTTCTATTAGACTAATAATTGAAAAACCCCCACATATATCCGTTCTAGATTGATGAAATAGACGAAAGAAATCACAATAAACACAAACAATATTACTATCAGTATATCCGCTAATTTTATTTTCTTAGAAGAAAAAGTAATTTTACCAGAAAAACCCCTCATTTTTAAACTCTCGTATAATTTTTCGCTTCTTTCCATATTGTGTACTACATTCTTCCCCATTATGAATCCGTGAGTTTTAAGCCTTTGCCAATACGATGTAAAGTTTTTTCCTCTTAAATCTTGTGCTTCCAGTACTTTTCTGTTAGATCTTGAGAGAATTGGGATGTAATGAAGCATGATAATTATGCTACCTACAAAAAATGAAGGAATTGCTCTTAGTTTAGTTAAAGCTTCAATAAATTCAGAATAAGTTAAAGATGTGAAAAATGTTAGGAATACAAACGCCGCTCCTACAATTCGAAAAAATAGAATTAAGGCATAAGATAATCCTTCTACATAAATATTTAGTGGAACTCCAAGGTTCAATTGAAAGAATACGGTGTTTCCAACGTAGAAAGGAACAAAAATTGTTATAAGAAGTATGAGGGGAATTAACGCTTTAAGTTTTGAAAAAATCTTTAATAGATGTAAACGAAACACCAAATTGAAAAATATAACAAAAATAATAACCGTGATTACTAAATAAACATCGCTTATAATAAGAAAAGGTACGACTAAGATAAACGGGAGAATAAATCGAATTAAAGGATGAATCTTATTTAAGAAATTTTTTTCATTTTCGTGTTTGAAAGGTAATTCTATGTCCAATTTATTTTATCTCCTTAATTTTCTATTATTTAGCGAAATTCATGAGATTATTCCTCATATGAAACTCGAATAGCTCCAAATTGATACTTCATATTAATTTATAAAATTATCATATCGTTTTTAAATAATACTAAATTATGATAAAATATTATTCATGACAAAAAAATTAATCGATAATAAAATATTGGTAAATAAAAAATGCATATACCTGACGGATTATTAGACCCTATAACAACCATCGTGCTTTGGATTGTAACAATTACGATTATGGTTTTAGGGTATTTTAGAATGGGTAAAATGTTTGAAAAAGAAGATTCTGAAAAGATGATTCCTTACATAGGAGTATTGGCTGCAATTATCTTTGCGTTTCAATTTGTTAATTATCCCGTTCCAGGAGGGACTTCTGGTCATTTGGTTGGAGGTACTCTAGTAGCGATTATCCTTGGTCCTTGGGCGTCTGTTATAGTATTATTTTTAATTTTAGTTATTCAAAGTCTTTTTGGAGATGGGGGTATTACCGCGTTAGGAGCAAATGCTTTCAATATGGGAATAATTGGCGGCATTGTAGGCTTTTATCTAGTTATGCTATTCGTAAAAATTCTAAATAATACATCGCTGAAGAAAGAATTAAAAGTCACGATTGCAACTGCAATAGGATCTTATATCGCTATTGTTCTAGCCTCTTTCATATGTGGTATTGAAATTGGTATTAGTGGGACGATTCCAATTGAAATTGCCATTCCGGCTATGGTTTTTTGGCATATCCTAATAGGAATTGGTGAAGCAATAATCTCTGCTCTTATCGTGTTTTATATTTATAAAACAAAACCCGATTTTATTACAACTGAATCAATACTGAAGGTGAAATAAAAATGGGTGCAATAAAAAAGTATAAATGGCCTCTCATCACAATTCTAACCATATTTGCTGCTCTCATGTTTGTTATAGCAGTAGGGTTTACAATTGGATTTCTTTCTGACAATCCTGATGGGCTAGAAAGAGTTTTAATAGATTATAATGGAGAAGAATGGCTTGAAAATCTATTTTCTCCATGGATTCCTTTCTTAAGTTGGATTACTAACGAATATGTTGCTGGGATTATCGGTATTGTTCTATCTATATCTGTATTAACTGGGACTTTTTATTTAATTACTCGTTTGAAGAAAAGGAAATTAAGCTAGTCCGGATTAATTCTAAAAAGAAAAGAAAAAAGAGATAAAACCAACCTTTTTTTTAAATTTTCACTTCATAGGTTATTAATACTCATTTAAATTAGATGGTTTTATTTTAAATTCGTGAACTTAATCTTTTTTATAAAATCGGGAACAGTTAATATTAGCAAATATACCATTAAAGACATCCCAGGATCATCTGGAAGACTTGATGTAATCTCAAGATGTATTTTATCAGCGCTTACAATTGGTACGGATCTTGAAGAAAATATTCAAATATGGGTTTTTCTAGATAAGTATGGAACATTTGTCTTTGACGCTGATCTATTCAATGGCGAGTCTTTTCCAAAAAACGAAATTCTTTTAACAGATTTCTTTGTAGAATTCATTAAAAAAACGATAAAAGAAGAAAAGTATCCTGAAACGCCATTGGACTCGATAAAATACTCAAAATTAGATTTTTTTGACGCTATTAAGAACTTCGTTGAAAAAAAATATAAAGGTTATGTGTTAAACGAAAATGGAAAGGATTTCAAAGAAGTCTTTCAGGAAATGAATTCAAAGGATAATTTGTTATTTATTCTAGGGGATCAAAGCGGTGATCTTCTAAAAAATAAAGAATTGAAAAAGTTGAATTTGGTAGATATAAGTCTCGGAAATCGCTCGTACTTAGCATCTTCTACGATTCGATTAATTAAAATAAATCTGCAATTATTAATATGATAAATTTTTTATTTTAGAGTACTTTTAAATTTTATTATTGTCAAAACATAATTAGGATTAAATATTGAGCAAAATAGAACAAGCTACTAATAAAAGGAGCAATCAGAGAAGAATTTTAGAAATATTTGTCGAGCTCCCGGCTAAAGCGTTAGTTAAATGGGGATTTAC
>Ga0114930_10002369_pt1 | contig 17051 bp, 15 predicted proteins | sample AnhtaG_FD_87300 | JGI IMG/M metagenome (GOLD analysis project Ga0114930, IMG submission 87300) | Deep subsurface microbial communities from Anholt, Denmark to uncover new lineages of life (NeLLi) - Anholt_01485 metaG | ecosystem: Environmental > Aquatic > Marine > Oceanic > Sediment | place... | reverse complement strand
AAGTGGCCCTTTTGATCACATATGCTGCTCTCGGCAATCCGATCAGTCGTGGCTCCCATTACCTCAAAACATGAAGAAGGGGGAATAAAAAAAAGAACCGTACCCTTTTTTTTATCCCTCGTTGACTTTAGGCTGGCTTATTCTATAATAACAATTTAAACGCGAGTGTTGGAGTGAATCATGGCTGAAATCGACAATATCAAAGATACGCTGAATCTTCCGCAAACTTCTTTTTCTATGAAGGCCAAGCTGGCCCAAAAAGAGCCAGAGATTATCGCAAAATGGGAGAGTATTGATCTTTACAAAAAAATCCAGAAGATAGGGGAAAGGCGGCCATCTTTTGTCCTTCATGACGGACCGCCCTATGCCAACGGAAGAATTCATCTCGGGACTGCCTTGAACAAGATTTTGAAAGATTTCATCATAAAGAGCAAAACCATGCAGGGGTACCGAGCGCCTTACCTCCCTGGCTGGGATTGCCATGGACTTCCCATCGAGATAAAAGTGGATCAATTCTTGGGGAAAAAGAAGGCCGAGATGTCCTCCCTGGAGGTAAGAGAGGAGTGCAAGAAGTACGCGCTGGAATTTGTGGACATCCAGCGCAAACAGTTTAAAAGGCTCGGCGTGTTTGGAGAATGGGAATCGCCTTATCTGACTATGCACCCCGAATATGAGGCAGAAGTTTTACGCCATCTCGCAGCCTTTTTTGCTTCTGGCAATGTTTACAAGGGGAAAAAACCGGTACACTGGTGTGCACATTGCCGGACGGCTCTTGCTGAGGCCGAGATCGAATACAAGGACCGGGAATCCCCTTCCATCTATGTGGAGTTCCCGATGATGTCTGACCTCTCGGAAAAATTCCCTGCCCTCAGGAATAAACAGGTTTTTGTTCTCATTTGGACCACAACTCCCTGGACCCTACCTGCCAACCTGGCTATAGCCTTCCATCCCGATTATGAGTATTCTGCTTTTGAGGCAGAAGGGAAGGTCTATATCGCAGCCAAGCGACTGGTCCCTGTCCTCTCTGAGGAATTGAGTCTCGGTAAGACGAAGGAACTTATAACCTTTTTGGGCAAAGAGATGGAGGGACTCAAAGCCAGGCATCCGTTTATCGACAGGGAATCGGTGTTTGTCCTGGCCGACTATGTTACCCTGGATCAAGGGACCGGGTGTGTCCATACAGCCCCGGGCCATGGGCACGAGGACTATCTCACAGGAATAAAATACAAAATGGACATATATACCCCTGTGGATAATGAAGGAAACTTTACTCCTCAGGTTGAAAAATATGGGGGAATGAATGTCTTTGAAGCCAATAAAATCATAAATGAGGATATGGCCAAAGACGGTTCCCTTCTGAAGGAAGACAAGATCGTTCATTCCTATCCTCACTGCTGGCGATGTAAAAAACCTGTTATTTTTCGCGCCACGGCCCAGTGGTTCATTTCCATGGATGAAAGCGGTCTGAGGACAAAAGCCCTGGATGAGATCAAAGAGATCAAATGGATCCCCCACTGGGGAGAAGAAAGAATTTCCAACATGATGGAGGCTCGGCCCGATTGGTGTATTTCCCGCCAGCGGACATGGGGAGTGCCGATTCCTGCCTTCTACTGTCATGAGTGCGGATTTATCCTTGCCAACGAAGAGATCACCCTCCGGATCGCCGATATTTTTCTTGCCGAAGGTGCAAATTCGTGGTTCACCAAGGATGTGGATGAGCTTTTGCCTCCAGATACAAAGTGTTCCCAGTGTGGGTCCACCCGCTTTAACAAGGAGAACAACATTCTGGACGTTTGGTTCGAATCAGGAGCCAGCCACAATGTATTGGGAAAACGGGATGATCTCCCATGGCCATCTGACATATACATAGAAGGTCATGACCAATACAGAGGTTGGTTTAACAGCTCCTTAATCATTGGTGTGGCAGCTAAAGGTTCCTCTCCGTACAAAACATGCATAACCCATGGTTTTGTCCTGGATAAAGAGGGGAGAGGGATGTCAAAATCTTTAGGGAACTTTGTTGATCCTGAAGAGGTCATAAACAAAGACGGGGCGGAAATTCTTCGGCTTTGGGTTGCCATGCTCAATTACAAAGAAGATGCCCGATTCGGAGGGGAAACAGTAAGTCGAATCGTTGAAGCCTACCGCAAAATACGAAACACCTGGAGATTCATTCTGGGGAATCTCCATGATTTCGATCCAGATTCAGAAAGTGTCTCCCCTAAGGATATGATGCTTTTGGATAAATGGATTTTGGAAAAAGCCAATCGGATCGGCCAGAGGATTCTGAAGGGGTATGAAGATTACGAATATCACATCGTCTTTCATTCCATCTACAATTTTTTCACCGTGGAGCTGAGTTCCTATTATCTGGATGTTTTGAAGGACAGGCTTTACTGTTCGGGGAAAAAGTCCCAGCTTCGGAGGTCTGCTCAGACTGCGCTGTTTGTTTTGCTGAAAACAAGTCTATTGTGGATGGCTCCGCTCCTCCCCTTTACAGCCGAGGAGGCCTGGACCGCCATGCCCGCTTTCAAAGAAAAACAGGAGTCCGTTCACCTCCATTTGTTTCTTTCGTTGGATGAAAAATGGCTCGAACCAGAGATTTTGCATGAGTGGGAGGAGCTCGTGGTTATCCGGGACTTGGTGCTCAAAGAACTGGAAACAGCCCGCGAAAACAAAATAATCGGGAATTCTTTGGAAGCCAGTATCACGTTGAAGATGCCTGCGGACAAAGAGCCTCTTTTGCGCAAATATGAGATGGAACTTACCTTCCTGTTCATCGTTTCTGAAGTCATCCTTGATCCGTATGAAGGAGACGAATTTGTGGTGGAAGTTGTGAATGCGCCGGGTGAAAAATGTGCCCGATGTTGGAATTTTTCGACATATGTGGGCCAAAGCTCTGATTATCCCGGCTTCTGCAAACGCTGTGAAGATGTTGTTGAGCAGATGAAGTCATGAAGCAACGTATCCCTTATTTTTTCTTGATCATTTTTCTCTTTACTGCTGATCAAGTAACCAAGGCCTTGATTGCCCGCAATATCATCCTGAATTCGAGCAAACAGGTCATCCCTGGTTTTTTCCAACTCGTCCATATCCGTAATAGAGGGGCTATCTTCGGATTTTTTTCCCAATCGGGAAACCGGTATGTGTTTCTGTTTTTGACTCTAGCATCCCTGGCCGCATTGTGCCTGGTCGTGTATTATTTTTTTAAAGCATCTCCCGCTGAAAAATGGTTGAAGATATCTTTGTCACTAATAATTGCCGGAGCTTTAGGCAATTCCATGGGGCGGGTTTTTAAAGGGTATGTCATAGATTTTTTAGATGTGAGCGTAAAAGGCTGGCACTGGCCTTCCTTCAACGTGGCTGATTCCTGTATTTCAATCGGTGCGGTTCTTCTCATTTTAGTTTTTCTTTTCAAAAGGAGTCCAACATGTTCCCCATCCTCCTCAAGATTGGACCGGTAAGCATCCACACGTATGGCTTCATGATGGCCTTAGGCGTCGCCTTTGGGTTATGGTTCGTGTATGTTCATGCCAAGAGGCAAGGTCTCGATGCTCCTAAGCTTCTGGATATGGCTTTCTACACGATAATCGTATCCCTGATAGGGGCAAAACTCGCACTCCTAGCTGGACATTTTTCCTACTACATGAAAAACCCCTCAGAGTTGATCAGTTTTGCCCGTACAGGGGGAGTTTTCCAAGGAGGCTTGGCCTTTGGCCTGGTGTTTGCACTCTGGTATATGAGAAAACATAGGTTCCCAACTTGGAAAGTTGCAGACATCGCCGGCACGGCTTTAGCCCTCGGGCATGGATTCGGCCGGATCGGATGTTTCATGGCAGGATGCTGTTTCGGACGAGCATGTGATGTTCCATGGGGAGTGGTTTTTCGGGATGAGTATGCCTCGAACTTGACGGGAATTCCGACCGGCACCCTTCTCCATCCCACCCAGCTCTATGAGTCCATCCTCAATTTCACTAATTTCCTGATTCTTTTTGTTATTCTCAAGAAAAAAAGATTCGATGGACAAGTCTTTTCCCTCTACATCATAAACTACTCGATTATCCGGTATTTTGTGGAGTTCTACAGGGGGGACCATCCGGATAAAGCTTATCTCTTCCAAAATCCCTCACCCTATCTGAGCATGTCTCTGGCTCAATTATTCTGTATTATCGGACTTGTGGGAGGGGGCCTATTGTATTTTGTCCTGAAGCGAAAAAAACGTGCCTAAAAGAACCTTCCGGGTCGATTTATCCGATGCAGGGATAAGACTCGATGTTTTTCTATCCCATAGGATAAAAGAACTAACTCGTTCTCAAATCCAGAAAAAAATGGGGCTGAACCAGGCTAAAGTCTGCGGCATTCCAAGAAAATCTAGTTTCAGATTGAGTGAAGGAGATCTGGTTGAATTCGATTATGAGTTTCCTGAAAAAGCGGCCCTTCTTCCCGAAAATATCCCTTTGAAAATATTGTATGAAGATAACCATGTGATTGTTCTGGAGAAATCCTCAGGTGTGGTTGTTCATCCTGGGGCAGGAAGACGTGATGGAACTTTGGTGAATGCTCTCCTGTATCATTTTCCGGGAATCGGAAAAGTCGGTCCTGCGGAGAGGCCTGGCATCGTCCATCGGTTAGACAAGGATACATCGGGATTGATGGTGGTTGGCCGATCGGAGAAAGCCTATTCTGAACTGCAGCGTCAATTCAAACAGAGGTTGGTCGAGAAGATTTACTTGGGGCTCGTTTGGGGAAAGATTGCAAAGCAGAAAGGAATCATCAGCTGGGCCGTAGGGCGGCATGTGAAACACGGGGAAAGAATGTCTGTGAAAACAAAAAAACCTCGGTCTGCAGAGACTCATTTTGAAGTCGTGAGGAGGTACCAAGGATATACTTACCTGGAAATCAAGCCAGTTACAGGGAGAACTCATCAGATTAGAGTTCATTTTGCTGCATCAGGGCATCCGATTGTCGGGGACTCGCGGTATGGCAAAAGAAAAGTGAAGAAGCGTTGTTCCCGGCTTTTCCTTCATGCTAACCATCTTGGCTTTTTTCATCCTGAGTCGCATGAAAAAATGGATTTTCTGTCTCCGCTTCCTGACGATCTGGAGAAGTTTCTAGAAAAACTCCGATAATGGGGACATCCCTTTAGGTCCCACCCTATCTTCAGAATGAAAAAAATCTAATGAAAATTATATTGCCTGAATTATTCATAAACATTATTATTCTACAGCGCAACATAATGTTATATATGAATAATCCTGGATAGGATGGTACCTAAAGGAACGTCCCCTATTATCTTAAATTTGTCTTGAGAATGGGGGAATTTTTGTTGTATTATAAGCGTTGCTAAATTTCCCAGGTTAGCCCATGTTTATTTGTAAAACCAAATTTTGCTTATAGATGGAGGATTCATTATGAAGGACTACGCTCCAGAAAAAGTCAGGAATGTTGCGATCGTTGGCCATGGGTCTTGCGGGAAAACATCCTTGACTTCCATTTTTTTGTACGATTCAGGAGCAACCACAAGGTTAACCAGAGTGGAAAACGGGAACACGATTACCGATTATGATCCTGATGAAATCGAAAGACAGATTTCGATCAATTCGGCTGTTTGTCATATGGAATGGAATGGCCATAAGATAAATGCTGTGGATTGTCCTGGGTACATAAATTTTTTATGGGACACAAGGGCAAGTCTTCGAGCTGTGGATGCAGGAGTTGTCGTTGTCTGTGGCGTGGCTGGCGTAGAGGTGGGGACAGAAAAAGTTTGGGCGATGATGGATGAGCTTGAATGCCCGCGGATATTGGTGATAAATAAACTGGACCGTGAGAATGCCAATTATGAACGGACAGTTCAATCCATCCATAACTTTTTCGGTCGTCAGGCCGTTCCCGTTCATTTGCCGATCGGGGAGGAGAATGATTTCCGAGGCTTTGTGGACTTGGTCAACAATTCCGCCCTCTTATTTCAAAAGGACAACAGCGGAAAATTCACAAAAGAAAAGATCCCCGATGATATGAAAGATATCGCGAAGAGCAAGATCCAAGAACTCACAGAAATGGTTGCGGAAAATGATGAACAGTTGATGGAGGTTTACTTTGATAAAGGGGAACTCTCACCCGATGAGCTCAAAGAAGGCCTGAGAAAAAGCATTGCCAACCGAAAGCTTTTCCCGATCCTCGTGTCTTCTGCCCTGTTGAACATCGGTGCCCAGCCTATCCTTGACGCAATTGTGGATTACATGCCGACACCCATCCAGATCGGGGAGATCAAAGGGGAAAAAGGGGCTGTAAAAACGACCACAAATGAGCCCTTTTCAGCTCTTGTGTTCAAAACGATTTCGGATCCCTATACCGGAAGGATCTCCCTGATGAGAATCTTCTCCGGTAAAGTGAATCCCGATGCCACAGTCACCAACTCCAGCAAAGAGTTGGGCGAAAAACTCGGCGGACTGTTTTTTCTCCAAGGCAAAGAACAGATTCCGGCCGGGCAAGCCAAGGCTGGTGACATTGTGGCTACGGCCAAGCTGAAGGACACATCGACAGGGGATACCCTGTGTGCTAAAGGAACCTCCGTCGTATTCCCCACCATCAAATTTCCCGAGCCTTCGATTTCTTTTGCTATAGAGCCCAAAACCAGGGCGGATGAGGACCGCATATCCCAAGCTGTTCACAGGATTACCGAAGAGGATCCGACAGCGAGAATTGAAAGAGATCCGGAGACCAATGAGTTGATCATTTCCGGGAACGGCCAGCTTCATGTGGAGATCATCACCTGCCGTTTGCAAAAGAGATTTAACGTGAATGTCGATATTAAGCCGCCAAAAATACCTTACAAGGAAACCATAAAGGGCAAGTCTGACGTGCAGGGAAAATACAAAAAACAAACAGGAGGCCGGGGGCAGTATGGCGATGTCAAGATAAAGATGGAACCTCTTGCCAGAGGCTTGGATTTTGAATTCGAGGATAAGATCTTCGGAGGTTCGATTCCCAAAAATTACATCCCTTCGATCGAGAAAGGCATCCAGGAAGCGCGCAAGAAGGGGATAATCGCGGGTTATCCTGCCGTAGATTTCAAAGTCATCCTGTACGATGGCTCTTACCATGATGTCGACTCCTCGGATATCGCTTTTAAAGTGGCGGCATCCATGGCTTTTAAGAAAGCAGCGAGAGAGTCCAAACCCACCATCCTGGAACCCCTCATGAATGTCGAAATCTATACTCCGGAAGCTTACATGGGGGATATTATGGGAAACCTCAACGGCCGGAGAGGAAAGGTTCAGGGGATGGAACAAAAAGGCAGCTTGCGGATCATAAAGGCTCAGGTTCCGATGGCCGAAATGCTGGATTTCGAGCCTACCTTAACCTCTATCACAGGGGGAAGGGGATCCTTCATGATGGAGTTTTCCCGCTACGAAGAAGTCCCATCCCATCTGCAACAAAAAATCATCGACGATGCTGTTAAAGAGGGACGCATCAGGGCTGAAGAAGAATAATAATCCTGTTATTTTCTTTTTTTTGCATCTTCTTCAGAGAATGCGCCGTTTGATTTGAATTCGACAATGACCGGGAATTTTGCGGATATTGGCTTATTTTTCTTCAAGATGGGTTCGAATTTCCACTGTTTGATGGCAGATGTCGCTGCCCTGTTTAAATCAGGATGGGCTGAGCTTAAAACTTTGACTTGTGTGACATTTCCCTGTTTATCGATAGAGACCTGCAGGATCAATTTTCCCCCGATGTTCTCCAATTTTAAATGTGGAGGATAGGTGGGGATTATTTTATGGATTGGTGTGGGTGTTTGGGGGATGTCTTGTTCGGGGCCCGCCTGAAAGAACTCATCCTGTTGAAATGTCCCGGCTTCTTTTATGGCAATGGAAATGGCTAAAAAGTACTTATCGCCGTCAGAAGGAAATCCCAAAACATAGGGTGTGCCCACTCTCATGACCATTTCTGTGTCGAGCAAGTCTCCTTCTGATTGGGGGTGACCGGAAGTGTCTCTTGGCCGGGAGACCTGGACACGGAGATTGAGACCTCCTTCCTCAAGCACACTCGGGGAAAAAAACAGGGGATAGGAGGATTCTTTCACCATAATGATGCCATTCAATCTGCTTTTGTTCCCGTCCCAGAGCATTAATCCAGAGGCGAGGTGCTCGATATTCTCGATCTTGTATATTTTTTGGAGGTCGCTTTTAAGACGGTGGATGTTGATTTTTTCCAATTGGATATAATTGGGATGATACGGAATCAGGACAGGCACAGAAAAGATGGAAACGACGACATCGGATCCTTCATTGGTATCCTGTTCCAGGCTTTTGAAAAGTCTGGATTTGATCACAAAATCATCCTGATCGATGGAAAAAACAACAGAAGAAAGCATAAAAAATACCAGACAGAAAAGGCTTGAATATTTTTTCATTTTAATCTTCCTCCTGGTTTATTTCGCCGAACCAGATGTATAAATTCTCCGAGGTCTGATAGATAAATGGCGTGGCTTTTTTTCCGTGAATTTCTGCGTGGATTATATTGACTTGGGGATTTTTGAGGGCCAAAGAAACCTCCGCTTTTTTGGATCTTTGAATCAAACCTATGTCCAGCACCAAAAAGATCCCGGCCAAAATGAGCAAAGCCAAACCAGCCAGTGCCCATTGCCATCTCGGAAACAGGAATATCTTTTTTGTTTCTCCGGATTGGATGCCCTCACGCCCAAGCATATGTATTTTTTCTTGGATTTGAGGCCATAGACTGTGTTCCTGCGCTATCCATTCCGGTTTTGTGAAGGATCCCTTTGCACTCTGGTCCATTCCCCATTCCTTTTGGCATACAGAACAGGCTGCAAAATGCTTCTGGATCAAAAAAGCGCGGAATCCATGAATCGGGATCAAAAGATAAAAGAATCTGATGAGTTTACACATTTATTTTTTCTCCAAGAATTTCTTTAATTTTCTTTTAGCATTCAAGATATAGACCCGGACTGTGCTTTCTTTGCATCCCAATATTTCGGCAATTTCTCGAGACAGATATCCCTCATTCAATTTTAGCGTAAGGGCGGTTCTTTCCTTTCCGTTCAACTTTTTCAATATCAGTAGATAGTGTTCGGAATCCTCCAACCTTTTTTCAGGATTATCTCGACGTCGAATCAGACGTTGTTCATTTCCCATCTTTTTTGTAAAGCGAGTCCTGGATTGTTTTTCCCTTATTTTATCCATGCATCTGTTGTAAGCAATCGTGTATAACCAGGTTTTAAAACTTCTGTTAGGGTCATAGCTTTGCAGGTGAAAATATGACCTCACAAAAGAATCTTGGGTGACATCCTTAGCTTCCTCTTTGTCGCCCAATATATTCCATGTGAAGTGAAGGATTTGGGATTGATATCTGTTCACCAACATTTCGAACGCTTCTCCATCTCCCATCAAACAACGAGAGATGATGTTTTTGTCATCCATGTATCGTTTCTTTTATGTTACGGATTAGGGATACTATAACGTTTAAAAAAATTTTATTAAATGTTTGCTGTTTGGGCAAATTGCGGATTTTTTTGGATTGCCTCTTTGGGTGCTGCTGTGTTAATTTATCAAAACGAGGAGAAAGAAACCATGAACCGAATATCCCTATTTCTGGCGAGCAGTCTAATTTTATCTGCATTTATGATTTTTGGAGACCAGGAGGAAGAAATTCTCCGTCTTCGAATTGGTGATAAAGCTTTAAGAGAAAAGACCATGGCCGTTTCCACGGGAAAAATTTATGCGGCGAATACCGGAAATCCCGTTTCTTTTGACGAGATGATTCGAAGAATGGCCAAAAGCCGTCTCGTGTATGTAGGAGAGACCCACAACAGCCTACCGATGCATCGGATCCAAGCCAAAATCATTCAAGGGCTTTACGAACAAGATGGAGATCTTACGGTAGGTATGGAGATGTATCCCATTACTCAACAGGAAGCCTTGAATAAGTGGAGCCTGGGGATCCTTACAGAGGAGGAGTTTATTCGGGAAGGTCAGTGGTATGTGAACTGGAATTTCCATTTTGGGTTTTATCAGGATATTTTCAGGGTCGTCAAGAAAAATGCGATCCCGTTGTATGCGCTGAATGTTCCGAGAGACATAATTACAAAAGTGAGGATGAGAAGCTGGGAAGCCCTCTCGGAGCAAGAAAAGGGGATGGTTCCTGAGCCAGACCTTACCCACCAAGACCACAGGACTCTGATTCGCACTATTTTCGAAGGTGCGGACCTGCCTCACCAGATGAAGGAGAAGGGATTGGAAATGGCCTTCGAGGGGCTATACAGAGCCCAGACGGCTTGGGATGAGACCATGGCCCATCATGCTCTTGGTGCATTGAACAAGGAAGGGGGAAAAATTGTGGTGTTGGCCGGTTCGGGCCACCTGCTGTATAACTTGGGAATCAACCTGAGGGCGTACAATAAGAGTCGGATGCCCTTCAAGACGGTGGTATGCGTCGTCATTCCCAAGGGAAAAAAAAGTGTCGAAGTTTCTTGCAGTTTAGCGGATTATGTTTGGGGACTGCCGGAGGAGGTGAGGCCTGTTTATCCCTCGGTAGGATTGCGGTTTAAAAAGTTCGAAGGGCTTGAGAATTTGGTGATCGAGAGAGACCCGATAGACGGTGTTACCAAGGGAGCTGATTTTAAAAAGGGCGATGTGCTGTTATCAGTTGATGGGAAAAAGCACGTGGATATCAACGAATTGAGAATATATTTAGCCAGGTTCACTTGGGGAGATCAAGTAGCATTTCAGCTTATAAGGGATGCTCAACAGATCGAAGTCCTTTTGAAATTTCAGATGCCTGAAGATGATACCGAAAATCCTTGATATTTCCCCTTTCTGTATTTATGAAATTTTTTTTAGCAATGGAGGGATTATGCGAAACTTGATTCCTAAGAGATTACGGGTATTTGCTTGCTTGGCAGTTTTGGTATTCCCCTTTTTTTTGTGTGGACAATCTGCCGAATCCTCACAGAGAATTGAACGGCTGAGAAATCAGATCGAAGCCATTACCAGAGGTGTTAAAGGAGAAGTTGGCGTGGCTGCCAGGCACATGGAGACAGGGGAGGAAATATTCGTTAACAGCGACACCTATTTCCCGATGGCCAGTGTTTTTAAGGTTCCTGTTTTTGTGGAAGTCATGGCTCAGATCAAGGAAGGACGGTTCGTCCTGGAAGATGAGGTCAGCATACAGAAGACCGACCAGCATATGGGGAGCGGTTATCTCAGCGACTTGGATGCCCCGGGAATAAAAATGTCCATAAAAAATCTGATCAACTTGATGATGATGATCAGCGATAATTCGGCTACAGATATTCTGTTGACCAAAGTGGGAGCCGAGAACGTGAACAATCGTCTCCGGTCCTATGGTTTGGAAAAAATCACAGTCGATCGCACATGTCAACACCTGATCATGGATGCCATCGGGATGGATTATGAGAAGTACAAAGGTCTCCCGCTTGACGATGTGATAAAGGGCTACAGGAAAGAAAGGCGGGAGAATCCAGAAGCCTTTGAACAGGCCACAGCGAATTTCAGCCAGGTTATCAAAGATCAGAGCTCGCCCAAAGCCATGAACAGGCTTTTGGAATTGATCTTCAAAAAAGAAATTTTGGATGAGGAGAGCTGCGAGTACATCATCTCTGTGATGCTGAAATGTCAGACCGGAGAGAGAAGGCTAAAAGGGGACCTGCCCCACTATGTCCAGATTGCCCATAAGACTGGGACCATCGGAGGGACAGTCAACAATGCGGGGATCATCTATCTTCCCGATAATCTCGGGCATGTGGCCATTACCGTTTTTACCAAAGATACAGAAGATGAGACACAGGAAGTGGAGGACATCATCGCCCAGATCTCCAGGTTTGTCTACGACTACTTCTATTTCACAACGGATCTAGGTATCGATCAATAAAGCGCAGGAAGATCAAGCCAGAGCTTCTTTGACTTTAGCTCCCATGTCGGCTGGACTTTGGGCAACATAAACGCCTGCTTGTTCCAGGGCTTCCATTTTTTCTTTGGCTGTACCCTTGCCGCCGGCAATAATCGCTCCAGCATGCCCCATCCGACGTCCTGGAGGGGCAGACTGCCCGGCGATAAAACTCACAACGGGTTTGGTGTATTCGTTCTTGATGTATTCAGCGGCTTCTTCTTCGGCTGTTCCTCCGATCTCTCCGATAAGGACAACGGCTTCTGTATCTTCATCCTCCTTGAACATCTGCAACAGTTCGATGAACTTCAGACCGACGATCGGATCTCCTCCGATTCCTATCGCCGTGGATTGGCCGTATCCCTGAATGGAAACTTGTTGAACAGCTTCGTAGGTCAATGTTCCTGATCGGGAGATGATACCGATGGATCCGGGAGTGTGGATGTGCCCGGGCATGATGCCGATCTTGCATTTCTCTGGCGATATGATCCCGGGAGTGTTCGGGCCTATAAGATGGCAATCCTTATCTTTTAGGTACTGCTTGACTTTGATCATGTCAAATGTGGGGAGCCCTTCCGTTATGCACACAACGAGTTTCACACCCGCATCGGCCGCTTCCATGATGGCATCTGCGGCAAAAAAGGGCGGCACAAAGATGGCTGCTGCATTGGCTCCCTCTTGATCGACTGCATCAGAGACCGTGTTGAACACAGGAACATCCAAGTGAGTTTGTCCACCCTTGCCGGGTGTGACACCTGCCACAACCTTAGTACCGTATTCCTGCATCCTTTGTGTATGGAACGTGCCTTCTCCTCCAGTTATTCCCTGCACGACAACGCGCGTTGTTTCATCGATTAAGATACTCATGGTCCACTCCTCTATTATTGTCCTTGTGTTGCCAAGGGAACAACTTTATCAGCGGCTTCCTGCATGCTCGAGGCCGATTGAAAACTGAGACCGGATTCTTCCAAGATCTTTTTACCCTGCTCAACATTTGTTCCTTCCAATCTCACAACCATCGGAATATTCAGCCTCAACTCTTTGGCTGCTTTTACGATCCCGTTTGCAACGAGGTCGCATCGGACAATACCGCCGAAGATGTTGATCAAAGCCGCCTTCACGTCTTGATCGGAGACAAGAATTTTGAACGCGTTCTTGACTGATTCTTCAGACACACCTCCGCCAACATCCAGAAAGTTTGCCGGCATCCCACCCGTATGCATGATGATGTCCATGGTCGCCATAGCCAAGCCGGCTCCGTTGACCATGCACCCGACGTTTCCATCCAGTTTGATGTAATTAAGATCAAATTTGGATGCTTCTACTTCGAGAGGCTCCTCTTCATCCAGGTCTCTCATTTCAAGGACTTCAGGATGACGGGCAAGGGCGTTGTCGTCGAAATTCATCTTGGCATCCAGGGCCAGCACATTTCCCTGTTTTGTTATGAGCAAGGGATTGATCTCGGCCAAGGAGGCATCCGTTGCTTGGAAAGCCTTATACAATGTGCTCAGGAATTTGACGGTTTGCTTCAGGGTGTCCCCTTTGAGTCCGAGCTTGAATGCCAGTTTTCTTGCCTGGAATCCCAAAAATCCCGTGGATGGATTGATGTACTCTTTGAAGATCAACTCTGGGGTTTCAGCTGCGACCTTCTCGATTTCAACTCCTCCTTCAGATGAGGCCATGACAACAGGCGCCTCTTGGGCTCTGTCGATGACGATCCCGATATAGAGTTCTTTGTCGATGTCCAGAGCTTCTTCCACCAGGAGCCGTTTGACCGTTTTTCCCTCCGGTCCTGTTTGATGGGTGACAAGTGTCATCCCGATCATGTCCTTGGCTAACGCTTCTGCTTCTTGGGCAGTGTTGGCGATTTTGACGCCTCCTCCTTTGCCTCTTCCGCCCGCATGGATCTGAGCCTTCAAAACAACTCTGGGTCCGATTTTTTTTGTGATTTCTTTGGCTTCGGCTGGGGTAAAAGCAACTTCTCCTTGAGGAATTTGTACACCGAATTTGTTCAGAATTTGTTTGGCTTGATATTCGTGTATTTTCATTACACTAATCCTTATAAAAAAATAAAAAAAGATTCAGGAGATTTGTCTGCTATTCTATCTTATATTGCTTTTTGCCCTCTTGATACAGGTCTCCTCCGTACATGTCGTTGATCACGATACAGGGAAATTCTTTGACTTTGACACGTCGAATGGCTTCAGGGCCCAATTCAGGATAGGCTATCACTTCTGCTTCTTCGATGCTCTTTGAAATCAGAGCACCAGCTCCTCCGACTGCCGCAAGATACACAGCTTTGTACTTTTTCAAGGATTCTTTGACTTCCTCATTTCGGGATCCCTTTCCGATCGTGCCTTTGATTCCCAGGCGATGAAGAGTGGGAGCAAAGGAGTCCATTCGGTAACTGGTCGTGGGGCCTGCAGATCCGATTGGTTTTCCTGGACGTGCAGGAGTAGGGCCGACGTAATAGATGAGTTGCCCTTCCACCTCGATAGGAAGGTCTTTTCCTTCGTTGATCAAATCGATCAGCTTTTTGTGTGCGGAATCTCTTCCTGTGTAAAGATATCCTGTGATGTAGACAGTATCTCCTGCCCGAAGGGTTTCGATGACATCATCCGAAATCGGTGTTGTGATTCTGTGTTCAGCCATGATTTCGACTCTCGTTCAGGGATCAGAAACCTTGGGATTTGCACTCGTCAACTGTTTTCTGCACCGCCTCCAATGTCGTCTGGAGCTTGGCATTTTCTTCGTCGGTAAGTTTGATCTCGAGAATTTTTTCCACGCCCTTAGCACTGATCAAACAAGGAACTCCGATGAACAGGCCGTTGACGCCATATTCACCCTCACAGAGCGCTGCGCCAGGGAGAACGCGGCGTTTATCCTTCAAGTAGGACTCGGCTATGACGATGGCACTCCAAGCAGGGCTAAAAAAGGCGGAACCCTTACCGAAGAGCTGAACGATCTCTGTTCCGGCTTTGCGTGTCCGTTCGACAACGGCATCGATCTGTTCTTGTGTGGCGACTTCAGCCAGAGGAACGCCACCGATTGTTGTCAAGCGGGGAAGCGGGACCATGGTCGGGCCATGACCACCGAGAACCGTTCCTGCGATATCGGCCACAGAAACGTCTAATTCCATCGCGATGAAGGCACGGTAGCGGGCTGTATCAAGAGTGCCAGCCATTCCAAGGACTTGATTCTTGGGAAATCCCGTCACTTTGTGGAAACAGTACACCATCGCATCCAGGGGATTCGTGAGCACGATACAGAATGCATCGGGAGCGTGGGCTTTGATTCCGTTGGCCACGTCGTTGATGATTTTGATATTCGTGTTGAGTAGGTCCTCACGGGTCATTCCTGCTTGTCTGGGTTTTCCAGCAGTGATGATGCACACATCAGCTCCTGCGATATCGGCATAGTCCGATGTGCCGGTGATGTTGGCGTCATAATTGCCATGGGGAGCCATCTCCATGAGATCGAGAGCTTTTCCTTTGACAGGATTGACATAATCAGGGGTGTCAAGGACAACGATGTCCCCCATTTCTTTCTGGGCGGCAAGCATGGCTAGAATTTGACCGATCTGTCCACCGCCGATTAGAGCTATTTTTTTCCTCATATGAACCTCCTATTATTATGACTTTTTTATATGTTGCACTTAGCATATCCGATCTTCAGAGAGACCGCATAATCTAAGCTTTATCCTTGGATGTAACCTTCCCAGCGCACCTTAAGGTTGGGATCCTGCATGGTCTCCATGATATAGCTGGCATATTCGGCGCCTGTGGCACCAGTGTCGCGGCCGGTCGTCACCAGTTTTTTCTCGTAGTTACCGCAAATATCCAGAGCCATTTCTAATTTTTTCCCCCTGTCTGGATAACCGATGTGGTTGGCCAGCATAGCAGCTGCACGGATCATGCTGGCAGGATCGGCGTATTTTGCCCTGCCTTCTTTGACCATCCTGGGTGCAGATCCATGGATTGCCTCAAACATGGCATACCGTTTGCCGATGTTTGCGCTTCCTGCTGTTCCCACTCCTCCTTGGAATTCTGCGGCTTCATCAGTCAAGATATCTCCATACAGGTTAGGAAGGACGAGAACCTTAAACTGGGTGCGTCGTTTGGGATCAACAAGCTTGGCTGTCATGATATCGATGTACCAATCATCCGTTTCGATCTCGGGATACTCTTCGGCTATCTTGTATCCAATGTCTAAGAACTTTCCATCCGATGTCTTGATCACATTGGCCTTTGTCACGATGGTGACCTTGTTGATGTTGTTTTGTTTGGCATAATCAAAGGCTAATCGGATGATCCTTTCCGCCCCTTGGCTGGTGATGACCTTAAAATCGAATGCAAGGTCATCGGTGACGTTAAGGCCTTTGCTCCCCATGATGTAGGCGCCCTCTGTGTTTTCTCGGAAAAACATCCAGTCGATACCCTCTTTGGGAACCTTAACGGGTCTGACATTGGCAAAAAGGTCCAAGTGTCTTCTCATGGAAACATTGCAACTCTCGATGTTGGGCCAGGGATCTCCTTTCCTCGGCGTTGTGGTCGGGCCCTTGAGTGTCACATGGCATTTTTTGATTTCTTCCAGGACGTCGTCAGGAATGGATTTGTTTTGAGCTGCTCGGTTTTCGATAGTCAAACCTTCGATATCGCGCAACTCAACTTTTCCACTTTCCACTTCTTCCTTCAACAGGAATTCCAGGACACTCCGTGCTTCGGCGGCGATAAAGGGACCGATGCCGTCACCCCCGATAATACCGATAATGATGGGTTTGACCTGAGAATAATCGATCCACTCTTGGCTTTTTTTCATTTGTTCCACTCGTTCTAGCTGTTCTTCAACGATTTCGCCAAAGTATTCTTTAGCCTTCGCGATTGCAGCATCATCCATGATAATTCCTCCCAGTTTATTTTTATTATAAAAAATGAAGTAAAATATTATACTTTTTGCACTGGAAAATCAACATTTTTAAGAAAATGTGATGCGTAACATCAAAAGTAGACATTTGGGAACACAAAAATAGACATAAACGATTAGCGGTCATATAGTCCATTTTTCGTAAAGGAGGATGGACTATGACCAAGCAGTTAGCCAAACGAGAACCTCAGGAATGGGTT
>Ga0114930_10002367_pt1 | contig 17053 bp, 11 predicted proteins | sample AnhtaG_FD_87300 | JGI IMG/M metagenome (GOLD analysis project Ga0114930, IMG submission 87300) | Deep subsurface microbial communities from Anholt, Denmark to uncover new lineages of life (NeLLi) - Anholt_01485 metaG | ecosystem: Environmental > Aquatic > Marine > Oceanic > Sediment | place... | reverse complement strand
TTGAGCCACCTCGTCGCGCAGTTCGCGCGGGACGTGGAGCGTGTGCGTGGTATTGCCCTCTTTCCACGTGAGCAGGGCCGTCTCATGCATCGCTCCTTGCTTGGCGCATCGGCAGTTTGGGTTGCCGCATTTCTTGTGGGTGACGGTCATGGAGGCGGGCAGGAACGGGCGGATGCCTCGGATTTGCTCCAATACCCTTTTCCCATCGCCGTTCGTGTTCGCTTTCGATTTCATTGGGCAAGTAGACATACTTGCCCATAACAAGTCAAGAAAAAAGCCTGCGCGAAGAAAGAATCTTCGCTGCAGGCGCAAATTCAGGGAATGGCGGCTATTTCTGCGCGAAAAATACTGGACTCTTTATTGCTGACGAATGCGAATTTGCCCCCGAAAAGACAACGCCCCTTAACTTCACCTATCCCAACACGTTGGACCCGCCATCAAAACCCAACGGCGGAATCGCTGTCCGTAATCGCCCGCGCAGGCCCTGTAGCGCCGGCATCTTGCCGGCAATACCCGGGGCGTCTCGCCCGCGATACGGCCGCCAAGATGCCGGCGTTACGAATCGTCCGATTGCTGAGCAGTCGGTGGAGAGCTCGGGATCCCGCGCGCCGTAGCTGGCCGCCAAGACAGCCATAAACGGCTCTCTTGTCCGGCGATTTGGCTGCGCGCCGCCATCTTGACCGGCAGCGCTGGGGATGGTAGGGTCTACGGCGCTCGGGAAGACTTCAGAACGGTGGGAGGGCGCCATGGGTGGCATCCAGTCGTTGGACGCAGTGGTTCTCGTGCTGTATTTCGGCGCGATGGCCTCGATGGGCCCGCTGTTCGCGCGGCGCGGCCGTACGACGGAAGGGTACTTCCTCGGGGACCGCTCGTTCCCAGGCTGGCTGGTCGGCTTCTCGATGTTCGCGACGTCGATCAGCTCGATTACTTTCATGGCCTACCCGGCGGACGCCTACAAGACGGCCTGGCTCCGCATGATCCCGAACTTCACGTTGCCCCTCGCGGTGCTCATGGCCTCGCACCTGTTCCTGCCCTTCTTCCGCCGCGGCAAAATCACCTCGGCCTACGAGTACCTCGAGGGCCGCTTCGGGCCGAACGTGCGGCTGTACGCCGCCTGCGCCTTTATCTTCGCCCAGGTCATCCGCATCAGCCTGATCCTCTTCCTCGTTTCGCAACTCGTCGAGCAGGTCACCGGCCTGAACCCGATGTGGAGCGTCGTCATCGGCGGCGCCATCACCTCCTTTTACACTGTGCTGGGCGGTATCCGCGCGGTCCTGTGGACCGATTTCATCCAGGCCATCGTCCTGTGGGTCGGCGGCGTCATTTGTGTACTCGTCGTCGCCATGCACTTGGGTGGTCCCTTCGAGGGCCTCGCGGAAATCGTGCGTGTGGGCGTGGCCGACGGGAAATTTGCCTTCGCCGAACTGCGCCAGGGGACTTTCCACAAGGTGCCGTGGGGGTTCGACCTGACCCAGAAGACCGTGCTGCTGATGCTGCTGATGGGCATGGGCAACTGGATCTATGAATACGCCGGCAACCAGAACGTCATCCAACGGTACTGTGCGTCGCGCAGCCCCAAAGACGCCCGCATCGCCATGTGGATCTGCTGCTGGTTCAGCGTGCCGACCTGGGCCTTGTTCATGTTCGTCGGCACCGCCCTGTACGTCTTCTACAAGCACAACCCCGCACCCGAAGCCGTGGCCATGCTCACCGGCGCGGGCGGCGTCAAGCCCGAAGGCATCCTGCCCTTCTTCGTCATCAACGAACTCCCCGTGGGCGTCACCGGCCTCGTCATCGCAGCCGTGCTCGCCGCCGCCATGTCGTCCATCTCATCGAGCATCAACGGCGTCTCCGCGGTCAGCATCGTCGACGTCTACCGCCGACGGATCGCCCCCGGACGCGACGACCCCCACTACGTCTTCGTCGCCAAGTCCATTGGCGTCGCCCAGGCCGTCATCATGATCGTGGGCGCGCTCATACTGACCCTCGCCCAGAGCAAGACCCTCCAGGACACCGCCAACGAGATCACCGCGCTCACCGCGGGCGGCCTCGCCGGCTTGTATCTCCTCGGGTTTCTGACGACGCGCTGCGACGGCCGCGCCGTGTTCTGCGGCATTGTGTGCACGCTCGCGTTCACGGCGTGGATGGCGCTGATCAAAGTCGGGGCGATACAGCCCCCGCCGCCACAGTGGCGCATCGACACGTACTACGCCGGCCTACTCGGCCACGTCATCATGTTCCTCGTGGGCTACGCCCTCGGACGAGTCGTGTTCCGCCGACCCGAAGCCGTGCCCAAGAACCTGTCGCTCTGGACCCAGGACGATACCCCGTTGGACTGAAGGGCTTGCGGCGGCCGCCAAGCGGATGGCTTGCCGTCGCGCGAGTTGCAAACCCGTCGCGGGATCGCTACAATATGCCCGCTGAAGACAGGCGATACTCGATATCGGAAGTGGCCGACCTTGTCGGCGTGTCCGAGCAGACGCTTCGCCGTTGGGAGCGCCATTTCCCACAGTTGAAACCGGGACGGAACCGAGGCGGGCGGCGGTACTATCTCCTGCCCGACGTCGAGATCATCCGGCGCATCAAGCACCTCGTGCGGCACGAGGGATACACAATCGAAGGCGCCCGCCGACAACTCACCGAAGAGTTGCACGGCGAAGGCCGGCCCAAGACCGGCGCCCAAGCCCTCGCCTTGATTGACCAGATCGAAGCCGAGGCCCGCTGGATGCTCGACCAACTCGATTCCGCCCAACTTGCAGACAATCAATAGCCATTAGGGTCGGGACGTGGCGCAGTCCGGTTAGCGCACTTGACTGGGGGTCAAGGGGTCGCTGGTTCAAATCCAGTCGTCCCGACCATTTCTAGCCAATAAAGACGGGGTCGAAGCGAGATCGGCCCCGTCTTCTTTCCTGCCGCACTTCGCGCATAAGCCCACCGTAAGCGCGAGATGAGGCCGAAACCGGGGGTAGGCGGCTTGTGGGCCGGTGTGGCATCCTTCGGGAAGCGGCGCGCTTGGCAAGTAGTCCCGCTGGGCCTTTCCTCTGCACCCTTCGTCGTCACTTGGTCGAGCAGGCCCTGGCCGTTCTTCCGGGACGCGGCCGAAGATACCGGTCCGAAAGCACCGGCTCTTGCCTCGACACCGCACCGGCGGCCCTACCGCTCGCGGCAGTCGGTTCTTCACCCTTCGAGGTGCGGCATGATTGGGTTGGATGCCTGCCGCGGCAGCCGTCCTGCCGCTGGACTGTGGCGCTGCTCCCTGCGCAGGCGGTGCGTCGCGAGGAACCCCCTTGCCGGGCGGAACGCACTCGGTCTGGAGGTGGCCCTGCAACACCTGCGGACACGCCAGCCTTTGCCAGGCCCCAGGGACAATGCCGGCAACCACAAGAGATGAATCACTGTCGTGGGAACCGTTGCTCCCGCCGTGGGCCAAAGCCTCAGCGCCGACGCCGAGGGGGGGGGCTTGGGGGGATCGGCAACTGCTCACGATGCTGTTGCCCCCCTCTCGCGAAATGCGCCAGATTTACCAAACCTGGGCCAAGAAACACCCCGCAAAGCCGTGGCGCATTCAGAGCTTGGTCTCAAAGTGTTGTATGACTTCGTGAGGCTGCCTACCGATGGTCTCGGCAATGACGAAGATGGTGTAGAGGGTTGGCGTCTTCAGACCGCGTTCCAGCTTGCTGATGTAGGTCGGATGAAGCCCGCACTCGAAGGCCAGGGCCTCCTGGGACAGACCCGCAGACTTGCGCAGTTCAGCAATCACTTCCGCCACGGCCCGGTTGAGGTCGGACTTGGCTTCACCCCGCTTCATGGGGTGGATTGTCTTGACGGGAAATCCGCCGGATGCGCCGTGTGCCCACGACATCGTTGCCCCCTCTCGCAAGATCTCCCCTATTCTTCGTTCTCCCGTGCACGTCTGGCGCTTCTCTGATACTGCCCATGGCGGACACGGGTCGATTGGCTTCCATCCCCGGGCCTGCCTGCCGTTGTGCGGGAACTCCCGGGGCTGTCGGCGCCTTGCAGGTGGGTCCGTTAGGCACAGACCCCCGTGACGCTAAACCTGGCGCAATTCGCCCACGATCCAGTCGAGAGTCTCGATGAAGGCGTCGAAGGTGTCGCCGTTGCGCAGGCCACTCATCTTGACGCCAGGATAGTGTGCGGACGGCTTCATGTCCGTTTTGAGGAGACGGTTGAGCTTGTCGCAGAGGGGCTCGACCAGGCGCTCACCGTCAGGGGCTTTCCGAATCCGAGAAAGCATGATGTAGACAGTGCCATTGCCGTGTGACTGATAGACGTAGAAGACTCGGCTAGCCGCCTGGTGTTTGTCATCCACCAAGTCCAGCGACGCCTCGACCGGGCCTCGTCCGCCCCTGGTCGTGAATCCTTTTGCCTTCGCCCATTCGATCAGTTTGGCCGCGACGGGCGCGTCCTCCGGGTGTGCGCCTGCCCTCAGTCGCTCCAGGAACTCGGCTTCACTCCAAGGCACATCGCGGCTTCCCGACCTCGCGGGCTTCTTCGCCCGTGCCTGCTCCGTCTGACCAAGGACCTTTGGGACCAGTGTCGTCGCGCCTTCCCCGACGTACTGCTTGACCTCCAACGCGAGGACTTCCGCCGGGTCCATCTGCTCGTTCAAGAACTCGACAACTCGCCGCAGTTCACGCGGGATCGCGTCGGCGACGAAAACCAGGCGGATACGTCCAGCCTGGAGGTTCGTCTTTACGGACTGCCAGAAGGACTCGACGGCCGCGTCGAGACCGAGGAACTCAACGAGGCACTCATCCGTGGACACGTCGTTTTCGTCGCAACGCTGCTCGACAAGTGTCTGGAGTCTCTCGACCGCCAGGTAGGCGACGGAGTTCGCGGCGTAATCGAGCATCTGACCGACGACTTCGCGTCGCACGCGGGTATCGCTGCTTCGCTTGACCTCAATGATGGTCGGCACGCCGTCCTGGTCGAGGAAGAGGTGATCCATCGACCAGCGGCCACTGCCCGCCTCTTCGTCCGGCACGGGGGCCTCGCGGCTGACGAGCAACCACCGGCGTGGACTCACGTCGTTGATCTGCTCACCCGCGAGAAGGTCCGGGTACTCGGACAGCAGCGCTTGGAGCACTTCTTCGGATTCGTAGGGTGTTTCCACCATGCGCACCAGCCGCCCGTCATCCTGCTTGAGGTATATGCCTCCGTCCATCGTAGCGCCTCCGGAGTTTGCCCTGGTCCTTCGTATCCCCGTCGATGACAGCGTAGCATGTTGACGCGGTCGTGTCTCAAGGTAACCATGGAGGACATAGCATGAGGCCCCCGCTTGGCCGCCTTCGGCCATATGGGGCCAATCACGGGGCGCCTTGCGCCTGCAAAGTGCCACGCACATCACATCTGGGCTCCCGCTGACAGTGTGCGGTGGAGAGCGAGACTTCGGGGATGGGCTGATGGCAAGGACGCCGCTGGCGCGATTCTGCTACCTACAGGAGTTCCCGTAGGCTGCCGGGGTCCTGCCAGGCTTCGCGGTCCACCTGCTCATCACTCCCGGCAGCGAGCAGACGGAACAGCGGACTGTCGGGCAGCAGTAGCTGGTGACTCTCGAAGTGCTCGTCGAAGATTTTGGGGCGCGTGGTGATCCGGGCCGGTTCAGCCTGCCCTGGCAAGCGAATCGCATAGGTGGACGGCTCCAGTTCCTTGCACTCGACCCCAGGCGGAAGCAGATCCTCGCGGTGGAGTACCTCATCGACATCCTCGGGTAGATACGGCGGCTCGGGGAAGGTGGGCGGCTGAAGGTCGGCTTCGCTTACCGCGTCGATGTCAAACGGTGCCGCCTCCGCCTCATCCACCATGACGTGCACGTTGCTCACGGCCTCGTGGCGGGCCTGTTCCCGACCCACGGCCTCGCCCAGCACGGCCTTCTCGAATTCCTTGGGCAGGCGCGACAGTATGGGCTGCAACTTCCCCACCACGCCGTTGAATAGGTCGATCCGCTCACTGAGCGCGAAGTACACGTCCACCTCGACCGTGTCGGCGTACCCAAGGTTGATGACTTTCACGGTAGTGTGCTGCTGGCCGATCCGGTCGATGCGACCGATGCGCTGCTCGACCTTCATCGGGTTCCAGGGCAGGTCGTAGTTCACGATCACGCCGCAGCTTTGCAGGTTCAGACCTTCCCCGGCCGCGTCCGTGCAGACCAGCACCTTGATGTCCCCTGTTCGCAACAGCCGCTTGACCTCTTCCTTCGAGCACGTGGTCCACGACCCGCTCAGGTCCCGCCGCTGCCCGCCCGAGCCGCTGTAGCAGCCGATGGGCAAGTCCACGCGGTCGCCCACGAACTCCTTGAGGAACTCCATCGTGTCGGTGTACTGCGTGAAGATGATGGCCCCGTCGTAGCCGTTCTCGAACACCTCCCGCAGTTGCTCAATGAGGCGCATCGCCTTGCTGTCGGTCCCGAGCTTCGCGATAGTCTTGAGCAGGTTCTGAATCGACTCGCGTTCCTCGAAGGCCAGCGCCTCGGCTTCCATGCTCGCCGCTTCCTCGGCCGACGTAACCTCGTCCACCTGTTCGTCCTGCGGCGCATCTTCCTCCAGTCGAGCTTCGTCTTCCTCAGCGACCTCGGGCGCGTCCAGTCGGGCCAGTTTCCTCTCCAGAGTCTTCCGCAGGGCGTGGAAGCTGCTGGCCACGCGCCGCCGATACACCGTCATCACGAACCCGACCGCCGTCTTCTTGTTCGCCGAGGCCGCGTTGTAGGTCGTGCGGATGTAGTCCTCGACGGCCTCGTACAGCGCGCGCTCCGAGGCCGTCATCTGCACCGCGATGTCGCTGATGTCTCGCACCGCGATGGGCGAGTCCAGCAGCCCCTGCCGCGCGTACTCGCGCAGCAAGTTCCGCGTGTGACGCGACATGAGATACCGAACGGGGCTCCCGGCCTGGAGCACCGCCATCGCGGCCTTGCGCTGCTTGGTGGATAGGCGCTTCAGCGGGATCGCCGTCTCCTTCTCTCGGAGAGCCTTGAGGCACTTCTTGCGGTCAATGCCCGAGAGCGTCAGGCCATGCGCCACCTTCTCGACCTCCGCCTCATTGAGCGCGCCGAACGCCGTCTCCGTGGCCTGGAACAGCTTTGCCAGGCGGAACAGCCCTTTCTCGTCGGGGTTCGTCGCCAACGCCCCGAAGTACTCGTGGAACGCCTCGGGTGTCCATTCGGGCGGCAACCCAAGCAGGCTCAGGAGGTCCCAGATCTCAACCGGGTGCACCTGCATCGGCGTAGCCGTCATCAGAAGCAGCGCCTTCGACTTCTCTTGCAGCTTCTTCATCAAGGACAGCAGCCGGTTCGGTCCCCGCTCCTGGGGCGTTCCGGCGCCCCGGCGCCGCGCATGGTGGGCCTCGTCCAGCACGATCAAGTCCCAGTCCTCCGCCTCCAACACGTCCCCCTGCCGCTCCTTCCGCCGCACAAGCTGGCTCGACACGAGCACCAGCGGCTGCTTCGTCCAGTCCTCCCGAGCGACCTTCTCTTCCAGCGGCCGTTGCGGAAAATGGTGCTTCGGCCACGCGAGCGACTGCCCCGTGTAGATTGGCACGAGCAGGTTGAACTTCTCGTACAACTCGGCCTGCCATTGCAGGATAATGCCCTTGGGCACCATGATGAGGATGCGCCGCGCCCATTCGCTCAGCCATACGTGCCGGATCATGATACCGGCCTCGATAGTCTTGCCGAGCCCCACCTCGTCAGCGATAAGCAGCCGGAACGGCCACTGGTCGAGCATGCGCCGGTACGCCCGCAGTTGGTGCGGCCACGGCTCGACCGTGCTCGTCTTGACGGCCACCAGCGCGCCGTCTTCCCGCTTGGCCGCGTTTCGGAGAAACGCCCACACCCGCGCGCACCGTTCGTCCGGCATCAGAGGTTCACGCTTCTCGCCCTCTTGCGGCACTTCCTCGACGGTCGGTTCCTCTGGAGGCGTTTCATCGGCTGGCGCTTCCTCCGGTTCCGGTACGGACGGTTCCGGGGCATCTTCTTCCTCGGGCTCATCAACCGGAAGTGTCACCGTGGTCGGCGGCTTGATGAAGGCGTCATCCTTGGGAAGGTACTGGAGCAACTCCTTCTTGACGGCCTCCGGGACGTCGATCACTTCCGCGCTCTTCGCCTTGTTGGCCCAAAGCCGCTGGAACTCGTCCTCGGTCTTCTCGACACGCTGGAGGTCCCACTGCCCGCGCCAGGAGCAACTCACGTCAAAGGACTCGCAGTTCTGCTTCCACCCCGCGAGCGTCTCGTTGATGGACCCCCGGAACGCCAGCTTGTCGCCCGCGGCATCGACTAACAGCCCCGCCTTCGCGTGGTACAGCCCCCTGCCAGCGCGGAACTTCCCGTCCGCGTCCTTCGGCACCGCCACCTTCACGTCGAAATACCCGTGGGCGACCATCCACGAGAGGTATCCAAGTCGTTTCCGTTCCCACTCCGTCTCGGCCACCTCTCGGAGGCGTTCGTGGATGCCCTTCTCGATCAAGGTGCGCAGTGCGTACCCGGCCTCGATGGCATCCACTTCCTCCTGCTCCAACGTGCAGCCCACGATGAGCTGCATCCGGCCCTCGTTGCGGATCAGCGTGTCGAGCCCACGCGAGGCCAACACCAGGGCTTCCTTGTTGAAGTACCCCGTGACCCGCTGGTAGAGCTTCGCGCACCCCAACGCCGGGAGGAAAAAGATCTCCACGAGGTCTCCGTCCTCGTGGCTGTAGGACGGCGCCCAGTCGATATCACGAAGCCCCGCGCTTTTCTCTTTCGTCCAGTCTGTGACCGCCACCCCTATTCTCTCCTCTAGCCGAGCAGCTTCTTCAGGAACTGGTCCGTGTTTGGGTTAGACGGCTCTGCCATGTCAAGTCGATGGTCTCGCACGAATCCCTTGATATGCTCTGCCACTTGGTTATTCTGCTCAGTGGTCAGGCCGGCTAGGATGAGCCGCGCCGGTTTGCGCTTCATTGTCCACACTAATGAAAGCCCCTTGGAGTTGGTGCTTAATGGGATAATGATCCCCGCCGCTACAGTCAGCAGAATCCATCCTTGTTCGTAGTCACGCTTGGCGAGCCAGCTTCTGACGTTGGGCGTGGCGATTTCGGCGTCACGAGAGAAGGCATGTTGGAGTCTCGCCAGTTCCTCGTTGAGGATCCAGTTCTTTCCGCACAGGTCTCTGAGGAAACCGACTTTACTTGCGGCATCCCTTGATCGGGCAAGACGGACAAGTCTATTGGCAAAGATACTTGCGGCTCGCTTGAGGCCATCGTCCTCCAAGTGACGCGGCTGCCACTGGGTCTCAAACTCTGATCCCGAATAGCGGAGACCATAGTAGGAGAGCGCATATCTGAAGCCCGAAAGGAACAGCACCAGCTTGGTGTCCCCGCATTCAGCAACCGGGTTCATCCCTAAAGCGCGTAGGCGCTGGTAGTGATCCCACAGTCGCTCGCCCTTGATCCCGTAGCAGGACTGCATATCTCCTATTCCGTTTCCGGCATGAGAGGCTGCGAAGGTCCACGCACTTCACGAGCCTTGTCGTGCATCGACTCCGGCGGCGGCACGTCGTCGTCGGAGAAGCAGAGGCGGCGGAGCTTCTCGAGGGCGCCCGCGTCCGCGGCAGCGCCGGCCAGGGGTGCGCTGCCACTCGACACGAGGGCTGGGGCCGGGAGCACGTTCAGGATCGTCTCCAGCGCCGTCTTGAGCACGGGGTCGTCCAACACCTCGACTTGCTCCAGGAACTGTTTCGCCGCGCCCGTGTTCTGCTCTCGTCCGATCCGGGCGGCATGGTGCAATACGTTCAGCATCACGGTCGGCCGCGCGGGACCCAGGGCGCCCTTCTGCGCACGGAGCGCGCTGTCCCACAGGATCACGTTCCCGCCCTTGACCTCCAACACCTTCCCACGCAGCTCCTGGTCGAAGTGCACGCCCACGACCCGCGCCAGCTTCAGCGCCTCATCCGCCGGGAACTGGGGCGACTCAAAGGCGTCCCACGCCAGCGCGAAAAACTCTGTCACCGGATCGAGGTGGACCTGCCGCTTCACCTTCGTCAACTGGTCCAGACGCCACTCCTTCACGGCCACCCGCGCCGCGTTCAGCGCGTCCTCGGGCCGGACGGCGTAGGGGTCCCATTCCTCATCTTCAAGCAAGTGCAATTGCGCGCCCTTGGCCGGTTCGGGCTTCTGCATGGCCCGGCCCCGCTGCATGGGCCAGTGCTCGGAGAAGACCTCCAGGGCCGGGCCAAAACACGACAGGTAGAGATCCACGCCCCGGATGCCGTTGTCCTGGAAGTACTTGACCCGCTCCTGCACGACCTGGACCACCTTCGGCTCCACCTCCTCCCAGTACGTCACCACGCTCTCGTCCACCGGCGCCTCGCGCGGGCGGCACACGAGGAAGATCGTGCTCTTCGCCGCGTTCTTGTCCTTGATGTGCAGGCTGCCCTCGGCCTCGGTGTTGATGGGCCAACTCGCGGTGATCACGAATCCCGCATCCACCAGCCCGCGCGACAACGCGTCCCACGCGCCCGTGGCCTTGTGCGTGAACATCAGCACCATCACGCCCTCGGGCTTCAACACCCGCTTGCACTCTGCGAAGATGGCCTGCATCCGCTCCTGGTAATCCCGAGTGGCCCGCTTCTTCGCACCCCCACTTCCTCGGACCGACGAGAAGTCCTTGAACTTGGCCACATTCGCCACGGCCTCCCGGTCCTTGTCCGTCAGGTAATTGGCGAACGGCTCCGGGAACAGCAGCCCCGCCGTCCGTTTCAACCACACATAGAAGAAATCCGCCAACTCCGCGTACATCACGTTGTCGTAGTACGGCGGGTCCATCACCACCGAGTCCACGGAATAATCGTCGAGGTGCAGCAGCGCATCGGCAGAGCCACACGTTATCGTAACCGGACGGGAGTCGGGGTTCGGTCCCATCGCGTGATTCAACAGACCATTCTCTTCGGCCAAGTCGTATCCGTAGAGTTCAATGAGTTCGCGCAATGACTTGCCGGTCTGCTCCACGGCCCAGTCGTATCCGAGGCCAGTGACCATCGGGGCCATCTCGGCATAGCTCCACTTCATCGCGTGGTTGTGCTTGTCAAATTTGCCGACAATGCTACAGCGGCGTTCATCCCATCTCGTCAGACGGCAATTGAAGTTGACGGTCTTGTCGATCGTCACCGCAAGATAGAGGAGAGCCATGTTGCTGAGTTCGTCGTCCCCCCCCTTGTCCCTGATGATCCGCCAAAGGTCCTGAAAGACCTCCAGGGCAGTCAAGTGGCAGAAAAGCTGTCTGGGCGAGAACATGTCCGTCCATCTGTACATCCCATACATCCGATGCCCACGGTCGTAGTTGGAGAGCTGATCGATCTCCTCATCCGGGAAGATGCCCCGCGCCTGCCATTCGGGCAGTTTGGCGTCGAGGGCGGCCTGCACCTGGTCGCGCACGTCGTCTTCGGGCCGGGCGGAACGAAAGCCACGGACCTTCTTGATCTTCGGTTTGCCCCCTCTTGTATAGCCTGTGACACGATGTTCGTTGTAGACGACGCAGTACAACTGCTCGCCCATCTTCCCGGCCTGGGCCTGCGCCTTGATCTCGTCCCCGTCGATCACGCGCCCGCAATCGGGGAACGGACACGTCCCGTTACCCCCGCTCACCGTGCCCGGAGAGTGATCTTTCGTGTTTGTGACGATCTCGAAGCGGCAGTAGCGTTCTTGTAAACCCTTCAACCCACTCTCGGAGGATGACTGACACTCGTCGATGACGGCCACCAGTCGCACGCCCGTGCCCTTGCTGTCCAGCCGCCAGTTCGGGCTCAACGGCACCACCCCGCCGCAATACGGACACGTCACCGTCCGCGCCCAGAGGTACCCATCGGGGACGCAGTTCTCACCCGGTTCCTCGGGGTAGAACGGTCGGAGGCGTTCCACACAACGCTCGACGAACTCCTGCCCCAGTTCCTTGTATCGTCGGAGGAGTTCCGGGCCGTACTGGGCGGGGAAAGCGACTGTTGCCTGCAATATGAGCCACGCAACGGGATTCAGGTCGTTGCCGATGGCATCACAGCCGAGGCGGACCGCCTCGAACGGGATGCTGCCCCCGCCCGCCGTGGGGTCCAGAACCGTGGGCGTGCCATCGTGTCCGGCTAGGTCGCGGATCCAACGCAGCTCAGTGTCGGTGGGCGTGTAGCTGAAGGCCCGTGGATAACCATAGGCTTCCTTGCCAAGCCGCACGCCATCCTTCGTGGCCTGCGCGATCCGCTTCTTGGCCTCGACCGGATCGCCATGGATACCGAGGATGTGCATGAACTTGTCGTGGTCGGCGTGGGCAGGGAGGAGCGCGCCGAGGATGGCCGCCCGCGACGCCACCAACGGCCGCCGCGCCCACCACACATGCAGGTAGTACGTCGGCGGCAGGGCGGTCATCGAGCGCCGTTCACGGATGCATTCCTCGCTCAGCGCCGCAATCGGCATCCAGTCCTCAATCAACCGGCGGTCTTCCCGCGCCGTCTTCGCGGCCTTGTCGGAACTCATGCGCAGCTACTCCCCCTGCCAGAGCATTCGGAACGCGCCCAGTATAGTCGATCCCCTCATCCCACGCGAAGTGAAAAGAAGATGGATTGTAGCAGGCCCGGATCGGCCCTCGGACTCAGTCCCGACCGCGACAAAAGCATATGACCGTCTCAGAGATGATCTGGCCATCTATCCGGTAGCAGCGATTGCCGTCGGCCCGGATTCGTTGCACGGTCTCTTTGAGTTCCGGGTGCTCCTCGAGCGGATCGAAGGAGCAACCCACTATCGCCTTCTTGAGGCCCGGCAGGAACTGAGTATTGACGGACCACCCCTTGGGGGTCTTGCCGTGCCCTGATCCTTTCGTCAAGAGCAGGTTCCCTTGGAGACTGGTAAGTAGTGCAACGGCCTCGTCTCGTATCTCCGGACAATCCGAGCGCATCACCGGAGCTTGGTTGAGAAGGTCGTGTTCTTTTGTCCAGTTGTGACCACTGTGGTCCCCATTCACGGACCTGTTCCCGAGGAGTTTCTCGGCTATGGCCATGAAGGCAGCCTCGCAGGCGTTGCCGAACCACTCACGGGGGGGAAACAGACCAGAATCCTCTGCGAAGATCCAGTCGAACAGCTGATCCTCGTCAACGATTCCTGTAGGGACTAGAATGGGGTCGGGGATGACTGAACGCAGCTTCTTGGAGACCTGTCTATGAAGGCACTTGAGTGCGAGGACCGTGGGCAGGTCCTCTGGAGGGTCGCCGGCACGGAAGGGGTGCAGCATCTTGGCGAAGGAACCGTATTGGTCCTTGGGCAAGTTGTAAGCATAGGGGAACGTGTGGACCCACTCCCACTCCACTTCATTGCCCGTCTGCTGCCGCAGTCTGGACAGAAGCGCCGCCGGTCCGGTTGAAGTAGGAAGGCCCCCGACTATGTAGATCCGCCGCACCACGATGGATGTCTCCTGTGGGTTCTGGAGTCATCGCACCGTGAAGTGACGGAGGACGTATCTTGCCGGGATGGCGAGCTGTTCGAGTTGCTCCAGCGGCATCTCACTGATTGCCGCTAGCAGTGCTTTTCGGGTCGCTTCCTCGTCTGTTTCGGAGCCTTCAGTCGGTCCTCCCGCTGCCGAGGTCCGCGTGCCTGCAAAGACATACCGTAGAGGCACGTTGTGCTGCTGCGCCCAGTCTTGGAGGTATTCGACCACTCTTTGAGTCCGATAGCGGCGCCATGCGAACTCGGCCTCAAGACTGCGCTCACGGAGCCACCGAGAGAACGCCTCCCACCAGCGTTCCTCGTCGGTAGGTGCGTCTTCGATGGCCAAACCTGGCTGCCCCGATACGAAGGAGTACATCCATTTCTTTTGCGTGTCAGTAGCTATAGGCTCCAGCTTCACCCAGTCACCCTGGCTGCCCGCTGTCTCCCCGTCTTCGCTCTCGTTCTCCTGTGGAACAGAGCTCAGAAACCCGGTGATTCTGTTGACGCGAAGCGGCCCTTTGTGGGACACGAATACAACGGCCTTCCAGATTTCCGGGCGCACACGCGGCAAACGGCGCGGCCGAACCTGGCCATCGTTTGAGGGCATCTGGTCGGCGGGCCTCACTTCCAGGTGCTGAACAGCCCTGTTGCGAACGACCAGACCCTTCTGCTCGGCGAGGGAGACCGCGTCGGCTAACCGAGACACGCCAACGTTTTGCAGTCGGAATCCAGGGAACTGGAAATGGATGGCCTTCGCGAGGTACGCCCCGTCGGTGTTTCTCCCCGTCCGGGCGTGATTGTCGCGAACGAACTTGCCGATGAAATCAACGAGGTCGTCGGCTGTGGAAGGTGGGGGCAGGGTTTCCATTTGAGGCACCTCCTTGAGTGAGTGCTTAATAAACCCAAAGCCCGTGTTAACGGACTTTGGGCTTCGCAGTCTCTCCTTTAATCTCTTCGGTGCCTCAGCCTTTCACTTGGCCCTGTCTTAACGGGGCAGCATGGCCAGGAAAGCCGAGACGGAACCAAGCACATGCTTTACGACCCACAGAGCGTCAAGCGGACTGTGCGCTCAGGGTCACACAACGGGACCCTTCGGCACGTGATTAAATTATGCACAATCGCGACGCCGTTGTCAACCCCCGGTGCTACCACTCACGTGCTACCACCCTGTGACGGCCTTGGAGTCGTCAGTACATTGCCTTGTATCTGCAATGATTTCAAATGGTTAGGCATGCCTGGGTCCAAGCGAAGGCCACTGGCCGCACAGGCAGGCCAAGCTTCTGACCTTCGCCGCCCGAGCGCCCTGCCTTGGTACTGACAGGAATTGCGTCCCAGAATCCAGGTTCGAGTTCGGCACGCGGCTACTACGCCTTGCCCTACGACATGGTCAACAACGTCCGCAACGCCGCGAGCACGCGCCGGGGGTACTTCCGGTGCACGGCCATTCCGAGCCAGTAGCCCGCCTCCTCGCGGCTCATCTGGTCGATGCCCTCGGACACCTGGCCCATGCGGTCGATACTCCGCATGGGGGCCAGCGTGCGAAACATGAGGGCCAGGTTGAGGGCGGTCTCTTCGTCTAGGTCGAAGGCTTTGCTCTCGCGTTTCTTCAGGCTCGGGACGCGAATCCCCGCCGCTTTGAGCCGGCGCAGGACCCGCGTCTCGACGATCTCGAGTGCCCGGCCCTTGAGCGTGGCGGTCTTCTCCTTCGTGACCAGTCGGGGCGTCGCTGGACTCGGCAACTGCCAGATCTCGAGCGTCAACTGTCCGTGGCCTATCCCCACGGCCTTGAGTTGGTAGATGGGCCGCCCTTGGTTCGGAGAATCGAAGACTGTGGGCGCTTTTCGTCTTGCTGCCTGGAGCATGGTCTATCCCTTGTCTTCCACGGCGGCCTGGGCCTCGACATAGGCTTCCGCCCCGCCGTATTTGGTCATGGCCTTGATGAACGCATCCGCAGCATCGTGAGTCGTGGACAACGCCTTCGTGAAGCTCAGCGTGTACGTCCCCTTGAAGCTGTGGTCGCTCGCGGACTGCAATTGCGGCTGCAAGAAGGACTTGATGGTGTTCGCCTTGGCCAGGGAGCCCTCGAACTCGACGGCGAACGACACAATGTCCTCGCCCTCGATGCTCACCTCAAACCGGCAGGTGGTCTGGGCATCGCGAAACGTGGCCACGGCCTGGTGTGTGCTCCACGCCCCCTTGTACTCGAAGAACTTCATCGAGATGGAACCGAGGGCCTTGATGTCCTGGCTCCGGGCCTTATCGAACAGGCTGACCAGCGCCTGCCTCAGCGGACCTTCGGCGGACAAGGCCGGGAGTGGGGGCGACGGTGTCGATGGGGTCCGCGCTGCCCCGCTGTCGTCTCCTGTCTCCCGCACGTCGCCGAGTCCGCCGCCAGTCCGCGCCTCGTCTTCTATTTTCGGTTCGGGGCGGGGCCAGAGCTTCTTCTCCTTGGCGTTCTCTAAGGTGTGGACAAAGGCGTTGGCCGAGATCTGGATAGCGGGCGTCGGGTCGCCCTTGCCCCATACAAGGTCGCCCTGACGGTAGATGAACACGTTCTGGTCGATGCCGCGCTGGATGCAGGCGACGAGCGGGGTGTCGTCCAGCAAGATGGACAGGTTCGGCGCCTTCCGGAACTCATTGCGCAGCTCTTGCGTGGTGATTTCGCCCTTCGTTTTCAGCGGGGTCTGGTCGCGCACGTAGGTCGGGGCATCCGGCTGGTCATCGCCGGAGAGTAGCTTCTTCTGCTCGCGCAGCATCCGCTTGATGTGGAGTTGGCCGTTTCCGGGCGAGTCCGAGGCATTCTGGAGCTCGATGGTCGTGTGGCCGAGCTTGGCCGCGCCGCCTCCCACGGGCACGTTGCTCGGGTAGAAGAGGTGACGGTAGCACTGAAGGATCGCGATGGCCACGGTCGTCCCGCTTTTCTCGTATTCCTCGCTCACCTTGCGCTGCTGGTAGTCGGCGAGGTCCTTCATCCGGCTGGATGTCGTGATCGCCCCCAGCGCGAGGCGTCGCCGCATGGCGTTCTTCATCTCGCGGCGGAGCTTCTGGTCGGCCACCGCGAAGACGAGGTTGTTCCGGAGGATACGGGTCTCTTCCTTCACCCCCTTCTTCGTGCCCATGCGGACGAGTTCCTGCGGCAGTTCAGTCGGGGCCTCGCTCAACGCGAAGGCGTCGTAGTGCAAGACAACGAGATACGGCCGGCCGTCGCCCACGTCATCGGGGACTTCATAGGGACCGGCAGGGAAGGGGACCAGCGAGAAGGCACCGCTGCGGACCGTGAAGAGGTCGCGGATCCTCGTGCTGAGCAGACTCGCGAGTTCGCCTGCGTCTACGTCGCGCATCTCGCGGTTGATGATCTGGGTGAGGTTGGGCTCGACACGAAGCCGCATGGGTGCCCCCGGCCGGTCGTCGAGGTAGAGCGAATCGGCGGCGAACTGCTTCCGGGCGGCCTCGACGAAGGACGGCTCGATCTCGGGTGAGCACACGGAGTATCGCAGGTGGTCCGAGCTTACGCCCTGGGCGCCTTCGCCGTAGGCGAGTGTGTTCAGGAAGATCGTCCGGGCGACGTATGAGGTGACGGGCGTCTGGCCGGGGTAGTTCACTT
>Ga0114930_10002366_pt1 | contig 17056 bp, 9 predicted proteins | sample AnhtaG_FD_87300 | JGI IMG/M metagenome (GOLD analysis project Ga0114930, IMG submission 87300) | Deep subsurface microbial communities from Anholt, Denmark to uncover new lineages of life (NeLLi) - Anholt_01485 metaG | ecosystem: Environmental > Aquatic > Marine > Oceanic > Sediment | place... | reverse complement strand
TCGGAAGCGATTCACGACTACGTGGACTTGGGCATCTTCGAGCGCCTCAACACCACCCCGGGGCAGGAACTGCTCCGGACCGTCGATCCCTTCGAGTACCGAGACCGCCTCACCATGCCCAAGCTCATCATCAACTCGACCGGCGACGAGTTCTTCCTGCCCGACAGCGCCCAGTTCTATTTCGACGACCTGATCGGCGAGAAGTCCCTGGCCTACGTGCCCAACTCGAACCACGGCCTGAACGGCTACGAAAGCGCCCTGCTGCTGTTTGGCCCCTGGTACCAATCCTTGCTCGACGATAAAGCGCAACGGCCCCGCTTCTCGTGGATCGTCGCCCCGGACAACAACAGAATCGTCGTGCAGACCCAAGACAAACCCACCGAGGTCCTGCTGTGGACGGCCACCTCGCCCGACCGCGACTTCCGATTGAACCCGGAGATGAACCCGAACCTGGCGTTCTGGGAGTCCGAGACGCTGAAGCCCAGCGGCGTCAACCGCTACGTGGGCGAGCCGACGCCGGCGCAGAACGCCTGGACCGGCTTCTTCGTGCAACTCACCTTCCCGAGCGGGTACTTCGTGGACGACGAACTAGCGCCGTACGTGCTGTGCACGGAACTGCGTGTGGCGCGGCCGATTCGGGACGTGCCGCCGAAGGCCGATTTCTCCGTCAGTGACACCAACCCAGAGGTCGGCCAGGAAGTGAGGTTCCTTGATCTCACCGCCGAGGGCACTTCCCCGGTGAATTTGTGGCTGTGGGACTTCGGCGACGGCGTCGTCGAGGAACTCAAGGCCGACGGCAACACCAGCGGACTGCGCGATCCCGTCCACGTGTACACGGAACCGGGCACCTACGATGTGAGCCTGACCGTCAACACGCTGGACGGTGCGGACACCGAGACCAAGACTTCCTTCATGAGGGTCGAGCCCGGCGGCGAAGGCGAAGGCGAGGGTGAAGGCGAGGGCGAGGGTGAAGGCGAGGGTGAAGGCGAGGGCGAGGGCGAGGGCGAGGGCGAAGGCGAAGGTGAGGGCGAAGGTGAGGGCGAGGGCGAAGGTGAAGGCGAGGGTGAGGGTGAGGGTGAAGGCGAGGGTGAGGGCGAGGGCGAAACGGCCCTGGACGAGTATGTCAACAAGGACGACCCGGCCTACAACTATGAGTTGTACGATATGCCCGACAACCCCTTCATCGGCGACGGGCTCTCGGTCCATGTGCTCGACATGATCTCACAGACCTGGCGCACGGACCAAGAGGTCGACGAGCCCGTCTGGCGGCACTGGCTGTCGGTTATTGTGCCCGAGCGCGTCACCACCTCGACGGGGCTGTTGTTCGTGTCGGGCGGATCGAACACCGCATCGGCCCCGGATTGGAGCACGGTTGAGCAGGAGGGCGACGAGGAAGCCATCATGCTCGACATGGCCGTGGCGACGGGATCGGTGGTGGCGCTGCTCGAACAGGTTCCCAGCGAACCGTTGGTTTTCAGCGACGAACCCGACTCGCGCTACGACGGGATCGACGACGACGGCCGCACCGAGGATCAGATCATCGCCTACACCTTCGACAAGTACTTCGCCACCGGCGATGACGAATGGCCCCTGCTGCTGCCCATGGTCAAGAGCGCCGTGCGGGCCATGGACACGGTCCAGGATTACGGTCCGTCGAGCACGGTCGAGGAATTCGTCGTCATGGGCGGCTCGAAGCGCGGCTGGACCACGTGGCTCACCGGCGCCGTGGACGACCGCGTCACCGCCATCGCACCCATCGTCATCGACGTGCTCAACATGGACGTGTCGATAGCCCACCATCTCGCCGCATACGGCTTCAACTCCGTGGCCATCCAGGACTACGTGGACATGGACGTCTTCAGTCGTTTTGGGACAGATGAGGGGCAGGCGCTGCTCGAGATCGTCGACGCCTACGAGTACCGCAATCGTTTCTGGAACCTGCCCAAACTCATGCTCAATGCGACGGGAGACGAGTTCTTCCTGCCCGACTCGGCCCAGTTCTACTTCCACGACCTGCCCGGCGAGAAGTACCTGAACTACGTGCCCAACGTAGGCCACGGGCTGGGCGATGGCGACGAGGCCGCCGTGTCCAGCCTGCTGTCGTTTTATCAGTCCGTGCTGCTCGATGCGCCGCGCCCGGCGTTCTCGTGGACGCTTCACCCGGACGACTCGATCCACGTCACCACCGAAACGCCGCCGATATCGTGCACGCTGTGGCAAGCCACGAATCCGCGGACCCGCGACTTTCGTTTCCCCGTCATCGGGCCGACTTGGACGGGCGCCCCGTTGGAACCCAATATGTTCGGCGAATACGTGGCGCGCGTGTCGGAGCCGCCGACCGGCTGGAGGGCGTTCTTCGTCCAACTCGAATACCACAGCCCCATGCCGACAGTGCCGTTCACGTTCTCGACGCAGGTCCACGTCGTGCCCGACGACACTGCCGCGAGCCTGGGCCCGACCGTGATAACCGTCGATCCTACGACGCTCGAATTCGGCGAGCAGGCCGCGACGCTCAACCTCGTCATCGGCAATGCCGGCAACCGCTATCTCCGCTGGCACGTGGACCGCTCCGTCTTCCCCGCGCCGCCCGAGTATCCCGACGAATCGCCCTGGTGCACCCTGTCCGCTTATTCCGGCGGCCTCATGCCCGGCGAGACCCAGACCGTCGCGGTCACCGTCTCACGCGAGTTCCTCCTGGCCGGCGACACGCCCGAATTCACCTTCACGGTCAAAGACACGACCGCCATCGACGAGATGGTCGATATCGACGAGTTCCTCGCCAGTGAGTACTACGAGCACTATGAGGAGGTGTACGAGGCGCTGTTCAGTGTCGACGTAACCGTGCGAACGGGGGTGCCCGACCCCGGCTTCTCAGTGAGACCCAGGTTTCTGAACTTCGGCACGTCGGCCACCCTGCGCCAGTTTACGATCACCAACGGCGGCCCGGGGATGTTCGACTACGAGGTCGACACCTCGGGATTCCCGGCCTGGATGTCCATCCCTGAGCAGGATCCCCCGGTCGAGACCTCCGGCCGGTTGCTCCTGGGCCAATCGGTGACCATCCCCATTCGCGCCTATCGCAAAGACCATTACGAAACCTGGTACCAGCACGAGATCCCGGTCAGTAGCTTGGTGGGCGGCGTTGTCGTGGACAGGGCTTCCGTCGTTGCGAGGATGGAGGTCCCCTATCCCGTCTTGGTGGTAGAGTCAGACGACTACGAGTCGGGAACGACTTCGTTCGACTACGGCGGCAGCGACACTGGCCCCAAGTCCTTCACGATCCGCAGCGCCACGCGCAGCGACATGGAATGGTGGGTCGTCAAGGACGACCTCGAGAACCCCTGGCCCGTCTGGCTGAAGGTCGTTGAGGAGAGCGGCGAGGTCTTCCCGGGCGAGATCGCGGAAGTGCTCGTTACGGTTGATCGGGCTTGCCTGCCCAGAGGCGACTATTCGTACGAGATGAAGATCGACTCGGCCAACCCCGACGGCGGGACGGGGCATCCCGGCGACTTCACGATCACGGTCCTCTGTTCCTCGAACAACGTGCTATTCCCGCCTCTTCTCTTCGTGACGTCGGACCACTTCGAGACACCCCCCGCCAGAGTCTTGGACTTCGGCATCAACGAGACTACCTATGACATTAGGGTGGCCAACATCGGCGGTAGCTGCGTCCAGTGGACCGTCGATTCGGAAAGCCTGCCCCTGTGGCTGTCCCTTTCCCAATACACCGGCTTCCTGCGTCCGGGCGAGGAGAACACGGTGGACGTCGACGTGCAGCGTGCGGAACTGGACCTGCCGCCCGGATGCTATGAGCACCAATTCAGCGTGACCCCCAGCAGCGGCGATGAGGTCGACGTGACCGTCAAAATGGCCGTGTTCGGCGCCCCCGCCATCCGCGTGTGGTCTGACGACTTCGATCCCGAGACGACCACGCTCGACTTCGGCGACGAGGTGACTGGGGTGGATGAGTACTTCATCTACGTGGCCAACGACGGGGGCAGTGAGATGGCGTGGAACATCAGCGGGACACCCCCGTCGTGGCTGGCGCTGGCGCCGCCCTCCGGCCTGCTTGCGCCGTGCGGGGAGCAAATGGTGCGCGTGCGGGTCGACCGCCGCGGCCTGCCGCCCAACGACTACGAATACCAATTGGTGCTGGCTGGGTCCGGCGACGGCACCGCGACCGTGACCGTGCGCATGGCCGTCATCGAAGCCCAGGACGCCTTCGAGCTTTTCGACGTACAGCCCGGTTCGGCCGACGTCGCGGGCGGCGTCGAGTTGCTCTTGGATGGCGACTACGATGTGGCGTTCAACACCCCGACGCTCGGCGTGTTCTTCACCCTTCAGAAGGACCAGTTCGATCCGTCCGTCGATTCGCAGGGCGTCTTGCTGTCGTCCGACTATGCGACCGAGATTCGTGCCCTGTCGCCCGTCCGTGGCGCGCCGGGCGCCTTCGACGTCTACGTGTCGGCCATGCGGGACGGTCAGCGTGTCTTCTCCAATCCGCTGGATTTCACGTTTACGTCGTCCGGCAAGTCCGAATAGAGAACCGGCCGTTCGGGCAATCGCCGCCATGCTGCCCGTAACAACGAGCGCTACGCCTCGCAAGGCATGGCGCTCGTCTTGCATAGGCCGCGTACAGGTTCGCGCCGGAAGGATGGCTGCGCCATGTACAGAGCCCCAAAGATCGAGTCCGGCGCCGGCGTAGCCAGGAAGCTCAGGGACGTGCCGGGCGCCGTTCTGGCGGCCACGATGGCGATCCCGTGGCGGCTGCTGCAGCAACAGGCGCCCTGGCAGCCCGACCACGTCCATATGGTAACCGACATGGACCTGGGCACCCTCGAGGCGCTCGAACGCTCCGCGCCGCCGTGCGACGTGGTCGTCGGGGTCGGGGGCGGGTCGTGCTGCGACACGGCCAAGTACCTCGCCTGGAAGCGCGGCTGCCGCCTCATCCTCGTGCCGACCATCGTGTCCGTGGACGCCCCGCTTACGAACATGATCGCGGTGCGCGTTGACAAGTCGGTCACCTATGTCGGCGACCTCTATCCCGAGGAGCTGCTGGTCGACCACGACCTCATCCGGCAGGCGCCGCCCGAGCTCAACCGGGCCGGGGCCGGCGACGTCGCCAGCATCCACACCGCGCTGTACGACTGGGCGCTGGCGTGCGACCTCGGGGGCGAGGTCTACCACGAGGACGTCGCGCACCTGGCGCGCCAGTGCCTCGCTGAACTGGACAGCAACGCCTCGGAAGTGCACGACGTGACACCCAAGGGCATCGACACGATCGTGGATCTGTACCGCCGCGAGGTCGAGTTCTGCGCGCGCATCGGCACGAGCCGCCCCGAGGAAGGCTCGGAACACCTGGTCGCCTACAACCTCGAACACCTCACACGCCGCCACTTCGTCCACGGCGACCTCGTCGCGCTGGGCCTGTTCCTCATGTCGCGCCTGCAAGACAATGACCACGCCGCCGCGGTCGACCTCATGGACCGCGTCGGCCTGCGCTATCGCGTGCCGGGGGTCACGCGCCAGGAGGTCGACACGTGCCTGACCACCCTCGAGGCCTTCACCCGGAAGACGGATGCGTTCTTCAGCGTGGTGGACACGAAACCGATCACGGCTGGGTTCGTGGCGGACGCATTGCACGCGCTTTGGCCGAACCCGTGCGATTGACTTTTCCACACGGACTTGTCTACAATTGAGTTACGTGGGGCGGCATGGCCAAACGGTAAGGCAAAGGTCTGCAAAACCTTGTATTCCCGGTTCGACTCCGGGTGCCGCCTCCATTAGAAAGACACTGCGGCCGGTTTTGCAGTCCGTCTGCAAGACCTTGTATTCTCGGTTCGACTCCGGGTGCCGCCTCCATTAAGAGGCCACTACGCAAGAGACGGCCAGGCACGAGGGCCGGTTTTGCAGTCCGTCTGCAAGACCTTGTATTCCCGGTTCGACTCCGGCTGCCGCCTCCATTAGAAAGACACTACGGCCGGTTTTGCAGTCCGTCTGCAAGACCTTGTATTCCCGGTTCGACTCCGGGGGCCGCCTCCATTGCTGTATGATGGCAGCGAGGCCGCGGAACCGTTCGGGGCGGTTTCGTCGTATGCTGGGTCCGTGAGGGGGCGAGTGGTGGAATGGCATACACGGCGGACTTAAAATCCGCCGCCCTTAGGGGCTTGAGGGTTCGAATCCCTCCTCGCCTACCACCTCGCCACACGGGCACGGCGGCCGCTGGAACGACGCGAGGCAGAACGCGCTGATGGCCAGAATTCTCATCGTCGAGGACGACGCGCAAACCGCGGACTTCATCGCCGGTCACCTCAAGGTGGCCGGCCATGAATGCGCCGTCGTGACCAAGAGCGACAAAGCGGTGCACGCGGCGCGAAGAGGGGCGGCGGACCTGATCGTGCTCGACGTGATGATGCCGGGCACGTCTGGGTTCGAGGTGTGCCGCCGGATCCGGAGCGACGCCGAGCTGTACACGATCCCCATCCTGATCCTGTCGGCCATGTCCGAGGAACAGGAGGTGATGCATGGCCTGGCCCAGGGGGCCGACGACTACGTGACCAAACCCTTCGAGGTTCAGAACCTCGTGCAACGGATCGAGGCCGTGCTCCAGGCCAACTCGGACGTGGACGTCCTGGACGGGGCCACGTCGCTGCCGTGCGCCAACGCGATCAAGCGGGAAGTCCAGAAACGGGTCAGCCGGCACGAAGTGTTCTCGTTGGTCTCGGCGGAGTTCGTCCGTCTGCGCGAGTTCGCCTACAAGTGCGGCGACGAGGCGAGGCACAAGGCGATTCGCCACATGGCCCGCACGCTGATGAAGTGCGGCAAGGAAGACGACCCCGTGAACTTCATGGTGGGCCACATGGGGGGCGGCTACTTCGTCGCCATCATCAACCCCGACTGGACCGATGAGTACTGCCGGCGCGTGCGAGCGGTGTGCGACAGACACCTGCACACCATCTACAAGAGCGCCGGCCTTGGGCAGGCCTACCAAGCCGCGCTCAAGGAAAAAGACGCTCAGACGAGCCTCCCCTTGCTCGAGGTCCTCATCTGTGCCACGACCAGCAATCGTAAGGATACCCTCAGTTCCCAGGGACTGTTCGAGGTCCTGATGAAGATCCGGAGCACCGCCCTCGCCACCAGCCGCCACGGCATCCACATGGACCGCCGGGCCTAACCGCTCATCGCGCCGTGGCACGGGTTCGACGGCATCATCATCCGCAACAGCGCACGGGTTGTAGCCGACGGCGTGTTGGCGCTCACCGGCAAGCTGCACGTGTTGACCGGCAGTATCCTCACGCACTCGCTGGGTTCCGACACCTATGAAAAGGATGTCGGCAGGAAGCTGAAGACTCTTGATTTCTATGTGATCGGTAGGTTAATGAGGCTCTTGGCGAGAAGGATGAGGAGGGGTCTTACAAAGCGTGAGGACGGGACTTGGATTGCCGCGCGCCGCGGGAGAAAGAAGCACTGACCGAGACAGACTCCCGGTGCTTTTCGTCCGCAATGCCCCACCCACGGCCCCGTCAGATGACTTCAAAGTGGTGATATCTGTCCATCCGGAATCCCTGGAGGGTTTTGAGTCGTAGTTTCCTCGGATTCTGGCGTCGAGAAGGGCCGGGCCTACCGATCGTTTTCTTCCTTTCGTAGCCTATATCGCCAATCCTGGAGATGATCTTCCGCGCGTCCCATACCACGTAGCCATCCGCCCCTTGATCGAGGAACGAACACATGTCGGCACCCCATCCCTCGTAGTCGTTATTGAATTTCCCCCAAGGGTAAAGCAACGGCATCAGTCGTATTCGCTGCCGTCCTTCCAGGTGGTTGAAGTACTCGAAGTCCAGGTTCTCGGGGCCGTCAAGATGGACGTCTCGCTTGCTGAAAACCTGCCCCGTCGGGAACAGATCGTCGACGAGCCCCTCTTGCAGCCAGGCCGCAACGGCCAGTCCCCATCTCTCGCAATCAAACCTGTTGCCGGGAACGATCGCTGACAGGCGCTGACCCGGTTTCAGGACCTGCTTCGCTTTCCTCATGAACGAGGTCATCACTTCACCCTGGTAGTCCAGCCAACGCCGGTCGGTCTCGCCAAGTTCTCTGGGGTCTGCGCCGTATTTCTCCCTAAACCCCTCGACCATCATCGCCTCGTAGTGCACCATCGGAACACCTCGAATGAAACAGAAACAGACACCGTCAGGGTCGTACTCGGATATCTCCTTTATCAGATCCAGCATGTGTTCCTGCACTTCAGGGTAGGCATAGCTCAGCCGCCCAATCCGTTGGCCGTGCCGGTCAAGGCAATGGCATTGCGGGTGGTCCTCGAAGAAATCGGAGCGAACCATCTTGTCGAAGGGGAACGGCGACTTGAAAGCCTGCATGCGTATGTAGACTTGCAGCTCCCAATCCCTCTTCCTGGCGTAGGCCCTTATCATTCTCAAGCTGTTCCAACCGTCCTTTTTCCAGTTCTCGACATTCTGGTTCCATCGAGCATACCAGTCATTTCTGAACCCGCTGAATTCGCGTTCATTGCCCACTTTGGTCGGGTAGTTGCAGATGTCGGCTTCCCCGTTTCCCCATAGAAGAATGCGCAGGCAGCTCCCCTCCGGAATCGCGCTGAAGGGCTTGAGGAGATCCTCCGGGCAAGAGTGAAGCAATTCACCGAAGATACCGTGACCGTCTTCAGTTATTGCCAGGGGATAAGCCACCTTCCTGGTCGGGTCTATGCCCGGTCCGGGCTGCGGTTTCGGTGCTGGTTGTGGCTCGCCTTTCGATAGCGGCTCGCCCCCGATCTTGTCAATGGGTTCCAGGCGGATGTAGGCGAGGGCCGCGGGGAAATCCGAGGGGGAGTTGGCAGCCTCGAGAATGACACTCTGGCCCGCCAACTCTGCGTCTTTCCAGACGGCCTCATATATGATAACTGAACTGTCATGGACGGTTTCCGTTCTCAGTTCAGCCGCGACCTCAACCGTCTGAGGGGCTTCATCGCCGGTCAGGCGAAGCCGTAGGATGGGATAGCCCCATCCGCCGTAGAGTCCCAAATGGATACGATATGGCCCATCCTGATCGAGCCGGATCGTTATCGGCCGCAGGTTGGATCCGCCGCCATCCCCGAGCATCACACCCGAGAAACGTTCACTCTCGTAAGGGATAGCCCGCCATGAATTGCGGTCTGTGTCACTGAGACTTTCGATGTCAACCAACTTGGCCAGGTCGCTAACGAGCATCTCATCCCTCCCAGCGAAGCAGTTCCCGGGAAGCCCCAAACAGGACAGACAGATTGAAAGAACAGCAAAACGGCGAAACATAGCGTCCCCTCCTTGATGTCAACTGACAGCTCCCAGATTCCTACCCCATCGTTCGCGATCCCTTCATCTGGGACATCGCGACAGTACGCCCGCAAGAGGGCGGAGTCAACAGAACCTGCAGGGCGAGGGGATTGCGCGCGACCTGTAGGGTCACGACGCTTCGCTCGCAATGACACGGAGAAACGCACTGTCTGTACGTGAGTATCTCTCTCGCGCTGGCAAGCCATTTCGCACGGGGCCTTTGAGCAACTGCGGCCCGACGACTGTGAGAACTGCCGGCTACACTTGCGGGGGTTCTCACGTCTTGGGCTGGCGTGGGCGTGGCGCCATGACCATGAAGGTCTTGACGAGTTCGGTCACGGTCTCGCAGATGGGTTTCAGCTCGCGCTTCTCGACTTTGTCCAGCGTGTCGTGCTGGTCGAGCAGGTAGTAGGGGCATCCAATCCATGAGACGACGGGCACGTCGGAACCCAGCACGTAGCCGAGCGCGTCCGAGGTCGGCCCAGGCCCGAAGAAATCGGCGGCGAGTGGGGCCGTGGCCTTGGCCGGCTTGGCGCGCAGGGCCTTGATGACGGCCGCGACGATTGTCGGCTCGGGCGTGGTGAACATCACCGTAAAGGCCGGTCTCCCGGTCGGAACGTACTGGCCGTCGCGTTCTACCACTTCTTTGGCCGCCAAGTGCTCGAGCGTAATCAGGATCCCGGCCCGCTCCAGAATCGCTTTGTGCGTGGCCGTGAAGGTGTGGGCGCCGATCGAGCCGTAGAAGTGGCCCGCATCCACGACGAAGACCATGGTCTTGGGCCGCCGCTCCTGTGGGACCTGTGACCATGCCCAGGCCTGCGCCAGGACCTGCGCCACGCCGGAGGCGTCTTCCACGGCGCCCTGGAAGGGGCTGTCGTGGTGTGAGGTCACGAGCACCACCTCGTCCGATTGGCCGGGAAGGACGCCCCAGACGTTGTGTGTAACCGCCTCCTCGGTGCTGCCTTGAAGGCACAGCGTGGCCTCGGCGCCGTTCTTGGCCAAGTCTCGAAGCCGCATCCCGTCGTGTTTGCCGATCCAAAGCCCGGGCAGGGGCTTCATGATGCCGTCATACGGACCGTAGTGGGTGTTCGAGTGGCTTGGCTGGTCGCGCAGGATGAGGCAGATGGCCCTGGCGCCGCGCCGCTGCGCCTGCCAATAGACGTCGTGGGCGGGCGCCGTGTCTGCCGTGTCGCCGCCAAGGAAATTCTGGCGCGCGAAGTTCATGTACTGGCCGTAGCCCACGCCCACCGAGCCGTCCGGGTCCGACAGGTAATAGCACGCGCGCAAGACCTTCATCAGAATACCGACCGGCAGGTACGGAAACGGTACGTCGGCCACGGCGATCTTCCCAGACACGTCCACCCGGTCAAAGTCCTTCTGCCTGCCTGTGCCCACGAAGGCCAGCGGGGCGGTCAGGCCGGCCGGCCCGGTGAAGCCGGTATTGACGACGTAGAAGCTGGGAACCGGTTCGCCCGCCACGGTGAGCGACCACTCGTTGGCCGTCCAGAGTGTGATGGGAATGGGGTCCATGGACACGTCCTGTAGCCCCAGTTCTTCGAGTTTGCGCGCCACACACTGCTCGGCGCGGTGGCCTTCAGGCGTGCCCGGACGCCGGTGGGGCGTCTCGCACAGCGCCTCGAGCCACGAGTAGATCGTGTCGGAGTCGGGGACGCGGACTACGCCTTGGTATTCAGGCAACGAGGCCGCCATTCTCGCGGCCCTGCGCCGCATGTTCCAGATGGCGGGCAGGCGCTTGATGAGGGAAACGAGTGTATCGCTCGTTTTGGTCTTGACTTGACTCTCGAAACTCTCCATCAGTCACCCCCTCGAGGGATCCATTCAGCCTTCAGATTGACGCCATCATTTCAGAAGCCTGCCGGGAACGCAAGGCGGGCGCCGCAACTGTGGCCATGTTGCTGGCGTGCCGGGACGTCTTTGGAGTGCGGCGAATACGCGACAGGTATGCGTTCAGCCAAGGATGAAGGATGAAGGATGAAGGATGAACGGGAACCTGCCCCGAGGGTGTGCAGACATGTGGCCGGAGCTGGCGCAAACGTGCGAACGCGCAGATGCCGCGTTCAGGAAGTCCTCCGGACACCGCGGCGCCAAACACGGAGTCGCGAGGAGACAAAGGCGTCCGGGCAAAGTCCCGGCGGTGACTTCGGATTCTTGATTTCATCCTTCATCCTTCATCCTTCATCCTTCATCCTTCGGCTGAACGCTTACCGCGACACTAGTTGCGACTTGGAGTAGTCGGTTTTCGCGGGTACGAGCGCAAATGGCGCCGTCATACCCCCTCGGGCAAGATCCTGGATCGCGCGGTTTGGCCTCTTGACAAACCAGCCCGCTCCCACTATCGTGTATGCAAAGGTCCGGGGCAGTTCCGGACTCGGCAACCGTACAGAGCGGTAGGTCTTTCTTAATGAAAAAGGAGGGATTGAACATGTGTTTCCCGAACAAGCGAAGCGGTTTCACTCTGATCGAGCTTCTCGTCGTAATCGCCATCATCGGCATCCTGGCCGCCATACTCCTGCCGGCGCTGGCGCGGGCGCGCGAATCCGCGCGGCGGGCGAGCTGCCAGAACAACCTCAAGCAGTGGGGCCTGGTCCTCAAGATGTACGCCAATGAAGCCAAGGGCGAGCGCTTCCCGCACCTCCTCGCCCACTCCGCGGCCGCCATCCCGATCGTCGACTGCTCCCTCCCGACCTTGCCGGCCTCGACCACCTATCCATGGCCGTTCTTCGCCGCGGCCGGGCCCGACGTCGATTCGGTCTATCCGGAATACCTGACCGACCCGGCCATCGTGTTCTGCCCGTCCGACGCCGAGAACAACCCGAAAGACCTCGAGACCCCCGGCCTGAACGAGAGCAACTTCCACCTCTACTGCGACGACTTCACCCAAGGCCAGCGCACCGTCCAGGCCAGCTACGCCTACCTCGGCTGGGTGTTGGACATGGTCGACTCGACCGACCCCCATGAGACCCTGCCCGTCATCCCCCTCGTACCCGTGCCCTCCGGCGACGTCCCCTCCCAGTTGGTCCAGATGATCTCCGAGGTCCTCGTGCCCATGCTGACTGACCCCTCCGGTGTCCGCAACGTCGCCGACAGCGACGTCACCCTCTCCAGCGCGGGCGTCGGCAACGGCGGCGGCGACACCATTTACCGGCTCCGCGAAGGCATCGAGCGGTTCATGATCACCGACATCAACAACCCGGCTGCGTCCGCCCGCGCCCAGAGCGAAGTGTGGGTCATGCTCGACCACGTGTCCGAGGACGCCGCCTCCTTCAACCACGTCCCCGGCGGCTCGAACGTGCTGTACATGGACGGCCACGTCGGGTTCGTCCGTTACATCGCCGAGAACCCCTACGGCGCCGGCGGCAGCACGGCCCCCGTCAACGCCGGCGTCGCCCGCGGCATCGCCGTCATCACCAACCTCGAGTAGGCGGCGCAGTAGGCCAGGTTTGCCAAACCTGGCCTCGCCTACGCGGCGAGTCCACGTCCAGGTAGGCCAGGTTTGCCAAACCTGGCCTCGGGTGCGCGGCGAGGACTACGGCGTCAAGAGGCCGCGTTTGGCAAACACGGCCTACTGCGCCAAACGCGGCCTACGCCGCCGTTGGCTTGATTCCCTGCCGGCCAACGACTACGATCCGAACCCGCATGGCCACGGAGATCGACATCGCACTGGCGCGGGACCTGCTCCCGCAACGGCCAGCGGACGGCCATAAGGGCGCCTTCGGCCACGTGTTCATCGTGGCCGGTTCCCGCGGCTTCACGGGCGCGGCGAAAATGGCCTGCGAGGCCGCCGCCCGCAGCGGCGTCGGCCTGGTCACCGTCGGTGTGCCCAAGCCGCTGGCGGACGTGGTCGCCGCCTCGCTGATCGAGCCCATGAGCCTGCCGCTGCCGGCCACCGAGGCCGGGTCCTTCGCACTCGCGGCGCTCGAGCCGGCCCTCGAGTTCGCCCGGACCAAGCAGGCCGTCGTACTCGGGCCCGGGATCTCGCAACACCCGGACACAGCCGCGTTCGCCCTCGAGTTTGTGCGGCGGTGTCCGGCGCCGACGCTGGTGGATGCCGATGGCCTGAACGCGCTAAGCACCGACCCCGGCGCGCTCGAGGCGGCGGCCGGCCCGCGCGTGCTGACGCCGCATCCCGGCGAGATGGCGCGTCTGATTGGCGGGGCCAGCGCGGAGGTCCAGCGCGATCGGGAGGGGGTTGCCCTCGGGTTCGCTGAACGCTATGGATGCGTGGTGGTGCTGAAGGGCTACCGGACCGTGATCGCCGGGCCGGGCGGCGCGGTGCGCGTCAATCCTACCGGCAACAGCGGGCTGGCCTCAGGCGGCACGGGCGACGTGCTGTCCGGCCTGGTCGGCGGCCTGATGGCCCAGGGCGTGGCGGGCTTCGACGCGGCCACCCTCGGGGTGTACGTGCACGGCTTGGCCGGCGACTTGGCGGCCCAGGCCAAGACGGAGCGCGGCATGGTTGCGTCGGACGTAATCGAGGCGCTCGGGGCCGCGTGGCGCGCGGTCGAACAGGGGGACGCCCCATGAGCACCCTGCGCGAGATAGGCGAATTCGGCCTGATCCATCGCCTGGGACAGATGCTGCCCGCGGCCCCGGCCGTGATCGAAGGCATCGGCGACGACTGCGCCGTCCTGCGCGTGTTCGACCGGAAACTCCTCGCGTCGTGCGACCTGCTCGTCGAGGACGTCCACTTCGAGCGGCGAAACACGTCGCCCGAAGACGTCGGATGGAAGGCGGCGACGGCCAGCCTAAGCGACGTCGCGGCCATGGGGGGGGCGCCGCTGTTTGCACTGGTGGCCCTGGCCTGCCCGGCCGACACCGACGTCGCCTTCATCGAAGGGCTGTATCACGGCTTGTCGGACGCCGTATGGCAGGCGGGCGCCGCGGTTGTGGGCGGTGACACGACCGCGTCACCCGAACGCATCACGCTGGACGTGACCGTGCTGGGCGAGGTGATCGGGAACCGGTATCTGCCCCGGCACGGGGCCCAGGTGGGCGACCTGCTCGGCGTCACGGGCTGCCTGGGGCGATCGGCCGCGGGACTCCTCGCCCTTGCGAAGGGGCATGACGCGCCGGTGCTGGCAGACGCCCACCGCCACCCGGTCGCGCGGTTGGCCGAGGGCCAGTGGCTTAGCGCGTGTCCCCAAGCGCATGCCATGATCGATGTGAGCGACGGGCTCATCCAAGACGTGGGCCACCTTGCCGAGGCCGCCAAGATGGGCGTGGACGTCGACCCCGAACGCCTGCCTATAGACCCGGACCTGGGCCGCTATTGCGAGGCACAGGGTCTCGACCCGCTCGACTTCATGCTGACCGGCGGCGAGGACTATGAGCTTGCCTTCGCCATCGCCCCCGACGACGCGGAGAGTTGCCTCAACCGATTCCGCCGCGAGTTCCGCACCCCGATCACGCTTGTCGGGGCCTTCACGGACGCCTGGCACGGCGTCCGCGTAGCCGGCGAGCCCCCCCCGGCGCGCGGCGGCTTCGACCACTTCAAGTAGGCCGACGGCCGGCCCAACCGAGAATCACGAAGTGGCTACCGCGATCCCCCGGATCTCGGCGACTTCCACGTCGCCCATCGTGCGGTTCGTGGGCGGCGCAACCGCGCAGTAGAAATGGTACAGCTTGCCGTCCTTTGTGAAGACGGCGGGCTTGTGGGCGTACTTCGAGTCGATGCTCCCCGGCGGCCCGACGTCGATGAGGATCGCGTTCGTCTTCTCCCACGTCAGCAGGTCGCGCGAGAAGGCCACGCTGTCGCGTGCCCGGCCGTCGCTCGACAGCGTGTAGAAGAACATGACCCACACGTCGCCACAACGCACGACGCACGGGTCGCTGCAGAACCGGTCGTCGAACCTGCCGTCCGGGCCGAGCCGGATCACGGGATTCGCATCGTGGCGCCGCCAGTGGCGCAGGTCGGTAGACGTGACCAGGCCGGCCTGCTCGACCCACGGCGCCTCGGGCGTCTTGGCGTTGTAGAACATGTAGTACGTCCCGTCGTGCTCGACCAGGCACGACTTGTACAGCCCGCCCCGCTCCCACTGCCCGGCGCCGGGGTCTGAGGCACGGAGGAATGGCTCCTCGAACGACCAGTGCCGCAGGTCGTCGCTCCAGCACAGACCGATGGCGGCCGGCCCCACCTCATACCCGGGCCGGGGATAGGCGTGGTACGTGCCCAGATACCGCCCGTCCACCGCCTTGAGTTCGCCGCAGCCGAACAGGTCGTTCTCGCGCACGATCCACGTCAGGGCCACGTTGAACTCCGTGACCGACCCCTTCGGGCCGCGGTCCACCAGCAGCCCCTGTTTCTCCCAATGAATCAGGTCGTCCGACGCCGCCAGGCCCGTGCGGTACCCGACGCCGTCGAACCCGACGTGCGTCATCCGGAACCGGCCGTCGTGTCGAAACACGAAGGGACAGTCCACGGCCAGGACATCATAGGCGCCCTTCTTGTACGACGGCTTCAGGATCAACTCCGGGTGCTTATGCGGCGTCCTCAATCGCGCCAGTACTTCGTCATAGGCCCCCGCCTTCTTCGCGGATCCCTCTGCCATGGCTCTCCCTCCGGCGACTGCCGCGCCCAGAACGGCCGCCCCGCCCTGCAGCAGAAACCCCCTCCTCGACGGCCGAATACGACTGTCCATCAATGTTGCTTTCCCTCGCACGGCTTCCTTTGCCCCGGCCCAGCATGCCGGGCAGTATTACACCACGAATGTCGGCGCGCTGTCACTCCCTCACGGCGTTGTAGAAGACCAGCCCGCGTTCACGGTCCGGCCGGGCCAGGCGGGCTACGCCGCGCCAGCGCTTCGAGTGGCCCTCGAGGCGGTAGGGGGTGTAGGCGACGAGGACGTCGCCGTCGCGCCACGGCGCGATGCCATAGGAGCAATCGAACCGGTGCTTGGCCACAAGGCCACAGGCCCCGTCGACCTCGAGGAGAACGTCGCCGTAGCACCCGAGCCAGAAGTGGTTGTCGAAGTGGCAGATGGTCTGGACGCCAAGCTCGGTGTGACCGCTCGGGATCGTGTGCGTAGCGACGTGACGGAAGTCGGCGTCGCACTCGTAGATGCGGTTCGTCTCACGCCCGGCGTCTTCGCCGCCGCCAATGTAGAAGTGGCCGTTGTGGTAGGCGATGGCGCCGGCGCCATACTCGACCTCGGGCACGGCCTTCACATCGAGCAGCGACAGGTCCCCGGCGTCGTAAACGAAGACCTTGGACTTGTCGTTGGCGCGGTCCCAGGCGACGCAGTAGGCCGCGTAGACCTTGCCGTCATGATACGTGAGGTCGCCGAGGTGGCCCGAGGCCTGGGCCTTCGCCAACACCTTACCGGCCAGATCGGTCTTGACCAGCACCATCGTGAAGGACCAGTACACCGCGTCGACGGTGTTGGTCGCGATCCCCTGCAAGTGCAGCCCGTACTCGCCTTCACACTCGATCGCGACGTCAGCCTTGTGCGCGGGCAACGGGGAAGGCGGGGGATCGCCCGGTTGCGCGGGCAGAGAACCGCACGCAACAAGGCCGACCGACATCCACAAGGCAGAAACCCGCCTCGTCAGGTCGTGCGAGCCGCTCACGCGCGCTTAGGAAGCGTAAATAAATAGGGTTCCTCGTAAGAATTTGTGCAAGGAGAAGGTGTGAAAGCACGTGCTAACCCATGTATTCTCATTGGTTTGAGGACCGAGAGAAACATGGAGGAAAGCACGTGCTGGTTGAGAGTATGGTA
>Ga0114930_10002365_pt1 | contig 17057 bp, 15 predicted proteins | sample AnhtaG_FD_87300 | JGI IMG/M metagenome (GOLD analysis project Ga0114930, IMG submission 87300) | Deep subsurface microbial communities from Anholt, Denmark to uncover new lineages of life (NeLLi) - Anholt_01485 metaG | ecosystem: Environmental > Aquatic > Marine > Oceanic > Sediment | place... | reverse complement strand
CACTTAAATTTAAATTCTTTAATGAGGTTTCAATAGTGGATTTGACTTTTTCTGCAACATTTTGTAAATATTGCGAATAATCTTCAAACGGGAATCCAAAATAATAATTGTTATATTTTTCTTTAATATCTTTAACTAACGGACTCTGTGACTGAATCTTCTCTTTCTTCACAATTTCTTTTACAAACTTTAATACATAATTACAACTGGAGCAATATGTAATCCAAGAACTCAAAATTACTTCCGTTGGTTTTACTCCACTCGAGCTTATGTACCCATTAAACCCTGATAAATTTTTACCGTCCGAAGTGGAAAATATTGCTTCTTCTGGATAAAATGTTCTTGGAATGAATTTTGAATTACACACAGGACATTTTAGTTTCTCTTTTTGCGTCATAACTCGATTATCTACGTGTTTTAATTAAGAATAAATTAACTTTAAAGACTCAATAATATGATATTTCTATTTGTTATATATACGGAAATAATATGTAGAAATTATAAGAAAGATACAATTTCTAAAAACTAAATTATTTATTAAATAGCATAAGTAATATTTTAATCTCAAAATTTTAATAATATCATTGTTTAATAAGCAAATACTTATCCAATATTTATTTACAGATTTATAGAGTTTAAAATGCCAGAAGAAATTACATATGTTGATGCAAAAACCCTTGAAAAATTTATGAGAGATGTTTTCATAGGGCTTGGAGTACCAGAAGAAGATGCAAAGATTATTGCTGAAGTTCTCATTACTTCTGATTTAAGGGGAATTGAGTCTCACGGTATTCAAAGATGCAAAATGTATTATGATAGGATTAAAGCTGGTATTTATGAAGTAAATACAAAAATAGAGATCATCAAGGAGGGTCCAACAACGGCGCTTTTGGATGGCAATTGTGGAATGGGGCACGTTATTGCATATAAAGCAATGAAAATGGCGATTGAAAAAGCAAAGAAATATGGTCTCGGAGCAGTAGCCGTGAAAAATTCAACCCATTTTGGAATTGCTGGATTTTATTCACTCATGGCAATTAAGGAGGGAATGATTGGGCTAGCTGTGACGAATGCAAGACCCTCGATCCCTCCCACATTTGGTGTAGAGCCTATGTTAGGTACCAATCCATTGACAATTGGAGCACCTACGGATGATCAATTCCCATTCCTAATTGATGCGGCAACTTCAATTATACAGAGAGGTAAGGTTGAAGTCTATGATCGGATTAATAAACCTCTTCCAGAAAATACAGTTATTGATGAGAATGGTGAATTTATTACTGATGCAACTAAGGTATTAGAAAAGATGCTCGAAAGAAAAGCAGCATTATTACCATTAGGTGGAAAAGGAGAAGACACAGCAGGATATAAAGGATATGGATATGCAACGGTAGTTGAATTATTATCTGCTGCTTTGCAAAATGGAATATATTTAAGAGACACCTTAGGTATTGTTGAAAATGGTCAAAAGAGGTTAAAAGTAGGACATTTCTTTTTGGCAATCAATATTAACAATTTTAGTGGGTTGGATTCATTTAAGAATGTCGCTGGAAATATTATGAGAGACCTTAGGAATTCACCCAAAGAACCAAGTGAGAAAAGAATATATACTGCGGGAGAAAAGGAATATTATGAAGAAGTAGAGAGGAAAAAAACTGGGATTCCCCTTAATAAAAGCTTACAAAAGGATATTAAAATAATGCAAACTGATCTCAATTTAGATGGTTATAATTTCTCATTCTAATTTTATCGTTTTCGATAGAACTATTCTTTATATTAAAAAAACCAGAAAAAATTATTAAAATATGTGAATGAAACACTAATATTCAACTTATATTAAATAGGATTTTAATTAAATAGAAAGTTGTATAATTAATCTCTATCACAATTTTTATTTTCTCTTTAATAAAATGGTAGAAAAAGCGGTAGAAGAAACAATCAGTTCTACATCAGATGATATTGTGTTCTTGGAACATGATATTCTTAAGAGTTTTATGAAAGATGTTTTTATTGGACTTGAAGTTCCAAAAGAAGATGCTGAGATTATTGTTGATGTTCTTATAACGTCAGATTTAAGGGGTATTGATTCGCATGGTATTCAAAGATGTAAAATGTATTACGATCGAATACGAGAAGGGGTTTACAAGCCAAAAACAGAAATCGAAATCGTAAACGATAACATATCTACTGCTGTTATTGATGGACATTGTGGAATGGGGCATGTAATTGCCTACAAAGCTATGAAATTGGCAATTCAGAAAGCCAAACTGTATGGTCTCGGAGCAGTTGCCTGCAGAAACTCTAGTCACTTCGGAATCGCAGGTTACTACAGCCTTATGGCGATTAAAGAAGGAATGATTGGATTTGTAACCACTAATACGCGTCCTGCTGTTCCTCCAACCTTTGGGATTGAACCAATGCTAGGAACCAATCCATTAACCTACGGGGCTCCTACGGATGAGGAGTTTCCATTCCTTATGGATGCAGCAACCTCAATCATACAAAGAGGTAAGGTAGAAGTATATAATAGAATTCATAAACCACTTCCAAATGGATTAATTATTTCTAATAATGGTAATTCAAAAACAGATCCAAATATAGTATTAAACAAATTACTTAACCGCTCTGCAGCATTACTACCTTTAGGAGGGGAAGGCGAAGCTACTTCAGGGCATAAAGGATATGGTTATGCTACTTTCTCTGAAATCCTTTCTTCAGCCTTACAGGATGGAATTTACCTTCGAGACACAGCTGGAGTAACTGAAAACGGTCAAAAAAGGTTAAAAGTAGGACATTTTTTTCTAGCTATTAATGTAAGTAATTTTTTACCCATTGAGAGATTTAAAGAAATCGCAGGTAATATTATGAGAGAATTAAGACACTCCAAGTTAGCTCCGGGTAAGAATAAAATATACACTGCTGGAGAAAAGGAGTTTAATGCTGAGATTGAAAGAAGAGAAACCGGTATTCCAATAAATAAAAGCCTACAAAATGATATTAAAATCATGCAGAGAGAACTTGGATTAGACAAATATGATTTTTCATTTTAATTATTTTAAATTACTTTAAAAAACAATTCCATCAGTTCGTCCTTCTAATGGTTCTGAATGGAGGATGATTGTATCTAAATTATCAATTCCTAAATCCTCACGAATATTTCTTTCTAATTCTGAAATATAGTTATGAGTTTCTGAAATATTCAGAGATCCATCAAAAAAAACGTGTACTTCTAAGATACAATTATCTAAAGTAGCCCAAAATTCTAGTCCATGATATCCCCTTACTTGAGGGTGGCGCTTTAGCGCTTCTTCAACCACGTTATTAATCTGTTCTAGCATTTCGGGCCCAACATCGGCACATTTAATTTGATTTGGAGATAAGGCTTCGCTATACATTAAACTTTCAATATGAGTTACTACTCGAGATAAATAAGGTGCTTGTTTTTTGATTTCCTTTTCAAAATTAGTACAAATTTTATGTGCTTCTCCAAGTGAAAGAGTTTCATTAACAACAACGATTAGTGAAATAAAGTATTCATCCTCAATTCTAAAAAGATTTAGATCTTTAAAGTTTATTATATTTGGGTATTCTGATTTCATAGAATAAATAAGATTAATTAAACCTTCTCCTATTGATTTTTCACTAGCTAATGGATTCATTTCTATAATACACTCAACATTATAGAGAGGAAATATTTTTTTACTCATATTTCTAATCGAGGTTGTTATTTCATTTGCATGAACAATTGAAATGTGATCTTCTACGGATAAGTGAACTTCTAAAAATAGAGTCTTACCACTAACTCTCATTTTAATATCATGAACTCCTACGACGTGTTCAAGCGCAAACATTTCCGTTCTTAACTTTTCCACGATAACTGAGCTTATTGGATTTGTATCTATAAGTTCTTTTACCCCTCCTTTAGCTAATTTAAACGCTCCAGTAATAATCCAAACAGAAAGCACAATACTAAGAATAGGGTCGAGAAAAATTATATTAAAAGAAGCGAAAACAAAACTTAATAAGACTATAATAGCTCGCATGGAATCTTGAAATAAATTAAGACCTTGTATTTCCATCGTAAGACTTTTCTGTTGTTTTCCCTGCGAAATTAATATTCTTGAAAAAATAAAGTTAACTATAAAGGAAACAATAAGTATGACTAAACCAAATTCTGGATTTAAGATTTGAAATCTACTTGCTCTGATTACTTGAATAGCATTATATATCAATATAACATATAAATTTATTAATATTATTCCTTGGATCAATCCAGAAATGGAATCTATTTTACTATGACCGTACGTATGTTCGTAATCTGCTGGTTTCTGGCTACTATGCAATGAATATAATGTTATAGAGACAAACAAAATATCAGTAAGAGTATCTGCAGTTTCAGATAAGAAACTTAAACTTCCTGTTATCAAAACCCCAAAAAGCTTTATTGATGACTGGAATAATATTATAATAAGAGTTAATATTCCAAATTTGATTTTGATATCCATTTTTTAATCGTTTGAAATAAAAATAAAACCATTAAAGATGTAATAGATGAATTCTAAGATAAATTTTTTGTAAATAAAACTATACTTATTCCCAGCTTCTTATTTATATTCTGAAAAATATATATTTCTTAACAAATGTACTACTAAAATAATAAGTTAGGTTTAATTTTATTAAATACAAAAAAGAAATGAATAAAATAGGATGAAGTAATGGAAAATAAAGATCATAAATTTTTAAGTCGAACCCTAAAGAAAGTAGATTCTACAATGGCTAAAATTTTTATGCCCTGGATAATAAAACACCCAAAGAGTATGTATACCATGATGCGTTTAGCAAGAGCATACAAAAAGAGTCGTAGAATAAGAGGAGAAGAATTTTTAAAAGGGACAAAAGTACCTCCCTTTTTAATATTAAGTATTACTTCAAGCTGCAATCTTAAATGTACCGGATGTTATGCTGCAGCAGCAGGAACACTATGTAATAACAAAACAAACAATTCTCTTGATTTAGAACAATGGATAAAAATAATAAAAGAAGCCTCAGAATTAGGCGTATTTGGATTTATAATTGCAGGTGGAGAACCTTTTTTAATGCCAAATCTATTAGAAATTAGCGAACAATTCAAAGCTAGGCTGTTTTTAATATTTACGAATGGAACAGTCTTAGGAGAAAAAGACTATAAGAAATTAAAGCGTGTAAGGAATACGATAATAATAGTAAGCATTGAAGGAGATCAAGAATTAACCAATTCAAGAAGAGGTTATGGTGTTTACGAAAAAGCTTTAAGTACTATTCATAACTTAGACGAAATTGGAGTTATAAGTGGAATTTCAGTTACGATTAATCGTAATAATTTTAAATTTTGGATGGAATCAAAAAATATCGATGATTTGATATCAAAAGGAGTGCGTTTAGCTTTTCTACTTGAATATATCCCTGTGGATAATGATGTTGAATTGATGCTTACTAAAGAAGAAAGTATCGAGTTCAGAAAAAAGATTTTAAATTATCGCGAAACTAAACAGATTTTCCTAATCCACTCTCCTGGGGATGAGGAATTTATGGGTGGATGTGTATCAGCAGGTAGAGGATTTGCCCATGTAACACCTACAGGAGACTTAACCCCGTGCCCAGTTTCTAATATTGCTACGCATAATCTAACGAAATCTTCTTTAAGGGATGGTCTTGACAGCCAATTATTTAAGATTATTAGAGAGAATGAGCATTTATTAGAAACCAATGGCCCTCCATGTGCTTTATTCTCACACCCAGAGGAAGTAGAGCTATTAGCGATAGAAGCTAAAGCTTATAAAACTAATTAAAAAAGGTTTAGTAATAATTATACTATTTATTTATTCTAGTAATTCTCCTTTAGCAATAATATATGCTTTCCCCCCTACAGAGACACTAATCTGACCTTCCTTTTCTTCTGATCTTAACAATAATAAACTGGGTCTCCCAATTTCGTAACCTTGTTCTACTCTAATATCAACACTACTTTTACCAAAATATTGATGATGTACAAGATATGCAGCTAAACATCCATTCCCTGAACCAGTTGCGGGATCCTCGAATCCAGGGACTTCAGTAAAAACACGAACACTCAAATGATTTCCTTTTTTGCGGGCTTCAGGACAAAATATCAATATCGATTTAGCATTGGTATTTTCTACAAAATCAAAAAACTTTTCTCGCTCTACTCGAGCTCTTTTTAAAGCATCTAGAGTCTTCAATGGAACAATGACAAAAGGGAGTCCCGTAGAAACTTCTTGAATAGGAAACCTAATATCAATATCTTCTTCTCTTAGATATAATGTATTAGCAATTAATTCTGGATCAAAGAATTGTCCAAAAGCAGGAATATTTTGTTCCATCCAAATTTCTTCAGCTTCACCAGATTTATATTTGAATAATACGGGGATTTGGCCAATCTTGAGATTTAACAGAAGTGTTTTAATATTCGATTTTATTATTTCTCTTTGGATAACATAAGCAGTCCCTATAGTTGGGTGTCCAGCAAATGGTAACTCTATTTCGGGTGTAAAAATACGAACATCATAATTCTCAAGTGAAGTAATAAATGTAGTTTCAGAATAATTCATTTCTTTAGCTAATTTTTGCATTTCTGAATCTGTAATCCCTTTTTCGCAAATAAAAACAGCAAGCTGATTTCCTTCAAGCTTTTTTTCAGCAAAAACATCCACAATATAAAATTTACATTTAGGCATTTTCTATCCCTCTTATTACTTAAAGCTTAAGGTATAAAATTAATAGTAGTAATATGAAAATAAATGTTTTTGATTTTCTTCATTATTTTAAAATTTTATTTTGCAAGTGTTATTCCAAACTCTTTACATTTTGGGAGATCTTCTTCTACGATAGGTCCTTTCATCCCTCCAACTTTAATAGACAATCCAGAACTTGCTTTATTTAAATTTGGCATAACCTCATTGATTTGCTTTTCCATTTTTTTTACTGCTTTTTCATAATCCTTTGACATATACGTATCAAATACAGCAAAAGATTTTCCCTTTAATGAAGCATTGGAAAGACCCTTTATGAATTTCTTAACAGATTTCGTATGACTCCCTACATGATTCGGAGAACCAACAAGAATTAAATCGTAAATCTCATCTTTATTCAAATCAATCTCTTTCACACTTTCAATTGTGACCTCATTTTCTTCAATAGTTTTAAGGCCTTCACCAATCAATTCTGCCACTTTTTTAGTATTTCCATGTTTTGTGTGGTAAACTATAAGTGCTTTCATTATATATCACTCCTTTTTTTCAATTACGTTTTAATTATTTCAGCATAAATTAATTCTTTACATAAGTAATAAAAATTTGGGATAAATTTGCATTAAAAGCAGTAAACAACAGATCGTGAAACACCTCTTTCACGATTTTTTGTATATATGACGGTGATATGATATAAAGATTTCAGATTTTTTTATATTTTATAAAAAACATATCTTCTTCTATTTTTTGTTCTAAAACTTCAAAACCTACATCTTTCCCTAATTTTAAGAAAGAATATGCATCCTGTTCTTTTTCCCATTTAGTTCCATAACCCGAATCTATTATTTTCTGATCAATTTTTATTTTAAGCAGTATTACATAAATCTCTTTATCAACCAACTTTCTTTCTGGTATGATTAAATCCCACAGAAAGAGTTCTCCGTTTGGTTTTAAAACTCTATAAATTTCTTTAAAGATTTTTTTGTGATCGTTTAAAGGAATATACAACATAGTAAAAAATATAGACACAGAATCAAAAGTGTCATCTAGAAACTTCAAGTCTTTAGCGTCCATAACTATGTTTAAAGCTTTATTTTTAGGCGCTTCTTCAAGCTCACGTTTAGAAGGATCAATAGCAACAACATGGTCACCTTTAAATTGTCCTATAACTCCACCACCACCACCTATATCTAGTATTCTCCCATTCATCTTAACATCAGTTAAATCAATTTCGAATGGTCCAATTGTTAGGTATTTTTCATTCAAGAAGAGCTTAATATAAAATTCAATAGCTTCATTATCAGCATGCCATTCATTTTCGAACTTTTTTCCGTTAATTTTACCATCTTCAAAAAGTTTTACAATTTCCTCTTCAGTTTTCTTTTTTAGAAACTTTTCAGAAATTTCTATTACATCAAAGTATTTTTTATTGTTAATTTTTTTCATTTTTATGAGTTCTCTAATTGTAGGTTAATAATTTCTTAATATCTTGCTTAGTTCTTTACTTCTCTTATTGAAAAGGGCTCGATTTTTTTTGATAATTATTTTCCAAATCTTTTCTCGCTCCTCTTCAGAAGCATCTTCTAATTTCTTATATAAATTCTTAATTTCTTCCATATTAAATATTTAAAATTTTCCTAAAGTAAAAAGCATATCCCTTGTAGAATTTTAGGGAACTATTAAAAAAAGTAGATAACATGCGCCCTCCGGGAATTGAACCCGGGCCGCCAAGTTGGCAACCTGGCATAATAACCATTGTACGATTTCTTTAAGAAGAAATCTCTATACTAAGAGCGCATGAATTGATAATGATAATAATTTAAAAAATTAAAATTTAATGATTTAGAACTAGATCTAAAATCTTTAAATGATTTCAGAAATAACTTGTTTAATTGTATTGTTATTTATGAAATCTTCTAATTCTTGAAGACTATTCGGTAATCCTTCGCGAACTCCAACTTCTTTAGATTCTAAGAAGGACAATGCAGTAGCTATCTTTGATACCTTTTCAAGAGAGAAATTATTTAAACGAGAGATTAAAATTCCACTTAAAAAAGCATCACCGGCACCAGTAGTATCCTCGACTTTGCCAACACTATAAACTCCACTGTTTATCATAGTCTTTCCGTCCGATATAATTGAGCCATTGGGACCATCTGTTATAGAAATCAGTTTAACACCCATATCCAAGAAGTTTTTAATCATTAGTGTTTTTTTACGTTCACCTGTAAATTCTTGAGCTTCTTCTAAATTCATCGATACCACATCAGAATTAGAGATTAAAATTTTTGCCCAATTTGGAGCATTTTTGATAATTGACATGCTAGGTGCAGCGAACACCATCCCTCCTTTGTTTTTAGTTAGCGTTATTGCCTTTTCTATTGCTTTACAACTTTCATCGGTAGTTAGTGATGTCCAAGCGAATGCTTTTATATTATTAAATAACTCCTCCTTAACATCAGAAGGTTTTAGCAAATTATTTGCTCCCTTGTAGGCTAGGATGCTTCGATCTTTACCCCACTGTGTCCTTAATATTATTGACAACGCTGTACAATCCTTATCCGTCTGAATAACCTGAGACAGATCAACTCCCCGTTTTTTTAAATCTGTTAAGCAAATCTCTGCTGAAAAATCATTACCCATTACACCAATATAAGCACTTTTCAATCCTAGCATAGAACAATTTGCTGCTATATTAGCACCTGACCCTCCCGGTACAAATCTTACATTTTTCACATTCAATTTACGAGAATATTCAATAGCAGTATACTTTTTTATTATATCTTTGTCGAATAGCTCAAATCGTAATATATCATCAATCTGGATTAATATATCTAAAGTATTACTACCAATGGTAATTAATTCTGGAAAATCCATAAAATTCACTTAAAAAGTATTAAATTTTGATTTAGAGAATATTGTTAAAATAGAAAGAAGTCTTTTAATAATTTTGCTAAGTGGTGGTATTAAAAAATTATAATTAATTTATTCATCAGATTTCAAACGGTTTAATTCCTTCTCTAACTCGGCGATTTTTTCGTCAGATGCTGCACTTGGCAAAGCGGCGCCCATTTCTACTTGGATTTCAGCATCTATTTCTCCTAAAACCTCTCCTACATCTGAGTCTGTTACGGCAGTATCAATAGAGATACTATCCATGCCCTCTGTAGCGATATCAGCAGTAACGGCAAATTCTTCCATATCAATGTCGATCTGACTCATTATTTCTTGGATTTGAGGAACTGAGAGCTGATTCTTTAAAACAGCGAGAGACTGGGCAATACCAGTCATGATTTGGGAAACATCTTTGACTGCATTTGCTTGCTCTAATTTGAATTGTAATCCTTCTAAATTTGTGCGAAACATCTCAACTGCACGACTTTGCTTACGAATTTGTAAATAGTTTCTCGCATGAAATTTAGATCCTTCCATATCACCTTGTTTTCGCAAGTTTACAACTTTGTCTCTTGCTAATTTTCCGCTTATCTCTAATTTCTTTACTTGCCTCATCAGTCTCTTATTAAATACCTTCAATTTGATTCCAGCAGAGCGGACATTATCTTTACCCTTTTTGCCGCCAGAAAGCCACTTAGAAATATCTTTTAGAAAACCCACAGCAAGTTACCTAATTATTTTTTACCTAATTATATATATAATATAAAAAAATTCGGTATTATATAATTATTTGTAGACCAATATTTATTTTCTTCGGCTTAAAGAGTAAATTTGATATATTCTGATAAAATTATTAATCATACATAATGCTAAATTACATTAGTTATAAATAGTAAAAATATTTTGATATATTTAATATGTCATCAGTAGATTCTAAACTTTATCAATATGCTGTGAAAACAGCAAATGAAGCTGTAGCTTTAGATAATCAAGGTAAGTTCAGACAAGCTATTAATATGTACAATAGGGCAGCGGAGATACTATTACAATTCATGAAATATAATAAGAATCCACAAATGAGAATGTTATGTCAGAAGAACATTGAAGAATACATTGAACGCGCTAAAGTTTTGAAATCTCATCTTGGTGGTGTAAGACCTAGACGAGTGAGATCGACCCAAAGACCAAGTGTTGGTGGTGATATTGCTGCCGATGAATCTGAAAATGGCGCAGTTTCTTCAGAAGAACAAGAACTAATAGATATGATATCAGGTACAATAGTTACAGAATCGCCTAAAGTAAATTGGGAAGATATTGCAGGTTTAGAAAACGTCAAGCAGGCTTTAAGAGAAGCTATAGTTCTTCCAATAGCTAAACCGGAGTTATTTACCGGTGCAAGGAGACCTTGGTCAGGGATATTACTTTTTGGTCCACCTGGATGCGGTAAAACTTTATTAGCTAAAGCGGCTGCCACAGAATGTAGTGCTACTTTTTTTAGCGCTTCTTCAGCTGACTTATTAAGTAAATGGTTAGGTGAAAGTGAAAAATTAATTAGCTCTTTATTTAAAGTTGCGAGATTAAAAGCACCAAGCCTAATATTTATGGATGAAATAGATTCTATAGCTACAAAACGAGGTGAAGGATCTGAAAGCGGTGGAGAAAGAAGGGTTAAAACACAGCTGTTGAGCGAAATACAAGGGTTAAAATCTACTCATGATAAGCCTTTATTAGTTCTGGGGGCAACAAATCGTCCATGGGACATTGATAATGCAATGTTGAGCAGATTTGAAAAGAGAGTTCATGTTCCTCTTCCAGATATGAAAGCGAGGGCAGGAATCTTCAAAATCCATACTGAGGGTATAAACACTGCATTAACAGATGAAGATTATATTGAATTAGCCGTTAGAACAGAAGGTTATTCTGGCAGAGATATCGCAAATATTTGTCGTGAAGTGATAATGTTACCCATTCGTGAATTAGACATGGGTGGACTTTTAGAGAGTTCTGATAAAGAAGTTAATATTAGAGACATTTCTTTGAAAGATTTTAAAAAAACACTAAAAAAAGTAAAACCAATGACTACCAAAGCATTAATGAAGCAATATAATGATTGGGCAGAAGAATTCGGAGAAGTTTAAAAAACGGGAATGATTAAAATGGAAAGACAGAGAGAGAGCCCAAGTGAAATTCCTAAAGACGTTAGAGAAAAAGCAGAGAAGGAATTAGAAGAATTAAGAAAAGAACTTGCTCGATTAAGATCATTAAAGAAAGAAAAAGAAGAACTGGATAAAGAAGCAGTAGAAAGGCACATTATAAATGAAGAAGATTTCAAAATTGCTGACTTAAGCTATATAGAAGAAGAATTCGATAAACTTGAAACTATTTTGAGCTCTCAAGCGGGAGAAATTGATAATAAAGTGTATAAACAACATGCTGAGCAAATTGAAGCAGAACTTCAAGAACTTGAAGAAGAAATTATCGGAGAAAAAGGACTTATAGAAAAAAAATTAACAGCTTATGAAAAATTGTTAGATGCTTACCCTTGGTTAGAAGAAGAACGCAAAAAATTTATGTATACTATGCCCGATAAGAATAAACAGAATAATGACTATACTTCTTGGAAAACAGAATGGGCAAAAGTTCTCTTTGATTATACCCGATTCGCTGTTCTCCATATAATTTATATTAGAGAATTGAATTCTGAAAAACCTTTTTCCGATTTTACTAAGCGAGAGCAATATATATTAGAAATAGCAGAAGAATTAATTAGTCAAAAACAAGCTATTTGGCTCTCTAAAAAGAAAAAAAAATTAAGGGTATATTGGAAAACACTTGAAGTATGGTCAGATGAAATATATAAATGGGCTTATGATAATGGAAAAATTGAGCCTATTATGGTATATGAGCTCAGAGAGGCAAGACAAGAAGATTTTAGTAATCTCCCTATTGAAGATTTAGAAGAGATTTTTAAAATCCTAGCAAAAAATCGTAGAGCTAAAGTCCTTAAATTAGAGGATGGACAGTTGGCATTTAAAATTAAATTAGAATAGATTTTTTCTCAGTTATAGTGATGGGAAAAACCACTGTTTCCCTGTTAAGATATTTTCTCTATATTTTGCAACTCCACTCTTTTCGAGTGATTCTAATGCGTGAAGAGCACGATCTTGAGACCAATCTAATTTAACGCATACGACTTCTAAAGTGAGCATACCCTTTTCTTTTGCCAATTCAACAACCTTTGATTCATCTCCAGTATATTGAATTGGAAAGAATCGTACCATGATAGTTCCAGATTCTAATTGTGTGATATCATCAATAACTCTTGTCTTCTTTAAAAGCTTTAGTGCTTTTTCGACATCTTTTGTTTGAACATTCCCTTTCAAAATTCCTGTATTAACTAGTTCATAAACTTCAGATAATGGTATTATTCCTCCAGTCTCTTCTTTAGTCATTAAAACCCTTTGGTAGGCAAGCATTCCTAATTTTTGATGATCTATTTTAGAGAATTTTTTTAATACATCATGTTCGGTTATTTGTTCTGTTATGATTTTAGACGAGGGAATATTGTATTTTCTCTGTAATTCTTTAACTTCATTTCTTAATTCCGGAGTTAACGCTAACAACACACCATGTTTTTTAGCAAGCTCACGTAATCGATCTTTGGTGAATTTCTCTACAGAAGCTTTTGCTTCCATATCTTTTATTTTTAACTCAGCCGCCTTCTTCTTCATTGCTTCCTTTAAATCGATTTCATCTTCTATTTTACGAATGCCCATTTTTAGATAACACTATTTTTTAATACCTTTATTGATTAATAATTATAAATCTTCTTAATTCTTTCTATTTTGATTGAGTATGATTGAATCTTCAAATTTCAGGCAAATCAACGAAATTGAGAAAGAAATCATTATTCAATCTCTCTCGAAAATATCTCCCAATATCATTCAATTCATAATAAAATCTAAGAATTTGCTATATATTTCACTGAAAAAGTGGGATTCAAAATCAATTTATCCTAGTGTTTATTTAACTTCCAATTACTTTCAAGAAGAAATAGATCTGATTGAGTTTAATGATAAAATTTACTCGGTGGGTTTATATTTTGGGTTTATTAAAAGAGGTAGATTTTATATAAGCTTAGAAGGTGCAGAATTTCTATATAAAAAAGGAATTCTTTCTGAAATTAAATTTATTTATGTTAACAAGAAAGGAGAAAAATCTATTTTATATGGGAATGACATTTTAAAAGATATGGTCACCAAAACACCTTCTAATCTCCAGAAAGGGGATCTTTTAATTATTTTTAATGATATGAATGAAATTTTAGCTATAGCCTATTCTAAAGTCGAAAACAAAATCTTACAACAGCTTAAATCAAATAATGTTGTTGCTAGTAATTTAAGTGATAAAGGCATTTATTTAAGAGAAAATCAATAAAAAACATGAGTAAAAAAAAAATAGTTAATTATTTTATATTCTGATGTAACTATTTTGTTTTTTTCCAGTTTTTAATGAGGAACACAGAAATTAGGCAAGATATGCTTATAAGGAGAAAAAAATTGTAGCCAGGTATTATTGGTTCATCTCCATTGATTGAATAATCAATACTAAAATATCTTGTATCTGATTGATATTGCGTTGCTGATAAATCAGATCCAGATACTTTAATGGTGCGTATGCCATTTTCAGGTAATGGAATTGTAGTATTGCCAAATATAGTTCTATTAGCCTGTCCATCTAATGAATATGCTTCCCATATGAAATCAATATTAGTATCATAACTGAGTAATAAACCTTCGTCATTATTATCTCCTATATTATAATTTGGATCCCAGGAATAACCGAGAGCATCCAGACATGCATTTGCGGAATAATCTCCTGCCGCAGTATGAATTGGTGTAAACATTACTATTTCTGATGCAGAAACAGAAAAATCAAGTGCTCCACTACTTATCCCGTTAATAATGATTTCAAATTTATTTTCACCTAATCCTAAATACGACGGTGCTCCTAAACACCTAAAATGAATTCGAATATGATACCACGTGTTTTCTAATGGTATAGGAATATTAGGGAGGGTTGTCCATGTGAGATTGGCAAATTGCCATCTCCTTGTTCCACTAATTCTTAAATTTAAAGCTACATCATTTTTCCCATAACCATAATTTAGCCTAAATTCTGTATTAACGTAGGTTGCTGAAACCATAAACCAGTGTTCAATCGTTCCAAAGGTTTGGTTATCGAAACCAACATCATTAAACTTCTGTCTGATACTTGCAGAACCACTATTATTAGTATCATAAGCTCTAAATACTTTTTTATGCCCATCAACCTCAGAAACTATTACTCCAGAGCAATTTAATGCATATGTATTGTTAAATCCTTTAGGTTGTGATTCTCCATCTGCATCATTTTCAAATCCAAATGTCCCTGGATAATATCCACTCATAGGGGCGGAGTATGTTATGTTTTCGGGGGAAATAATATTTATATTTGAATTACTTATCTGAGGTAATCCAAAATCATGGTTGTTTGTATCATTGAAATTATTATTCACAAAATTAAACTGTTTTAGAGAACATACACATAGTAGAAATATGGTTCCAATAAGAAACATTGCTGTTTTTCTTAAACTTTTCAAATTAATTCACCCAATGTTATTTAACATTAAGTATCTAATTTTTGTATAAAAATTTCTTAAAAATAATAATATATTTTAAAATATAAAAGCATAAGGACTAATTTTCCCCAACTACATTTTTGTATAATATATTTTTCCCTTAACTCTTTCCTTAATTATTTTAATATCACCATCGTTAAGAGGGTACAAATTTAAAAATTAAACAAAATCTTTTCGTTTTTTGTTTAGAAATGATGAGAAAAATAGGAATAACCTCAGAATGGGTATAATTTAAGCCTATATCTTTAATTTTCCCAAAATAATTATTTAAAAAATTGGATTTCGCTCAATTCTCCCAAATATACATAAAGCGAATTACTTAAGATTTCTTATTTTTTCCCATATTTAAAGGTATTAGGACCAATTTTCTACAAAGAAAAAGATTTAGAACAAGTCAGATATCAAAAATTTTTATTAGGGAGAAGCATCACTCATCTAAATTAGATTCTGTATCTAAATATTTCACGTCATCTCCAGAGATTTGCCGCAATTCTTCTTGCATTTCATTATAAGATTTCAGAAATTCAGAAGGTATGGAAAGAGGGGATTTGATTAATTCTGCTTTTATAGCCTCATATTCTTTCTCATCTGGGAACACACTTCGAAGTTTATTATCTAATTCAGGAGTAATTTTAATGAATTTGCCTGTTAACAGCAACGGATGCTTCTTATTTTTGATTATCTTGTAGGGAAAGTTTGAAAAGTATTTTTCTATAAGTTCATAAGCCATATCATATGTAGACATATCATAAATTGATGTTTTTAACTCCCGGTCAAATTTTTGTTCAAAATCAGTTGTGAAACTTACTACTGAATCTCTTAATAATTTTGAAGATTTTGATGCGACTAATCCAACTGTTATTCTTTCAGATTCTTTTAATATTAAGATTCCTTCCTCTAAATTAATATCTAATAATCCACCAATATGCATTACCTCTTCACTCATGAGTTGCACTGCATTTAAGAATCCTGTGAAGATTGTTTCACTTATATTTGATTCAGACCAATCATGATCAAACAAAGGACGACCTTCCCTATCTTTTACTACGATTCTATAGACTGTAAAAGGAAATATATATAACAGCTTAGGTTCTCTTAGTATAGCTATCGTAAAAATTAAAAGACCTACTATCATTGCAAAATTAGAAAATAAAACAAAAAATGTTTCAATAATATACAACAGATAAAACAATATACCTAATACTGATGCTATCATTACACCTAAAAATAGTAGAGAAGCATCCTTTTTTATTAAAAATGGGGCATTAATAAAAGTTCTTGTTCCCCAGTATAACAAATATAATGCAGCTATAGCGGAGAATAGCATCCCCATTACATTAAACAAGCCTCTCCAATCAATTCTAGGATACCCAATATCTTTTGAGATTCCAACAGCGCCTGGTTGTAGTCCTAAATAAACTAACAAAATTCCTAAACTACAAACTAATATAAGCCCGATTGAGTAAAAGTTTTCCTTAATTGTATAATTAATACCTATAATTAAGAACAAAGCAAGAGGGAAAAGAATCATACCACTAATTCGAGAAAACAGTTCATTTACAAAGAGAATTGCCACACCATCAAGAAACATAAATAAGCCAATAAAAAAGAAGGATAATCGTAGATAAAATAAAGATGTGATTTTCTTAGTTTTAGGGGAGGTGTAACTAATTATCGTAGTAATTAAGAGTACAGATGAAAAAATAAAATCTAAAATTACCTCAATATTCCAATTT